>Ga0209491_10001518_pt1 | contig 44911 bp, 26 predicted proteins | sample BON02_FD_187213 | JGI IMG/M metagenome (GOLD analysis project Ga0209491, IMG submission 187213) | Freshwater microbial communities from Lake Bonney liftoff mats and glacier meltwater in Antarctica - BON-02 (SPAdes) (version 2) | ecosystem: Environmental > Aquatic > Freshwater > Ice > Glacier...
TAAACAAAGCACCTTTTTTCGATAATTTTAAACTTCTCATAATGAAGCTTTTAGGAAATCCCTCCCTGAGGAGGGTTGTGTCCATGCCACAAAAATAACACGAAAAATAACTCCTCAAAGCTTTCTAACACTTTAATTTACAGGCTGATTGTTTTTAAGCGTAATTGCTGGGAAAGTCAACGATAAAGTGTAAAATTCATTTTTACACAGTATTGTGAAGTCCATTTTTCTATTCAATCGCAATTTACCACAACACCCATTTTAACCCCAGAATTACCTATAAACGGTCTATGTGCCAAGCCTTACGTCTAATTTCCCTTTGTCAAATTAAGGAATTGGGACAATGAATCAAGTTAAGGAAGCTTATTTTTATTTGAAATGACGAATCCATGGACATACCTAGTTGGTAGACGGGCGGATAGGTGGTAATAATGCCCACTATCTGGTCCCAACTGGTCTAAGTTTAGCAAAGCGTAACTTAGACCCATCATGACGAAAGTTTTCAACTTTCGTTAAATATTGTCCAAGTTGCCGCCATCGCTTAAATAGGTGAAAAGTTGCTCGGGTTGACTTCGACTCCGCTCAGTCACCGGTGCCAAAAAAGAAAATGGTATGTACCTATTTATCCTCCAGCTAAAGCAGGAGGCTATTGAAAAAGGAAAAACGTTTCATTTTCCTGGATTTTAGCCGGAGCCAATAGATCAAAAAAAACAATTCAATAGGAATGGGCTTTAGCCTATTTGTAGGGTAATAGCGTATAATCTGGCTTTAGCCAAAAGAAAACTACCGCTGCAAGGCCCAGCCACGCCTCGTAGTTATGGCCCTGCCATCTCGTCCATAGTTAAGCAATTGCTTAAAAATGGCAAAAAGGGAAGCCATCATAAATACAAATTTATAAAACCTAAATCAAAGGAATTAACATGATCCAGAATAGCCGTCCATGTATTTCTTTTCTGTTTCCACGTTTTTATTCTATAACACCTAATCCGGTTAAACCAGTAGATGTGTGATAGAGAAACTGTTCAGGTAATGAATGTCATGAAGCTATTTTTTCCGCTTTTGGGATTTTGCTTAGTTCATCAACTAATTTGTTATTGAACTGCTCAAGATCATAATCATCTTGTAACCCCAGCCAAAATTTTGGGGAATTATCAAAATACTTGCTTAATCTCAAAGCTGTATCGGCAGTGATTCTCCTGTTTCCTTTTATAATTTGACTTACCCTGGTTTGAGGAATATTTAAATCTTTAGAAAGTCTGTATTGGGTAATTTCCATAGGTATGAGAAATTCTTCTAACAAAATTTCACCAGGATGTATATTGGGTATCTTTTTCATCTTTTACTTCTTTAGTGATAATCAATTATTTGAACTTCGTAAGCATCACTTCCAATCCACTTAAAAATTATTCTCCATTGCTTGTTAACCCTAATGCTGATAAATTTTTTCAAGTGACCTTTGAGTTTTTCTAATCTATTTCCAGGAGGAACTTTTAAGTCAGGTAGGTCTTGAGCATTATTTATCATTCTCAATTTTCTAAGAGCAATTTGTTGAATTTCGGCAGGAAGCTTTTTTGAATATATTCCATTCCAAATTTTTTCAGTTGCCTTATCTCCAAATGACTTTATCATAGTGACACATCACAGTACTAACGCCAAAGATAAATAAAAAGTTTTAATTAGTCCAGGTTCCATTTTATATTGTCCTTGCTACTTCCAATGCTTGAGTGCAATGAACTGTACCTGATTTTACGTGATTTAGGCAGTCACATTACTCCCACTCCTAATATTGATTAGTTATGTAGTTTTTTGTTTTAAATGCCCCCAAAAACACCCGATTCAAAGCCTCACTGTTTTGGAATGTAGATCTTATCAAATGATGACTTGATTTTTAAATCGGTTATAAAGGTTGATGGATAATTCAGCATAAAGATTGATGGCAATGAAAATGCGTATATCCTTAGCATTATACTGCTCGTCAGGAAGTTCGGATGCAAGTGCTCCGGCTATAAGTCCACGGCTAATCATTCTAAACTGATCCATGGTTGACAAAACCTCACAAAGCGTTTCGGAGTTACATACTGATTTCAAACAGTTAAAATATTTACCGTCAGGGTTCAGTTCAAAAGCTCCATTATTTTGCACCCATATATCCTTAAAAGAAGGCTTATTTCTGCTTTTGTTCAGAAATTCTGCTAAATCTGATGTAACAAAAAAGTCAAGCGGCAAAGCCATGTTACTCATATCGTTCAAAAACTTTTCGTAATTTAATTCTCCATATTGCTGCCTGAGTTGATCGTTAAATTTTTCTACTATAACGTCTACAAATTCAGCCTGCTGTTCATCCAAGCATTCAAGAAATTTAATTTGTTCCGAATTTCCTGATAATCCTAATAGCATTAGAAAAGCCAAGGTAACAAAGGGCATTAGCGTTTTCATGATGTTTAATAACTGGTTGAATAGCACATGGTGGGATAGCTCACCCCTTTTAATCCCATTAAAAGTAATAATAAAAACCTAACGATTAACGGAATAAGCCTTATGTCCTTATACCCTTCAGGAAATCAACCTACACGCTTCTCTTTTGCTTAAAGGACTTAATGTTGTTTCCTTTACAAATTCCTTCACCCATTTGGGGTTTGTGCGACTGTATTCGCGCAATATCCATCCAATGGCTTTATTAATGAAAAATTCATCCGATCATGATAAATGGTGAATGCATTTCTCTAAAAAGGCAAGATCCATTTTATCCTTGTACTTTAACTGAAATAGCAGCGTACTCCTTTGCAACCAAATATTATTCGACTGTAACCATTTGTTTATATAGGCCTCCTTTTCAGCCGGAAAAAGAAGGAAGTAATTGCCCGTCAATTTGTTGGCAATCAAATCTACCATATCCCACCAGGATTGATGTACCACCATGTGCACATAAAGATTGATGTCTTCTTTCTCTGTGCATTTCAGGTATTTCAATGATAGTTCCTGGGCAAAATAATGAAACTCTCTTTCCTTTTTAGACCATAAGATCTTTACCAATTCATGTAGCTCAGTCTTGGGTGAAAGCATTTTTTTATGTAAAAAGGGGCCTTGGATGGCTCTTTTTTGCTGGGTAAAAATGCCAAAAAACTGGAATTGATTGCGCAAGTAGGCTTTTTGTTGTAATGCAAGATCGCTATTGGAATTTCTCATAAATTCCTGTTCCAAGACGGCAATGTATTCAAGGGTATCGTTGGATAGCATTTGGTGGGGTGCTTACTGGAATATTGATATTGCGTGGCATGCCAATGTTTAATAAAAGCAGTGGTTTTAATGCCGCTTATCCATTATTAGTAAAATGTTACACCCGGACAATTCTCATAAGTGGTTCAAATGAATACAATGCGGGACGTCTACCTGAAGGCTCTTGTTTTTGAACCAAGTATTCAGCCTCTAATAACTTTTTGGTTATGCTGGCTGCCGTAGCAGGAGGTATTCCTGATGTTGATGTAAATTTATTATTTCTGAATATGGGATTGGTAAAAACAAAGTCAAGTGTGGTCAGACCCCATTTAGATGATAAGAGTTCTGTAAACTCATTTTTCATTTGTTCATATAAAGTTTTTATATTTTCTGCAATTTCCAAATTTCTAATGGCTTGGTTTTCGACAGCTGTCAAAAAGAATCGAATCCAATCTTCCCAATTTTCTTTTTCAGAAACTTGTCTCATTGTATCTATGTACAAGTCATTGTTCTCCTCCAAAAAACCACTTATATAGAAATGCGGTTGTGACAATACACCTTCTTTCCAGAGGAATAAAGTAATGAGCATTCTCCCAATTCTTCCATTTCCGTCTTGAAAAGGATGTAAAGCTTCAAATTCCAGATGCATTAATGCAGTTTTAATCAATGCTGGATCATTGCTCTCTGATAAATATTGAAATAATTTTTCTAACCCATCATTGAGCTTTTCAGGGCTAATTGGGACAAACTGAATTTTCTTTTTGATTTTATCTGCTAAGTAGTTCTGTTCAGTTTTAAACGCTCCAGGAGCTTTAGTTGCACCTCGTCCTAAAGACAAAAGTTGTTGATGCATTTGCTTTATAAAACTAGTTGATAGCGAATAACCATCTTCTAGCGCACTTTGTGCATTTTTTAATGCTCTTTGATATAGTATTGTTTCAATTACATCTGACCTTACATTTGAATTGTCACCATTATCATCTGCTTCGTATTGAAGGATTTCATCCATTGTACTGATGGTACCCTCTATTCTTGACGAAATCACCGCTTCTTGGTTTCTTAATGGAGCTAATAAAATTTCATTATTGTGTAGATTTTTTAGCATTTGGTCAAACCTTGCTAAAGCATCAGTGGCATTAATTATTTCCTTAATAAGACCACTATAATTTATGTTTTTAGGCGGAAACTTATCATAATGATAATTGACAGCATCGGTAATATTAAAATCCATTTCTTCGTGTTTTGATTGACCAATATACGTAAATTCGAGAAACAAACTCTTTTGATTCTCGGATTTCTGATAAAACTGTAATCAACACGTTTTGATACCTGAAAGCTGTAAACAAACTCTTTTGATTCTCGAATTTTCAATAAAACCAGCATCTAACTGGATGAGAAAATCTTTAAAAACTCGAGGAAAATAGTGAATCCTTCAATTTTTGCTAACAATTATATATACCCATCCTTTAGCAAAAGAGCAGCGCATTTACGGATTATGTACCAATCCCGTATTGCCTTTGTCCCCTATCTGGTCTAAGTTTAGCAAAGCGTAACTTAGACCTATCATGAGGAAAGTTTTCAACTTTCTATTAAATAACGTCCAAGTTGCCGCCATCGTTTAAATAGGTGGAGAGCTCCTCGGGTTGACTTCGACTCCGCTCAGTCACCGGTGACAAAGTGGAAGAAAATGGTATATACCTATTTATCCTCCAGCTAAAGCAGGAGGCTATTGAAAAGGAAAAATCGTTTCATTTTCCTGGATTTTAGCTTGATCATTCTATCAAGAAAATAATTCCATAGGAATGGGCTTCAGCCCATTTATAGGGTAATAGCGTATAATCTGGCTTTAGCCAAAAATTAGAGAACAAAAGGGTTTTTATTAAATATACCTTTCCCAATGGTCTACGTTTGGAGAATTCTATGGGGTATTGATTTCATAAAATATTACGAAGCTGTAGAAATGAAAAGGAAGCCGTCACCAATACTAATTATTATAACCTAAATCCAAAAGGTCAACATGCTCCGGAATAGATAATATTAACCGTAAATCTTTATTCAATCGATAAATTCATTTCCGCCTTGTAGATTTTCGGCGTTAAAAAATTTAAGCAGGGTATGGCAAGGGCAAAGGCAGGTTTGACTAAAATTCATGGTATGGGCACCGGAAAAGCAAGCTGAATAGTACATGCCTAAAATATAGGAGTTTGCCTGTGTGCGGGTAGCCTTAAATTTTAGCCGAAAAGATACTCAGCGGCGGGGTTTTCCCTGACGTCTCAGGACAGGTTGGTTACTTTTTTGACCTGCAGCAAAAAAGTAACAATGATCATCGTCAATGAATTTTTATAGGGAAAATGGAATTAAAAAACATTATAGATTTATTACAGTGCTTGGCTAAGGTAGCCTTAATTTAATCCTGCAATTTATTTTTATCCGTTCATTTCTTTTCCCCTGAGCCACGGTGTTTTTCAGGAAAGGTCCTGAGTTGCTATGCTTCAGGACAGGCATTGATGAAAAGAAACGAACCAAAGAAAAATCTAGCCAAAACTAATCTTCCTCGCACGAAGCCCAGCGCACCCTCGTAGTTTTGGCCCAGCCACCGCGCCCTTAGTTTAGCGATTACATTATTGATTGCCAAAGTAAAGGAAAGCCATCACCTAAAATTCGATCCTAAACCCTTTGCACAATAAATAACATCGTAAGCATCCTACTGGGTTCATTTGCAACTGCCTGCCGGCGTAGCCAGGTTTATCCATACCTGACCACACTCATGACGTAGCCTTTTCCATAACGCTCAATACCTTGGCTCTTTACCAAAGCACCTTATGGTAGTTTGATGCTCTCCCCTGTAGGACAATACCGATGGGTCGGTTCCACCATCTTATAAAAAGTTGCGTAACGATTTTCAGCCGTTCGTTACTCTCGGCACACATATGAAACGTAGGCGATTTCGAAGCAGGTAACTTTCGGTTAAGCACAAAGTTTGATACGAGTAAAAAGGCTTGAATTTAGCACTATTTCGCCTATTTATTATATACATTGATAGGCGATCGGCATTTTTACGCACTTCCTATTATGTTTAAGTTTATTAATGATCTGTCCATTAAGTAGTTTTCAGTTACTCCAAATAACGTTAGTTGTTGCTCTGTAACAGTTGCTTGTGAAACACTTGGTTGAACTATAAAGATTTTAAAATCAATTGGAATTCTATTATGAACCAAGTCTAAAATCCTTACCAAATCATCTTTCGTACCCTTTTCAAATCTTGAACAAGTGGCTGTTTTTGCTTTTTTTATTTCTCTTCGTAATAGGTGTTCTAAAAACTCTTTGTTTTTCTTGAATTTCCAATTTACAGATTTTTGTGCTTGCCCACAAACTTCATACAAATTTGAAATTTGACTATCTACTTTTCCGCTTTTTGAATATTTAATATGGTATAGTTCAACCTCAATCTTATCATCTAAAATTTTAAAGGTTACAATGTCGGCTATTTCTCCCGAACCATCATCATCATATATAATATCGTAGTCCTTAGTTTTCAAAATTTCTAAACTTCTATATTGAATTGAGTTTGTTTTTTTTGGGTTTACTCCTTGTGCTTCAATACTTAAATCTATACCGGTCCAATCCCAATTTTTTATTAATTCTTTATTGTATGGATTTATTAGACTTTTTAGTTCAATATAATTATTACCTTCCAAAAAATCTCCATTGGCAAACCAAACTACTGGTGGATTTTCGTAAAAATATCCCTCTATAATTTGCTCTTTCGTGCCGAATTTAATTAGTGCAACTAATTGAGAATTTTTCTTTAAAAATCTGTAATCCGAAAAGTTTTGAGAATTTGTGAAATTCTCCAATTCTAATTCAAGTAATATTTTGCCGTCAACTTCAAATCCTAATTTGATATTACCTGTATCTGAAGGATTTACTAAAACTAAACTAACATTGTAAAAATAATAAGTAATATTGTTTATAATAAATGAATATCGCAACTCTGAATTTATATAAAATTCCGCACTCCAATCAATGCAAAAAGGAAATAATTTTGGTCTTTGTGTTAACGCTTTTGGCATTAAAGTACCTCTTAAAACTTCTTCGCTATCAATGGAAGTATCTGTAATTTTATTCCCCAATTGTTTACACCAATCTATGAATTCAGATAAATTGGTTTTTCTCTTGCACCAAATACGTTCTTTGTATGAGCAACCTATATTATTATCTGCTCCATCTTCATAACCACAACCAAAAATAAATGACTTTTTGGAATTATTGATTTGAGTTTGACTTAATGCTGCTTCAATATCAGAGCCAACACGCATTTGAAAACGAATTAATTTTCCAAGAACTTCTACAAGTCATACATTTTGTAATTTCAATCTTTTTATACCACTTAAAACTCTAAAAATTGCACCATCGTTTTCTCCATCAATTATTTGTGCATCATCGCCAATAATTGCTTTTGCTAAATCAATATGCAAACTCTTTGTGTCTGAACTATGTATAAATAATAAGTTTTTATTGGTTTCCCAATATACAATGTGCAAGTTCCAAGAGAAGTTAAATATATTATCACTACTAACCCAATCTTTTAAATTTTTCTTGGCTGTTAAAATTATTAAAGTCTGGTCTTTTGAATTTATACTATTACGTACTAAATCATAACTGTCAATATTTTGTAATCCTTTTTGAAAGTTTCTTGGATTCCAACTATCAGTATTATTTTTAAATACGACTGTACTTTGTACAGGTTTTAAACTATGAATAGATAAAGGGAAATCCTCTAAATTGGAAAAGCCATTTAAAAATTCGTATAAATCTATTTCTTTTTGGGTTTTATTTTGGCTTATGTTAGGTAGCAAAATATTCCAATCTACATCTTGGGCATATAAATCTTCTAATTCATTTGCCACTTCTAAATCTGCTACATTCGCAATAATTGTTGCGTTGCCTAATTCTTCATCATATTTGGTCCGGGTAAATCTGCCAATAAATTGCATTGTAATTGGCAAACTTTTACGAATGTCGTGAAATGCCGCAATTTTGAGTTCAGGCAAATCAAAACCTTCTCCGAGCATATCCACGCAAATAATTACATCTATTTCTTTGTTGATAATTTTGTTGTAAATCTCCGTCTTTTCTTTTGAAGGTAATTGTGAGTGAATTTTTACAACTCTAAATTCATCGTATAATTTGTAAACATCAAAAACTTCATTAGCCCTTTTTGTAGTTCCAACCCTTGCCAATAATATGTGTGGAAATTTTGCTTTATCTATTCTTAATTTTTTTATTGCAGTTTCGGCAATTTCTTTATCTTTTTCAATTTGATTGCCGTATTGGTGAAGTTTTATAAAATCAATTTTCTTGAAATAGCCTTCTTCTTGCGCTTTTCTTAATGGGTAATTAAAAATTATTTTACCACCAAGCATTTTATTATCATTTCTAAAAGGCGTTGCCGTAAATTGAATAATATTTTTATCCTTTAAATTTTCTCTAAAATTATTCCAAGTTTTGGCTTCTGTATGGTGTGATTCGTCAATAAAGATATTTGTTAAATGAGTTTTAAGAACTGACAAATATTGATTTGAAACTCTTGATATAATACTTGCAGTAGCAACTATTACATTACACTTTTGGAAAAATAAGTTTGCGTTTTTTTCTGTGTCGAATTTTTATTTTATTATACCTACAACTGGGAATAACACTTTGCTGTCTAAAAGTCCAAGTGTATTTAAAAGTCCAAGATTTATAAATTTTTCTGAAATTTGTTTTCTTAATGGGTCTGTTGGTACAATAATCAAAAGTTTATTAACCTGTGCCATAACTAAAACAGACAACATTGTTTCTGTTTTACCTGTTCCCGTTGGCATTACGATTGTTCCAACTTCATTTGAGTGTGTCCAATGTGAAAGAATGGAATAAACTGCACCAATTTGTGGGTTTCTTAATCCAGGTTCTCCATTTTCAATGTCCTCTTGTTTTAAATTCAGTCCGTTTTTCCAAGATTTTAAAATGTCATTATAATCCAAAAAGTCCGAATTGTTTTCTTCAACTTTTTGTATGATTTTGTTCTTGGAAATGGTTGTTTTTAAAAGCTTCATTTTATGGGTTGCCATGTTTTTTTATGCTGTCGCCTAACGGTCTAGTATAAGCGTAGTGCGGATTTTCGAAGACGAGATTTTCGTTTTATCCAAAACTTTATTACGTGGCGAAATGTTCAATTTAACAATGAATCCCGCATTACGCTTATACAATGTTGGCGGTTCGTTCTTTTTTATTTCTTTGTTTGCTAAGTTCAAAACTCTTCTTATATTTGTAACCATTGTGTAAGGTTTACCAACTTGGTTATTATGAAAGATTATTTAACATTAGCAGAAACATCAGAAATTATAGGTAAAAGTAAGGAAACTTTACGAAGATGGGATAAAGAAGGTATTCTAAATGCTGTTCGAGAGCCTGTCTCCAACTATAGAGTTTACAGAAAATCAGATGTTCAAAACTTATTGGGTAGTCTTTTTGATGAAGTCATTGAAGATGATGTTTCAAATTATGTCGAACCTGAAAACGAATATTCGATTTTAGAATTATTTGCAGGAGCAGGTGGCTTAGCAATAGGCTTAGAAAAAGCAGGATTGAAATGCGTTGCTCTAAATGAGATAGACAAATGGGCTTGTCAAACTCTAAGAAATAATAGACCTAATTGGAATGTTTTAGAAGGTGATATTAAAGATTTTGATTTTTCTAGGTTTAAAAATAGTGTAGATGTTGTTACTGGTGGTTTTCCCTGTCAGGCGTTCAGTTATGCAGGTAAAAAGTTAGGACTCAATGATGCTAGAGGAACACTTTTTTATGAATTTGCGAGAGCAGTACAGGAAGTTAATCCTGCTATTTGTATTGGCGAAAATGTTCGTGGTTTATTAAGTCACGAGAATGGTAAAACGCTTCAAGGAATGATTTCTATTCTCGATGAAATTGGATATAAAGTTGCTCCTGTACAGGTTTTAAAAGCGATTAATTTTAGAGTTCCACAGAAGAGAGAAAGATTAATACTTGTAGGGATTCGAAAAGATATTGATATTGATTTTGAGTATCCAAAACCGCATAGAAAAATATATAATTTAAAGGATGCTCTTAAAAAGGGTGAGCTTTACAATTGTGATGTCCCTAAATCAGAAGGCTCTAAGTATCCTGAACACAAAAAGGAAGCGTTAGATTTAGTACCGCCAAAAGGGTATTGGAGAGATTTGCCTCTTGATATTCAAAAGGAATATATGGGTAAAAGTTATTATTTAGGAGGAGGAAAGACAGGAATGGCTAGAAGAATTGGATGGGATGAACCTAGCTTAACTTTAACTTGTAGTCCTGCGCAGAAACAAACAGAAAGGTGTCATCCTGATGAAACCCGTCCGTTTAGAGTTAGAGAATACGCAAGGATTCAGACATTTCCTGATGATTGGAAATTTGCTGGTTCAATTTCTCAACAATATAAACAAATTGGGAATGCTGTTCCTGTAAATCTGGCGAAAGAGATTGGTTATTCTATAATCAAGGTCTTAAACGAATATTATGTTAAAAAGTAAAAGGATTTTTTACTTGTATTTCTCAGCAATTTCTTTCGCAAGGTTTTGTATTGTATTTTCTACAACTTTACTTGCATCCACCTCTAATGCAACGTCACCAATAGCATCAATTAGCTCAAAATAAAAATCATTTTTTCCTGTTAATCGATGCCAAAAATCTTGACCTATAGAAACAGGATAGTTTTGTCCAATTCGTTTATAGTGGGAACTTAATTCAGCTGGTTCTCCATATACAACTCCTACAATCATATCGTTTATTCCAACATTTAAATTGTTAGTTCTTGCAAGATTCCTTACACCATTAAAGTGATTCATAATTGTTGTAACATCATCGTGGTTTATCGTGTTTGGACCAGCTTTCAATTGACAATACTTTTTTCTGCCGTCAATTGCATCAATAAACTCGATATCTATTCCTTGTGTTGTTGAACCAAGTCCTTGAAACAGTGTGCTTATTAGACTCTGGATTTTCATTCCAAATGAGGTTGTGATAGATGAGCCTAGAATTCGTGGCAAAACCAATGCCCTTGCAATACTTTCAGGGTCGTCATTTCCTGTTAAAAAATTAGCTAAGTATTTAAATAAAAATGGATTAACATTATATTCCGAAAGTTTACCTGCTCTTTTACAAGCACCATTTATGTGACTTTGAACAATTTCATCTCTGAAAAATTGTTTGGCATTTTCTAATATCTGTTCTCTTTGTTGATTATCCATTCTTTACTGATGTTTCTACAAATCTATTAAAATTATTCGTTTTAGCCCTGGTTTTTGAATGACCGCCAACACTTGTATATATTCATGTATTAACCTTGGAGTTGCGTATATACGGACTATCTACCAAATCCCTTCACTTTATTTAGCTTCGTCAAATTAAGAATTTAGGACAAGGATTCAAGCATGGCCAATATGTTTTTATTTAAACGGCAGGAATTTCTTTGGTATTAGGCGAATTGACACACTAATAATACCAGAATACAATGAAGCTAAAGCACAAAACATAAGCATCTTATAGTAAAATCAAAAAATAATGTAGCTCGACACAATAGAATCAAATCATTCTTCGCAAAATCAGATCCTGATAAATTCCCCTCAATGCTGAAACTTAGGATCCGGGACAGTTCAAACAGGTGGGCCTCGGTTTCAAAGAAGTGCATCATATAACCTGCAGTATTGACAAATGCCTCAAAATCACCTATGCCTGGCATTTGGGGCAGGGAGATTTTGCGCTTTAGCAGCACATCTCTTTCCAAACAATAGGCGCCTGTGAAATACACTTCTACAGGCTTTTTTGACTGAGCATTTTCAGCGAAAACCACATAGGGATCCAATAGAAAATCTTCACTTGAACTCATCATCTGACTCATGTTCATCTCCAAGCCTACAAGCCATTGTCCTTTAGCATCCTGTTTTCTATGGGCGACTTTGGCAAGGGTCATTCCTGCCTGATTGAGCAAGGAACGGCCCGGTTCTATACGGATTTCAAGGCGTAGCTCCTTAAGTCTTTATGCATTGGTCTTCTCTGTTTCCAAATCTTCGTAGTCCAAAACCTCTTTCAAGAATTCAGCACCATTTTTAGTGTTGAAGAATGGATAGGTTTTCAGTTTGCCTGACAAGCTATTGTCTATTGATTCATAACCGAGACCATGCCCGATAAAGGTAAGGGTATTGTGCTTGCTCTTAACGCCCGATTGCAGCGCTTTATCGAAATCTTTCCATTGGGCTTTACTTTCCAGGTAGTTCATTAAAATCCTTCTACCCATGTCTATAAAGTCGATTTGAAAACCTCTAGCATTGACCCGTCTGGCCAGGTGAATACAATCGGAAAGGGCTTTCCCACGCTCTAGCGTCGAATAGCCATCCAAGTGAAAATGAAGCCCTTGAATTGAAAGGTTCTTGAAAATGCTTCCTTCCCCGAAATTATCCAAAATAAATGCCTCCACTAAGTCTATATCAAAACCAAAACGGCTGTAAAGTTTAGTCCCTTCCACAATGAAACCGCTTGTACGGATGCCAACAATTGCATTTTTATTTAACTCCTCGGCGATGGTTTGGGCTTGCTTACATTCATCCCAATTGTCCAAAATGATGGGCACTTGACCTTTGATGGCCAACTCGTATTGTTCTCTCGTTTTGATAGCGGCCGTGAGCACTAAATTTTTCCCATTTCCACCCAAAGCAATGGATTGTTCCAATTCCGTTAGGATTTCCTGGTCTTTAAAAATGCTGTGCATCCATTTTGAGGTAATGGGTGTAAGGCCTCCATCGGAATTACCTTTGGTATAATGTGGATTCATTTTCAATACAATTATTTACCGTTTCTTTATTTTCGATTGCAAGGGCTACATCTTGAGCCCATTGCGATGCAAAGTCATTTCGTTTCCTGGACAAGGTGTCATTGTCCAAGGTCAGGCCTTCTGTAGGGGTGCCGTATAAGGAAATACTTTCCTGCATTTTCCATCTCCACCAACCATTCGCCCTTTACTATCAATATCAAGGCAACAAGTAAGATATTCGCCCCCATTGGCATTTATGAATTTTCTCCCAAGAACATTTTGTAAAATATTATGATACAGTAGGCTTGCGCTTTGACCCTCATTGTTTCTAGGTATCTGAGCTTTGATAAGGTAATCTACAACTTGTTTTCTCTGCTTTCCATCTAATAAGCGGAAGGGGCGTTTGCTTAAAGGAGACGGATTTAGCTTTTTTAAAGGAAGCAAGGGCATCTTCCCTCAAGAAATACAATGGCGTTTTATCGTCTGCCTTTCCAGTACGTGGTACCATTGGGAGACCCGTTCTGGAAAATGGAAATATTCGGTCGGGTTCCTTTCCCGAAGAAGTATAAGTCAATTTACCTGAATCGACCGCTTCAAATTGCCCTCCCCTACCTTCGGTAAGTGCTAAAATGGCATCAATACAAGTCAAGCCAAACCCCTCTTCCAATTAATCTATTGGTAATTCGTTCTTTTTTGAAAGCCAGCTTATAAAATTAGGTGTTTCCTCATTTATGGCTTTCGGTTGCTCTTCAGACTATATATTGATGTTTTTATTCGCATAGTTCATGATCAAATAAGGTGGCTGGTCACTGCGGTATATATTTCCGGCCCAAAAGAATTTGTTTTGATTGAACAAGTGTATTGCAATGGGTTGTTTCAATCTTCTCTTTTTGATCTGAGCCAATAGGCGTTCAAAACCATACAATCCCCTAGGACCGACACCAATTATGGCAATATTAAAAGTTGAAGCAGCTTGCATTTTATTACCCTTGCGTCTCACCATCCAACCTTCGATTTTAGCAAAGCCTCACTTTCGGGAAAATTAGTCTTTATCCAATCCGGATTATAAATGGTATCCAGATACCGCTCTCCTCTATCCACCAAAAGAAAAACACAATTGCTCGATTCAGGAATACAACTGATGTATCGGTCTATGGCGGCAATTACACCCCCTGTTGAGCCTCCACAAAGGATTCCTTCGCTTTTAAGTAGGGACCAACAACCTACAATACATTCTATATCACTTACAGCCAGATTGCCTGCTATTCTATCGGTGTCTAGAAACTGTGAAGGGACACCTGCTCCATGTCCTGGAATAAGACGTTTCGCTTCAGTCCCGCCGAATAATACACTACCTAACGCATCGACCGCTATCAATTTGGTCGGAAGGTTGTTCTGATGGATATAGTCAGCATAACCCATCAAAGTACCACAAGTGCTGGTAGATACAAAGAAATAATCCACGTCTCCTCCCAAGTCTCTACATATTTCATCAATGGTTTTGTGATGCGCCATGGGATTGTTGGGGTTCCCATATTGATTGGTCCAGAAACTGTCGGGTATAGCTTTTAAAAGCTCCTGGACTCTATTTAATCGGGCAGCAAGAAAGCCACCTTCTATAGCGGGGGATTTGACATATTCTAATTTAGCGCCATAAGTCTTCAATAGCTTTTCTGTGTGCGCATTTAAATTAGGATCTACTACTACTATCAAGTTTAGGCCATAGTGGATACATGCTTGCGCAAGACCCAACGCCATGTTGCCAGAGCTCGATTCTATAATGGTATCTCCTCTTTTTATTCTGCCCTTTTCAAGTGCCCTTCTAACAATAAAAATCGAAGTTCTATCCTTCAAACTACCGGAAGGGTTTGCAGCCTCCAACTTTCCATAAATCGATGCATGGCTGTCTGGAAAAAGTTTATCCAATCGCACCAAGGGAGTCTCCCCTATCGTTGCAACTATATTATTGGCAACATTCAAAACATTAGCTGTCGTTATCATAACCAATATGTTCTAATCGATGAAATCCTAACTAAGTAATAATCCATATTTATATAGTTCATAAATTTTATGCCAATTTGTAGGCGTCAATTACTGAATCTTTCAATAATAAGGAGAGGCGGACAGCAAATTTTAGCCTTTCATAAACCTAGATCATCCTAAACTTGCTTAGTTTTCACAAACTAAAACTCACTGACACATTTGATTTTTACATTACATTTAACCTTTGATTATCAGTTAATTATAAATATTATTATCCTGTTTTTATTTTAGTTTTTTTATGTCTTGAAATGTACCAAGACAAGCCTATTCACATTATACATAAAACCTCTATTTTTCAAAGTCTTCGAATCCGGTATGGAATATCTTCACAGTCACTGAAATAAATAGCGTCCAAAAAAAATCTTATTGAGACCATAATTTAGTATTAACCTAGGGTCGACCAAATTTCATAATATAATCGGCATCAGTAGGTTTAGGAAGGACTTTGAGCGGGGGAAGTCATTGTTATCCTCAGCAAAGCGGGACTGCCACACCCTTTCCCGCTTCAACAGCCCCCCAAAAAGGTTCGCCGCGACGATTAATTTGGTAAAAAACGAACTTAACTCGAATTCAGGTTATTAATAGGAGCCTGGGAATGCCAGGACATAGTAGCATAGTTCAAGCAGAATTCCATTTTACTAATTTCCATAAGGCCGATAAAAAATCAGAAATTGGCATTGATCCAAGTTAGCTACCCTACGTTACTTTTTGCCGATGTCTTCCAATTCCATTTTACTCTTTAAAGTTTAACATTACTTTCTACGTTGATGTTGACTGTAAAATTTTATGAAAACGAAAAACCCCGGAGGGGTGAAATTTGTGTAGCCAGGGGTGCCAACCCCTGGTAAAAACAATGAGTACATCACGATTTTGGCGGTATTGTTCCCTTTTTTTCCGCAACAATGCTGACAAAATCCCGATCGAAGTTCTTAATCGTCACCTCGAAATCTTGATTAAAAAACATAAATAGACTATTCGGCTATTGACTATTTTATGAAGGCCATTATTGATAAAGAACCTGATTCAATCCTTTTAAAATCTTTATAAACCCATTAGATTAGTAACTTAAACTCGAAAAAATCGGCAATGGTAGGTTTAGAAAGAACTTTGAGCGGAGGAAGTCATTGTTATCCTCAAAAAAGCGGGACTGCCACACCCTTTCCCTCCTAAACAGCCACCCAAAAAGGGTTCGCAGTGACGATTAACGGTCTTAACTCGAATTCAGGTTAGTATTTAAAATCCCACTTTGCCAACAAGCTGAAAATTTCAATTTAGCCATGAGAAGAATTGTCCCTAATATTTGTTCAGACCACTTGGAAAAAAGTAAGCGGTTCTACATTGACTTTTTAGATATGGAATTAGCCATGGATATGGGCTGGGTTTTAACTTTCGTGTCCAAAGAAAATGCGACAGCACAAATATCAATTTTAAAAAACAAAGACAATGAACCCTTAAATAATTCGGCAATATTTTTATCGATTGAAGTTTCGGCCATTGACCTTTGGTATGAAAAGGCCAAAAAGCAAAAAATCGAGATTGTTTATCCAATTACCGATGAAGATTGTGGCGTGAGACGCTTTTTCATAAAAGATCCAATAGAGTAACCATTAATTTGTTGAGTCATTTAGAGTAAAAATACAAAAAGAAATGTACTCAAGGGGCTTTTACTACACCTGAAGAATTTCAAAATTTAGTTATCAATTACTTAATGGAAAAAGTACGGCCATCACACAAATGATGGCCGTAATGTCATATTTTCCTAGCATTTAAACTGCAAGTTCTGTTAATACTGAGGAGTCAATTGTTCTAATGGTAGCACCTGATTTCTTGCCTGAAACTTGCTCCCATTGCAATCCTTTATTGTATTTAAATATTTCATTATTTTGGTTGGGTTCCATCACCATCAAGTATATCCATTCATTGTCGAGAAGTGTTTTCAAGTGACTGTTTTTCGTCAAAATCTCCGACACACGAGTGATGGGAGCTTGAATCATTACCGACAATCGCAAGGGTTCATGGTGCATAGAATCATCGGAACTATACAAAGATTGTAGTGGAAGTCCCATTTTAAGGTCGCCACCATTTCCTTGTACGACACCAAATTTACCTGTAATGTTATGGGTAATTTTAGAACCGCCTCCGTAAACGTTATTATCCACCGTAGAAAAGTAATAGTGGTTGTTGATCCACTGCGTCACTACCATCGGCCCTTGCATAATGCCCTCCAGAGCATCCCCTGAAGTATCCAATTCCCAATCGTAAGAATGAAGAAAGCAGCGACTGTCAAGATCAGTGTTTTTGGTTAGATATCTTGGTCCTACGATGAAGGCTGCATTCTTGGCAAGCCCCCATTCTGGACGTGTTTCTCCCCAATTGTTTGCTTTCTCTTGTGCCTTTGACACGCTGTTACCATTGGTACCAAGTCTATTTTGGGTTGCGGTTTGCTGTGCTTTCGAAAGGTTTAATTTTAAATTTTCGATAAGCATTTTATGCGAATCTGGTGCTTCCGAATCAAACAGGACTATGTCATCTGTCGTAGTGTTGTGTTCTGCTCCTAAAAAGAGTGTGTGTTCTGGAATAATAACTCCATGAGTTTCCGCCAAAGACTTTCTGACTTCTCGTAAGTTAGCGAGCTTTGCTAGCATTCGCGCGTTATGGCGACCTGGACTTGCTGCACAAGCGCCGCAATCCAAACTCGATCCAAATGGGTTGTTGGCAGAGTGGCTCCCATGTCCCACAAAAAGCACCAAAGGCGCAAATTGTTTCCAGCCCATCAAGTCAAAAGCCGATTTTACCATGCCAACTTTTTCTTCCAATGAAACGCCAAGCAACCCATTTTCGGCTTGGGTTACTTTGTTGATATCAGGTTGGCAGGTCGATTCCATTTTGGAAGCGCTTCGTTGATTTTTTCTATAAATTAAACCTGGCATTAATGTTCTTGCCATTAACGACAAACCGTAATAAAACCCTGATCCTTCGACATAACCAAAGGCCGATGGCAGCATGTTCTTCATTCGTTTAAGAAAATAATCCCCGAACTTCAGAAGCTCATTTTTCTTTTCATATGCTATAAACTGCTCTTTTTTGTCAAATTGTGCTGACTCTGAAACCGTGTATGCCGAAGAAACAATTGGTGGGCAAGACTTTCGAGAGATACCATCATCTAGGCTTTGATAGTCCATCGCAATTCCGAAAAACCCTGCATAACCATAGGTTTCGTAGTTTCCTTTGGATTCTACATGTCTACGGATTAATTCAGACCGAGTATCGATACAAAAAACCATCTGAGCTTCTGGCAAAGTTTCTTCAGCAAAGGATTGTTTGCTGATAGACTCGCTTTTTAAAGTGTTCACCAATTGGTTTTGCCAACTTTGTTCCCATGCTTGTAACCAAATGTATTGCAACCTTAAAAGAAACCCGTCCGAATTTTCTATTTTTTCCTCGGGAAATATAGGAAAATTTAATTTTTTGGCTGTCCAAAGACGGGCCGCTAAATAATCCATCAAGTCTATCGGGAAATCTTGATGCCAGTCTGAATTGGATTGGGTACGGTGGTTGATGTATCCTGTCCATCCAGGAAGTGCTGACAAATGATGGGTAAATATCTTGACATAGTCACTTTCCGAATGGTCTTTGAGCAGCTCTCCCAACGCTTCCGTGCTTGTTTTTGGAATATCTTTTAAAGAAGTCTTTCCTGTTTCAGAATCGTAGATGACCAAAAGTCTCCAAGCTGTATAGAACCCTTCACTTTTAAAGGGAATATCCCATTCAGCAAGACCTTCGTCCATAAAAGCAGACAACCATTTTACCATTATTTGGTCCACAACATGGTTACTATTTAATTCTTCGAGATGTTCTTGTGATTCTATAAGTTTTAAGTAGCGTTCTGGGGATTCAGATAAATTATTCTCTTTTAAAAGATGTACCAAAATATCCGAATCAATAACTCCCTTTTCCCAGGCTTGACGATAGCGTTTTGCTGCCGGAAAGGCATTTGCGTTGAAATGCTTTTGAGCTAGACTTACAGCTTCCAGAAACGGTGCATTTTCATATCCTGACAAAGGATTGGAAGCGACAAAGGTATACAAAGGCCATGTTTTGCCAATGACTTCTGAAGCTTGTTTAATGCTGCTTTGAATAGACTGGTTCATATTGATTTAGAATTATACATTAATATTGTTTTCTTATAGGGTTGAGATAGGTTCATTAATTTGACATAGAGCCAAGGGATTTTTTTATAAACGCCTAATTTCATAGCGAAAAACCCAATTAGAAATATGATACCAAATATGATTTGTGCCGATGTTAAAGGTATTGGTTGTGAAATCATGGGCATGTCCGACATGAGAACAGTAACGCCATTATACATCAGGGCATAAATGCCGATCCCTGAAATGAAAAGTACCGGTGGCACAATCATTTTCTGAAATAAGGAAAGGTTTTGTTCCTTCATTATATTGTAGGTTGCCTGTCCAACGGTGATGGACACGATTAGCGTTAAAAACACGCTACTATCCATCAAGAGCCCTTTACCTGTCCAGGATGCAAACAGATACGCTCCTAGGCAAGCAAATAACAATACAACTACCGCCTGAAAAGGCTTGACCTTTATTTGTCTTTGTTTTTCTGGTGTTGTCTGGGCGATTTCCTCTCCAGAAGACAGGAATAAGTAAGCTTTGTAAAATCCATGTAGAATTAAATGAACCACTGCCGCACTAAAAAACCCTAAACCACATTGCATAATCATAAAACCCATTTGAGCAATAGTAGAGCAACCCAATTTTTGTTTCACATTGACTTGGAGCAGTTTTGTGAATTGTGCTACAATGGCCGTAAAACCTCCGATGATAAATAGAATGGATAAGGTATTGGATGCAAACAGTAAGGTGGCAAAGAGCACCAACAAAATACCTGCTCCATTAACGAAACCTGCATGCATCAGTGCAGAAGCAGGTGTCGGAGCTGTCATTGCAGAAAGTAACCAGCGATGGAAAGGATACATTGCTGATTGTACAATGGCTGCCGCAATAATACACAATGCAGAAGGTATTAGTATATAAGGTGGCAAATCGGTGACAATTTCCGACAGCCCACTAATGGTAAATTGTCCACTGTAGAAAGCCAACAGAAGTAGTCCAGTGGTTAAGAAGGCCGAGCCTGTAAAGAAGTAAATCAGCGTAAATTTTGAGGCCTCTCGAGCTTCACCCCAAGTTTTGTCGATCCCAATCAATTGAGACATTAAGATCCCCATGATTAACCAACTAAAAATTAAAAGCAAAACATGATTTGACATCACCAAGAGCATCACCGCCAAAGTGAAGGCTAAACAAAGCCTCATAAATCGAGAATGAAATTTAAATCCAGTTAGATAGTTGCCAGCATAACTACTTACGATGGCACTAAAAAAGGTGACGGTCGTCCAGATTAAAATGGTAAAACCATTGATCCTGATAAGGTTTCCCCAACTCCATTCTGGCATGCTGAAGAAGTTAATAAGAAGAAATACAGCATTTCCAAGAAACAAAAGCCATAACAATAAAGTCACAAGACGGACAACCGATGGCTTCTTTGTATCAAAGGTTTTACTTAAGGCGCTGAAAGGGGTGGTTAAATTTAAATTAGTTTCAGGTGACATTTTCAAGTTTTTACGGATTTTCAGTTTCATTCGTATTACCACATAGGTGTAAATAAAATTCTCTTGACCTATGTATTTTTCCTGTTATCGGTATTTGAAGTGCTTCCAACACTTTCGGCTAGCAATTTATGGATATAAACCAATCCTAAAATAAAACTGCAGGTTAAAATCTGGTCTAAAAGAATCTGATAATTGTAATAGGACATTGCGATTAAGAATACTAGAACCGTAGGTCCTATAATTGAGAATTTTGAAAATTGCATTTGCTAATTTTTTAGATGCTGTTGGACATTATTTCGAAACAGAAATCTCTAGGACACCATTAATCGAAAGGTTTTGTCCAAGACCCCTTGTACTGTTGATGAATTTCTTGGCTATTTCTTTTTCTTTCTCCAATTCTTGAATTCTCCCATCTAGTTGATCTGTTTTGGATTTGTGATTGCCTTCCCACATTTGAAGTCTTTGTAATTTGTGAAAGTTGATCTTCTCATCAATCAAATTCATAATGATGTGAGAAGCTTCTGAAGGTGTAAATTCTCCTTTCACCAATTGGATCTTTTGAGTTGTTGTTTCAATTTCTGTTAATTCCTTTGGTTCCATTTTATGTGATTTTTATGGTCTTCTAATGATTAAATATTATTTTTAAATCACAAATATTAGATATATTATTCATTAATTTTTATTTATATTTGTTATCACATACATAAACATTATTTATGAATTACACGCTGCATCAACTACATATTTTTCTTAAGATCTCTGAATTACAAAGTGTTACAAAAGCTTCCGAGGCACTGCATTTGTCACAGCCAGCAGTGTCAATACAGCTTAAAAATTTTCAGGATCAATTTCCCATCCCCCTTACGGAAGTGGTAGGAAGGCAACTATATATCACAGATTTTGGAATGGAAATAGCAGGTGCTGCGGAGAAGATTCTTAACGAGGTTTATGCAATTAATTATAAAACCCTCGCGTACAAAGGGCAACTTTCAGGTAGACTAAAAATATCAATTGTTTCCACCGGAAAATATGTCATGCCCTACTTTTTATCGACTTTTATAAAACAAAACGATGGTGTCGATTTGACTATGGATGTGACCAATAAGTCTAGAGTGGTCGAAAGTTTAGATCTGAACGAGGTTGATTTTGCATTGGTCTCAGTAATGCCAAAGAAATTAAAAGTCAATAAAATAGCCTTGATGGAGAATAAACTCTTCTTTGTATCTAGTGGTAAATTGGGATTAAAGAAAAGTCTGTCGAAGAAAAAACTATTTGAAGAAACTCCCTTAATATATCGGGAACATGGCTCGGCAACACGTAATGCCATGGAAACCTTCATCGCAAAAAACAACTATTCAGCACGGAAAAAAATGGAATTGACCTCAAACGAAGCCGTTAAACAAGCAGTTATATCAGGCTTGGGATGCTCAATAATGCCTCTTATAGGTATCAGAAATGAATTAAATAATAAGGACTTACAAATCATTCCCATGAAGGGTTTGCCCATTAGTACTGAGTGGAATTTAATTTGGCTAAAATCGAAAAAATTATCTCCTGCAGCTTTGGCCTACATAGAATTTTTGATTAAAGAAAAAGAGCATATAATTAGTGAAAAATTCTCTTGGATTAATGCGTTTTAATTTGACGTTAATATTGACCAACTGATACAGCACTATTAAAATATTCTACATGACCTCCTACTATAATACTCCCCATTCATTAGATCAAAAAAAAAGTCGTTAAGTTAATTTATTTGTCTATTAAATATTTTTTAGTTATACTGATTTGGTGAGCTTTTCCCTCCTTTAAAGCGCCTCTATTAATATAACAGCTATTTTATTCTGAAGTAATTTAAATGCAAGAACACAAATTTACGCTTTCTCAATCAGCATTTAATTTTTTTCCCTACCTTATAGATTGAAATAAGCCGCTATCCAAGAGGAAGTTAAGATTTAAATTAGCCCTAGCTGCCTTTAATTTAGTTTACCATATGCCATAATTCTTAGGCATCTACTATTTAAATCAAAAGGTCATCAAATGAACACTGTTGACATTAACAATACAGGCAAATCAGCCCTAAATACCTTAACTCAAGAGCAGGTAGCAAAATCCAATACTATAGAAGTTCCTTCCATTTCATTACCAAAAGGCGGCGGTGCATTAAAAGGGATTGATGAGAAATTTAAAATCAATTCTGCCAACGGAACAGTAAGTTTTAACATACCCCTTCCGCTTTCACAGGGACGTAATGGTTTTACTCCATCCTTATCACTCAGTTATAATTCAGGGAGTGGTAACAGCATGTATGGATTGGGATGGTCGGTAGATTTCCCCATGATTCAGCGAAAAACTGATAAACAATTGCCTAGATATCGTAATGGGTCAGAAGAGGATATCTTTACATTTTCTGGAGCAGAAGACCTTGTCCCCTACCTTAATGAAGAAACGTTACAGCTCGTAGAAATTGAAGAAAATGGACAGATAATTCATCAATATCGTCCCAGAATTGAAGGAGGTTTTGCACGTATTGAACGAATTACTCAAGAAGAAAATAATAGGGTTTATTGGAAGGTTACCTCAGGTGATAATATCACAACTTTTTTTGGCTTAAGCCAGAATGCCCAACTGTATGATCCAGAGGATGAAACTAAAATCTTCGCTTGGTTGGCAGCGTTCAGTTATGATAATAAAGGGAACTGGATTCGGTATACCTATAAACCGGAAGATCTCATCAACGTTCCGGATATCGTATCAGAAAGAAACAGGCACCATGGTTTGGCAACGTTTACCAATCGATATTTAAAACGTGTCACCTATGGCAATCGGCAAGCCTGGTACCCAGATGATCCTTATAACCCATCATTACCTGGTTCAGATGCTGAATCATTCTTTGAATTAGTCATGGATTATGGAGAGCATAAAAATCCTGTTATTGAAGAAGAAACTCCCGCATATGAAGAAATACGTCCCTGGGAAGTACGCTCCGATGCATTTTCTACCTATCGCTCAGGGTTTGAAATCAGGACATATCGTTTATGCCAAGGCATCTTAATGTTTCATCATTTTGAAGAAGAAAGGCAATTTATAGGAACTCCTGAGGAAACTATTTTTGGAAGAGAATACTTGGTCAATTCTATGGAGCTATCCTATGAACCTTCAGCTATAAACGATTCAGGACAAGCAGAAGTTACCTATCTGAGATCAATTATTCAATCCGGTTACATTCGTAGAGGAAATGGTACCTACTCCAAAAAGTCCTTACCTGTTATGGAATTTGACTATCAGCAATTGCATTGGAATACAACGGTTAGCGTAGTGGATCCTGAAAGTAGTATCCACGCTCCTCTAGGATTGATGAACAACTACCAATGGGTAGATTTTTATGGAGAAGGCCTTTCGGGGATACTTACTGAACAAGCAGAAAACTGGTATTATAAAAGCAATTTAGGGGATCAGAATGAAGACGGAAAAGTAACATTTACAGAAGCGAAACTAATTGCTCCTAAACCCTCATTACATGGGTTAAATGGAGTGCTTAATTTACAAGATTTAGAGGCAAATGCAGAAAAACAAATAGTTGTGAATGCTCCAGGTGTTCACGGCTTTTTTGAACTTAACTCGGATGAAGGTTGGAAACCATTTCAAACTTTTACTGAAATAGCCAATGTAGATTTGCGTAATCCTAATACCCGATTACTGGATCTTACAGGAGATGGTCAACCAGACCTGGTAATGACCGAAGAGAATGTATTTGTTTGGTATGCTGCCAATGGTAAAAAAGGATACAAACCTGCTGAGAAAAGTTTCAAACCATTAGATGAAGAGCAAGGGCCAGCGCTGGTTTTTAAAGATACTGATCAACAAGAGTCTGTTTTTCTCACAGATATGACGGGAGATGGTTTGACTGATATTCTTAGGATACGCAACGGCGAAATCTGTTACTGGGCCAATAAAGGATATGGACGGTTCAGTGCTAAAATCACGATGAGTAATGCTCCTTTCTTTGATTACCCCCATCAATTTAACCTCGACTACCTTCAGCTTGCTGATGTGAGCGGAACAGGCGCTACTGATATCATTTATCTAGGGAAAAACGTGTTTAAAGCTTATCTGAATTTAACAGGAAATGCTTGGAGCAATGCACACGAAATTGATCCGTTTTTTGCAATGGATAGCCATAGCAAGATTTCTGTCATTGATTTGTTGGGGACCGGTACTTCTTGCCTGGTATGGTCATCAGATTTGCCTACAGAAAGCCATGCTCCTATGCGTTATATGGATCTGATGGATAGTAAAAAACCTCATGTCCTCAATCATTATGTCAATAATCTGGGAAAAGAAACAATACTTGAGTATAAAAGCTCTACCTATTTTTATCTAAAAGACAAATTAGAAGGAAAGCCATGGATAACAAAACTACCTTTCCCGGTGCAGGTTATCAGTAAACAAACGGTAGAAGAAAAAATTACGCAAGTCCGCTTTTCCAGTGAATATCGATACCATCACGGGTATTATGATCATGCAGAGCGTGAATTCCGGGGGTTTGGGATGGTAGAACAACTCGATACCGAATTCTATGAAACATGGCAAGCAAATCAGGAGGATACACAGCTGGAGCAATCAGAAGCATTGTACCAGCCTCCTACACTTAGTAAGACCTGGTTTCATACAGGAGCCTTTTTAGAGAAAGACAAAATCCTAAATCAATTCGAGAAAGAATATTGGTATGAAATCTATAATCAAACCTTTCCTGATAGCCCGATCACCGTTACAGAACCTCAACTAGAAGAAGCCAGTCTGGTTATTGCACAAAACAATACCGATCCGCAAACTATACTAGACCATCTAACTGCAGATGAATGGCGAGAGGCAGTACGTGCTTGTAAAGGGATGGTGCTGCGTCAGGAAGTTTTTGCCCTGGATGGAACTGAAGAAGATTTAGATACACTACAGCGACAGGCAAAACCATTTTCTGTAGCTACCCACAATTGCCAAATTCTATTGCTACAACCCAGAAGGGAAAACCCTTATGCAGTTTTGATGGTGACCGAAAAAGAAGCAATTACCATTCAATATGAACGTGACGAAAATGATCCCAGAATAGCACATGCATTAAACATACAAACTGACGAATTAGGTAATATTCTCGAAGCTGCTTCTGTAGTATATCCGCGACAACAAATTGACCCTGAGCTTCCCATAGAAATACAGGATAAACAAGCCCAAACTTTGATCACGTATACCCATAATCAATATACGAATGATATCAACGAACCAGAAGCATATCGCTTGCGCGGACTTTTTGAAACGGAGACCTATGAGATTACAGGCTTGACCCCATCTGATTCTTTATACCATATAGCAGATTTCGAAGATATCCTGGGTGCAGGAAGTATTGAAATCGATTATCATGAAAACGCTACTGTTGGAACGGAAAGGAGACGTATTGAACATCTCCGTACCTTGTTTTATCGTGATGATCTTAGCGGTCCATTACTTCAGGGCGTACAGGAATCGCAGGGTATTGGTTATGAAAGTTACCAATTGGCATATACTCCGGAATTATTGCAAGCTATTTTTGGGGATAAGATAACAGATGAAGCTGCTTTGATGACCGAAGGACGTTACCTGCTACAAGATGGTAACTGGTGGATTCGCAGTGGTACTGTGCAATTTATGGAAGCGGCTGAAACGGTAGTGGACACCCGAGAACGCTTTTATAGCCCACTTTCTTATACCGATCCTTTTGGTTCGACAACGCAGGTCTCTTATTACCGCGATTATTTCTTAATGATCGAATCTACAAGAGATGCTGTTGACAACGAGGTAACGATTGAGCAGTATAATTTCCGTACCCTTTCTCCGATCCGCATGCGGGATATCAATAATAACATATCTGTCGGGTTATTGGATGAATTGGGATTGGTAAAAGCGATGGCTGTTTTGGGCAAAGGCAATGAAGCAGACGATTTGGAAGGACTTACTGAGATTACCGATGCATCAGAACGCTTACTAATACAGCAATACTTTACCTTATCCGACACGGAGACTTTGCGCACCACAGCACGTGAACTATTACAGCATGCTAGCGCTCGATTTGTGTATGACCTGGAAAGATACCAGATCTCTGTTACTTTATCAACCGAACAACTTGAGGAAGACCCAGATACCCAACCTTGCGCGATCATCAAACGCTTACCTGCAGTAACAGCTAGTATTGCCCGTGAGCAACATCACCATGTCAATGAAAATAGCCCAATTCAACTCAGTTTTGAATACTCTGATGGTGCCGGCAATGTTGTTATGGCCAAAGCACAGGCAGAACCAGGAGAAGCTTTGCAACTGAATATGGATTCGGATTGTAGCTTTACTATAGAAACGATAGATACCAATGATCAACTCCGATGGATCGGCAACGGTCGTACTATTCTAAACAACAAGGGCAATCCTGTAAAACAATATGAACCATATTTTTCCGTCACTCCATTTTATGAAGAAGCCAAAGAGCTAATAGAACAAGGAGTAACCCCTATTATCTATTACGATGCAGTAGGGCGAAATATTAGGACCGAATTGCCCGATGGTACATTTACTACGGTAGCTTTTGATTCATGGCAACAAGCAAGTTACGATGCTAATGATACAGTAATGGATAGTCAGTGGTATCTGGATCGTGGTAGCCCTGATCCTAGTAGTCCTGCTCCCGGTGATGCAGAAACCCTTGCTGCATGGAAAGCAGCACAACATCATGATACTCCTTCCAGTGTATATCTAGATACCTTGGGCAGGCCCGTTTATAGCGTTGCTCACAATCGGATTAATGGTACGGATGAATTTTACAGCACCCGAATCGATCTGGATATAGAAGGAAATACCATCGCTGTTATCGATGCACGCGATAATACAGTTATGCAATACCAATATGACTTGTTGGGACATCGGGTGTATGAAAACAGTATGGACGCAAGTGAAAGATGGATTCTGAATAATATAACCGGAAACCCATTGCGAGCCTGGGACAGCCGTCAACATATTTTTTTCACAACATACGACATACTCCAACGACCACTGGAGATGCGGGTTACAGGAGGTGATGGTGAGCTACCTTTGGATCATGTATATGAAAGAATCGAATACGGAGAAGGACAACCTAATGATCAGGGAAATAACTTAAGAGGACAAGTATTTACCCAGTATGATTCTGCAGGAAAAGTACAAAACCTTGAATTCGACTTTAAAGGCAATCCCCTTTCTTCAAGCCGACAGATTGCCATTGATTATAAAAACACAATAGATTGGAGAGGACCTACTCCAGACAATGGTCTGGAACTTGAGATTTTTACCAGTACTGCAAGTTATGATGCGCTGAACAGAACCATAAATGCTACCACTCCAGATGGCAGTATTACCACACCCAGGTATAACGAAGCTGGATTACTAGATAGTGTTACAGTAAATATGGCAGCTGCAAATGGTATTGGACGGGTAGATGAAGTATTTGTACAACGCATCAATTATGATGAAAAAGGAAGACGACAACGTATCCTATATGGCAACAATGTGCATACCCGGTATACTTATGATCGGGTTACCTTTCGCCTTACGCAATTAGAAAGCCGACGACAGAACAATGAGCTATTGCAAGACTTGCGGTATACTTATGATCCCGTAGGCAATGTTACTGAGATCGAAGACAGGGCGATCCCAACTATTTTCTTTGGAAACCATCAGATAGCACCCCGATCACAATACACTTACGATGCTTTGTACCACTTAGTAGAAGCCATTGGCAGAGAGCATATTGCCCAGACCAGTGTTACTGCCCGGGATAACTGGAATGATTTGCCTTTTCTGGTACAACATCAAGCCAATGACCCTATGGCTTGGCGTAATTACACGCAGTCATATCTCTATGATGGTGTTGGTAATATTTTGCAAATGCGACACCAGGCTCCAGCAGGGAACTGGACACGTACCTACGAATACGAAACCAATACCAATCGTTTGCAAAGCACACAAGTAGGAGGGCAAACGTATACCTATCCGCACCATACACAGCATGGGTTTATGACACAAATGCCACACCTCAGTCTTATGGATTGGAATTTTAAAGATGAGCTAAAAGCCACAGCCCGGCAAGTTGTAAATAACGGAACTCCCGAGACTACCTATTATGTATATGATGGTAGCGGCCAGCGGGTACGAAAGATTACAGAAAATCAGGCTGCTCCCGGCACAGAGCCAACCATAAAAGAAGAACGCATCTATTTAGGCGGAGTAGAAATCTTTAGAAATTATTCTGGTGCCAATGCCGGTTTAGCACGCCAGAGTTTGCATGTTTCTGACGATAGTGGTCGTATTGCCATGGTAGATACACGCAATGAAATCAATGACGATACAGAAATACGCACCATACGCTACCAAATGAGTAACCATCTGGGCTCTGCAACTCTGGAAACCAATGAAAATGGAGCAGTCATTTCCTATGAAGAATACCATCCTTATGGTACTACCGCGTACCAGGCAGTGAACGCCGATATTCGTACAGCCGCCAAACGCTACCGATATACGGGTATGGAACGGGATGAAGAAACCGGGTTAAACTACCACTCTGCCAGGTATTATATACCGTGGTTAGGACGATGGACAGCAAGTGATCCGATTGGGATTGGGGACGGGGTGAATTTGTATGCTTATGTCCAAGGGAATCTTATTATTCTTATTGATGATGAGGGAACAAATGGAGGTCCACCACCACAAGGAGATATGTCAGAAGCTGAATATTTTAATGGTCCATACAAAGAATGGCATAAAAAAACAGAGTCTGAAATGACAGAAAATGCGAAACCAATTAGCAAAGGGTTCAAACAAGGTAGACGGAATCGAAAAGTTAGAAAAACGCCTATTGCTGGAATAACCGCGCAGGATTCATATGGGATAGAGATTCAGGAAAGGCAAAAAGCAAACAATGAATCTGCTCAAGGGAATAAATATGAAGCGGAGAAAACTGTTAAGGATGCTGTTACACATTCTGGGGGTTTTATAGAAACCCCTGGAAAGATTGCAATTGGATTTACTCCAATTGGATGGGTAGTAGATGTTTGGGATCTTGGGATTGCTTCTTTAGATACTCTTAACGAGCCAAGTGCAAAAAATGCTGGAGGTATGTTAATAGCTGTTGTAGGTTTTCTTCCTTTTGGAGATTTTCTAAAACATGGTGACGAAGCTATTGAGGGAGGAGCAAAACTTTTAAGTAAAGCAGATGAGTCAGGGACTGTATTAAATAAAGCAGATACAACCATTTCAAAAGGTCCGTTAGGAAATGCAGACACGCTAGATGGTGTAGTTCCTCATGGGTTCAAATCCCCAGGAGATTTTGCAGGTTTTACATCTACAGGTCAAAAAGCATTGAAAAAAGCTGGTTTTAATAATACAGAAATGGTTTTACAAGGAAGCGCGGCCACCGGTAGTAAATTTAAATCTGGTAGAAGATTTGATGAAAGTAGCGATTTGGACATAGCTCTTGCAGGACCTTCACTATTCAATAAAGCAGAGAGGACGAAAGGATTAAAACTTGAAGAAGGAACTCCTGCTAGATTTGGACCACTTTCCTCAGATGATATTAAGAATCTTGGGCTCTCAAAGTTTTATAATAAGTTACAAAAACTTTCAGATCATAAGGTCAAATTTATGATTTTTAAAAACAAAGAGAGAGCGTTAATGTGGTCAGGAAACTCAATTTAACAAAATTGACATTTAGATCTAATCATGAGGATTTGTAATTCACACATTCAAAACCAATAAAAAAACAGCATCATGGAAAACATAAATCTATCTATTGGGGCTACAGGAAATAAAGTACAGACGCTTCACCATACACTTATTGGAAAAGGGTTTACTATTCCTAAAAACGAGCTCGATAAGAAATATTTTGGAAAAGGTACGCAACAGGCACTTATTCAATGGCAAAAAGAGCAAAGATTAGTACCCACGGGGGAAGTAGATAGAGAGACCGCCCATACGCTGGAAGCAATTGAAATACCAAAGAAGCAGGAGTCAATAAATCAGAAAACACCTCCCGACGTTATTTTGGATAGAGAAAATTTTGAGAATAAAGAAACTGATGCTACAGCTAGGAAACCTCTAATCAGTAGTCGCCAAAAGAAACGCCTTAGTAACCTAACAAAAAACATCCCTAATGAAAAACAAAAAGCCCGTCTTGAAGTGCTATTTACTGAAACAGAAGGGAATTTTAAGCTTTTAAAAACAAAACTTGCCGAGGATCCCGAATTCGAGAAGGAAACGATTGAAAGAATAGTTTTTAGTCAAGAGCTATCAGAATTACTGGAAGATCAGGAAAATCTGGTAACAGCATTCGTAAATAATAATACGACCAATTCACTTCGGGATGTTGCCTTCAATACTAAAAAGGAAGATTTTAAGAAATACATTACAGTAGAAGACATTCCGCAAGATATTGAAGGAGAAACAGAAGAAGAGCGTCTGGAACTATTTGTTAATCGTATTGAAGATCGACTCTTCCATATGGAACCTACAGGAGTTATCCATCGGATGTTACAGGACAAAGAAATCGTAGCAGATAATGAACCTGTAAGAGCAGGGCTATTGTCTTTTTTTGAAAATCAACCCGAACTGGATTTCCGAAAAACCTCTGTACTCAAAATTTTACAGCACCCGGACAGCTTAAAATCAGTTCCCGAAGTTCAACGCGAAGCGGTAGTTGACCGTTTAAAAAAACTACAGCGACTTTCGTCGGTAAGTTCAAAAGCAGAAGCCTTACCTGTTTTGTTAAACAAGGGCCTCCACTCTGCTTATGCCGTCAATGAAATCCCCATGAATCGTTTTGTGGCGCGTTATGCGGAAAGCATGGGCGGAGCGGATGCCGCGCGTGCCATTCATCGCAATGCCTCGACCATTACCGCCCGTAATGAAGAAAGCTACATTGCCCTGAGAAGCGCTGTTTTGGGAACAGGGGTTTATATGGTCAATGGAGGTGGGACTACAGAAACGCGGATGGCAGAACTCTATGAATATGCTGTAGACCACAATATCCCTGTCAATTTTGAGACCCTCTTTGGCAGTGTGGACCTTTGTGAGTGCGACCACTGCAATTCGGTGTATAGTCCGGCTGCTTACCTGGTGGAACTTTTTCAATATTTGCGTAACAACAACCTAGATCCCGATCATGTAGAGACCGGGGATACGGGAATTGATGGTACGGTCTTACAAAAGTTCTTCCGCCGCCGCCCTGATTTGGGCCGATTGCAACTCACTTGCGAAAATACCAATACGCTTATTCCTTATATCGACTTGGTGAATGAGGTCATGGAAAGTTTTGTGGAAAATCTGGAGAACTATATTACAAATACCGAAGACCCTAAACAAGCCTCAATACGAATACATAATGTGGATGACGAAACCAGCGGTCAATTGTTGGCCGAACCGCAGCACACCAACTATAGTGCCTATGAAACCCTTAAGGACACGGTCTATCCGGTGTGCAAACTTCCCTACCACCAACCTATAGATGCCATTAGGCAATACCTGGATTTTTTGGGTTCAAGCCGGTACGAGGTATTGAAGACCTTCCGAAAAGCTGTTTTCGTAGAATTGGAAGGTGGGGCTACCCCAGCCGAAATAGAAGCGGCAGAACAGTGGGAGGCATTACAGGTAACATCGGTAGACCGCGCCATTGCCTCTGAATATTTGAATTTGACGGAAGAGGAATATGTTATCCTTACCAAAGAAGGGTACCATACGAGAGATTGGTATGAACTGGAAAACCAAACCGATCTGACACTTGCGGAGTACCATGAGGAAATCGGACTAAAAGACACCTGGGAGTATTATGGTATCGAAGATGAAAGCCAAATGCTGGACGAACTCAAATGGGTAAAACCGTCTCAGAAAACCGGTATTGTAGGTTTCCTTAGACGCACCAATATAAAATATACAGACCTTATTGAACTACTGAAAACTAGGTATATCAACCCCAACTACCCTTCAGGCAAAGACCTGGCATACATGAATAGTTTGCGGTACAGCTACCGCTACCTACAAAGTCTGGTAGATGACAACCAAGCGGATATCACTTTAAGATATCAAGACCTTGTTCAGTTCCTGCATCAGGACCTGAATAACAACCTTCCAAGTCCGTTTTCCGCATTTTTTGTAGCCTGCTGGGCACATCGGCTTTTTGAAAAGATAGGTAAGATCATTGTGTTGGATAATTCGACCGAATGTAAATGTATCGAAGGCCGTTTACAGCTAGAAGTAAGACTAGTTGGGGAAACCCATATCCGCCTACTGCAGTTTAATTTGAACGAAGATTGCGAGATTATTTCGCTTGATCGGGGTCAGGTGGTAGGCCATTTGAATAGCCACACCGGCCAATTGGAACCGGATCTTGATTTTCTGAATATTGATGAAATCATACTAGCGCTTTTTACCGGAAACAACGGAGAAGTGGCCACGGTTACCTTGCCAGACCTGATCCTTCAGGTAGATGGGCAACTTATGGTTTGTACCGACCCCCATGAAAATTGCGATATTTCAAAAACACAGTTAAAACATCTGGATGGTACCGACCTTGAAACAGAAGAGTATGACCGTTTCCATCGTTTTATCCGGTTGTGGTGCAAACTGGACTGGGAGGTAGCTGAGGTAGACCAGGCAATAACCGGGATAGGTGAAGCCGCAGAGCACCCCATTCCCGTTCCCGAAAACTTCTTTGTTTTTAATAACTGGGTATCACTTGTCCCTACCGGTGATCCCGACGGCGATGACGGCCCTGGAACAATTGGAGATACGCTGGTAGGCAACCGGCCGCCAGACCCCGAAACTATTGATGATATTACCATAGGCCCAAACGACCCCCTTGATCCCGATAATATTGGCGATCTGATCGATACTCCGTTCGATCTTGAGGATTGCCGGCCGGAACCCATTTCGCAGGTGGGCCAAGAAATAACGCCCTACCTCATCGAACAACTTGCGGCCATTAAGGAACTGCTCAGGATCACCGGACTGGAACTTTCAAGACTATTGACGTATTGGACCACTATTGGCATCTATGGTGAAAAATCCTTGTACAAAAGGCTCTTCCTGCAATATAACCTCATTGCTATAGATGATATATTCAAGGAAGATGATTTTGGTACTTTTCCAATGACGGAAGTGGGGGATGATCCTGCATTGATTAGCGACCACCTGCCCATACTTATGGCCGCTTTAAAAGTAGATGCCCCTAATATTGAGACCATAATGAATCTGGCTTCCTTGGAAGGGGATGAGACTATGAGTATGGAAAGTGTTTCTACCATCTACCGCTACGTTTTGCTGCAAAAAACTTTGGGGTTGCGAGTTACAGAATTATCCGGTTTGCTTTCCTTAACAAAAGATACCACCTTCCCTTTCGGAAAACCAACACAAACCCTCGAATTTTACCAACTTTTTACACGAATAGAAAATTCAGGTTTTGGTATACGGGAATTGAATTATATGCTACTAAATGAGGACGACCCCAAACGCCCTTTAAGACCCAGTATGGCCGATATTTTTGGCTTGGCTGTTGCCCTTCGCAATGCACTTCTTAAAATAGAGACCGATCATGCCAATGTAGAAATCGGGGAAGAAGCTACCGAAGAATTTTTACGGACCAAACTCGGTCTTCTCTATGACGGGGATACCTCCGAGGCGATTATTGGTCTGCTTCAGGGAACCACGATCTATACGGATAACACCCGCCGAAGATTCAGCACTCAACTTGAAGAAGCGGATCAGCTAGCGCTTACAGATTTTTTTCTGGAAAGACTTAGGGAGGAAGAAGCAGCAGACGAGCCAGGTGATTTTCATAATTTTTTGGCCAGGGTAAAGTTCAGTGGGGATAAAGGCTTACAGGTCACAGGAATATTGAACGACGAGGAAATGGATCGGGTCAATGACCTAGCCAATTCAATCTCCGATACGGACGATGCCGAAAATTTTGGTATAGTAGTCACTAAAATCAACGCCCAGCCTGAGCGTTTTTTTGATGATGTACTTTCGGTGATTTTCGGGGACGACCCCAATGGTGCCAAAGATATACTGCTGGCTTCTGATCATTTGAATCCAGAGGATACCAACGAGCATACCCCATTCCTGAAGCAAACCTTCTTTACGGAACATTTTATGCCCTACCTGAGGGAAGAACTTCGTAAACGTTTGGTGCTGCAAACCATAGCGGGAGAAATGGGATTGGAAATGGATATTACCAGGGCGTTGGTAATGGATATTATTGAAACCGATGAAGGCAACTCACTTTACACCGAAATTATTCGCCTGAAAGAACAAAAAGACGCCGATGCCGAGGAGCAGCACTGGGAAGGCTTTTTTGTGCCTGAGAAAGATGGTAACTACACCTTTTTACTTGAGGCCGAAGGCGATGCTACCCTCACCTTGAAAAACAGGACACTTTTGACCCTTATTGCGGGTCCTGATGACGAAGGGATTAATTTTTACCAGAGTGCACAAAGATTTTTAAATGCAGGCCAGGACTATCGATTTGTGCTGGATGGCTATGATGAGGATAATGATGGGAACATCCTGGGCTTGTTTATGAAGTTCGAGAACCAGCCCAAAGTGAAAATCTCGGACAAGGTTCTTTTCCCTGCACTTCGGACTGAAGCTTTTCTGCAAGCCTATATCCGACTTCAGAAAACCGCCATGCTGGTTGATGGCTTTAAGATAAAACTTCCGGAGCTTGATTTCTTCCGGGATTTTCCAGACACCATTGAAGGGCTGGACTTTAATGCGCTTGGCTTTCCCCAATGGCTGCGTCTTGAGTCGTTTTACCGGTTTCAAAAAAGTCTGTCTTCCAAAGAATTAACATTGATCGAGTTTTTGGAATGGACCAATTTTCCCGAATCTCAGGAGGAGGTTAGCTTAACAGGCCAAATTCATGTGCTTACTGGGTGGGAAATAGCAGATATCCATAAAATGCTTCTCCCGCGGCACTTTAACCTAAATGACCCTATACATTTTGAGGACGAGATCAATCTACATAGGCTACAGGAAACCTTAACAGTGGCCAAAAAATTAAGCGTTGGAATTGGCGAGCTCTTTAGGTGGGGCAATCCGGTTTCCAGCTTTCAGATCAATAGGAGAAGGGCTGGAGATATTCGTGAGGTGATAAGGGCGAGGTATTCCCATGAAGAATGGGAGGAAGCCATTAAACCGGTGCATGATACTTTGCGAGAAAACCAAAAACAGGCTTTGATCGCTTATTTGTTGGCACAACCGGTGCTTATGGAATGGGGCGTGGTGGATGCCGACAGCCTCTTCGAATTTTTTCTGATTGATGTGCAGATGGATGCCTGTATGGAAACATCCCGCATTAAACAAGCCATTTCTTCGGTACAGCTTTACGTACAACGCTGTTTCCTCGGGTTGGAGGAGGAACATGGTGTTGGCGCTGATGCTCTGGACTTGGATCGTTGGGAGTGGATGCAACGCTATAGGTCATGGGAGGCCAACCGCAAGGTATTCCTCTATCCCGAGAATTGGATAGAACCCGGATTGAGAGATACAAAAAGCCCGTTTTTTAAGGAAATGGAATCCGAACTCCTGCAAAATGATGTAAGTAAAGACACGGTTAAAGCGGCATTGACCAAATATATTGTGCAGGTAGATGAGGTGGCCAACCTACAAGCTGTCGGTCAGTTTACCGAATGGGAAGAAGGTGAGCAGATTACCCTACATGTTATAGGACGTACCAGAAATGCACCCTATTTTTTCTATTACCGCAGTTATTCCTATATAACTAAAGAATGGCTGGCCTGGGGAAAAGTGGAGGGGGACTTTCCCAGTATTGACATTAAAAATGAAACGGGACATTTAGAAAGAAACGGGACTTATGTAATGCCAGTGGTTTGGAACAATAGACTTTTTGTCTTTTTCCCCGAGTTTATGGAAAAAAGCTGGAACAGCCCTTTAAAAAACAGATTGACAGTTTCTGACAACGCAGAAACCACGGGTGAAGACAGTAGCCCATTGCCTTATTGGGAAATAAAAATGGGTTGGAGCGAATATAAGGAAGGAAGGTGGACCCCAAAACAAATATCCAACACAGCGATCGATTCCTTGATAAACTTTAGGGAGAATGTTTCTGAGGCCCAGAATCAAACCGAGCATGTTTTTGATTTACTTACAGAACAAGAGAAGTTTAAGTTTGCTCCCTTCGTACGATCAGAAGGTATCTATATTCAACCCTACTATTCGGGGGATATCGCCGACGTAACCGAAACATTGAATCAGAACCAACACTTTTTCTCAAGAGGTATTTCTACAGTATCGGAAAAAATTATGCTTGAGGTTTCCTTTGGTTTCAATGGTAACGAAATTCGGACTCAAGTCCCTACACCTAACGCTGAAATCCCTGGATTCCTAGGAAACCGAAACGCTTTTCAGCATATATCGATTGATCCATTGATTTTGTTTCCGATCCAAGCCGTTGAAAACGAAAATAATCCTGTAAACTATTTTTCTCCCAGATTTATTGAAAATAATGGCAGTACCAATAGTGTATTTTTTATTGAAAATAATGATACCTATTCCTTTGAGCACACGGAAACAAAAATCATTTTAGGTTTATTAAGAAAAGATCGGCTTAACAAAGTTTTTGATGTTACGGAACCCATCATTTCACTTTCAGATGACAATTACGGCTCAAACAATTTTGGTATTGAATATCATGAACTTTTACGGCCCTATGCCATTTACAATTGGGAGATGCTCTTCCATTCAGTTGCCATGCTAGCAGACAATTTGTCCAAATCGCAGCGTTTTGAGGAATCCATGCAATGGTGGCATTATATCTTTGATCCCCGAAGGGTCGATGGCGGGGTGAATATGGCCTGGAAATTTCTTCCATTCAGGGTCACAGACAGCGAGAATATTCTAGATCAAATCTTCAATAGTCTTGAGCCTAACACCAGTAACGATAAAATCACCGAGTGGCGCAATAACCCCTTTAACCCGCATCTCATTGCACGTAACCGTCCCACTGCTTATATGAAATGGGTGGTCATGAAATATATTGATAACCTTATTGCTTGGGGCGATCAGCTGTTCCGTCAGGATAGGATCGAATCGATCAACCAGGCTACCCAATTGTATATATTAGCCGGACATATTTTGGGTCCGCGTCCGGAAATCATTCCAAAACGAGGCAAAATCCATCCCCAATCCTATAGGAGTTTGCTCAATAAATGGGATGCCTTTTCCAATGCCATGGTGGACATGGAACTGATTTTCCCCTTTAGCAACCAGATCACTACGCCTCAACCCGCTATTGAGGGTAACGAAACCCATTTTGTAAATATCTATGGTTTTGCGACCACCATGTACTTCTGTATCCCCAACAATCCGAAATTGATGGCATATTGGGATACGGTCGCCGACCGACTCTTTAAAATACGACATTGCCTGAATATTGAAGGTGTCTTTAGGAAACTAAATTTATTTGAACCCCCAATTGATCCAGCATTGCTGGTACAAGCGGCAGCTCAGGGATTGAGTATCGCCAGTGTACTAAACGACCTCAGTACACCCATGCCCAATTATCGGTTTAATTACCTGCTAGCAAGAGCATTAGAAGTAACCTCTGAAGTCAAATCCCTTGGGAGTGCGCTCCTTTCTGCTTTAGAGAAAAAAGATGGCGAAGCGCTTTCCTTATTGAGAGCGCAACACGATACCAACATTCAGAACTTGATATTACAAGTACGGGAATTACAGCTTGAAGAAGCAGAAAAAAGCCTGAAAAGCCTGGAGCAAAATCGAAAAGCACCAGAATACAGGCTTAATCATTATCTGCAACTAGCTGGAGAGGGGGATGTAAGTATACCCGCAATAGACACAGAATTTGCCGAAGTAGAAAATTTAATGCCCGATGTAAAAGAAGAAAGCGGTATGAAATTGATCCCAACTGAAGCTGAAGAAGTAAAGAAAGCCAAATTATCAGCAGATTTACAAGTAGCTGTAGGATCGGTAGAAACGTTAGCAAGTATCTTGAGTTTAATCCCCAGTTTTGATATTGATATTAAACCATTTGGTGTTGGTGGTGGTTTTACAATTGGAGGTAATGATTTTCAAAATGCAACTAATGCAATTGCACGTGGCTTACAAATAGGTGTCAATGTTTCATCTGCACAATCTTCAGCAGCTTCCAGAAAAACAGGTTTTACCCGTCAATTTCAGGATCGGATCTTTCAGGCTAATCTGGCGGGTCATGAACTGATGCAAATCGATAAACAAATCACAGCACAAAAAATTAGAATAGCCGTTGCTCAAAAAGAATTGGAGAACCATGAGGTGCAAATAGAACAAACCAAAGAGGTAGAAGAATTTGTACGTACTAAGTTTTCAAACGAACAGCTATATCAATGGATGGGCGATCAATTAAAAGACCTCTATTATCAAACCTATTCTTTTGCCTATGACATGGCCAAAAAGGCTGAGAAAGTATACCGTTTTGATATGGGGCTCTCTACCACAGATTTTATCAAATTTGGCTATTGGGATAGTTCTCGGGAAGGTTTTCTAGCAGGAGAGCAATTGTATATGGCTTTAAAGCAGTTGGAAAATGCCTATATAGAGACAAAACCACACGATTTTGAGATTACAAAACATATTTCATTACAACAGCTTAATCCTTTGGCTTTAATCCTTTTAAAAGAAGAAGGAAGCTGTGAATTTGATATCCCTGAAACCCTTTTTGACCTGGACTATGCGGGGCATTATAAACGTCGTATCAAAACCGTGTCTGTTTCTATTCCATGTATTGCTGGACCGTATACAAGCCTCAACTGCACGTTGCGATTACTCAATCATGAATATCGCAATAGTAAACTAGCGGCCAATGCATCCGATTATGCTAAAAAGCTTGAGGAGGCTGATGAACGTTTTGTGTACAATCCTATTCCTATTACAGCCATTGCAGTAAGCCAAGGGCAAAATGATAGTGGAGCATTCGATCTAAATTTTAATAGTGAACGTTTTATGCCTTTTGAAGGCGCAGGATCTATTAGTCGCTGGCGCCTGGAACTTCCTGAGGAGTTTCGTCAGTTTGATTATCAGACGATCACCGATGTGATCCTGCATCTTAGCTACACATCTTGCGAAGGAGGAACAACACTAAAAAATGTAGCACTGGAAAATCTGTCTTCTTATGTGCGGAATGCTGCAGGGCTCAGTAAGCAACAAGGAATTTTCAGGATGCTTAGCCTTAAACATGAATTTCCTGATGAGTGGCATCGCTTATTACATCCGAGAACGGAAGTAGAACAGCCTATATTTGTTTTAGGCAATTTGCGTGACCGGCTACCTTTTTTTGCAAATAGCCAGAAAGTAAATAATCTTAGTGTCCATAGCATAATGCTTTTTACCGCTGCTCAAGGGCTTACGATTACTGTTTTAAAATCTGCTGAACTAGATACGCTGGATTCCCAGAACGCAACATTTACGGCTGATCTCTCATTAGGAGCTGCCATGGGACAACTACAACAGTATATAGTTACTGATCAGGAGGAAGATTTAAATGGTTTCTGGGGGCTTCAATTCGATCAAAATGAAATAGTCGCTGATGAACTTAAGAATAGCTGGTTGGTTATTAAGTATCAATTGGAAATAGAAATGTGATTTTGGGTACTTTAAATATTATATCGTGGTCTTTTTATAATTAGACTAACCCAAACTTATACACCTCTCATAACACGAAAAGCGTCAATAAGTGCATAGCAATCTGCACGAGATGTAGTTCAACTTGGACTAATCGCTGGGTCTTGCAGAGCGCTCATATTCCTATTTATTACCTGCTGGCTTTTATCAGTAATATTTCCCATTTTGATTTAATTCCGATTTCAATTGATCAAAAAAAGACCGGATTTCAGAAGTCCGGTCTTTTTTTTATTTCTTACACCCTATTACCAGATAGCGTTTAATTCATGGATTTCCAAGTGTTTTATTAGTGTTTCATTTAAGCCTGAAAATACTATTCCCGGTTTTTGTTGATTGGAATCGTGCGGGATAACCATCACTTGCTGACCGCCATTTATAAACACTTCTATGGAGTTGGTATCAACAATAAATTCTAAATCGAGTGTGTAGTCGATAAGCGGCACAAAAACATCATTGAGCAAATTGTCATTGATGTTGTAATTAAATTCATAGCCATTTATCACAATTGTAAATTTCCTATTCGAAACAGGCTGTATGCTTGTTTTTATATGGAGCAGTGGCGTGCTCACCGCATCGATTTCTTTATTGATATCCTTGTCGCCAAATATCAAATTGTCGTATGACTTCGAGCTTTTATACAAAGTAGCTATCTCTTCCACAGGCTTCAGGTGCAAACGCGGACCTTGCTTTGTCGATTTCAACTTCATTTCAGTTGGGAAAGCCATCATCTTGTTAAATGGCATTCCGGGGTAATCAACAGTTCCCCATCCTATTTGGATGCGCCTTCCGTCAGGGGTGTTATTATAAGTTTGTGCTGCATACATTTTTCCTTTTAGATAATTCAACTTATCGGTTTCCGGTTTGAATTCTTTGCCGTCAAACGATCCAAGCTTATACGTCCCTGAAGCACCAGTTAACACCCATTTTTTGTTGTGTTCATCGCCATCGATTGGTAATTCAAATAGTTCTGGACACTCCCAAAATCCTTTTACATGGCTTTCATAATTCCATTTTTTCAAATCATTGGATGTATAGATGGATTGTCCAAGGCCTTCAAACAAAACCATGACCCAATTATTGTTCGGCTCATACCAAAATACTTTTGGATCGCGTTCGTCATTTGTTCCAAACCGCTTAATTGCCGGAAGCACTGGATTGTGCTTATATTTCTGGAGCGTTCTTCCCCCGTCATTGCTATATGCTAAGCTCTGCGTCTGGCCAACTTTATCCTTATTTGTTGAATAGGCATACACAATAACATCTTCACTACCTGTTTTGAAACCCGAGGTATTGTTTTTGTCCACAACTGCTGAACCAGAAAACATGGTTCCCATTTCATCTGGGTACAATACGATAGGCAGCTCCTCCCAATGCACCAAATCCTTGCTGACAGCATGGCCCCAATGCATATTTCCCCATGCCCAATCATACGGATTATGTTGGTAATATAAATGATACACCCCATCGTAGTACACCAACCCGTTGGGATCGTTGATCCATCCCCGCTTACTGGAAAAATGGATTTGTGGCCGTAGCTTTTCACTATAAATGGGGACATCGGTTTTTATCTCGTCACTTTGATGGATCAGCTTGAAGGCTTCTTTTAGCTCGGTGTTTTTTTCGCTACTAAAATTTACTTGTTGACCATGGAACTTACTTACATCCATAAATACCCAATAGTCCGTGCTATCTGCGTGAGAAGCAAGCCTCAAATCAAAATAAGTTTTGAAATCGCCCGCGCTAAAGTCCAGGTTATACTTTTGGCCACCGCTGTTTATCGGGAATAATACTAATTTCTTTTGCACCAAGAGCTTTTTCTCTATGGATGCTTTTTGGGCAGTGGTATTTGTGAAAATAAAAAATAGACAGCAGGCTGTCGCAAAAATCCTTTTCATACTTTATCGTATTTTAGGTAAATGAAAACCTTATGACCTTTATTGCATACTATGGGATATAGTGAATAGGCCATGTTTTTGAATTGTGATAATTCTGTTAGGGAAACAAAAATACAATAAATCTCCATTAGAATATCAGTAGAACCCCAAATTAATCTGACAAGAAAAAAGCCCCCCGCTCAGGATTTATTGCTCTCTGATCAAGTTAGTCTAATTCGAATAGTGCATCACCTTCTTTGTGCTAATCTGTAAAGTGATTTACGGTACTTCCTTTAGAATTCATTCCACCGGTTACAAGATCATTTTTCAGCTTCCTGACTGTTTCTATCCCTGCCTTTGTAGATTTGTTCCGACCAGATTACTGACGCTCAAACGGCTCTATAGGATTTTTACTTTGACCTACATAATACCGATCAAGTGAAACGGAATACAATATTTAGACAGAATAATTCATAAAAATGCCAGACCGGGTTAAATTCCTTGACCCATCTCTCGTATCGGTTGTCCGGGGAATTCACGTGCTACACGTGGTAGCAATGTGTTTATTACATGCTGGAGCGAAGTGTTAATTTTCATTTGTCTTCCGTTTTAAAAGTCATAACGTTTGACCAATCACTCCAATTCAGGTTTTGATCGCGATAGCGTACCCGCCAATAAAAAGTAGTATTGGGATTTAGTCGTTCCGTTTTTTCATCGGTTAAGTCATCGTCTTTTTGTCGATTTTCTTTATAATACCAGTTTTGGTACTGTTGCCAGCTCTCAAATTCTAGTTTTTCAAAACCACTTGATTCTGACACCTGCCAATGTGAAGCTGCGTGAACGGTTCCTGAATAATCACTCTTAAATTGTCCGGCTTTCAAAACGGTACCGGTTATAGAAGCCTCTGATCCAGTGGGTGAAATGGCTTCAGGCCTACTTGGTTTGCGTTCTTTTCTCCAAACTGTAATACTATCTCTCAATTCATTTTCCCGATGTTCAATTGTATTTCCACGGCTGATTCGTTTTATGGTGAATTTTGGGTCATTTCTATCACCATCAATTGACACCATAACAAATCCGTACTCATCTTGCGTTACGGTAAACTCATCGTAATCTCTACCTTCAAATTCACCCCAATTATCTATTGCACCACCTGCTGAAGCAACATTGATCCAAAGGTGTTTATGGTCTCTAGATTGTCCTCTGGAATATCCGTGCGTATGCCCAAAAAAGTGAATACTAGGCTTTCCTGTTTTGGTTGAAAATTGTTCTAATTCTTTAACAATTTTTCCTGTAAAATCTTCTTCACCAGGAATCCAAAGCTCTGATTTATACGGATGATGTAATTGTGCAAAAACGAAATCGATTTTATCCTCTTTCTCTGTGTCTGAAAGTAGTTCTTTTAACCAATCAAGTTGTTCTGACAAATCCCTGTAACCATCATTTGAGTCCAAACCAATAACACGTGTGTTGCCATAATCTTTGTACCACCAATGTTCTGAATATGCTGGAGTTCCATTCTCAGGCAAACTAAAATACTTAAAGTAATATAGTGAATTACGCTCATGGTTTCCGGGTACAGGATAAACTGGTACTTCAGAAAATAATTTCTCTGCCGGGTTAAAAAAGTGATCCTTCCATTGAAAAAATTTAGAACCATTTTCAACCAAGTCTCCTGGTATAAGCACCATTGCAAGATTATCAGGCAAAGATCCACCAAACTCTTTTTCAAGATAGCCGAGAACCCCTTCATTTACCACTTCACTAAATTTATCAGGTTCATTATGGTCATATTGCATATCACTCATTGCCACTATCTTAAAATCTTCCCCGTCATTAGAAAAAGGTGGTGTTTTAAATTGAAAAATATCTGACCGAGCATTTCCAGTACGTACTCGGTAATAATATTCAGTAAAACGTTCTAAACCTGTGATTTTAACGGTATGAACTTGTACATCGTCAAAATTGATTGCTTCAGAAGTACCTTTGGCTTTATTGCTTAGTTTGGGACTTGTACCCCATTCTACAATACTTTCTTCTCCTTTTGATGTTTGCCACATTACAATTGCAGCATTTGGTTCTACATCTTGCAGGTAGGGTTTAATCTCTATTTCTTGAGCCATTGATTGAAAGCAAACACCTACAAACAATGTGAATAAAACTGATTTGAACTCCATTTTCAAATTTTTATTTATGTACTTGTTTTGTTAATGAATAGCGCCCGGAAAAAATTTCAAAAATGAAATTATAACGCTCACACTAAGGTAACATTTTCCGAAGAAAAGCAAATAACCTTATCTTGGATTATAGGGGTCATTTTATCAAGTTCCTCTTACACCTTAACTTCTTTTAATTCAAATGGAAAAATATAAAACAAGAATACAATATATGGAAAGAATAGATCATAAAAGATGCCAGACCGGATTAAATCAGCCTGGCAATACTTCTCGTCGGGGTGGCCGGATTTGAACCGACGACCTTCCTGACTCTTGTCAGGACACGCTAGCTCGTTGCCTATTCATTATCCAGACGCTCAAGATATCTTCGGCTTCCAAT
>Ga0209491_10001525_pt1 | contig 44797 bp, 39 predicted proteins | sample BON02_FD_187213 | JGI IMG/M metagenome (GOLD analysis project Ga0209491, IMG submission 187213) | Freshwater microbial communities from Lake Bonney liftoff mats and glacier meltwater in Antarctica - BON-02 (SPAdes) (version 2) | ecosystem: Environmental > Aquatic > Freshwater > Ice > Glacier...
TATTCACAATACATCGAGAAATTATTCCTATTACTCTGAGGACTTTGGGTTAAGCAAAGTAAGGAGGTATGTTTTTATTACTACACAATCCTTAGGGTTGCTTCCTTTTGTAGGCTTCACCTATTCCCCCATGGGCTTCTTAACCGTATCTTGTGAAATGCGAGCAGAATTATTTTATAAAAGTACCAAATCGAGAACGGATGCCTTTATTAAATCCTCTGCTAATCCAGATGGGTCGGAATTTCATAACATTGCAGGACATGATATTAATGCTTGGTTTTTTGATTTTCAACCTTATTCCGGAATTTTTATTAACCTTAAATTTTAATTTGATGAAAACAGGAATGATACTTCCCGAAATACTTTTGCTTCTTTTTTTCATCATGAGCCTTGCTACAGCATCAGCTCAAAACGCTCCTTCAACATGGAGCCTAATAGACTCCACAAGCAAGTATGAGCTTGGTCTCAACACTAATTTTGCTTTTGATCAGTTGATGGATCAAAACCAGCGGGCACCTATGGAATTGATGCTAAGGAAAAAGATTTATGACCAAAATAGAATAAGATTGCGTGTCTTTGGAAATATTGGCAGGGCTAAGAAAATCGAGGGAGACTTTACCAATATAGATCGCACAGGGAATTTTGGCCTGGCGATAGGCTATGAATGGGTAAAACCTCTGACCAAAAGATGGGTGGGATATTATGGAATGGAACTGGAAGGAAGTAGGATGGACAAGAGAATATTTTTTGAGCAGTCGGAATATGATAATGAAGACGCTAGTTGGCAATTTAAAAATTGGGATGAGTATGACCGAGAAGTCAGGTTTTCGCTTTCCCCATTGGCAGGTCTGCGTTTTAGGCTCAGTGCTCGCTTGCTACTTAGTACAGAATTTCGATTGTCAGGGTATGTGGGAGAGCAGCAATATACAGAGGACGTATCCATAAGGCCCTACGAAGAGGGGAGTCAAAATCAAATTCAGTCCTCTGAAGGTTATACGCTGAAACTAAATGGCCTGCGCTTTCAGCCTTATACTGGGATTTTTCTTAACTACAGGTTTTGATTTGACTCAAGGTAGATATTAGAGCTTATACGCTAAATCTATGGATGATGAATTGGGCTTATATCAAGATCGAATGTAGATAAAAGCTTGTTCTTTTACCTTTTATCCCATCAGGGATAATTTGTAGCTGTTCAACACCTTCAGTGTTGAGCGTAGGAGTGTTTGCCTTGCCCGTGGGTTGGCACCCACGGTTATTATTATTCGGACCCTTCAGGTCTGGGATTTTTCGTTTAGCGGTTGATATTATTAATTTAGTCATTTCAGCTAGATCGTCATTGCGAACCCTTTTGGGAGGGGCTGAGCTAGGCAAGGGTGTGGCAATCTCGCCTTGTCTGGGATTCTCACGGTTTTTTCAAGCTTTGGGTTGAGCTCAAGTAATAGGATTTCCAGAAGCACCGTAAAGCTCGAGGAATTGCTTATCCATAATGAAGGTTAGCACATTTGGTAAAGTTGAAAAGTCATCGCCTACCAAAGAAAACCAAAGAAGCCTACAGGGCTTCAACAACAATAACCACGGGTGAGAACCCGTGGACAGCATCACTATCCTTTTTCGCAACCCCGAAGTGAGTTGAACAAAATACAAATCAACAATTAAAACGAATACCCAATCCTATAGACAATATTATTGAAGGTAACTTTGTCTTCTTCATAATAACTCCAATCTTCAGGTCGGTTTAGGTCTGGGGATAATCTGGATGGGTTGCCATTGTAAAAATAACTGATTTGCCTTTTTAAAGAAAAACTTACCGTCCAGAAATTGGCCCTTTTGTTTTTGTACCTAAACCCAATAGTTCCTTGCCCCATCATACCTCCTTTGCGCCAATTGTGTTGGTCCCATTCATTAATTTCTACATGTTCAAATATGGCGGAACCATACCCTATTTCCCCACCTCCATAAACCTGCCATTTGTTTTGAGGATTTAAAACTCCCCTCCAACCTAAAGCCAAAGGGATTACAGAATAATCCCCATATTGATCCAAGCCTGTCACAAAACCTACAGCATGTCGGCGGTTAAGCTGGAGCCCATTGAATGTTTGAAAGGTGAAATTGGTTCGTGGACCAAAATTGTCACTACCGGTCAGTACACCAATTTCTGAATGGTTAACAAAGGGCAAATCCTGCCCCATACTAACTAGGGGGCAGGACCAAATGATTGCAGTTACGAAAAAAACTAAGACACTCCTCATTTATTCATTAGAAACATTGATACAGCTTAATTTTTTAAGTTTTTCCGGATCGGAGTAGTCAAATTGACAAACACCGTCGGGTCCTATGACAATCAGGGATTTGGGTCCAGGTATAATATCCACGGATACAAAGTTTTTAAGATGTTCTATCTGATTGTTACTGATCTCCATGACATCCGATACATTGAAACTCTTTAATCCCTGTTCCCCTTCTGCCAAGTACAAATAATCTCCTGAAAGTCCCAAGCCATGTGGATTGTCCATTGGGTAAGCTTTTATAAGGGTTGGAGTGTACAGGTCTTTTATATCTAGGACATGTAATTCATTGGCCCCATCCCGGCAAATGGCAGCATTTCTCAAGGTTACAAAAGCATAATCATCATTGACTACCACTGGATCGCAAGAGGTGATGTGCGCATAGACAGCCATTTCCCTCGGTTTTGCAGGGTTGCTGGCATCATAAATGTGCATGCCGGTCATCGATCCAATGAATAGTTTGTCCTTAAATGGGAAAATTGTTTCTATGCCCCAACCTAAGTTTATATCGCTGAGATATTTGGGATCAATAGGATTTTCCACATTAAATATTCGCATGCTATTGTCATCCACTGTATAAAGGTGTCCACCTAACAGGGTAAACCTCGCCATCGATCCTCCCTGGCCATAGCTTTGTCCCCCAGCAGATTTGGAGTAAGAGGCGGATTCAAGCGTCATTATATCGGTTCTAAAGGCAGGCCTCCCCCAGGTGTTCCAACGCATATTGGCCTCCGTAGAAGTGATGGTGGTATCCTTATAGGTCATTATGGTACCTGTTTCTTCATTGGAATAAAGGTTTGGGAAAACGTCCTTTTCTCTTTTTACCAACTGAATGTTTTCAGGATTCGAAATATCAAATGCCAATAAATCGATGTAATTGTCCGCATACAAGATGCTTTCATTGATGGCCATGTCCCCAGTGCCTGGGATATTGATGAAATTTAGGTTTTGAGGGTTCGCTGGGTCAGCATTGTTCAATAAATGAATGCCTTTCCCTGGTTCGGAGATAAACAGGTAATCCCCATAGATGTAAATTTTCCCCGGTTGATCCAGTGGTTTTCCAGGTTCAATGACAATATCAGCTTCCCTAAAAGAATTTACTTCTAAAAATACGGGTACCTGCGTTTGATAGGTATAAGTGGTTTCTATTTGGTCTTCACAGGAAGGAAGGACCAAGACCATCATTAGGGAGAGCATGAACTGCATCCCAATGGTAAAGTGAGGGTGTAATTTATTTTTCATGGCTTATTGGGAAAGGATAAATGGATATAAATGTAATCGTTTGTATTACTTTTCTCAGCCAAGACGAAATTATTTGTTGTAATGCTACAACGCTTTGAAAAATAAATAAATAAAAAAGACTAAACAGGTGCTTAACCCTCTCATCTATCAATTTTTTCTTCCATGTTTCTTTCAAATCCTTCCAAAAAGCCTAAGTATTTTTTGACAATGTTTTCAGAAAGAGATCCCAAATAATCACCAGGATAGAGGGGATTGTATTTGATTCTGTGAATAATCATGTCCAACCATCCTTGACCGTCATCTATCAGATCAGCATGAAACGCTTCTACGGTAATGTCTCTAGAGCCAGAAAAGGGTGCTTTGCCCTGAGTTTTGAAATAGGAGGCAATGGTTTCCAAGGCAGCATCATGAGACTTTTCAAAACTACCTATCAATTTTGAGCGAATAGCATCATTCATCCCGTGACTTTTACCTTCCTGAATCAAATCCCGCAATTCATTCAATTGGTTGATGAAATCAGTAAAACAGTGTTCGCATTCCAATACCGTTTTTTTCATGGCTATAAGGGTTTAGTTCATTACTAATTTATCAATTATGGACTACAATTCTAATTTAATGCGAAAAATTATTTTTTGATCCTGTCAGGATTTTCATTTATGAAAGATTTCCATCCACCACTTCTCCCTTTAGTCTGAATCCTTCCATCGTGAAAATGATGACACAAAGCCACGGCCAATGCATCTGTTGCATCTAGTAATTTTGGGATTTCATCAAAATTTAGTAACGATTTAAGCATTTCAGCTACCTGCTCTTTTGAAGCATTTCCATTGCCTGTCACTGACTGTTTCACTTTCTTGGGAGAATATTCCGTTATAGGCACTTCTTTTGCCAGGGCCGCGGCCATCGCTACACCCTGTGCCCTGCCTAGCTTGAGCATGGACTGGACATTCTGCCCAAAGAAGGGAGCTTCTAAGGCCACGGAATCTGGTCCATGGGTTTCTATAATATAAGTTATCTTTTCAAAAATCTTTTTGAGTTTCAAAGCATGGTCACTGTACTTTTTGAGATGGATGACGCCGAACTCAATAACACTATATTTACTTCCTTTTACCAAAATTAAGCCATAACCCATCACTGAGGTTCCTGGGTCAATACCCAAAATTATTTTTTCTTTGATTGGATTTTCTACAAATTTACTCATCGGTGCAATTTACCACAAATCCTCAAATGCCCATAAAATGGTTGTCCTTGGAATGCTCTATTTTTTATTCGCAGTAACTTATTTTTGGGGATTAAGGCATTTGACCAGCATTTGGGACAGCAACGCCAAGGAGCCGCTACATTTTGTAGCGCTTGGCCAAAGTTCCCTTAGCCACTGTACCTTATTGGTCCCTTTTAGAAATGAGGAAAAAAACCTAAGACTATTGCTTCCCCATTTTTCTGAAAACCTGCCTCCATTTGCAAATGTATGCTTTATTGATGACCACAGTGCTGACAATGGAGCTGAGATGGTGACACAGTTTATTAAAAATCAGAACCTATTCAACTGGCGATTAATCAAGAACAATGGCATTGGGAAGAAAGCGGCGCTTACTACAGGAATCCGTGCTAGCAAGTCAGCTATTATTGTAACAACTGACGCTGATGTTAGGATTAATAAAGGTTGGTTGGGCCATTTGATTGCTCCATTTCAGGATCCTATCCTACAGTTGGTGGCAGGTCCGGTTATGACTACCTCTGGCAATGGTATTTTTGGTCAATTTCAGCAAATAGAATGGGCCAGCCTTATTTTAATGACGCAAGTGTCTTTCGCTAAGGGAAACCCATTAATGTGCAGTGGTGCCAATTTAGCTTTTCGAAAAGAGGCCTTTGAAGAGGTAGGAGGATATGATGGGAATACCCATATTCCCTCAGGGGATGATGAATTCTTGCTTAAAAAGATAGGAGTTAAATTTGGGGCATCAGCCACGAATTACATTGTGTCACCTCTTTCTTTGGTAAAAACGCATGCACTGAAAGCCCCCCTAGATTGGATCCGTCAGCGCTCAAGGTGGGCCAGTAAATGGAATGCCCATAAAGAGCAAGGACACTGGCTTTCGGCGGTAATGCTGGCAGTTTTTTGTCTCCTTTTACTGGCAAGTCTTCCTATGGCTTTCCTTTCCTGGGAATTTACCCTGAGCATGCTGCTTTTTTGGGCTTTCAGGGTTAAATTTGAAAAAGAAGCTTTAGGAAAAGTTTTGAAACATTATGGATTAAGGTTTTCTAATCTAAGCTGGTTTTTGGCCGGCTGGATATATCCTGTTTTGTTGGCAAGCGCCCTTCCTTTTGCGATTTTTGGAAATTATACCTGGAAAGGAAGGAAAACCTAATGAATCCCTTAATTTTGTCATTAGACTAAAAGGTGTGGCGACAATGACTAATGATGAATTTGATCTTTTGGATGAATTGTACTTTCTTCAATCCTATCAATACCTGAAATCCAGTTTGGAATGGGAAGACAACAAGTTGTTGATGAATTTAGCGCAACTACTGGAGAAAGGGTGGATAAGATGTTATTCAGCACCGGAGAATGAGATTTTTGATGCGCTGCCTTTGACGGAAAAAGGAAAGGCGTACTATTACCTGGCTACCAAAGAGGGTCTGCTTACTCACAACACCATATAAAATGACTGCAGAGACAATTAAGTACCAGAGAAAAGAACTGGAATTAAAGGCATTGTTGGAAATAACACAAGCCATCAACGAGAACAAAAATGAGAGCGTCCTTTTAAATATTTTTAAGTTTACCTGCCTGGTTCATTTGAATATTAAATCACTGGTGCTTTATGTCTATAACCAGCAAGATCAATTTTTCCTGCGAAGAATCTCTCATCAGGTTAAGGAAAAGCTGCCCGAGAAAATTCAGAAAGCGGATGTCCAGGAAAACAAGGAGTTGGGCAAATTGAGTCTTTCGCTTTCTGAAGAATATTCCTTTGCAGAGGTAAATATATATGTCCCTGTTTACCACAAAGATAAAATGCTTGCCATTCTTTTCTTGAGCACTAAGGATGGAGATGCTGGTTTGGATCTGGACTTTACCCAAGCATTGACCAATATTTTGGTGGTGGCGCTGGAGAACAAGCGCTTTGCCAGAAAGCAACTGGAGCAAGAAAGTTTTCGAAAGGAAATGGAGATTGCAAGTAATGTGCAGCGCATGTTATTTCCTGCGACACTTCCCGATCATGAGAAGCTTAGAGCGAAAGTGACCTATATCCCACATAGTTCTGTGGGCGGTGATTACTATGATTTGATTGAAAGGTCTGAAGATGATATCTATTTCTGCGTAGGTGATGTTTCCGGAAAAGGTATGCCAGCATCACTGCTGATGTCCAATTTTCAAGCAGCACTCAGAACCCTTCTTCGCAGCGGAACCGATTTAAAAACGATTGTTGAGCAATTGAATTTTTCCACCTTTGACACCACAAAAGGGGAAAGGTTCATCACCTTTTTTCTTGGGCACTATTCCTACAGTAAAAAGAAGCTAAGCTATGTCAATGCCGGCCATAATCCTCCAGTATTGTGTACCAGCGCAAGCAATTCTCCTGAGCTGCTGGAAGCAGGCACTACCATTTTGGGTGCTTTTGAAACATTGCCCTTCATGGAACAGGGCGAAAGGGAAAATCTAGACCATTTTACGCTTCACCTTTATACCGATGGGTTGACAGAAGCATTGAATCCAAATGAAGAGGAATTTGGTGAAGAAAGATTTTTAGCCTATATATCCGCACATCCTTCCTTTAACCCTGAGCGTTTTCACGAAGGCTTTCTAAGTGATTTTGAGAAATTTTCCGATGGGATTCCTGTTAGAGATGACATTACCCTACTCAGCCTTCAATTCAATTGATATGCAGTTTTATAAAGTTCCGGGTATCATCCAGCACCTTTTTAAAGCCTATACGTGGCACAAAGACCGCAACCTAAAAACGGTATACTTAACTTTTGATGATGGTCCCGTAACTACAGTGTCTGATTATGCCTTGAAGCTCCTGAATGATTATGACATGAAAGCCACTTTTTTTATGGTGGGGGACAATGTGTCCAAAAATCCTAATTTAGCCATTGAAATTAATAGGGAAGGACACGCCATAGGAAATCACACCTACCATCACCTATGGGCAGGGAAGACACCGCTTTCCGTGTACTTGGAGGATGTGGAACAATGCAAAAAAGTCATTTTTGAAAAAACAGGTATTGAAACCAAAACTTTCCGCCCTCCCTTTGGTTGGATTAACAGGCGCTATGCCCGACACTTGTCTCAGGAGTATGAAATTGTACTTTGGGACGTGATATCCTGGGATTTTAAAAATGGATTGAATCCCAGAGTAGCGCTAGAAAAAGTCAAGAAACACACGGAAAATGGATCCATTGTCTTGTTTCATGACCAGCAAAAATCAAAAAAAAATCTTCAGGAGATTTTACCCGGCTATTTGGACTTTTTGTCCGCAGAAGGATTCCAAACAGCATTGTTATAAGGTATGATAGGTCAAGCAGCCCTTTTCATCCTGATTTTGGTTTCTCTGGTTTATGCTACCTTGTCTTTTTTGGTTCGGTTTAGATTTAAAAACTATACCAACGCTTTATATGATTTGCCTTTTATAACGGTATTGCTTCCATGTCGCAATGAAGCCAATAACCTCCCCGCCTGCCTCGAAGGACTTGAAAACATAGATTACCCTGCGGAAAAAATCAGATTCCTAGTGGCGGATGATCATAGTGGAGATAAAACCGCCAGTCTCTTGCAAGAATGGACTTCCAAAGAAGACAACCGGTTTTTGGTGCCGCTTTCGAAGCAACCTGACAAAGGACAAAATGGAAAAGCCTTGGCGCTTGCAGAAATGGCCACCCAGGTAAAATCGGGGCTATTGGTTTTTACAGACGCTGATTGTATCGTTCCACCGACATGGTGCAAGTCCTTTTCGAAGGTATATAAAGGAGATTACGGTCTAGTGACGGGTATTACTACTGTCGCAGGTGATGGCCTGTTTGCCAGAATGCAGGCTTTGGATTGGTGGCTGACCTTGGGAAAAGTTAAAGTAGTGTCTGATGCAGGCTACTCCCTTACAGCCATGGGAAATAATATGGCAATGGGAAGGGAGGCGTATTTAAAAGCGGGTGGGTTTACGGCCGTTGCCCAAGAGGTTACTGAGGACCTGGCCATCTCCAAGGTATTGTATGACAAGGGGTATCGGCCGATTCATTTGGTAAACGAAGCGTCTTTGGTAAAAACGAAACCCGAAAAAACAATAAGAGACTTGCTTCATCAGCGCAAAAGATGGATGAGGGGAGCATTTTTACTGCCTTGGATCTGGCAGGTATTACTTGGCCTTCAGGTTATTTTTTACGGTGGGTTGTTGCTAGGCTTCTATTATTTACCGCTGTTGACAGTAGGTTTCTGGCTGATTAAAATTACCTTTCAGTCAATATTTATTAGCACCTTTTCCATGAAAGCTGGAATTAAAATCCGATTTTTAGACTTAATTTACTTTGAAATTTATAATTGGTGGGTAAGTTGGGCAACAATAATTTTTTACTTTTGTCCTGTGGCCCTTACCTGGAAAAACCGAAGCTATTTATGAAATTTATTGAAACCCATGCCCATATATACAGTAAAAAATTTAGTGAGGATGCCGAGGACGTTATTCAACGGGCCTACGATTCAGGAATAGACAAAATATTTATGCCCAATATAGACATGGATTCTATTGAGAGCATGTTGGCGCTGGAGAAGAAGTTTCCCGGAGTTTGTTACCCCATGTTGGGATTGCACCCTTGTGATGTGGACAAGGACTTTGAAAAGGCACTTTCCGAAATGGAAAAGTGGTGGGATAAACACGATTTTTACGGCGTGGGAGAAACCGGTATTGATTTGCACTGGGACAAAACGCATCTAGAAGAGCAAAAGGCTTCCCTAAAAGTTCATGTTAAATGGGCCAAGGAGAAGCAACTTCCTTTGATTTTGCATTGCAGGGAGTCATTGGATGAAACCCTTGAATTGATAGCACCATTAAGTGATAAAAGCCTAACCGGAATTTTTCATTGTTTTTCAGGAACCGTGGAGCAAGCCCGCAAAATTATAGACATGGGATTTTATTTGGGCATAGGAGGTACACTTACTTATAAAAATAGTGGGGTAGGTGCTGTAATCAAGGAGCTGGGGCCTGATCATTTGGTTTTGGAGACAGACAGTCCTTACCTTGCACCGGTTCCCTTCAGGGGGAAAAGGAATTCCCCTGAGTACATTCCTTATATTGCAGAAAAAATGGCAGAATTTACTGGAACCAGTATTTCAGAAGTGTCAGAAATAACCAACAGGAATGCATTAAAAGTTTTCAAATTGCTGCCCGATGAATTATAAGATTGTACGGCTCAACACAGCATCGAAAAAAGAAATTGAACACTCTGTATTGATCATTTATACAGGAGGTACTTTGGGTATGGCTTATGATCACGATGGGGCTCTGGTGCCATTTAATTTTGGTAAAATCCTTGAAAAGATTCCCAACCTGAACACCCTGAACATTAGTATTACGGTGATTTCTTTTCCGGAGCCCATTGATTCCTCCAATATCAACCTGAACCATTGGGTGGATATGGCCTATATCATTTACGAAAATTATGATACCTATGATGGCTTTGTGGTATTGCACGGTACGGACACCATGGCCTACAGTGCTTCTATGCTTAGTTTTATGCTTAAAGGCCTAAATAAGCCTGTGATTTTCACCGGTGCCCAACTTCCGATTAGTGCGATGCGTTCTGATGCGCGAGAAAATTTAATGACTTCATTGGAAATTGCCATTTCTAAAGCCAATGGAAAACCTATCGTACCGGAGGTATGCATCTTCTTTAACCATATGCTTCTTCGAGGCAACCGAGCCAAAAAAGTGCAAAGTGTCCACTTTGATGCCTTTGAGTCAGAAAATTATCCTCCGCTTGCTGAATCAGGCATTATCATAGATTATAACTATGCAAGCATCAGGCCCTATGAGGAAGGCAAAAAACTCCGGTACCTCAATAAACTGGACAATAGTGTGATGGTCCTAAAATTATTTCCTGGAATTACATCACAAGTAATCGAGCATTGCCTCAATATGAAAGGCTTAAAAGGAGTGGTGCTGGAAACTTACGGATCAGGGAACAGTCCTAGCGAAAGTTGGTTTATCAAAGCCATGGAAGCTGCAGTAGACAGAGGAATTTTGATTTTAAATGTTTCCCAGTGCAATGGCGGCAGGGTAATTCAGGGAAGGTACCAGACCAGCATGGACCTCAAAAGGGTAGGGGTATTAAGCGGTGCAGACATCACAACGGAGGCGGCTGTTACGAAAATGATGTTCCTTTTGGCGAATGAATCTGATGAAACTGAAATCAAGCGTAAGTTAATGATGCCTTTGGCGGGAGAAATGTCAGTTTTGAACCAATAATCAAGAAATTAGCAATGGGTTGACCATCAATCTTATAGCATTAAAAGATAGATTAATGCTTAAAAACGCTGTTTTTTTCTTGAATAAAGCTTCGAATAACTTGCAAGAACTGATTTTTATAATTTTCTTTGTCGGCTCAATGAAACGAAATATTTTCATAGAGAGGTGTCCGAGCGGTTTAAGGAGCGCGCTTGGAAAGCGCGTATACTTGTGAGAGTATCGAGGGTTCGAATCCCTTCCTCTCTTCAAAAAGTCAACTTTAGCAATAGAGTTGGCTTTTTTTGGATAAACTCAGAAATAGGGCAGAAATTTCCCCCATTATACCCACGTAATTTACATTACATGTTTCCCTCGTTTTTATCTGGATCTCAGGAAATCATCGGATAGTAATTTTAAGCTATATAACTGACTTAAAGTTTGATTTTTTCCAGGTTTCTTCTTGTATCCCAAATGGTAAGAAGTGTCAGCGTTTGTGGATCAAATAAATAGTACAACCTATAACCTCTGATTGCTTTATATTTTATATTTGGGCTTTTACTAAAAGTCAAGCCCATTTCGGGTTGTATGGAAAGCAGTTCGAGAGAATCATTAAAAAGCTTCTCAAGTTTTATTGGGAAATTCATTGAGTGATTCCTATTGCGCCAGTATTCCATGATCGCTATTTTATCAGATACTGCTCTGGGAGTCCAGTCTATTTTCCTTTTTTTGCCAGCCATTGGTCAAAACGTTCGGAAGCCTCTTTATGGGGAATGGTTTTTCCTGTGAGATACTGCTCATAACCTTCCGTTATAGCATTTATTTCACTGATTTCAAAAACATCCTTGTTTTCGGTTGCTACAAACGCTTCCAGCCAATCGTTTATTGCTTTTAGTACGTTTTCGTCTTCGATGGTATTGAGGCGGGAAATTATTTTTGATTTTAGGGTCATCTACAAGTAGGTTAGATTCTTTTTTTCAATTTAACTAATTTCTAGTAAAATATAAATAAGGCATAAATACAATTTCCCATTCGTATGAATTACCTATAGCTTTTTCAAATTAAATTCATAATTTGAAATTCTTTTAAATCATTTTCATGAGTCCAGACCCAAATCAAAACCCTGAGCAAATTGCCCCCGACTAGGTGTAGATTGCATCTACCCCTTCCTATCTAATGGAGCAGTGCGTCCGAAAGAAGACAAACTTTGGGATTGGAAAGGGAATAGTTGAAAAGTCTGAAAATTACCTGTATTCCAGTGAAAAAGATTACGTTAGAAAAGAAGGTTTACTTTAAGTAGATTTCTGGTGATTTTGCTCAATTTCCCAAATACGATCAGTTAAGAATATTTGGGTGTTTTGCAAACAACACCCAGTTCAAATCAATAATTTGAATGCACCAATAGGACGGAAAACACTTCTGTTTTTGCGTTAGATTGTTAATTTAATTCTACACACTTAGCCAATCTATAAAAGTTTGCTCATCTGAATAAAATTATAACCGAAACTGTCTTTAGGGTAAGTATGGCATGATTATTTCTACACAGAAAGTATCACTAAACGACTAACAAAATGAAATTTATATCCAAGGCAATAAGTGCAGCACTAGCAGGGTACGCTGTGAAAAAAGTAATTGATTCCATTGAGAATGGCACCGCTCAAAAGTCAGTTCTAGATCGCTTCGGTAGACCTTTGCGAGATGCTCATCTTGGTTTCAACAATACCGCATTCAAACTCGGGGTAATCTCTGAAAGGAAAAAGGCAGAATGGAATAAGAATGTGGTGGAGAAGTACAATGCTGTCAGGGCAGTTCCTAACTCAAATCCAATACCCGCAAATGGTTCTGGCAATCAAAGCGATATTTCTGCCCCTCATGTACAGGGAGAGGTTCATTCTAAATCTAAAGCTTCTCAAACGAGAATACCACCAAAGAATATATAAAAGGTCAGTTATTAAGCCTCATCTCTAATAGGTGTAGATTGATGTACACCTCTCTATTTCTTTCTTGGTCTAAGTTTAGCGAAGCGTAACTTAGACCAAAAATGATGAAAGTTTTCAACATCTTAATCAGAGCTCAGGCAATTAAACGGATAATAAACCCTACCCATTCATTAGGCCTATAATAAATTACTGGTAATATCCATATATTATCAAAATCCAGCAGCCACTAGGAAACGCTATAAACAAAAAATGCCCGACAAATTTGCCGGGCATCTTTTTGTTTGTGTTTTTTTATTCCAATCCAAACTTATAAATATTATCATCAAATGCACAGATATATATTTCTTGGTTTTGGTCCACTCCAAAGGAGGAGATAGGGAAATCGGCTTTAAATAATTCCGTATTTATCGGGTTTTCAGGATCACTGAAATCCAAGCTCCAAATTCTTCCAGATACGTAATCTGCATAGACATATAGCCCCTGAAGTTGTTCAATGGCATCGCCATGGTATACAAAACCTCCGGTGATGGAAATGTCACCTTTATCCCTGTCGTATTCCCAAATTGGCAATTCCAGGTTCTCTTGGTCACATTCATCGGCTTTGAAGCAATGAAAGCCTTCCATTGTATTCCAACCGTAATTTCCACCATTTTTGACGACATCAATTTCTTCATAACTGTTTTGACCTACATCTGCTACCCATAATTGTTCGGTGGCAGTGTCAAAGCTAAATCTCCATGGATTTCTTAAGCCATAAGCATATATCTCCTCCCTGTAACCTTCTGTGTTGTCCACAAATGGATTGTCATCCGGAATGGAATAATGGGTTGATCCTTCTTCATTGTCAACATCAATTCTTAAAATATTGCCCAATAAGGTTTCTCGGTTTTGACCATTTCCATGGGGATCACCGCCTTTTCCACCGTCACCAACACCTATATAGAGGAAGCCATCTGGGCCAAATGAAATTTGGCCTCCATTGTGGTTGCCGTAAGGCTGTTCGTATTCTAAGAGTACTAGCTCACTAGAAGAATCTGCCTCATCAGGGCTTGTGGAGGAAAGGTTAAAGCGGGAAATTACAGAACGATCAGGATTAGAAGCGGTGTAGTTTACGTAAAAATAGCCATTGCTCTCAAAGTTAGGATGAAAAGCCAAGCCTAGTAAACCTTCTTCATTGTCGGAATCTTCCACTCTATCCTCAATTGTTAAAAAAGCTGTTTTTGCTGCTATTTTTTCATCATTTTGAAAAACGGAAATAACTCCCCTTTGCTCTACAATAAACAGTCTATTCGAGTCATCTCCTGAATGCTGAAAATCAACTGGTCTGGTAAATGAAAGCTCAGGAAAGGCTTCTACAATTGTCAAAGTGTCTTTTTGGTCAGATGAGTCTATTGGAGTTTCCTTTGAACAAGCCGTATTGTAAAACAAGGCGATGATCAAGAGGATGTTAAGTTGTTTTTTCATAATTTTTTTAATGTTGTGATGGTTAAAGAAAGCTAGAATCGCTTTCAGGGTGTAAATAAATGGTAAAATTGTAACCTGAATTTTACGGTAATGCTGGTGGTAATCCCGCCAACGTAAAATTAATTAAAGCTTTTTTTTGATACATGTTCTTCAAAATGATGCGTTCAATCCCATTGACATAGAAAAAAAGTGGACCGTGATTTCTGAGCCAATCAATTGGTGCCACCTGATTTTAACTGCTCGCATTCCAGAACAAAAAAAGTGCCAGGATTATGCTATATTTAGTTGTTCAGGGGGCATTGGATAGCGTTAGCATTGCTTTTTCTGGCAAAATTGACTTCTATCAAATACAAGTTAATCACTGTTTTGATAGCCAGTAAGTTCGATTGATTTTTTATAACGTATTTTTTTTTCAGAAAGTGCCAATTTAGAAATTAATCTAGCTGACATTCAAATTAACGTACTTGTTACATCTTTAAACCCGAAATAGGCAATAGTCCTTCTATTTACGTGATGGAACCACTTCAAAATCAATCAAACGTTGCTATTCCCGTATCATCATACCGGCCTCAGTCTATAAATAGCCTGATTTTCTTGTGATTAATAAGAAACCCCTGTTTAGGTATCGAACACAGTTTATGTTGATGAACAAGGAGGGAGTAATGAACGGCTAAAAAAATACCTCAAGGAATTTCCTTGAGGTATTACCTTTTTAAGAAACTATTAATTTTTAAGCCATGGCTTTACTTTTAGTAACCAACTCATACACGCACGGAATCACAAATAGATTAAGTAATGTGGCGGTAAATAATCCTCCCAAAATAACGATAGCCATCGGGCTTTGAATCTCATTTCCAGGTTCTCCTCCTTTAAGTGCCAAAGGAATTAATGCCAATCCTGTAGTAAAAGCTGTCATTAGGATTGGATTGAGACGATCCATTGCACCTTCAAGCAACAATTCATTCCCGCCTTTCCCTACTTTTCTCAGATCTTCATACCTTGATACAAGTAGGATTCCATTTCTAGTCGCAATACCAAACAAGCTGATAAAGCCAATCGTAGCTGCGATACTGATGACACCAGAGGTGAAATAGACAATCAGGATTCCTCCAATCAATGCCAAAGGCAAATTGAGTAGCACGACCAAGGAAAGCTTAACATTCTGAAACTCGTAATACAACAAAAGGAAGATAACTAAAATCGCCATTCCTGCCGTAATCAACAAAAGTTGAGAAGCTTTAGCCTCACTCTCAAACTGCCCGTCATATTCTACGCGATATCCATCAGGAAGCTGTATTTGATCTCCGATGATTTGTTGGATCTCATTGACTACACTCCGAAGGTCTCTGCCTTGGACATTGGCAGCGACTACAATTTTACGCTGCACATTTTCTCTACTTATTGTATTGGGACTACTGACAGACCCAATTCTTGCAAGTTGATTTAAAGGAATTTGACCTCCGCCAGGAAGAGAAATCAAGGCATTTTCAATGCTTAATCTAGTGCTTCTGGATTCAGGTCGGAATCTAACTATCAAATCAAAGTACTTTTGTCCTTCATAGATTTCACCGGCTTTTTCACCTGCAAATGCAATGTCTACTTGCTCCATCAATTCATACAAAGTCATACCGTTAGCTGCTAGTAATTGCCGATTCGGAGTAATCCTCAGTTGAGGAACTTCTACTTGCTGATCCACTGCCACATCTGCAATGCCTTCAATTGATTTGATGCTCGTTTCGATATTCTTCCCCAACTCAAACAAGCGTTGTAGATCAGATCCAAAGACTTTGACTGCAATGTTTGCTCGGGTACCAGAAAGCATGTGGTCAATCCGGTGTGCAATGGGCTGACCAAGTGTGATACTTGCTCCGGGAACAATACTCAGTTTAGTTCTCACTTCCTTGAAAAACTCCTCTTTGGTTTTATTAGAAAGTTCAAATGGAACGTCAATTTCTGCAGCGTTTACACCTTGTGCATGTTCGTCCAGTTCAGCTCGTCCTGTTCTTCTGGTAACCACATTAACTTCAGGCATTTCTAAGAGTATCTGCTCCACCAATAGGCCTGTTTTGTTACTTTCTTCCAAGGACATTCCAGGTATACCCACCACACTGATCACCAAAGATCCCTCATTGAATTCTGGAAGAAAGCTGCGTCCCAGTTGTGAGAAAAGAATTAAGCTTAAAATAAAAGCAGCCCCGGTAAGACCTATGATTAATTTGGGGATCCCCAATGCGCTCCGTAGAACTTTTGAATAGTGCTTTTGCAACCACCGTTCTACTTTAGTGCCATCAGCTTGTTTTTCAAGCACTTTGTCATCTTTCAGTAAATAAGAACAAAGCACGGGAGTTACAGTCACTGCTACGATCAATGAAGTAAGTACGGAGGTGATAAAAGCTATTCCCAGGGGCTGTAATAATCGTCCTTCCATGCCGCTTAGAAAGAAAAGCGGAATAAAAGAAACAATGATTATCAAGGTGGCTATGATGATAGAACTACGGATCTCAACCGAAGCATCCTGAACTACCTGAAGCACAGACTGACGCTCTTCAATAGGCTTGCGATAATTCTCTCTTAATCTTTTGAAAACATTCTCAACATCAATAATCGCATCATCTACCAGTGCGCCTATAGCAATGGCCATCCCTCCAAGACTCATGGTATTGATGGTATATCCTAAAAGCTTTAAAACGATCACAGATACCAATAGCGAGATTGGAATTGCTACTAAAGAGATTACCGTTGTACGCCAATTCATCAAGAAGATGAAAAGGACAAGCACTACGAAAAATGCTCCCTCAAGTAATGTTTGGTTCAGATTTGAAATAGAAGCCTCAATGAAATTAGACTGCCTGAAGATTTGGCTTTTGATTTCCACGCCAGCTGGCAGCGTGTGCTGCAAATCTTGCAGAGCCTTGTCCAGGCTTTCAGTTAGTTCCAAGGTGTTGACATCTGGTTGCTTAGAAACAGTCAGGATCACAGCTGGCGATGCATTCAGCGACCCATCTCCGATTTTGTCTGCGGCACCGATCTGCACGGTGGCTACATCTTTTATTTTAATAGACTGACCATTTACCTGCTTCAATACTGCCTCTTGCAAATCCTCAATTGCATACGCTCTGCCGCTTCCCTTGATGATGTATTGATTTCCAAACTCATTCAATATACCTCCTGGAACATTCACATTGGACTCGGTTACTTTTTCCAATAGTTCTCCCAGCGTCACATCGTAGAATTTCAGTTTTTCGGGATGTGCAAAAACCTGATATTGCTTAAAGTCACCACCGATCACCACCACATTTGCAATCCCACCAATGGATTTGATCCTTGGGCGAATTGTCCAATCTGCCAGGGTACGCAATTCCATGGGAGAAAGACTGTCCGAGGTAACTCCCAAAAGCATGATTTCGCCCATAATAGAAGAAATCGGTGCCATAGTTGGCGTACTTACTCCCTCAGGTAAGTTTTCCTGAACCATAGGAATTCGCTCACTCACAATTTGTCGGGCTCGATATATATCGGTGCCCCAGTCAAATTCTATCCACACAATTGATATCCCCGCAGCCGATGAAGAACGAATTCTCCGGACATTGGGGGAACCGTTCATTGCTGTTTCTAACTGGTATGTGACCAGCTTTTCTACTTCTTCTGATTCCAACCCATGGGCTTCTGTCAAGATCGTAACAGTAGGCGCTGTCAGATCCGGAAACACATCCACGTTCATCGTACGGACCAAATACAGTCCCGTTATACTAAGTACAACAGCTCCCAAAAGCACCAACAACCTATTGTGCAGTGAAATTGATAAAATTTTATTTAGCATAGCTTAGGTACATTAATGTTCATGGCCATGCGCTGGTGCCTGTCCGGACATAGAAGCCATTTTAACCTGATAAGCACCACGTGTAACAACCACTTCACCAACTTGCACTCCATCTAAAATTTCTACTTCTTCCCCATTTCTTCTGCCTATCCTTATTGGTCTTCTTTCAAAGCTTTCTCCAGACAGCTCTACGATCACAGAATAATTTCCGTAGTCTTCAAGCAACGCGGATTCAGGAATGACTGCTGCCGATTTAGGAAAGCCAAATGCTATTTGAACCTCGGTGAAACTACCTTCAGGCATTTCCACCGCATCGTTGATTTCTGCAAATACCGATAGCATTGGCTTATCGCTTTCCACTTCTTTGCCCACAGATAACACTTTACCTTGAGTTGTTTTCAGACTAGACCAGTGCTCGGGGCTATTTTGATAGTAGATATCGTGTATATTTTGTAATTGAGGTGCATAAGATGGGCTAACCTGGACTTCCAGGAGACTGGTTTTATGACTTGTAATTGTCAACAGGCTCGCGCCTTCCAAAACAAATGCGCCATTATTTACCGCTATCGATTTCAGATAACCTTCAAAAGGCGCGACAATTTGTTTCCCACTGGATGTATAGCCAGCGCTAAGCGTTTCATAAGTTGACTTGGCAACCTGATACTTCTGCTCCACCTGCTCGAATTCTGACTTAGGTACAATCTTGGATTCAAAAAGCTGCTTCTTTCGCTCATATTCAAGACTAGCCTGCTCAAAAGCAGCTTTCGCTTTTTGTATCTCAGCGGAAAGATTATTTGAAGTCAATCCAGCACTGCTTACAGACATTAGCAATTGGCCTTTCTGTACTTTCATCCCCTCGTTGAGATTGCTGCTATTGAAATTTACTTTCCCACTAGTTGTGGCTATAAGCGTCTGATAATCGGAAGGTGAAACTTTCCATCTCCCTGAAGTAGGGATGGTTTCATAGATTTCCTTTTCTACGACTTTTGCCGTTTGAAAATCAATTTTCCAAGCCTGCTCCTTCAGAAAAGTAATTGAACCGTCATCTGCTTCGGCTGAACCCAATGCCTTTGTTGCCTCTTCTAAACTAGCAAAGACAGTTACATGGTCAATAACAATCCGATCTGTTACAGAAGGTGTTTTGAGTTCGAATACCAACTGATGGTTGCCTGCTTCCTTTGGCTGCAAAGAAGGCTTGAAAATACCTGGAGAATCCGGGGCAACAGCAGTATTTCTAATTCCCATTTCACCTTTGATTAGACTAACAGTCAATGTGCCTTCACGGACAGGTTGATGCTTGTCCATTATCGTAAAGTGGGCGGCAAACCGACTCGTAGCCCCTACCACCAAAGCTGGATATTCTACAAACAACTCTGTCTTATCCGTCCATACGGTGGCTTTCACTGTAGGGATTTCCGCTATTTCTACTTCATGCTCGCCGTTTGCACCATGGGCATGATCGTCCTCATCCTTAGCCTGACATGAGGCAAGGATGACCGTAATTATTAGAATTATATATCGCATAATCAATATCCTTTGGCTAGATTAATGATCATTGTGTGTAGTCCCGTCGTCATGAGAATGCTCCATAGAGTCACTTTTCACTTTGAATTCTTCTTGATGATGATCATCAGCATCTTCTCCTTTATGTGGATGGCCGTGTTCCTCTTCCGTAGCATGTTCGTGGCCATGATCATCATTGGCTTTTTTGTTACCACATGAGATAGAAAGGATCAATAAAAGAGCGAAAAGTATATTTGAAATTTTCATAATTTTAAATTTGAATTTTATAATTGATGTTTTAATAGTTCAGTTTTGGATTGATATAATTGTTTTTCCATATCCAACATGGAATCGAATGCCTGCTGATAGAATTGCAATTCGAGGTAATACTGCATAAAGGAAAGTTCCCCCAATTCAAATGCCTGTAGCAATAATGCTTCGCTCCCCAATGATTGCAGCGTGGATTGGTATTCCTGATATTTTTTCAGCATCACCTTATACACCTCATATTCACCCAGGAAATCAGTATGTATCACATCTGTTTTAACCTGGGTAAAGGACTTTTGGTAATCATATTTTGACTTTGCTGCCTTTACGGTATTCCGAGTGCTCCATAAGGGAATAGATATCCCGCCATAAAGCCCAGAATAATTTGCTCCAAATACACCTTGGTAGTTATAGCCTACAGTAAGATTAGGAAGTGACTTATTTTTAGAAAGTTTAATCTGCTGCTGCGCCACTTTTTCTTGCGCCATTAAGATTTTTAATTCGGAATCTACCAGCATTTTTTCCTTCCATAAATTTTCTGGATCATCGATAATAAGAGAGCCCAAGTAATCATCTTGAGTAAAATCCAACGCATATCCACCATTCAAATTTTGAAGTTGAATCATAATTTTTTTCCGATTAGCATCCAATATATCCAGCTTAAATTGCTCTTGAATCCAGGCTATTTTTGCCTTATTCAGTTCCAAGATACCAGTTTGCTCGAGTTCATAAAGCGCATTAGTCTGGTCATATAATTTTCTGGATTGCATCACTCTGACTTGCTCCACCGTCTTCTTCTTGGCTAAGAAAATCAGATCGTTTAAGAGTTTGACAGCCGGAAGTAATACTTCCTGGCGCTTCAACTGATATTCCATAGCGTTCTGTGCTTCTTGCCTCTCAATGAGGGTACTGCGGGAGCTATATACAGTTGGGAATTCAAATGACTGGGTAACCTGAAACTCTGTATAGTCCCCTGCTACATGATTTCCAAACGGAAGGTAATATGCACCCGCCTGTGGATCAGGGAGGTTATTTGAGGCTTTTTGCTCCAGCTTTTTACTTTCCAAAAAGGAAGAAAAAGCCTTAAGTGTGGCATTATTCTGTTCGATTTGCTTCAAAGCATCCATCGTATTCGGAGACTGAGCGGCAGCAACAAACGAAAACAAGCACACGCAAAAAGCGAGTACATTATTTTTTAACATGAAGTAGAATTTAGAATGAATCAATATTGTTCAATGAAAAAAATTCATTGACTTTGATAGCTTATCAAAGATTGATTTATCCTAAAGTAGGAGGTCCTCGGAGTGGTGAGGAAGTAAAATAAAAATTACTGATTTCATGTAAAAAATAAATAGACGATTTTTTTGAAAGCACTGTGTCAACCAGAAGGTTCTTGCTTTCAACTTTTTCAAAAAATATTTTAGCAATCTTTTTTTGACTTTTCTTTTTTATATCCTGAAATACTATTAAGGTATTATCGACCACCTGTTGTGAGTGGGCGTGATTGCCTAGCAAAAAGGAAATAAAATCTAAAGGATTATGTGCTGAAGTACTTTTATTCTCGTGGTGATGATCTTCGCCTTGATGTGAATGATGAGCGTTGTCATGAGCATCATGGCCATGACTCTTGTGCTGATGATGAACGTGCGGGAATGTGTTGTGTGCCATCATGACCAGCATAATCAGCATCATAAAGGCACCCGCTATTTTTCTTCGTTTCAACATCAGTAATCAAAAGTATGAAATCCGAACGGTAATTCATATTCCGAAGAAATATACGGAAAGCAATAATATTATAAAATTGGCAAGTTGATTAAATACTTATAGATTTTTTTGGTCAAAAAGATCAAAATAGGTGAGGAGCTGTATTCTTTCTTCTTACGGAATCAGAAATGGGACGTTGAACAGTCATGGAATGCGAACTGGAATACCATCCAGGAAATGGTTACCATTACCTCCAAATCAGAAAGCCTTCACAATTTTTAAGCTTTTGCCTGTTAGAATTCCTTCTTTCATGATTTTCAATTGTTAGCCGTCTCTTTTTTTGATATTCTATGGCGATAAAAAAAGCCTAGATACCTGGTCTTATCGAAAGCACAGAAAGATTTATATCCACAATAGGTAACAACCTCTCTATAATATTTGCCTATTTCATTTATAGATCATTCAACTTAAGATTACGGGTAAGTTTCAAGAAACAATGAATTTCATCGAATCGACCTATTTCTAGTAATCATTTTAGCAAATTACTCAAGGAGTAAGCTCTTTTGTAGAAGAGTCTATTTCTTAAAAAGTGAAATCATTAAAATAAATGGCAACCAATAACCTAACTGACATTCAAGTGGAAGCCTTTATTGCATCCTTAACCCGAAATATGCAATAGACAATCTATTACGGGCTAATCCGCCGCAGCGGACAAAATTACACTTTGTTGCTGTTTTCAAACTCACCATAACGGTGCTATTCCTCAATCTTCAAACACCCTTTTTTTCTTGTGATTGCAATACTTCCCGAAAAAAGATAGGGACAGGCATTACGAAACCGATTACATAATCCAGGTTAAATTTAGTAATTCTTTATCAATTTCAGGTTGGAACGGTTGGTTATATAGCCGTTTTCCTGTGGCTTTATAGAGCGAGTTGGCCAAAGCTGCGAAAATTAGGAGGGAACAATGGCTCTCCAAGACCAGTTTGATTCTCTTCGAGGAGAAAAGCAGCAGACATCATCTGACCTGCTTGACAATACCCGCATTTCAGTACATCGTGGGCTAGCCATGCCTTTTGTACGGGATGATCTCGCAGCACCCAAAGCATTGGCGGGATCGAATCTACGTCAACTTTATGGGGCTTTCCATTAATCTTGAGTTTGAGTATGGCCATGGAGTTAGTTTTTTATAAATTTAAAGATTTGAAATCGAAGTAATATTATGATAGTCAAATAATTATGTCTGTATTTCGAATATCTCCCTGCTTTATACCATGTTTTTCACCTACAGCTCTCTCCTAGATGCACAATTGTTTGGAAGCAGTTAAAATGGAGCAAGTTGAAAAATTATGAGATGGTTATTTTTGAGGTGAACCTTGATTTAAAATGGTGTGTTTTTGGAAGTCACTAGATCAAGGTATTTCAGCATCTTTTTTCCTGAAATAAAAACATGCTTGGTCGCCGACTTTCTCTTTATTATATTGATTGGCTTTTTTTCTAAAATCAGCTAACGCTTCTTTGCTAAACTCATCGTTGATGTTTGTACCCATTAAAGGTTTTCCGTTTTTGTAAAGTGCTGTCCCCCAAAATTGACTTTCCATGCTATCAAAAGTCGTATTGAAAAGCTCTAGGCCAAATCTTTCTCCTAAAATCTGCATGGATTTTGTATTTGGAATAAATAAATGTCGGGGAGCATCTAGCTGAAACCAGTATTCTTTTTCATCTTTCCACACCTGACCGTCGGTGACGGGTACTCTGATCAATACTTCACCATCGGGATTTAAAATTTTCTCCAAGTTTTCAAAAACTTCAATTGGATTAGGCAAATGCTCAAAGGAATGATGGAACATTACGAGATCATAGGTTTCATCAATTTCAAAAAAATCTCTTTTTCTAATGGAGAATCTTTTAGAAATAAATTTTTCTTCCACGAAAGGGTCATATCCGTGGAGGGATTGAAACCCACAATAGGACAGTTCGGCCAAAAGTTGTCCGTTGCCGCATCCAATGTCCGCTATCTTACTGTTTTTGGTCAATTTAAGTGGCGATAGCCAATTAAAATAAACGGGTGGTCTTATTGAAATGCCAAATGTAAAGGCTTTGTACCTTAATTTTTTCATTAGGCCTAATAATGGGTTGCTACTATTGAACTGGCCAAAAGAATAATAATTGGAAGGGTAGTATTTACTTAGGTCAGTAGGCGGGTCCAATAAAAATAGGGATTTGCAGGAATTACATTCTGCATAAACAAAAGTATCACCAGTCCCAAACATTCGTTCTTTGGCCTCAATTGAAGAAAAATCCTTGGCGTGGCAAATTTCACATGTTGTCATAGAATTAAGCATTCGGTATTTAAGGATCAAATTTGGAGAATTTACAAAAGTAGCTTAAAAACAATCGACTACAATAATGTTAAAATAGGAATCAGTTGGTAAGGAGAGCTTCTACAATGCTTCCATCCATTAACTTGTTTGTCCTTCGATTCATTCTTTTGAAATAGATTAAGGTCTTCAGCTCCAAAGTTCAAAATAGAGGTGCAGAAAAAGTGCGTCTAAAGGAATATATTTGTCGTGTATTTAACTGGTTCATACTTTTTTTGTTAAGAAATAGGATTTATAAAAATTGACTTCTATAAGCGATTTTCTATCACCAAAGAGTTGATTAATAATTAGATGAATTAAATTTCAATTGACTTTTATAGGTGTTAAGGTTTTTTAAGACTAAGTTTTTAAGGGTTTAAATGTCCCCTTAAAACGTACTTTAGCTATTTTAGAGAATGTTTACCTGTTTAATTTTTTTTTTACATATATTGTAAAATAGGGAACGGAGCCAATTTCAATGGATTAGCTTGCGTTAAATGAATGTGCCAAGATGATTTGCAACAAATTCTCAGAAATTATAATGGAATCATTTGTAATTTGAGCCGAAAAAATTATAACTTTAAAATTCAATTGAAAATTAGAAACCGTTCAACCTTTAAATGTCTATTAAAAACTACACTATGAGAAAGTTAATCGCTTTGTTCATGCTTTTCGGAATTTTATTTGCTCCGATGATCACAAAAGCACAAGAAGAAACAGAATCAGAAGCTGAAGCTACTGAAGAGCCTGCACCGGTTCAAGCCGTACAGGCCCCAACTCCAGTTATGACTGATGATGACATCGTTGCCGAAGAGCAATCTTTTCATCAAGTTATAAAAGACAAGTTTATTGAGGGAGATCCTACTTACATGACACCAGTATTGTTGTGTTTGATTTTGGGCCTAGCAGTAGCTTTGGAGAGAATTGTAACGCTAAACCTATCTACTACTAACACCAAGAAATTATTGGCTAAGGTAGAAAGTGCTTTGGAAGAAGGTGGAATTGAAGCCGCTAAAGACGTGACTAAAGGAACAAGAGGTCCTGTAGCATCTATCTTTACACAGGGCTTAATGAGATACTCTGAGGGTATTGAGATGGTTGAAAAGTCCATCATTGCTTACGGATCCGTTGAAATGGGACGTTTAGAAAAAGGGCTAGTTTGGATTTCTCTTTTCATCTCTTTGGCACCAATGCTTGGTTTCATGGGTACTGTAATTGGTATGATTGGAGCTTTTGATTCAATTGAGGCTGCTGGTGATATCTCCCCATCTCTTGTTGCGGGTGGTATTAAAATTGCCCTTTTGACCACTGTTGCTGGTCTGATTGTAGCGATTATCCTTCAGTTGTTTTACAACTACTGTGTGGCTAAAATCGATTCTATTGTAAATGACATGGAAGATGCTTCCATCAGCTTAGTAGACATTTTGGTTAAGCATAAATTGACTAGATAATCTAGTCAATTTACTGTTTTTCTATTAAATGAATTATTCACTTATATATTTAAGATAAAATGGATACTACTGATATATTCTTATATGCAGGGTACTTGCTGGTAATCATCGGTGTGATACTAGCTGTACTTATGCCATTGATCAATTCTTTGGATGATCCAAAGAGCCTTTTGAAGACGCTCGTTGGAGTAGCTGTAATAGCTGTTGTATTTGGCGTAGCCTATTCTACCGCCAATGGTGAAGTAGCTGCCAAATACATGGCTGACCCATTTAACATAACTCCTTCAGGAGCTAAAATGGTCGGTGGTATATTGCTTACAGTTTACGCCCTGTTTTTACTTGCAATTGTTGGAATTGTAATTACGGAAATTAATAAATTAATTAAATAATATGGCTAGCAAGAGAGGTAGAATGGCTCAGGAGGTAAATGCAGGATCGATGGCAGACATCGCCTTCTTGCTTCTTATCTTCTTTCTCGTGACTACAACCATTGCTTCGGATAAGGGGATAATGAACATCCTTCCTCCAAAGCAAGATCCTAATCAGCCTCCACCAGAGGTGGATTTGAATGAAAGGAATATTTTCAAAATATCCCTCAATTTAAATGACCAGTACTTTGTTGAAGATGAAGTCAGGCGAGATATAGATGGACTGTCGGATGAAATCAAGCGATTCATTCTGAATTTTGGAAATCCTGATGAAGATGCAATAGCGCTATTCAATAGTTTGCCACCTTCATTGAAAGGAATTGCAGATCAAAGTCCTCAATCCTCAGATCATCCAATGTCTGGTGGTGCGGTAATCTCCATTAAAACCAATAGAGGGACGAGTTATGAGAAATATTTGGAGGTACTGGATCTGGTAAAGAAGGCTTATTTTGAAATATACGGAGAGCGTGTAGGGCTTACAGGTGAAGAATACAGAACCCTGTCAGGCCAGTCTGCTGCCGAAAAGGAGCTTATAAATCGGGGAAAAGAAAATATTCCCATGGCCATTTCCATTGCTGAACCTGATAAAACCGGAAGTTAATTATGTCTAAGTTTAAAAAGAAAACCAAAGCAGAAACCAATATTCCTACTTCGGCATTACCCGATATTATCTTTATGTTGTTGTTTTTCTTTATGGTGACAACCGTATTAAGAGAGCAAACCATATTGGTGGAGCAAAAAATTCCCCAAGCTACTCAATTGCAGAAGATTCAAAAGAAAACTTTGGTTTCTTATCTTTATATTGGAAAGCCAAAAAATGCCTCATTATATGGTTCTGAACCTAGGTTACAAGCCAATGATGCGTTGATTAATACTTCTGATATAGTGCTATGGGTAAACCAGCAAAAGGACAATCTTTCTGAAGTTGAAAGAGATCAAATATGGATTTCGCTGAAAGCAGATAGAGATGTAAAAATGGGACCAATTAGTGATATTCAATTTGAACTTAGAGAAGCAGACGCTAGGAAACTTATGTATGCATCTGTAGGTAAAGTTGAAAACAACTAACTCAAAGATTTTATAACTAATTGATAAAGCTGTTTCTTAGGAAACAGCTTTTTTTTGCCCTTTTTATATTTTTTACTGAGTTATTCAGACTTAACCTGAGCTTGATTTTATTTTTTTAACCCGGATTTCATGACATTGAAAAAGTGACGTTTTGTTGCTATCTGATGTCGGAATTTTGTCAGTACTGTTGCTAAAATAAGGTAACAATATCGCCAAAATCATGTTTCTCTTAATTATTTACCACGTGCTTTCACCGGTGGCTAAAAAAATTTCGACCTTGAAACCGTTTAATGGCAACTCTTGCCAACCTTTAAAGCTTAAATGAGTTAGATGGAATATTCAATGAGATTTCCTGACTTTTCTCAGGAAGTGTTGAAATCGCAAGAAAATAGCTACAATTTGCCAATTTTGATGTGAATTCACCACCTAATAGTATGTCCATTTTCTGTTTTTGGTTTAATACTTTAACCTTAAATTATTGCTTGGCGTAAATGATTGGGAATTCGTGTTTTGGTAATTGAAGCTTTTCTTGAAAGGATTAAAATATCAGACCTTTAATTAAAGGATTACCTTCCTTTGAACGGTTTAACCTATTCTTTATGTTTTGAAGATAGGTTAGCTTCACTTGTGTGACTAATGTCATATTGTAACCAAAATTTTGCTTGTAGTTTTATGCTATCATTTAATGAACTGAAATCTACTATGAAAATAGAACAAATTTATACTGGTTGTTTAGCTCAAGGAGCTTATTATTTAGAATCTAATGGGGAAGCTGCTATAATAGACCCATTGAGAGAAGTCCAACCTTACATTGACAAAGCAAACAGCAACGGAGCTAAAATTAAATATATTTTTGAAACTCATTTTCACGCTGATTTTGTTTCTGGACATATTGATCTAGCAAAGAAAACCAATGCGTCAATTGTCTTTGGACCTACGGACATGGAATTGGGCTTTGAAGCTACGGTAGCAAAGGATCAACAAGAATTTATCCTTGGAAATAGTAAAATCAGGGTGATTCATACACCGGGACATACCATGGAAAGTTCTGTCTTTTTATTGATCAACGAGGAAGGCAAACAAGAAGCCCTATTTACTGGTGATACTTTGTTTATTGGGGATGTTGGCCGACCAGACCTTGCCCAAAAGGTAGTTGCAGATCTTACCCAAGAAAAACTTGCAGGGTATTTGTATGACTCCTTAAGAGAAAAGATTTTACCATTGCCAGATGATTTGATCATTTATCCTGCACATGGTGCTGGAAGTGCATGTGGAAAAAATATGAGCAAGGAGACACATGATACATTGGGTAACCAAAAGAAAACAAATTATGCCTTGCAGGAAATGTCTAAGGAATCCTTTACATCTCAAGTCCTAAATGGACTTACTCCTCCTCCAGCCTATTTCCCTCAAAATGTGATGATGAATATTAAGGGATATGACAGCATAGACGAAGTATTGGAAAGAGGACAGGAGGCACTTTCTCCAGGAGATTTTGAATACTTGGCCAATCAGACTGGAGCTATAGTGTTGGATACACGAAACCCTGAAGTTTTTGCAAAGGGTTTTATTCCTAACGCCATTAATATAGGCATTGATGGAAGTTTTGCTGTCTGGGTAGGAAGCCTAATTCCTGATGTAAAGCAAGAACTGCTGATCGTTGCTGATAAGGGTAGAGAAGAGGAAGTTATCACCAGATTGGCTAGGGTAGGATACGATTATGCCATAGGCTTTCTAAATGGTGGAATTGCTGCTTGGACAGAAGCAGGGAAAGAGATAGATATTATTCCATCAATAGATGTTAATGAACTCAAAGAACTTTCCATTACTCATCCTGAGAACCTAGTCTTGGATGTTCGCAAGGCGAGTGAACATTTCAGTGAACATGTTGTAGGTTCTATTAATGCACCCCTTGATTACATCAACGATAGTATGAACGAAATTAATAAAGACAAAACCTATATGGTTCACTGTGCAGGAGGATATCGCTCCATGGTATTTTGTTCCATATTAAGGGCCAGAGGATATGATAACTTGATTAACGTGAAAGGTGGTTTTGATGCTATTAAATCAGCTAACAAGTTTCCAATTAGTGATTATGCATGTCCTACTACCATGTTATAAGTTTGTAATTTAACCTTATGTGGCAATAGTATTCTAAAATGATTTAAAATGTCCCGATAATTAGGAGTCCCGTTGGTATTTAGCGTTTGCTTTCGGGACTCCAGGGCCTATTCATTGGTTTATCTAGTCCTCACAGAAAATTCTTACCTGTTATCGAAAAACACTGTAATTGCATTGCCTGGCTAAATTAGTTTTCATCTTTCTTTGGCTTATCTGTGATTATCATTTATAGCATATTTCGTGTTTAATTGTCCCCAAATTTCCTGGCTTTATCCTTCATCTTTGATGTAAAAGGCCTACCTGCGTGTAATGTGGATTAAGTGAATCGGATATAAATTCCCCAAAAAAAGTATTTGTATTACGCAGTATCATTTGTAAACAAAAAATAATTTCTAATAATGAATGAATTCTTGAATTGGGTCAGTCAACCTTGGCCTTGGTATATTGCAGGGCCTATGATTGGTCTTACCGTACCTATACTCTTGCTATTGGGTAACAGATCCTTTGGCATCTCGTCCTCCCTAAGACATATTTGTGCCGTCTGTGTTCCAGCCAAAATCCCTTTCTTCCAATACAATTGGAAAGAAGAAACTTGGAACCTATTGTTTGTAACAGGTATACTTCTAGGCGGAGTCATTGCCGCAATGTTTCTATCAAACCCAGAGACCATTGTAATTGCTGAAAGTACCCAGAGGGATTTGAAAGCATTGGGAATAACCAATTTCCAAAATTTATTACCTGCTGAAATATTTAGTTGGGAAAATTTATTCACCCTAAAAGGTCTGTTTTTCTTTGTAATAGGTGGTTTTCTGGTTGGGTTTGGTACTCGGTATGCAGGGGGATGTACCTCAGGTCATGCGATTATGGGAATAAGTAACCTCCAATGGCCTTCAGTAGTTGCAACAATGTTTTTTATGATTGGAGGATTGGTAATGACCCATTTCCTTATGCCTTTCATAATGAATTGGGTAGGCTTTTGATATAATTAACGATTCAAATAAAAATATATAAACATGTTATTAAAAGAAAATGACACGTTAGCGGTTGATAAAAACACTGATTTAACTGCTAATGTAAAACAAGGAGAAAGGGGTTTGTTCTTATTGAAATACCTTTTCGTAGGGATCGTATTTGGGATTATTTTTGTAAAAGGTGAAATTATCTCTTGGTTTAGGATTCAGGAAATGTTTAGGTTTCAATCCTTTTTTATGTATGGAGTAATTGGCTCTGCCATTCTTGTAGGAATGGTTTCCATTCAATTAATCAAAAGGTTTTCAATTAAGACCATTAATGGACAAGCTATTAAAATAGCGGATAAAAAATTCAATAAGGGACAGATATATGGGGGCTTTATTTTTGGTTTAGGTTGGGCCATTACTGGCGCTTGCCCAGGCCCATTATTTGCACAGATTGGTACTGGTTTTTCGGTGGTGATTGTTTCATTTTTGAGTGCTGTTGCCGGAACTTGGGTCTATGGTAGGTTTGCTGAAAAGTTACCAAAATAATCCAGGTGATTATCACCAATTCTTTTTTACATAAAAGTAAAATTTGAGAGGAGGATTATTCGCTATTTATTCTGGTGAATCCTCCTCGTCTACCAGTTCTCTCAAGTCTACAGGCACCACCCTGGAAACACCTGTTTCTATCATGGTAATACCGTAGATTATATCTGTGCTTGCCATTGTCCGCTTATTATGTGTGACAATGATAAATTGGGATTCATTCGAGAATTTCTGAATGATTTGGTTAAACTTATCAATATTGGCATCGTCTAAGGGCGCATCCACCTCATCGAAGATACAAAACGGTGCAGGTTTTAGAAGATAGATGGAAAATAACAAGGAAGTAGCTGTCAAAGTCTTTTCGCCACCTGATAGTTGATTGATCGATAAAGGACGTTTCCCTTTTGGCTTTGCGATGATTTCGATACTACTTTCTAAGGGCATGTCAGGGTCCGTCAACTTCAGGTCACAATCATCTTCTTCAGTAAACAAAGAGCGGAAAACCTTAATGAAGTTGGTTTTTATCTTTTCAAAAGCATCTATAAAAGTTTCTTTTGCCACCTGATCAATTTCTTGAATCGTAGACATTAAAGATTCCTTGGCTTTGATAAGATCATCTTTTTGAGAAGTAATGAAAGTATGGCGTTCTTTGATTTCGTCATAAGCCTCCATCGCCATGGGGTTGATGGGGCCTATTTTTTCTAATTTTGATTTTGCTGTTTGAACTTCCTCCCTCAAGGAGCTTTCAGTTTTAGAAGCATGTTCATCTGCTAACTCAGGGTTGTCCTCCATGATTTGATCTAGGTCCAACTCAAATTCAACGCTCAATCTTTCTTTTATTCCGTTAAGCTTTAGATTTATTTCATTGGCTGACTGCTTGAGATCCATTATTAAATTATCCGACTGCTCTTTTCTTCGTTGGATATCTCTAATGGTTTTTTCGACTTCATCTATTTCTCCTCTTGATGAATAATAATCTTTTTCAGCTTCATTTACACCGGATTCAATGCGTTCCTTCTCTCCATAGAGTTCAATTAGCTCGTCATCCTTTACTTCATTGTTATCAATCAATAACTTTATTTCTAGTTCAGTTTGCCCCATTTCACCCTGAGCTTTTTCGATTCGCTCTTTGCTGCTTTCGAAAGTACTTTGTTTGAAGCTAATTTCCTGTGCTATACTTTGAAGTTTGTTTAATTGCTGATGGTAAAGAATGTTTTCTTCATTGTATTGAGAGGACCTGTGAGATAGTTCTTCTGAAGCTTCCTGTAAGTCGGAATTTATGTTGTTTATTTCTTCCTCCAGGTACTCAAATGCTTCTTTTTCATCCTTTAAAAGAGGCCCTAAGTTTTCCAGCTCCTCTGTAAGACTGAAGATTTTCTCTTCAATATCCTCTTTTTTATTGGCATTTGAGGTTAGCATTTCGGCCAACTGCTCCTTTTTGGTTTTGATTGAAACAAAGTTTTGATTCAATTCATTGACAATCGCTTGTTTTTCTTCAATCGGTTGTTTGAAATTGATAGATTTTAATCGCGAAAGTTCAGCTGTTTTTTTATCAAGGTTGGCCCTGGTTTCATTTATCTTTTTTTGTAGGACTTTAATTTCTTTGTCCAGCTTTTCAAGGTTCTTTGCCCTACCTATCCTTTTGCCCTCAAATAACCCTACTGAACCACCAGAAATGGTAAATTTTCGATCGATAAATTTGCCGCTTTCTGTAATAAATATTCCTTCCTGAGTTTTTGGAACCTGATGAATGTCTCCTGCAAATATGTAGACATCGTCCAATATATAAGCTACCAAAGGTGCATATTTCGAATCATATTCTATTATTTCCGTTGCGGCCACTGCATCTGGAAAAAGCTTGTTTTGGCTTGCCCTAAATTTCTCAAATCTTTCCAGAACAAAGAAATGTGCCTTTCCTTTGCCCGAATCGCTCAAAAGTTTTACTGCGGCAATAGCCTCCAAATCGTTGTCAACTACATAATAATTCATGTAGTTTTCTAAAAAGTTTTCTATGGTAACCCTGTATTTTTCATCAGTAGTGATGATGTCTGAAAGCAATGGCATGTTTTTACCCCACTGGCTGTTTTTTCTCAAAAACTTAATGGCCTCTGGAAAACCCTCCAGGTTATCAACCAAGGATTTGGTAAGTTGGTATTCATTGCTCTTGGCATCCAACTTACGGTTTATTTGTGTAAGCTCTTCCCTTATCAATTCCTGCATTCTGCTGGTTTCTTCCAGCTTGGCTAGGTGTGCCGCTTCTTCGCTTTTGAGGTTTTCAAAGGCTTTATTTTCTTTGTCTAATTGGGCTTTAATTAGTTGAAGTTTCTCTTCAAATCCTGCGAGATTTTCTATTTGACTGTTGTCATCAGTAGCTGTTTTCTCCAACTCCTGTTTGATAGTAGTAAGTTGTATTTGCTTAATTTCCTGACTTTTAGACAATTGATACATTTCGTCCCGTTTGCGAGCGAAAGTACTTTGCATTACTTTTTGCTTTTCTATCGAAACATTATGCATTGCCTTCTTTTCCTCGTAAACAGCCTTTAATTCGTTTACGGTAAGTTCTTTTTCATTGGTGAGCTTTTCCGAAATCCTTTGTTCTTGCTCCAGTGATTTTATACTGAATCCTGCTCTTTCGTTGCTTTTTTTATCCTGCTCAATTTGCTCTCGCAATTGATGGGATTTATCCTGCAGGAACCGAAGCCTTTCATTTTTTATTTTTTTATCACTTTCAAATTGACGAATTTTATGGACATGATCATTTAAGGCTTTTTGCCTACTTCCCAGGAGCTTCTCCTTATTGATCATTTCAGTTTTAAGGTTTTCCAGAAAGGCATCCTTATTTGCTAATGTTGCATGTAATTGTACTTTTTGATCATTTTCGGTTTCCAGCTTTTTGTTCAGATTTATAAGGGAATTGCGTTGGTCATAGACTCCTTTTTTAGCAAGTGCGATGCTGACCGATTTGTAGTCTTTTTTTATTTCAAAATATCTGGTAGTCTGTCTGGCCTGTTTCTCTAATGATTTTAAGTTTTTTTCGATTTCAAATAACAAGTCCTCAACCCTGTCCAGGTCCAGGTCCGTGTCTCCAAGTTTTTTAAGTGTTTCTTTTTTTCGGGTCTTAAATTTAGAAATACCGGCTGCTTCCTCGAATAATTCTCTTCTGGAATTGTTTTTGTCATTTAGCAGTTCATCAATCATTTTTAATTCTATTATAGCATAGCTATTAGAATTAATCCCAGTGTCCATGAATAGATTCGTAATGTCTTTTAGCCGACAGGTTATGCCATTTAATAAATATTCACTTTCTCCTGAGCGGTAATAACGTCTGGTAATTGTGACATGCGTATATTCAGTGGGCAACAGATTTTTTGTGTTTTCAAAGGTCAGTGAAACCTCGGCCATATTGAGCTGCTTTCTATTTTTGGTGCCATTAAAGATGACATTTTCCATCTTGTCAGAGCGCAACATTCTGGTTTTCTGCTCGCCAAGTACCCACCTGATAGCATCTACAACATTGGATTTCCCACAACCATTCGGACCCACTATTCCCGTGATGCCTTTGTCAAAATGGATCATTACTTTGTCGCCAAAACTTTTAAAACCTCTGATTTCTAATTTGGTGAGTTGCATGTAGTAGATTTAAACCTAAACAAATTTAACCTAATCCAATCAATTTTCAAACGAGTAAAAAATGAAGCTTTCAATTGTTTTTATTTACAATTGATGACTTGCAAACCTTATGGGTTTAAAAATAAACATTTTGAAATTCTGACACCTAAAAATTGTTACCTCTAAAGATTGTTTAGATGGTTTATGAGGGCTGTTAGAATAGGTTTTTGGGTTGTGGAGGTGGTAAATTTTTCAAATCAGAGTTTTTTGGACTTTTTTAATCTAAAAAATATTTGAAAATAGCGCTCAGGAGATACCGAAATAATTAATTTATTAATTGAAAAAGGCTAATTAATGGCCTAAAGTGAAAATATATAAATAATAGTAGTTAAAAAAGGTTTACTAAAACTCAGTTTAGTAGTTATTCCCATTGTCGAAGTGACCGACAATGGAATTGTAATCTAATGGCAAGTTTTGTTTATTTGCTTTTTGAATATTGGATTTGAATAGTATAAATAAGAATTGTTAATGGGGACTCAGAAAAATACCGCGAAATTGACTATTGATCCATTGGGTTTTGTTTCCTTTTTTTTGCGTGGATTTAGGGTGGTAGGGGATGTGTCTACCGAAAATGATCTTAGGGTTGAAGGAGTTATTCAGGGTAATATCAGAACCATAAAAAAAGTTGTTATAGGTGAAACAGGACAAGTAATTGGTGATATAGAAGGTGCTGAGGTTGTGATTTTAGGGGAAGTTGTAGGTAAGGTAATAGGGTCTAAAGCTATTATTGTTGGAAGTAAAGGGCTCCTTCATGGAACTGCCATTACAGATAATTTACAGGTGGAATTTGGGGCAGAAGTGGATGCTAGTATTGAAAAATTCAATACGCTTCCAAAAGATATTAGTGTTAAGCTGTCAGGTGATACAAACAAGGCTACTGATTCAACGAAACCGGTATCAGATCCGAAAGAAAAAGAGCTTATTTCAACAATAGCTTCTTAAATTAATGGTCACTTAATAACAAGTGTTTAGTTTTAATTTTTCTTTTATATTGTCAATTTTTGAAATTAGACTATTGTCCCAGATTTCTTCTGTACCAAGTGGATGTTACCATCCCGCAAAGAATCGCTATTGCCTCTTTTGCGTTAAGCATATTTGTCCTTGTATCTAAGCAGGTTGCGAGGTATTTTCTTTCGGAATTATGTGATTAGAATTAATTTTCTAGTGAACTATTAGTGTTTGTGAAATTTTGATCAGACAAAACCATTTTAGAAGCTAAATCCACGATATTTTCAAGACTTTTAATATCATCTCCGCTTAGGATTGATTGGATATTTCCTGTTTTATCGATAAAATAAATAGGGTTATCAATTAATATCTCTTTTGATAATATTACTTCCAGATTTTTTTTCACTTCATTTTTGGGTAGGTAAAAGATAGGAAAAACCAAATAATCTTCCAAGTGTGAATTGAGCCAATTAATTGAAAATAAGTGTTCTTCAAATGAATTTTTATTAAACCCAATGAGGTGATAGTTTAATTTTTTTAGTTGCTTTAAGGCTAATTCAAAATTAACCCGATCTTTGCTGCTTTTTGGAATTAATTCAGAAGGATTGGTATAAATAATAAGTCTTTTATTTTCGATTAAAGACTTTAAATTGACATTTCCATAGCGTGTTTTCACCACAACGTTTGGAAAGACGATGTTTTTTTTGTGGAGAGTGTTAGCAATTGGATTAGTTTTCATAGTGGGGTCTGGTTTTATAATAACTATATGTTTTCATTAAACATTACTATAATTTAAGGAAAAAAAAATTTAATTATTAATAGAAAAATTTAAAATTTATCAGTAAATGATTAAAGTCATGTTTGTAGTTAACTTTACTCAAGGTATTTATAGTTTTAGTCTTAAAATTCCATGAAACGTTCGAGGGTAATTTTAGAAAAACCATTAAAACTTAATTTTTGATACCTATCAAAAAAATACCCTCATACCGGATTATTTTTGTAAATTTATTTTTAAATCAGCAGGCAGGTTCATGGACGGTAGTACAGTATTTTATATTATAGCGGTAATCATTTATTTTATTTATACATCTTTTGCGAAAAAGAAAGCAGATAATGGGGGATCTGAAATGGATGAAAATAAAAATGCTCCAAAACAGGGCACTTCCTTTGAAGAGCTTTTACGTGATATTCGAAAAGATCAACGTCAGAAAGTACCAGAAGAATCTCAGGAGGAATGGGTTGAGACAATTCCTGAACGGGATTATCAAGAACTAAAAGACGATGAAGTATTTGCTGAGGAAAAGAGACCTTTGGCAAAAGAAAGTAAATTTATTAGTGCTTATCGTGATGTCAAACAGCCTTTGGTTAAACTCGATGATCAGGTAGACATTGATAAAGATCAAAAAATCCTAGGGGATGTTGTTGATGTAGCTGGAGAGCACCAAAGCGGAAACAAGTACGCCAGACTTCTAAAAAATCCTGAGACAATAAAAGACGTTGTCATATTGACTGAAGTCTTTAATAGAAGGCATTTTTAGATTAATTCAGATACAATTAATTCAGCATAAAACTTCGCAGAAATACGGATATGATCCATCGTTGGTTTAAATCTTTGGGCCCTGGACTAATTACAGCCGCTTTGGTTTTTGGTCCTGGTAGTCTTACAATTACTTCCAAATTGGGAGCTGTTTATGGCTTCCATTTGCTTTGGGTAATTATTTTAGCAACACTGCTAATGTTAACCTTTACAGGAATGGGGGCAAGGATAGGCTTGGCTTCAGAACATTCACTTATCACTTTATTTAGAAATAAATGGGGTAGAGTAGCTGCCTTGCTGGCAGGAATTAGCGTGTTCTTCGTTACCGCCGCCTTTCAGGCAGGAAATACTGTAGGCGCGGGATTAGCATTGTCAGAATCACTAGGGCAGACCAATAGCTTATGGATTGTAATCATTTCCTTAATGGCTATTTCGCTGCTGTTTTTTAAGTCTTTCTATAAGATTTTAGAAAAAGTAATGATGCTAATGGTTGGGATTATGTTGATCTCCTTCCTTTTTACCCTTATTCTTGCTCCACCTGCTTGGGATGAGGTATTGTCAGGATTGAACCCAAGTATTCCTCAAGAGTCCTTTATATTGGTAATCGCCTTGGTCGCTTCGAGCTTTTCTATTGCAGGTGCTTTCTATCAATCTTATCTGGTGCAGGAAAAAGGATGGAAAAAAGAGGAATCCAAGGATGCTTTGCGAGAAAGTTATACAGGAATAGTCATTCTAGGCCTAATTTCTTCCATGATAATGATCAGTGCAGCTACTATTTTATATCCTAAAGGAGTAACAGTCACTTCGGCAGGGGATATAGGGATGGCACTTGAGCCTGTTTATGGTAAATTTTCCTTTATGGTTTTTATGGTGGGCTTATTTGGGGCTTCATTTTCCTCTTTACTTGGCAATGCAAGTATTGGAGGCACACTGCTATCTGATTCCTTGTCCTTAGGAAGGAATTTAAATAGTACTCCGGTAAAACTGTTGATATCTCTGATTATTATAATTGGTGCCTCCATAGCATTGATTTTTGGGAGACTCCCATTGGAATTAATTGTATTCGCTCAGGGGATTACCATTTTTGCAGTGCCTTTCATAGGATTAGGTCTGTTTTTGATTGGTAACGATACCACTATTATGGGAGCCTTAAAAAACAATGCCTTCACCAAGGTTGTTGGAATTATTGGTTTATTGGTGCTTTTCACCTTGGCTTTTAGTAACGCTTATTCCTTATTTTATGCATAAAAATAGCACTCTTCACACCGTTTGATACTTGATCGAACGAAAATGGATAATTTATTACGCCACTAAAATTTACTATTGAATCAATGAAATCTATAGAAGAGTTAGAAGAAATACTTAGCAAGCCTACAGCCAATCTGGTTGAGGACATAAAAAAAATCAATGGAGACATCCTTATTTTAGGCGTTGCAGGTAAAATGGGCCCAAGTTTGGCAAAACTTGCCAGCAGAGCTATTAAAGATGCCGGCATAAATAAAAAAGTAATAGGTGTTTCTCGATTTTCTGATCCCAAGTTGAGAACAGATCTTGAGAATCACGGAGTAACTTGTATTGCGGCCGATTTATTGGATGATGAGGCATTGCAAGCATTACCAGAAACCGAAAATGTCATTTATATGGCAGGCAAAAAGTTTGGTACAACAGGACAGGAGCATTCCACCTGGGCGATGAATGCCTACTTACCTGGCAGAGTGGCTACAAAGTACAAGAATTCAAAAATTGTGGTGTTTTCAAGTGGCAACATTTACCCTTTCGTGCATTATGCGTCAGGAGGAGCCTTGGAGGAAACGCCACCGGAGCCAATAGGAGAATATGCACAATCATGTCTCGGAAGAGAACGGGTTTTTGAATATTTTAGTCACCAATACAACATTCCAATGTTGATGTATAGACTGAATTACGCCATAGACATGCGTTATGGTAACCTATTGGAAATCTGTAAAATGGTAAACACCGAAAAACCAATCAATTTAAGAAGTGGCCATATGAACGTTATCTGGCAAGGGGACGCAAATGAGATTGCTATTCGTTCATTGCTTCATACCTCAAGTCCACCCAAAATACTGAATGTGACTGGGCCTGAAACAATTAGTATAAGACAGGTGGCAGAAAAATTTGGAAAGTTGATGAATAAAAAACCAGTGTTCATCAACGAACCTGAACCCAATGTTTTGCTGAACAATGCCTCTCTTTGTCACCAGCTTTTTGGATACCCAACTGTTTCCTTGCTTACAATGATCGAGATGACTGCTCAATGGGTTCAGCAAGATGGAGAAACTTTGAATAAACCAACCCATTTCCAAGAAAGGGAAGGAAAATTTTAATTATAAAATAATGAGTGAAATAAATCTCGCTATCAAGCAATTATTACATGATGGGGCCGTCATACCTGCCCATCCATTAGCTTTAAATGCAGAAAGAAAACTTGATGATAGACACCAACGGGCGCTTTCTCGCTATTACATTGCCTCAGGAGCAGGAGGAATAGCTGTTGGAGTACACAGTACCCAATTTGAGATTAGGGAAAAGAAGTACGGGCTCTTCGAGCCGGTACTAAGAATGGCCATGGAAGAGGCCAAGGCAGCTGCTATACAAAGACCTTTCGCAATGGTAGCTGGAATAGTAGGTGATGCCAATCAGGCAGTAGCAGAAGCTTCTTTAGCAAAAGACTTGGGGTATGATCTAGGGTTATTAAGTGCAGGTGGATTAGGGGAATGGTCGGAAAAGGACTTGATAAAAAGGGCTGAAAAAGTGGCAGAGGTTATTCCGGTTTTTGGTTTTTACCTTCAGCCTTCTGCAGGCGGCCGTTTGTTAAGTTATGACTTTTGGAAAGATTTTGCAGACATACCTAATGTTCAGGCAATAAAAATGGCACCCTTTAACAGGTACCAGTCTTTGGATGTGGTGAGGGCAGTATGTTCTTCTAGTAGGCATGAGGAGATAGCATTGTATACAGGCAATGACGATAATATAGTAGCAGACCTGCTTACACCTTTTACCTTTGTGGTCAATGATAAAAAAATCACCAAAAGAGTCGCTGGTGGATTGCTTGGTCATTGGGCCGTTTGGACTACCAAAGCCGTAGCACTAATGGAAAGAGTAAAGGAATGTAGGGACAATGACCTCTCAGGCATGGAAGAATTACTTGAATTAGGCGTTCAAATCACAGATTCAAATGCTGCTATTTTTGATCCAAAACACCAATTCAAAGGATGTATTCCTGGTATTCATGAAGTGTTGAGACGTCAGGGATTGCTTGAGGGTACTTGGTGCCTCAATCCTGGAGAAGTATTATCCCCTGGTCAATCAGAAGAAATTGATCGTGTATATAAGGCCTATCCGTGGTTGAATGACGATGAGTTTGTTAAGAACAATCTCAAGAAATTCCTTTCCTGATGCATTAGGGTTCCAGAAAATATTCAAAGAAATTGTAAATGATTTCGTTGGATTCTGGATTTGGAGAATGATCGGGGCGGTTACTCATGCCCACTCTATCTCTTTTACCGTATAGGGCATTGGCCTTAATGCTATAATTCAAAGGAACCCAACGATTCTCCCTGTCCTCGGCACCACCTGATACCAAAAATGGGCGGGGAGCCATCAATACGTGAAGTTCATGGAGGTCTTTACTTTCTTTCAAGAGTTGAGGGTACAAACCTCTGGCAGGGTTTTCTGCCGTTGGAAGCCCTCTTTCTCTTCTAGGTCTCGGATGATATCCCAAGTACCAGGGCTCCCAATAATTGATGTTTGGCCTCGTTTGTTCAAAAACGATTCCAGGGTCAGACCAGGCTGCAGCAGCAAAATTCTCGAACAAGCAAGAAGCAAACATTGCCCATTTTCCACCGTAGCTATGGCCCATAATTCCTATTTTCTCCTTATTAACTTCTGACATATCGGCCAATAAATACCAGGCATTTGCAGCAGCATAAGCAAGTAAAGAAAGTGGTTGAACTGATGCACTATCAATGTGTGGATAGTATAGGGAATAAGTACTGTTATCAGTAGTTTCTGTTGTGCCAATGGAGAGTGTGACAAATCCTCTTTTAACCAATTGTAGCGCAAAATCCCTTTCTGGTTTGCCTTCTCCAATGGCTGTTTCAGGTTCGTAATATACCGTGACTACTGCAGGAAGGTTATTGGCCTCATGTGGCATTAATAGATAGCCTTCGGTCATTTGACCAGGAATCCATTCAAAACGAATTCTTTTCTTGATATAATCAGGTTTGTTGATCGTCTCAAGGATCTCAAAATTAGGGTCTACAATCAAATCTGGCCATTCACCCATACGGGTATGCCAGGAATTTAGAATTTCCATTCTCCTTTTTCCCCAATCCTCCAAGGTAGCTACGCGGGTATTGTCTTCAAAAATAAACGGATCCTTAAAATCCCCTTTAACCCCTACGTATTTAGCAGGAATAGTGAAATAAGGTGCCAGATCATTCCAGTCAATCCTTTTTTTGAGATGGTGTTGAAAAATTTCTCTATCATAAATTTCATTTGGGAGGGCACTTTCGTCATTGGTAGTGCTCTCCCCAAAGAAAACTAGCGTCAATTTTTCACCGACTTTTTTGGTTTCTGCCAAATAATTAAATACTTGTTCTGCTATAATTCTATTGCCCAATGCTTCTGAAGGTAATTCATCTGAAATACCTGAATTAGCCTTATTCATTGCCATAGCGTTTTTCCCAGAGTAGATGGATCCTTGGGTAGAAAATACTTTGTATTGGTCAATCAATTTGAGACCGTTTTCTTCAGCAAGGGTTTTGATAATTTCATTGGTCTTTGTTATTCTATACTGTGGGGAAGTCTTTAAAACAGGCGAATTATTCTTGTTGAAAATGGCTTCGGTATCGATGGGTTTCAGGTTTAGTAAAACGGTTTCTATTCCTTCTTCTTTTAATCTAGAGATAATTTTTTGATAAGTCTTTTTGAAATTTTGATCGTTCAATGATTTTTGAAGATCAATCCTATCATTCATCCCAGCCATGAGGAAAACCATATCTGGATTTTCGTTTAAAACATCTGTATCCAGACTTTGTAGAAGTTGTAATAGGTTGTTGCCTTCAGCTTCTTTGTTAATGATTCTCCAAGTCGATTGATGTTCAATTTCCACCAAGGTAGAATCATTGATATCTTCAGCAAATAGTGTTGTAATATTTGAACCAATGAAGGTAAATAAGAGGAAGGATAAATATTTGATTGGCATTTTTAAGAAGTAGCTATGTTTATTTAAAGGTAAGCATTTCAGTCCTTAAAGCCTTTAAAAAACGATATTTTTCCTATTAAAAACAAGACTAAAATTAGAAAACAAAGCCCTTTTACCAGCGATACAATATTATATAAACGGATTGACAAAAACTGCAGAATTGGTCTATATTGCGGTTTTTAATATAAAAAATTTAATTTATGTTTCGGTTCTGGCTTTTAATATTGGTTTCTTTTGTTTTCACTACTTGTATTCCTACATCTAAAGATGAAATTCACGTTGTAGGTCCTGAAAATAGTGATCTAATACACTGGTTGGAAGGAGAAGGGTATGCATTTGAGTACCATTCAGAAATAATGTCTGCAATAGAAGTGATGGAGAACGGGGCCACTTTAATGGTGCTTTCAACAGAGTACCCCAAAAAAAGAGTAGCTATACCAGAGGGCTTTTTTACTGCTGTCCGTCAAAAGGACATCAAGTTTTACCTGGAGTTTCCTGAAGATTTTGAAGGCCTGGAAAGCAACGGTGAAATTTTAAAGACCAGGCTTGAAAGAGCTGTGGTGGTGTCCGATAAATTTGGTGCTGAGTTGGGTCCCATGAAAATATTGGGCATTAATGATTGTCATGTGATTTCGGCACAGGTAAGCGACCCTTTGCTAGTGGTAGCTAAAGTGGCAGGTCTTGACAGTGCTGTCTATGGATTAAAGGGCGTACCAGCCTATCCATTGCTGTTTAAAAAAGACCAGGGTTTTATTGCCCTCAGTAAGTTGTCAGATTTTGCTAAAGGTAGATTTGGACCTGAAGCCCACTGGAAAGTTTTGTGGTCCCATATAATATCTGAACTTACTGGGAATAGTTCCTTTAGTTTTAATTCATGGCCTCGAATGCTTGAACCAGCTTTCAATGCCACGGAAACTTTGTCTCGGACCGATAAAATGAATAGCGTTAGAAATGGGGTGGATTGGTTTGAAAAGGGTAAATTCTATATCGCCAAAAACTGGAAGGACTATTGGTTAAAATACCAGGGAGACGGTACCAATCCTATAGGCCCACCTGTTCCCGAAAATTATGTAGCAGGGGATGGATCTGAAGGTTTATTGGAAGGTCATTCTTCAAACATTTCTTATGATGGCACCCAGCAATACCGTTATTGGATCAGAGCGGATGTACAAGGAGAAGGCGCCTATGCGCTGGCAGCAGCAGCCAATCTTTTGGACGAGCCTTCTTATAATATTCCTGCAGAAAATTTAGTTCAGTTTTTGTTTAGAGAAAATCTCCGAGGTGGCCCCCGTAGCAATCCAGATTCAGCTGCCTTTGGACTAATTGGTTGGTCAAACACGCATCCTTTTGTCTATTATGGAGATGATAACGCGAGAGCAATTTTAGGGGTGATAGGGGCAATGGCACACATGCAAAAAGGTGACTGGAATGAAGAAATGGTCGAAGCCATTCTGGCCAACTTCAGGACAACCGGGAAAAATGGTTTTAGGAGCAATCGGTTAAACAATACCAACCTTCACCAATTGGGATGGAAGCATTACTGGAATCAAGAGACCATAAACCCTGCGCCCCATTTTGAATCCTGGATGTGGGCCGTCTATTTGTGGTTATATGACAAAACCGGATATGAACCTTTGCTTATCAAAGCTAAAAAAGCGATTGAGATCACTATGGAAAGCTACCCTGAGGACTGGCTGTGGACCAACGGAATTCAGCAGGAACGGGCAAGAATGATTCTTCCTCTGGCCTGGTTAGTCAAGGTGGAGGATACTCTTGAGCATCGAGAATGGCTAGACAGAATTGTTAGCAAGCTGTTGGAAAATCAAGTTGAAAGTGGAGCGATTAGAGAAGAGTTAGGTGGAGCCGATAAGGGCAGGTATGGCCGAACTTCCTCCAACCAGGAGTATGGTTTACATGAGGCGCCTTTAATATTTGAAAACGGTGATCCTATTGCTGACATGTTGTATACCAGTAATTTCGCCTTTTTTAGCCTAAATGAAGCTGCCCATGCTACTGGTAATCCGGAATATTTTGAGGCATTGGAAAAATTATCTGATTTTTTGACAAGGATACAGGTGAAAAGTGAGAGGATAAAAGACCTTGATGGTGCTTGGTTTAGGGCTTTTGACTATGAGCGATGGGAGTATTGGGCTTCTAATGCAGATTCGGGATGGGGCGCCTGGGGAACACTCACTGGATGGACACAAAGCTGGATTGTAGCCACTCAAGTTTTGGTTTTACAGGAACAAAGTTATTGGGAGCTAACAAAGAACTCCAAAATTTCTGATACCTTCGACGAAAAATCATCCTTGATGTTGGAAGAATATAAGTAAGGATTAGCTTAGACATTCTTGTGATTAAGCCTCTTTCTGGGAAAGATCAGGAAAGGCTAAAGCGAATATTATTGGATAATCCGGGTTTAAAAAATAACATGTCGTCTGGCTTACAACAGATACAATCAAATGAGTTGTTTTGCTAATAATAATTCTTTTAAGAGCTGAAATTTCCACATTATCAATTATTTAACTTGAATTCGAGAGAAGATCGTCTTAAAAAACCGACTAAATCGTCACTGCGAACCCTTTTTGGGCTTGCTGGGCAGATACAGGCCCCACCTAATATTGTCCCCTGAGCTCGGCCCCTGAGCCTGTCGAAGGGTGTCGAAGGGGTCCCACGGCTTTCTCCACGCATAGCCCTCTCTAAGCCTACCGATGACAGATGTTAAAACGCACGAGTAAGGGGCCACTGGCATTAGTGAAAAGCCGGTTTCACTGTTGAGCTTACTGGAGGCTAATGCCCTACAAATGGCAACTCATTTA
>Ga0209491_10001527_pt1 | contig 44783 bp, 35 predicted proteins | sample BON02_FD_187213 | JGI IMG/M metagenome (GOLD analysis project Ga0209491, IMG submission 187213) | Freshwater microbial communities from Lake Bonney liftoff mats and glacier meltwater in Antarctica - BON-02 (SPAdes) (version 2) | ecosystem: Environmental > Aquatic > Freshwater > Ice > Glacier...
CTGCGGCGAGGATCGCCGCTTTCAATCGGACGGCAGGGCGCACGGCTTGGGTTCCGGTTCAAAGCTCCGATTCTCGGAGCACTCAAAAGCGGAAGCTCGCTCCGCTCCGCTCGCGCAAGGGCGGCCCCGCGCAGATCTGGCAGAGACCATGCCCGCCCATCACCGAGATGAAGCCCGAGGCCTGGCGCAGCAGATCAGCCCGACCGAAGCCAACCTGCGCCCCGACCCGGAGGAGGGCACCCTCACCGTGGAAATCGACAGCCTGAGCACTCCCCGCGACAACACCGCACTGGAACACCTCTGCGTCGAACTGACCGAAACCCAAACACTTTACCCCGGCACAAAACTGCGTCTCATCTACAAGAAGGTATCATAACCACTTCCGTCGAAGTCAGGTGCTCTGAACCTCCACCCAGCCCCTCAACAATTCATAAAGATTCACGAGATTCGCGGTTCCAAAATCCCCCGATCCAGGTTTCGCCCCTTTCTTAAATTTCGTGATTGCCCATTCAACACCACCAAGCTCCCCCAACCATCAACCCGATACCCTCAAGGTTAGAAGTTGAACCCTCCCGCTCCTTCCCCTATCTCTGAGGCCCCATGAAATGCCTCGTAGTCGATGACGACCACCTCACCTGCGATCTCGTTGAGCGCTACCTCAACCAGATCGGAGGCATCGACTACTGCCTCAAGGTCAACGACGGCTCCACCGCCCTCCACCTCCTCGCCACCGAAGCCTTCGACGCCGTCTTCCTCGACCTCCACCTTCCGGGAATCGACGGAGTCTCCCTACTCAAAGCCCTCCCCGGTAACACCGCCGTCGTGATCATCAGCGCCAGTCCCGATTTCGGAGCCGAGAGCTACCAGTTCGACGTCGTCGACTACCTCATCAAACCCCTCGACTTCAGCCGCTTCGCCAAAGCTGTCATCAAACTCAAAAACCGCACCGCCCAAGACATCCCTACCCACCCCGGTCACCTCTTCATCAAGGACAGCGCCACCATCCATCGCATCGACCTCGCCAACCTCCTCTACGTCGAAGCCCAAGGAAATTACGCCTCCTTCATTTTTGAAAAAGCCAAACCCATCCTGAGCCTCCTCACCCTCCGGAAGCTCGGCACCCTCCTTCCCCCGCACTTTATCCGCATCCACCGGTCCTACATCGCCAACCTCCGTGCCACCCGCCAGATCGACGGAAACCAACTCGACTTCGGCACCGGCCAAAAAAAGCTCCCCATCGGGAAATCCTACCGCGACACCCTCCACGAAAAACTCAAGGTGATCAATTGAGGAGTCGGCGGAGTGTTCGCGTCGAGTGCAGACGACTTATCTATGCTTGAGTCGTTCCCAACGGTCGAAATATCATACCGCGTGATCAAAAATCAGCCCAGGGTGACCAGGAGATGCTGGACAACTCCAGGCCAACGGCATCCGAAACCGCTCCGCCCCTTCGTCCCGTGGCATCGGCGACCCGCACCTCGGTCACCCGGTCATTGCCAGCCTGGAAGAAATCGCCGGTCCCGCTGGCGTCGCGATCCATCCCGATATTCCCACGACTTCCGTCCGGGGAATCTTGTTCCTTGACGGATCCAGGTTGCTGGCGCAAGAGTCTTCAACCCTCCTCAAAAAAACGAGCCTCCATCCGTTATGACCAATCTCCTCAAAAACCGGGCTTTCATCCCCTTCCTTGTCGCGGCCTGTGCCGGTAATCTCTTTTTGAGTTCTTGCACGGGCATTCCCGTATCGGACTCGAACAGCTCTGCGATGCGTGCCTACGAGGCCTATGACCGGCCCGCCACCCTTCCGAGCAACCCGTCCAAGGTTCGTGTCAAAGTTTCCCTCAAGAACCGCATGGCTTATGTCATGGAAGGCAGCACGCCGCTTCTCGTGATGCCGGTGACGGTCGGCAGAAGTTCAGCCCCGACGCCCACCGGGACCTTCCGGATCCGGACCAAGAATCACTACTACCGGGCCAACACCCACGGTTACGCCACCAAAGGTAACATGGTGCGCGAATGCTACCTGCGGAACAAACCTGCGGGTTGGAAATTTAAGGGAACTCCCATGCCCTACTGGTGCGAGTTCAAGTCGGCGTATGGATTCCATACCGGCTGGATGAAACCCTATCCGGCCTCGGCCGGTTGCCTGCGCATGCACAAAAACGTTGCGCCCAAGTTTTATCGGCTCGTGAGCACCGGGACACCGGTGTCCATTTCGTCAACTCAACCCGAGGATACCACCATCGGGCGCAACGTCCCCCGTCCTCCCGACTCCACCCCTTTTCCCGGCAACCCGGACAGCATGATGGCGCACACCCAGGACTTCTTTACGCAGCATAAGACGCCGACCTATACCAATCAGTAGCGGGAAGGCGGGTTGCTCTTGGAGGAGCCTTTTGTTCAGGAGTTTTACCGAAAAATCTCAATTTTAATCAAGACCCGCTCACCTCTCGGAGTAAGATGAAGGCGATGGAGTGTCTCATCTACGATCCCGCCAATCAGCAAGTTCATTCCGGAGGGGAGGAGCTTGTGGAACGATGGCGCGGGGATGCTTCGGCTTGCATCTGGGTCCGGATCACGGGTGAGTTGGACAAAGGAGCACAGCAAACCCTGCGGGGAAAATTTGGCATTCACCGCCTGGCTCTCCAGGACGCGATGCGCGACCGGCATCCGCCCAAGTTGGAAGAATTTGAGGACCATTCCTTTTTGATTTTCAAAACGTTGACCGACGATACCACCGACACGGAATTCTCGACCCTGCAGAGTATTCTTTTCGTGGGCGACCGCTTCCTGATTACCCGTTCTTCGGCGCCATGCCGGGTCATCGCAAAAGTTTGGAAGGCGGAACAGGCGAACCCGATGCGTTTCAAAAAGGGTCCAGATGCCTTGGCCAGCCGTTTGATGCGCCTCTACGTGGATCGGTATTTGGAGATCCTGTTCCAGATGGAGACCAAGTTGGAGGAACTGGAAAGTGGATTGCTCGAGAAGATTGATGACAGCGTTTTGGCGGTTCTGACGGGCTATAAAGGAGATTTGAAACGACTCCGCAGAATTTTCCTCTACCACGAAAAAATGCTCCGTGACCTCAGAGGCAGCAAACATCGTGGGTTCAGTGAGGAACGCGGTCACGAACTGACGGATGTCTATGAGCAGCAAGAGCGGGCCGGAAGCCTCACCTTGCTCTTTTACGAGTTGGCCTCCGACCTTATCGAGGGATACCTCTCGCTGGCCTCCCACCGCCTGAACCAGATCATGAAGGTGTTGACCATCGTCACGGTGGTTTTCGTGCCCCTGGGTTTCTTGGCGGGAATCTACGGGATGAACTTCGAAAATATGCCCGAGCTCCAGAGCCGGTCCGGCTATTTCATTTTGCTGGGAGTGATGGGGACCATTGCGACGACACTTCTGCTCTCGTTTCGGAGGAAGAAATGGCTTTAAAACCCCGGAATCCCACCTTCATTCTTGAGTCGTTCCTTACCGAATCTCGCCAATCTGGCGTTCGGCTTCGTAGAGGACGATGGCGATGGCGGTGGCGAGGTTGAGGGAGCGGGTGGAGCCTTCCTTCATGGGGATGCGGATGGCGCGGTCGTCGAGCCAGGATCCGGGGAGGCCTTTGGATTCGCGACCGAAGACGAGGAAGTCATTGGCTTGGTACGAGATTTCCCAGGCCGATCGTTTGGCTTTGGTGCTGAGGAACCAGAAGCGGGCTTCGGGTTGGGTGGCCAGGAGTTCGTCGAAGCTTTCCCAGACGTGGAGGTCGACATCTTTCCAGTAGTCGAGGCCGACGCGGCGGATTGTTTTCTCGTCGAGGGAGAAGCCGAGGGGCTTGACGAGGTGGAGGGTCGCTCCGGTGGCGAGCGCGAGTCGTCCGGCCGCTCCGGTGTTGTGGGGGATCTCGGGTTCGACGAGGACGATGTGCATGGGGTGGGGAGGTTTTTTAACCACGAAAGGGGGAAAAGTGGCGAAAGGTTGAGGGGGTTGGTTGTCGCAGGTATAAAAAAAGCGGGCCAATGAAGGACCCGCTTTTTTGAAAATTTGAGGAAGCCTCGTGGAGAAACTTAGACGGCGAGGGCCACGTTGATGCGGCGACCTTTTTTGTCGAAGAAGACGTTACCGGGCTGAAGGGCAAAGAGGGTATGATCCTTGCCCATGCCGACGTTGGCGCCGGGATGCCATTTGGTGCCACGCTGGCGAATGAGAATGTTTCCAGCGCGGACGACTTCGCCGCCGAACTTCTTAACGCCGAGGCGCTTGCTGCGTGAGTCGCGTCCGTTTTTAACGGATCCCTGTCCTTTTTTATGAGCCATGACTAATAAATGGTAAGTGAGTTTGGTGAGTTAACCCTCGATCCCGGTGATCTTGAGCTTGGTGAGGTGGTGACGGAAACCGATGGTTTTGTGGAAGCCCTTGCGACGCTTGAACTTGAAGGCGACGCCTTTCTTGCCGCGATACTGCTCGATGACCTTGGCAAGGACGCCCGCGCCTTCGATGGTAGGGGCACCCACCGTGGTGGCGGAACCATCGTTCATGAGAAGAACCTCGCCGAACTTGATTTCGTCATCAGCTGCCAAAGGGAGCTTGTCGACACTGATGGTGTCACCTTCTTGCACGCGGTATTGTTTACCGCCGGTTTTGAAAATTGCGTAGGCCATGGTTGAGGTCAGCTGAAGTTGGAGTGCGTTCGAAAGGAAAGAAATTCCACCTGTCGTTCGCGAGGCGGGAATTCACCATAGAGGAACGAAACGAGCAAGGTTTTTTTGAAAATAAAGCGGGGGGATTTTTTGGATGCGGCGGGCTCGTGGGCCGGTCCGGCTTGCCTTGGTCCGCCGGAGGCTCTATTTCAACAGGAAATGCCGCTTCCTGTCCATCTTTCCAACGCGGGGGAAACCCACGCTCTCGGGCGGGAGCTTGGTGAGGCGGCGGGGCCGGGTGAGGTGATTGCTTTGCTGGGTGATCTCGGGGCGGGAAAGACCACGCTGACGCAGGGGATGGTGCGGGCGCTGGGGTATGGGCAGGAGGTGACAAGCCCGACTTTTTCGTTGGTGCACGAATATCGGGGGGGGCGATTGGAAATTTTCCATTTCGACTTTTACCGGGTCGAGGACGAGCACGAGCTGCTCGATCTCGGCTGGGACGACTATCTGGAGCGGGGGGGCCTCGTGATCGTGGAATGGCCGTCGCTCTTTCCTGATTTATTGCCGCCGGGGACGAAATGGATTCGGCTCAGTCATCGCGAAGAGGGACGGTTTGCGGAGCTTTCGGGGCCGGATTGCGGATGAATTGTGGAAGTTTTTTGCAAATCCGGGAAGTTTTGAGGACCTTAGGATGTTTAATGCCGGATGCTCCATAATTTTCTTTTGTTTTTCGCGTTCAAGTTCGAGGCTGGTCACGACCAATGAAAAGCTGGTGACGAAGCGGTAGAATTAAGGAGGGAATCAACCATTGTTATGCAGCAATATGGTGACGGATACTCCATTGAGGGTTCCCCCTCGTTAAATTGCACGTTCGTCGTATCGAAGAAAATTACCAGGATGCCCGCGAGGTTCTCAATGAACTGCGTAAGTCCCAACAGAATCTACGTTTTTTGATTCTAGTACCGTTTCAGCCCGCAACGATTCTTCAGGGGGCATTCTAATCGGGCTTGATGAGGTCGAAGACGCGGCGGGCGAGGGCGGGATCGCCCCACGTGACGATGGCTCCATCCTGCCGTCAGTGGGAAGCGCTCAAAAAACAGGAACCAGTTTGTGACCAGTTTTTCGAGGGGGAACGCCCCGAAATAAGCGGAAACCGGCATTTGTTGAAGCGCTAAGCACTTAGCTCGATTTGTTCATAATCCCTTCAACATCAACGGTTAAAGGTGGTCGGGGAGACAGGATTCGAACCTGCGACATCTGGTTCCCAAAACCAGCGCTCTACCAAGCTGAGCTACTCCCCGCTACTTGTGAGGGCGGGAACCTGTGTCAGGCGACGGGGAAAGGCAAGTCGAAATCGCAGGGAATTCCAGAGTTTTTTGTGCGGCCCTAGCAACAGCACCAAAAGTCCCGACCTTCCTGATACCCGGCCGCTTCCGCGACCGCTCTCACCTTCTCCCGCCCACCCGGGACGCCCACCGCAGAAAGCAGGACCGCCTCCCTCCACCTCGTCCCGAATTCGTCGAGCCCGGCGACGGGCGCCCCCCGGCAAATACTCCCCACCCTCTTGGGACTCACTTCAAAGAATCCGTGGACTCTTATCCCCCGCTGCAGAAGCTCTCTCGCCAACACCTTGCCGATAGGACCGGCCCCTGAAATCGCCACCCCGTTTTCACGCACCCGATCCAATCGCGACAAGGCATCCGCCTTCAGCTCCAGCATTTTCTTTTGCCCAAAACGGGGGTCGCTCCGCGTCAAGCGCCCGGCCCGGTCCCGCCACTGATAGAGTTTCCCGGGAACCTTCCCGAAACGGGCCCCATGTTCCAGCAAACGAAGCCACAAATCGTAGTCCTCCGCAAAGCCATTACGCAGATAGCCGCCCGACTCCAAAAACAACTTTTTCGACATTATGACCGTCGGTTGCACCACCGGACTCTCAATAAACCGTTCTTGCGAAACTCTCTCCGGACTGTCCAAACCATTGACCCAGTCCACGTAGCGTCGCATCCCCTCACCCAGCGCTCCCTCCAAGGAAATTCCGCAACTCGCAACCTCGCAGCCCCCACTCATCAAAAGCCGCACCTGCTCCCCGATCCGGGAAGGCGCACAACGATCATCCGAATCCATCCTCGCCAGCCACTCTCCCCGGCTTTCGTCCACCGCCACCTCCAGCGCCGTCATCAAGTGCGGCTCTTCGCCCAGATCGATCACCCGCAACCGCTCATCGCGACACGACAGGAATTCCGCCCGCACCCCGGGCAGGCATCCATTCAATACGGCGACGATCTCAAGACGCTCCCACCTCTGGGCCAGAAGATCGTCCAGGGCACATCTGGCCCTGGGAACTCCGGGTCCAATTGGAAAAACCACCGAAACCAGGCCCTTCATCCCATGCCCCCTGTCGCCTGCACCCCGCCTTGCTCATCGACCATGAGCGTCATGGGCCGTCAGCAGACTTCACAGTCGTAATCCATTTCACTCCCATAATCCTCGGGCGCGACCGCCGGGACCTCGAACCACTCGCCACAACTCGGACACTGAACCGTTAATTCATTCATCATCATGGCAACGGTAGCCGAGGATCTGGGCTCATCAATCTTTTCCGAATCCCCCCCTCTAATACCCCCCAATAGATCCATTTTGGCCTTTATATCCCTGTATTTGATATTTAAGAGATTGCGCGAAGAGATCGGGACTGTTCAGTGAGGCTGACTTCTCATTGTGTCGTGGATGAAATGCCCTTGGGTGCTCCTCAAGGAGAAGTCGCAAGGAGAAGTCGAACGAACGGTGCCGGTCACCGGCTGACGGCCCCGGGATCGAGTGTTATGTCTCAATTGATTTCGGAGTCGTTCCTACTGGCATGAAATGCCACCAAGGCAAGGGCCTCCTCCAGAGGACCACTGCCGGGAGTTTGCGGGTCGAATGCCAAGCTTTCCCTACTCCGCCGCCGGATAGCGGTCGATGACATTCCCATCTGCCTCCTTCGCGGTGTAGTTGATCTCGGATCCCTTGGCCTCAACGACGATGAGATGGCGTTTGGCTTGGGCGCTTGCCATGTAAGGGAGGTCGTGGGCTGCCTTGGGAATGTTCCGGGTCCGCACGCCCCACGAGCCGTCACCGAGATAAATGACGCCGCCTTTTTTTACGACTTCACCTTTGAGAATGGGAAGGGTGCGTTTGTAAACGTGATGGTCGTTTTCAAAGACGGCATCGACTCCGAATTGCTCAAAGAGCGGGACCCACTGGGTGCGAATGCCGAGTTCGTCTTGCTTAGCCCCGGTGCCGTAGGTCGGGCGATGGTAGCAGACAAAAAGCGCCGGGCGTTCCTTGCGCTCCTCCAGCTGTCCGGCAAGCCAGCTGGTCTGGGAAACGATGGTTTGGCTGTGGTTGGAATCGAGAATGACGACACTCATATAGTCGCCAAAATCAACGGTATAGTTGCTCTTATATTTCTCGGGCGTGAGAAAGAGGCTGTAAAAAAACTTCGCGGAATGCGGAGGCTGGACGCTCGGCGGAGCCCACGCGCCGGGGGTGATCGTCTCATGATTTCCAATCGCGACGATCATGGGAATCATCAAGCCACCGGGCGTGACCGCCTTTTCACACCACGAATCGACCCAGTCATACCACCTGCTTGCCGCGACCGCATTGGCATAGGCAAGGTCTCCGCCGAGGAGCGCAAAGAGCGGGTCCTCCGCTCCCGCGCGGGCGTTCATCTCATCAAGAAACTCCCGGGTGTGAAACATGTCGCCGCCGGTGACGAAGCGGACCGGCTTCGACCCATCGGCATCCGCCGTGCGAAACTTGCCCGACCGATCGGCATAGTCGTCGGGCAATTTGAACTCATAGTTCGCCCCCGGCTTGAGCCCTTCAAGAAGCGTCCAGCGGATAAGGTTCCCGGTGTCCGCAAATGGCCGCGTTTCGACCTTGCCGGAGGTCCATTCATCAGCGCCCGCTTCGCGCCAATCCAGCGCCAGCGCCTCCTGCTCGTCCGCTGCAGGGGCCGTCTCGATTTCCGGCATCCTGGCAGCCCATCCGGGACCGGGATCACCACCCGCAAAGTAAAACCAATCGGCACCTTTTCCGATGATGGTCCTGCCCTCTTTCCCATCACGCACCAGGACGGGGTGGAGGGTGAAGTCGGAGCTGGCGAGCTCGTGGTTGTGCCCTTCGATGGCGAGAATGTTTTCGCCGCCCTCCTTGAGCGCGGCCTTCCAATCGCGCAGCGCGAAATAGTCAAAACCTTCCGCCTCGTGGTCCGTCGAGACCGTTCCCGCCTTGCCCGCACCCTCCACTCCCTCGCGGAGAACTTCTTGGCCATTCAGGTAGACGATGAAGGCGTCATCGTAGGAAATATTCAACCCCAGCTCCGAGGCACCCGTCACCGCAGTGGCATCAAATTTTTGGACGATATAGACCTGCGCGAACTGGTCTTGCATCCCGGAAAGGGTCGTCGCGTCGTCATTGTCCCCGTATCCAAAGCCCGCCTTGCCAAATTGCCACCGGCCCGTCGCTTCCTGGCCAGTGTGCTCAATCCAGCTCACCGTCATCGTCGTGGTGGGGTCAAGGTGCCAGCTCAAGATGGGACCGTTGATCCGAGCTTGTTCGGCAGTTGCGGAGAATGCACTGGCGAAACCGAAAAGCGCGGCGAGGGGAAGAATGAGACTCTTGCGTGACATAAAAGATGTCTTACGCAGGAAACTGTGCTTGTCCAATTTTTTACGCCCTCCCCGCCAAACGGCCCGGCTCCTGACCGCGAATCCCCCACCTCGTCGATAACTCCGGGACATCGACCTCCTGGGCTTCCGCTCCTTGCCAGGAATTCCCCGCATCCTTGACGTCAGATCTCGTTTCCGCTAGAGTGATCAGTGGCTAAAGAATTTCTTCTTCAGTCAAAACACCAACCAAATCCCAAAACACAATGAAAACACTGAAAGCCCTCATGGCGATCGGCTTGTCCTTGACGACAAGCTCCTTCGCTGATGACCTCAAAGAGAAAGCCCACAAGATTCAAAGCCTCTATAACTCAGGGCTGGTCGCGATGCAGCAGGGCAAGGAGGCCGAAGCCAGATCCGCCTTCACGGACGTCCTCAAACTCCAACCCGGGCACGGCCACGCCCGCTACCAGCTCACCCAGCTGACGGCGAACGTCGCCAAGGTCAATCTACGGAAACGGGAAGCGCTCTTCGCGACGACCATCTTGAAAGAGATCAATTTCAACAAGGCCACCCTTGCCGAAACGCTGGAAGCGCTCGATCTCTTCGCCGCCGAAGCCACCGAGAAGAAATTCACGCCCAACTTCGTGGTCCAGGACCCGACCGGTAAACTCGACGAAAAGACGATCACCCTGAAGATGACTAACGTCCCCCTCTCCGGGATTCTCAAATACGTCACCGAGTTGACCGGAACCACCATCCGCTATGACGCCCATGCCACGGTTTTCCGTCCGGTCGTGAAGTAAGAGACCAAAATCGTTCCGATTTTTTTGCGGTCATGGGGGGATTTTCCTCCTATGACTCCGCACATGAAGAAATGGACCTGCCAAGATAGAATCGTCGCACCCTCATTGCTCGCAGCGGACTTTGCCCGCGTCGCGGAGGAAACGTCCCGCGCCATCAAGTCGGGGGGCGATTGGCTCCATCTCGACGTCATGGATGGCCATTTCGTCGATAACATCTCCTTTGGCCCCGCCATGATTCAGGCCGTGCATGAGACCAACGATATCTTCCTCGATGTCCACCTCATGATCACCCGGCCCGACCACTTTCTCCCTCGCTTCGTCGCCGCCGGCGCCGACCTCATCACCGCCCACGTGGAACCGGAAGCCAACCACGATGTTGCCGCCACCCTGAAAGCCATTCGCGAAGCGGGCTGCAAAGCCGGACTCGCCCTGAACCCCGCGACTCCCTTCGAGGCCGTCCTCCCCTACCTGGACCACCTTGACCTCCTCCTCGTCATGACCGTCGTCCCCGGTTTCGGCGGACAGCCCTTCATGCCCGGGGTCATGTCCAAGGTCGAGGCCGCCGTCGCCCACCGCAGAGCCAATGGCCTGGCTTTCCACATCGAGGTCGATGGTGGAATCGGCACTGAAACTGCCAAAATTGCCAGCGCAGCAGGCGCCAACGTCTTTGTCGCAGGCTCGTCGACCTTCTCCGCCCCCGACATGAAGGCCGCCGTCGCCTCCATCCGCAATTCCTAGGAAAGGAGCCGCAGTGCCCCCGCCACTTGGAGGGAAGAATTGACCGACCCCAGTTGTGCCAAGGGCTGAAGAGGCCCCTTTGGGGAGGGCCACCACCCGACCAGGCACGGCGACGGACGACAGAAGTTGTGTGCCTTTTTTCGCGCCTGAAAAGAAGATGAAAGCTCCTGCTTTCATTCCTCTCCGCCCAACAAGCAAGCCAACACCCTGAAATACCCGTCGCCGCCTTCCAGAGCACTTTCCAAAAAGTCCGGCGTTTGTGCCGCTCTCCTCATTTACAGACGGGTCCCTCCGTGTGCAACGTAGTGCCATGAGCGAACGAGAGACCACGAAACCAGAGACCCGCGAGGCGTTCATCCCGTACCTGCGCGATGACTTAATCGCAATGTGCTTGAAGGACGGCCTTCTATCCGAAACCCAGAGCCGAAGTTTCAAGGAACTTTGCGAGATCCTGACGGCACACCTCCACTTTGAGTTCCTTAAATACGGCGAGGCGGTGAAGAAGCACTACGGGCCTTTCGATCCAGACCGGGATACCGTTCAAGTGGAGCAGAATGTCGATCTCGGCCAGAGGGAGGAAGAGTTGATCGGGTTATTCCGCTTGACAGCGGAGCGCGCCAACTATTCCGAGGTCAGTAAAGAGCAGATCGAAGAGTGCTTCGACGCGGTCACGTTGATCGATCTGCATACCGTGGTCGATCTCAATGACTTCGACCGCGTCCTTTGCTACGCACGCGGCGACATTGACAAAACGGTCACGGTCAAAAAATGGTTTCAAACGAAGGAGATCGATGTCGATATTCTCCAGCGCGTTTTGCTGTTGTTCAAGTTCAAGGGCGAGGACTATTTCGAATCGTCCAAGCAGAAGCAGAAGGTGCGCAAAGAGAGTTCATTCAAGCCGGGAATGATCTACGCCTACTATTACAAAGACGTCCCAAAATACGATCTGGAGCTGCTCTTTCCGAACGTCAGAATCGGGATGAACCTGAAGCAGAAACTGCTTTTTGCCGTCCCGGCGATCGGCGGATCGATTGGCGTCCTGCTCAAGGTGATCCCGCAGTTGCTGATTTTGATTGGGGTGATTCTCTTTCTGATCGGCGGTCCGGCCTGGCTGACCAGGATCGGCCTGACCGAGGAAGCCGTTTCACATTTTATGCCGGTGATGATCGCGTTGATGGGCGTTGTAATTGCCTTGGGCGGACTTGCTTTCAAGCAGTGGGGCGGCTACCGGAAGAAGCGCATCCAACTTCTCAAGGACGTGTCCGAGCAGTTGTTTTTCCGGAATTTGGCAACGAACCGCTCCGTGTTTCACCGCGTCATCGACAGCGCCGAAGAAGAGGAATGCAAGGAAATGTTGCTGGTCTACTACCACCTGATCTCAAGCCCGGAAGAGAAACTGACGCGGGAAACGCTCGACTCAAAAATCGAAAAGTGGATGGAGGAGCGGTTTGGTTCAGTAATCGATTTTGACATCGATGGTCCGCTTGGAAATCTCACGAAGCTGCGTGGCCCGGCTCGCGACGGCAAGGAAGTCGCCTTGGTCGATCTCGGCCCGGACGGCATTTTGCGGTCAGTGCCGCTTGAGGACGCGAAACACGTTCTCGACCATCTTTGGGACAACGCCTTCAGCTATGCCAACGAGGGCTAAGGGAATTAATAACTTGCGTGCGCGAGGAGATCGGGCCGGTCACTGAGACAGACTTTCTTTTGTGGAGCGCGATACGCCAAACGCGTGGCCGCCTACTTCTGACGGTCGTGATCGATTTTGAACGTCCGCCCACGCAGGGTGGCGTTGCGCAACCCCTCAATGACATCGTTCGAGATCTCCTTGCTGACATCGATGAGGGTGTGCTTTGGGAAGATCGTGATCTTGCCCAGCGACCCATCCGGAACGTTGCATTCGCGATAGATCATGCCCGCGATATCGCCCGGCTTAATGTGCTGGGCTTTGCCGAGATTCATGAAGAGGCAGGACATGCCCTTGGAGTTGTTGCGCTCGGGCTTGGCCCCACGTTCGCGGCGCTCGCCACGATCCGGCCGGTCTTCTCTCTCGAAGCGGTTTTTGCGGTCGCTCTTCTTGTCATCTTTCCAACTGGAACGCTGGCGCTCGTTGGCGAAGGCTTCCTTCTGCTTGTCTTCGGCGATAAATTCGCCTTCGCGGGTCGTCGCTTCGCGAAGAAGGGTGATTGCGGCATTGGCGATGTCGGTCGCGGTGTGCCCCTGCTCAAGGAGACGGTCGAGGTAGGTTTGGTAATCACCAATCTTGCCCGATTCGAGGCGCTCCTGAACACTCTGGAAAAGAACGTCGGCGCGTTTGCCTTCGACCTGTTCCTGGCTGGGAACACGCTCGCGCCGAATGCTCTGACGGGTGTATTTCTCGATGGTCTGGAGGCGATAAATATCGCGGCCATAGACAAAGCTTACGGCCTTGCCCGAGCGTCCGGCCCGACCCGTCCGGCCAATCCGGTGGACGTAGTCCTCGGGGTCATGCGGAATCTCGTAGTTCACCACGAGATCGATGTCGTTGACGTCCAAACCACGGGCGGCCACATCGGTCGCGACGAGGATCTCGACCTTTCCTTCGCGGAAACGGGCCAGGACGCGCTCACGCATTTGCTGGGTGATATCGCCATGCAATCGGTCGGCCGCGTAGCCGCGGGCCAGGAGGGCCTCGGTGGCCTCGTCAACGAGACGCTTGGTGTTACAAAAGACGAGGGCAAGGCGTGGCGGATCCATGTCGAGCAGGCGGGCCAGCACTTCCACCTTGGAGCGTTGGCGAACTTCGTAGCAGCTTTGGTCAATGGCATCGACGGTCAGCGATTTACTTTCGATTTCGACGAGCTGGGGATTTTTACCGAAGTTCTCGATGAGACGGCTCACGCGGCGGTTCATCGTTGCCGAAAAGAACATTGTCTGGCGGTCCTTGGGCAGGGCCGCAAGGAGTTCTTCCATTTCCTCCTGGAAGCCCATGTCGAGCATGCGGTCGGCCTCATCGAGGATGACGGTCTTGATGTTGCGGGGGTCGAAACTCCGGCGCTTCAAGTGATCGAGCAAACGCCCGGGGGTGCCCACCACAACCTGGGCACCTTCACGAAGTCCCCGCAGCTGACGATCAATCGGAGTGCCACCGTAGACGGGCAAGGCCCGGAGTCCGCCCATCTTGGAACCCAGGGTGAAGACTTCCTCGCAAACCTGCACCGCAAGTTCACGGGTTGGGCAAACGACGAGGGCCTGCGGCTCGCGGAGGTTCATGTCGATGCGGGCGAGCGTCGGCAAAGCAAAAGCGGCCGTCTTTCCTGACCCGGTCTGGGAGAGACCGATGAGGTCAATCCCCTGGAGTGCCAGAGGGATGGTTTTCGCCTGAATCGGCGAAGGTCTTTCGAAGCCCATTCCCTGGACAGCGGCGAGAAGAGAGTCGGGAAGGCCAAGTTCGGAAAACAGCGGGGTGTCCATGGAGATCAAAGGGGTCGGTCCGTTGACGAACATTCGTCACGAAGAAGCGTGAGATTTCAGCCTTTGCCCTCAATAGCAAGAAGGAAACGAAACGATCATCCTTGGGCGTGCCGTGTCACTTCTTTCGCCAGAGAAGGAAAAAGATGCCACAGAGACCGCCAAGAAGAGCGACCGACGGCTCGGGAATGGAGGCGGCGTCAACCGACACTCCAGCGGCAGAAGCGCTGCCGACAAGGCCAAGCGACAGGGTTGCCACCAAAAATAGGACTTTGATTGGGAGATTCATGGACAGAGGTTGAACGGAGGAGAGGTTAGTCAGCAAACGTCGATCCAAGCAATCCAAGAACGGATTTATTTCGATGAATTTTTTTTAAAACCTATCTGAGTTCCACTTTCACCCGGAAGAATTTACCCGCTTCGGCTCGCGGGATCCGGTAGCGCATCGTGCCCGTCCCGCCAGCCCCGGCTGTCTCATGAAGCAAGAACCCTCCCATGTCTGTCCACGAATTCAGATCCGCAGCCCCTTGAAAAATCACACGGGCGTCGTCTGCGTTAATGCGGCGATCAAAGGTGACATCGACGAAGCTCTCGCCCGAAATTTCGACCGGGACAATTTGAAGTTCGCTCAGCAAGGCATAATCCAACAAGCCCTCGACCCCTCCGGTCAGGCGGAAGGAATCATCGACAGCCGGGGCCCCATTGAACCCCACACTGGTCCGCCAATCAGAGGCCAGATCCCCCACTCCGCCCACCAACACCAGACTGGAACCCGAGCCATCGGGAGAGACGGGCCAGGGCTTCCGGTCGGAGTATTCCACCTCGCGAACCAAGGTCCCGGCCCCGAAGGAGAGCTTCACAAGTTCGCCGCTGTTGGAGAGATTCTTGTCAAATTGACCCAGCACAAAATCCGGGGTGGTTTCGTAGCCGTGCCGAAGATTAAAAGCCGCGACATTCCCCACGACGAGCAAGCGCTCGCCGGGTGCGATCAATAATTTACGGCCTTCGATAAAATCAAACTCGATTCCCTTGGTGAAACGAAGGTCGGTGAGATCAAGGGGAACGTTCCCGATATTCATGATCTCGATCCACTCGAAGTCCTGCTCGACCAAATCCGGGATCGCCAGAAGCTCATCCGCCGAGGGAGGCAAAGGGTGATACATGATCTTGCTGATCACCAAGCCATCGAGGATGGGCTGGATCGTCGGAATTCCTGCCACGAACTCGACCGGCTCGGACCAGGAACTCCAGCGCCCGGTATTATCCTCATGACGGACCCGGGCCCGGTATGTTTTGCCAACTTTCGTGACGGCGGGGACCTCGACATTGGCTCCGAAGACATTCAGTTCGCCTGATTCCCAGATCGCAGTCCATTCGAAAGTGGGATCCTGTCCGGAAGGCACGAGTTGGTCACGCGCATCGATGCTCATCTCGAAGCCCATGTCGTTGCTCGCCACGTTGGCGTTGTGCATTTCGATCGCAATGACATTGGACCCCTCCACGAAGAGGGAAGGACTCACTTCAAATTCATCGTAGACCCTCTCATTTCCGCTCTCAGAAGCCGTGGTAGCGTGAGTGACCACGACCCCCGGATCGAATCCCTCACGAAAGGCCTGCTGCCCATTGACCCAGACGACCGCGCCGTCATCGACGAGAAGCCGGAAGGTGAAATGATCGATTTTATCGACGTCCGTGACATTAATGGTGGTGCGGAAGTAGGCCGTAGGGATTCCAGAAGCCGTCGTCGTGCCGAAGCTGAGGCCATCAACGCTCCCGAAACCCATCGGTGCCGGGCCGCTTGCCCAAGCGCTCTCATCGAAACCCACTTCTTTCCATGCCGTCCCTTGGTCCACGTTGTTGTCGAGATAGCTCCAGGTTCTCCCTGCCGGCATCACCGACCGAAGGTCGCCGCCCGGGACCGTGACCTCGGCAAGACGCCACTCCATCGCGCTGAAGCTGCCCGCTCCTTGCGGATCGGAAAAGGCCGAACTCGTGAATGAGAGGTCATCCAAGGGATATCCGGCAGCTCCGGAATAGGTGATCGCGGGGGTGGCTGGAAGGGCCGGATCAGCCACCAGCGCGTCCAAATAGGCATCCCTGCCCTGCTGCCCGGAAATTCCGGAATCCTGGGAGATCAAGGGCATCCCTCCACCATCTCCTCCCACCCAGCTTCCTCCCACAAAAGCGAACTTCTTCATATCGGCAACGACATTCTCCAGCGGAGGGTCACTCTGACTCCCGCCAATCGCGCCCTGCCAGCGGGCCCGGTCCGCCGGCACCAAATCCGCGATCTTATTTGCGAGGGGATCGATCATGAGCTCAATCTGCTCGGGCGTCCAAATGAGGTCCCGCATCTCCCTCACCGTGTTCAAATAATCGACGGTGAAAGGCAAGCGGGTTCCCACACCCGAGGTGCCAAAAATAGCCTGCTTGGGGAAATCCACCCCCGCATTCCAGTTGGGTCCCCAGCTGGTGTCAGAGTCCCATGGCAGGGTTCTTAAGCGGCCCAGCGGATTGGTGGCCGAGGGCTGGAAATAGAAGGCCCGGTTTTTGAGGTGCTCCCCCGTATTGGGGCTCACGTCATAGTGACGGATCATGTCGACCACTGCATGATAGTGGTTCCAGTGATCCCAATTCACGTGTTCATTAAGCCATTCATCTGTTCTCTCGGGTCGGAGCTGATTGATAATGGTGGAGAAATCCGAACCATCATCCACGGCATCGGCCGCCTGGTATCGCTGCACATCCAGTCCGTTGGTCCGATAACTGATCAGTTTGTAGAGATTTCCTTTTTCGAGGTTGTGAGCGTCCAGAAAGCGCGAGTCGAACTCCTCGAGTGCCAGCAACATCCCGTAATAATCTCCCTGATATTGGTTCGGAGCTTCGTCGGCTCCCCGGACAATCCGCATATGCGCCCAGTGGGTGAAGGAAGCCGGAGTTCCGGTGAGATTCCACATCAAATGGTTGGTCGCTTGATCCATCCCCCAGGTCGAATTCGACCGGGAACCCACCATTTTATGCGTCGCCAGAAACTTCCAGGGCTCGGGATACTTGTCGCCATTACGATCCCGGAAGATCGGATAGTTTCCACGATTGAAACGAAACTTCAGGCTCCTCTTGCCGCTCCCCGAATACCGGGCATTGCGCTGACGCAGACGATACTTGGCATGGTCAAAAACCTCCCCGTCGTAAACAAAGGTGCAGCTCCAGTTGTATTCGCTCCGGGCGTCGAAGTTGTTCGAAGGAATCCGGTCTGCCCCATTGTAGGCGACCGCCTGATCAAAATCCGCCGAGGTCGTGAGGATGTGATAGACGGGGACCGAATTGATCACCTCCGTCGGGTAAGTCTGGCCGGACGCTTCATAGTCAGGAACTCCGTCGTATTGGAAATAGGCAAAATTGAGCCGCTCGTCATCGCCATAGGGAACCCGGACGGCCGCATTCAAGGAATCACTCACACTGATGCGATACCTCACCAGCGTTCGGTTCGGCTGCCCCGGTAGACTTACCGAGTAGACGCCATCCCCTGCCACTTCGTCAGGGGACACCCCGTTGTCGCGCATCGCGTAGCTGGTCCAATTCTGTTCGTAGGCCGGATTGGGAGTGCGCGGACCGTTGGGATTCGACAGCAGGAGCCCCGTGGACTTGGCGAGAAAGGCCGGAACGTAAGCACCCGGAGCCACTGATTGAGCTTCAAGCGTCACGTAAGCAACCCCGTCGGGATCCGTCACCTTGGCGGTGACGACCGTGGCTTCGTTGGCGACCGGCGACTTCGGTGACTGCGAAACCTGCCGAATCGCCGGTGGGGCGTTGGTCGCGAAAACAGAATTGGCGGCACCGGGCGAAGGAAAAGGAGGAAGGGTCGGATCCGTCGCGGGCTGGACGAGTTCAATATTCAACCCAAAGTCGTTGCTTCCAAGAGCCGCGTTGAAGGCCTGGATCGCGATGACATTCCCGCCCCCATGCAAAAGGCCGCCGGTTCCCAAAATCTCGGTCTCAAGCCAACGATCTTCATCCCCACTGGAATCCGCCAAGTTCGAAATCGTCAAATCCCCGGCCGGCATGTTGTCGGTCCGGAAGACCTCGGTCCCGTTCAGATAAGCCACAAATCCATCATCGGCCACATAGCGCAGAATCACCTTCGAAGGAATCTCCCCTTCGATGACCGTAAAAGTCCGGCGGAAGAACACCGAGGAATACTGGTTGAACATCCCAGAAATCGGGGGGCTAAATGACTGCGATCCCACCCCGCCATACCCAATCGGCATCGCCTGCATCGACCAGGTGCCGTCCTCGACAAAGCCCTCTCCCGTCCATGCCGTGAGCGGGCTGGAAGCCTCCGAGGAACCCGGACGCCAACTCCAAGTGGGCGCACTCTCCGGAATCAAGGTTGCGGCGGGAAGAATCACCAGCTGCGAACTCCGCCACGAAGCCCCAAGGTCATTGTCCAACGACGGATTGATCAACTCCATCGACGATCCCGTTCCCCCGGCACCCACGGGCCATGGAAAGTGGTCTTTGTAGGTCACCGTATCCGCAATCAAGCCGTTGGCCTGCCGCAGCTCGACCGTCTCCCCCGAACCCGACAGCCCGCCGTCGAACGGGCCCACCGAGCTGACACCATACCGGTTACTCAAGGCCGCCGGATTCTGCGAAACAACCAGATATCCCCCGGCCCCGATCGTCGTTCCCACAGGAAAGGTAAACCTCACTCCATCCTGAAAAAACCAGCCCGAGAGATCCACAGCGGTCGCGCCCGTGTTGTAGAGCTCAATAAATTCATCCTTCGCCGTGTTAGGCTCGCTGTTGTAGTGGATCTCATTGATCACAATTTCGGCCCGCAAGCTTCCCAGAGCGGCAAGTGCGAAGACTAGTTCGGAAGGAATTCTCATCGGACACAATCTACCCCTGATTCAGCGTGAGGAAAAGAGCGAAGGTTGCGTCATACCCCAACCAATCAAACGACCCCTTCCGGCGACATCGTCAAAACCGTCAGCCAGGCGTGGACCTCCATCGGGAGCGGGTCCGGCCCCGTCAACAGCCCCTGCTCGGGCAATCTCTGGCCTGCCAACACCTACGGACCAGGCCTCGGCTTCGCCGGCTCCCTCTATCTCGCCGCCGGGGAAGTCTCCAACATCGGGCACTTCTGGGCGCTCGATCTCGCCACCCGCACCCTCCACGAAGTCACCGACCTCGGCACCGGCCGCTGGGAAAACGCCGTTCCCATCGACACCGGCCCCACAATACAAAAAACAAAGACCTGCCATCCAATTCCGGTCGCGCTGTTGGGTGGCTTATTGACAGGTGAGCGGAATACAAATGGAATTACCGAAGATGCTTTGAGGCGGCCGGGCTGGGTTCACGGAAGCGAAAATTAGAGATGACACCGCAATCCCGCCTTCTGACAACCTTGGCCACCGCGTGAGCGAAGGAAGTCGCCGGGGCCGGACTTCCGCAGGGCCCTGCCACTTCGCCGCCAGGACCGCAAAAGGTCGGTCCACCCTATTGGTCCTAGAGGCGGCTGGAAAAGCCCCCGTGGCTGTTTGCTTGGTTGATGGGGGCTGAAAAGCCCCCGCTCCTTTTCTGGAAGCTAAGGAAAGGAAATCAGTTGCCTTGCTCACTTGATCAAGCTCTTCCCCGTCATTTCCTTGGGCGCTTTGACACCGAGCATATCGAGCAAGGTGGGAGCGACATCAGCGAGGATGCCATCCGCGACCCTGCGCATTTTGGCATCATCAGCGATATACCAGAGGTGGACAAGGTTCGTGGTGTGAGCGGTGTTCGGCGAGCCATCGCCATTGCGCATGAACTCACAGTTTCCGTGGTCTGCAGTGATGAGAAGCTTGCCACCGAGGCGCAGAGTCTCCCCGGTCACCGCCTTCACGGCGGCATCAATGCGGGTCACCGCTTTCTTGGCCGCCTCGACAACACCGGTGTGGCCCACCATGTCGGGATTGGCAAAGTTGATGATGACGAGATCGTAATCCTTGAGGTGGCTCACGACGTAATCCTCGACCTCTTGCGAGCTCATCTCAGGTTTTAAGTCGTAGGTCGCGACCTCCTTCGGTGAAGGAACCACTTTGCGGTCCTCGCCCTTGTACGGCTTTTCTTCGCCCCCATTGAAGAAGTAAGAGACGTGCGGATACTTCTCGGTTTCCGCAATGCGAAGCTGCTTTTTACCCGCTCTTGAAAGGGTTTCGCCGAGCGTCATCTTGATGCTCTGAGGTGGAAAGACAACCGGACATTGGTAAGTCTCATCGTATTCCGTGAGCGTCAGAAAATGAACCTTAGGCCGACGTCCGGCTTTGAATCCCTTGAACACTGGCCGGGTGAGGAAGGCCTCGCAGAGCTGGCGGGCGCGGTCGGCACGGAAGTTAAAGAAAATAACGACATCCTCATCGCGAATCCGCTTCTGCTCATGGCTGAAGAAAATCATGGGCATGAGAAACTCATCCGTCTTCTCCGCCGCATATTGCTGCGCGATCGCTTCGCTGGCCAAAATATCGTGCTTGGTTCCCTGGCCCCAGACGATGGCATCCCAGGCAAGCTTGGTGCGCTCCCAGCGCTTGTCTCGATCCATGGCGTAATAGCGGCCGATTACGGTCGCAATGCGGGCGTTGTATTTCGCCAATTCGTCTTCGACGTAGCTCATATAGCCCTGACCGCCGGTCGGCGAAGTATCGCGACCGTCGGTGATGGCGTGGACCATCATGTCCTCGCAGCCACTTTCACGGGCCGCCTTGACAAGGGCGATGAGTTGATCTTGGTGACTGTGCACTCCCCCGTCGGATACGAGGCCAATAAAGTGAAGACGCTTCCCCTTCGCTTTCTTGAACGCAATCTTGAGGGACTTAATGTCCTTCAAGGTGTCATCCTCAATCGCTTTATTGATCCGGGTGAGATCCTGGTAAACAACGCGTCCGGCGCCGAGGTTCAAGTGCCCCACTTCGGAATTCCCCATTTGTCCTGCCGGAAGTCCCACATCCAGACCGGAAGCCGAAAGCGACCCCTTGGGATATTTCTTCTCCATTTCATCGTGAAAAGGCGTGTTCGCGAGTTCGACGGCATTACCATCTTTCTTCGCGGTCTTTTTTCCACCAGGGTTAACACCCCAGCCATCGCGGATGATCAAGACGACAGGTTTATGGGCCATTGCGACTCCTTTTTAAGGACTCTTGAGGGGACCTAAAAGCTAAATCCCAATGAGATCCCGTCAGCTGCCCGTAAAACCGCTCGACGTTCCCCACCTTATTGAGGGGCAGTCGCATAGAATTGAGCCATTCGTCTCGATCTCCGGCTCCCTCTCCCGGACTGGTGGTAGAGGTCAAGAACGCCCACGGCCTCCTGCATTCTCCCCAACCGGAATAGAATCTTGGCGAGAATCAACTGACCTTTTTCGAACGTGCCCTTGAGTGAAATGAGATGACGCGCCACCATTTCTGCCTCTGAAAAATTTCCCTGCCGCAGCAGCGTCTCGGCCCTCATGAGCCAGGGCAGGGTCCAGGAAGGATCCCTCTTGGTGAGACCACGGAAAATCACCAAAGCCTGATCATATCTCTTCATCCTACGGAAAAAAGCGGCGACCTTCATCCACTGTATGGACTGCAGGTTGTGCTCCTTTCCCATGGCCGACAAGCGGTCGGCGAGTTCCACCTCCCGTCCCCGATATTGCAGCAAAGCACACTCCAACAGATCAAGATCAACCGTATTCGCCCGGGAGTGCGGAACCTCCCTGAGCTTCACCAGCAGATCGGACAACGCGTTCCATCGACTCTTCTCCAGCAAACACCCGGCGTAGGCCAAGCCCACTTGAAAATCCCCAGGGAACAATTGGGAGAGTTCCCGCCCCTTGAGGAAGGCCCTCTCCTTTTCGCCCATCTCAATGAGAGACTGAAGCTCTCCAAGGTGACGGTCGTAATAAAGCCCCGCCGCAAGCCGCGGATCCTGAAGTTGTCTGGGCGTTGCCACATTGAGGATCCGCCCATCGGCCAGAAGGCAATCCCAGGGAAGCCCTCTCTTACCCTCCCGTTTTTTGCCAAGGCCCGCTTCCACTCTCGGACGAATGACCGGACTCTCCGCCAACAAATCCAATCTCGGCGCACGCTCCATGCCCTCATCCGCTTCCTCACCCCGCAAAGCGAGAATCGTCGGTGCCACCTCAAGGACATGCCCACCATGAATGAGTTCGTCCGGCAGAACGCAGGGTCCGCTGATTACCCAAATTCCTTCGTTGGATGGGATCCAGCGATCGCTGGCGCCCTTCCGAAAAGACGACGCGCTTACGAGATGCACCACGACATCCGTTGGCGTCTTCTCCAGAAGCTCTCCGAGCATCCGATCAAGGAGTTCATACAATCGATCCTTCTCGTCGAATGGAATACCGTGGCGACAACTTACCTCAAACAATCTCCGTAAACCATCGAAGCCCAACGCACAAAAATCCCACTCCAACTTCTCCATCAGAACAAGAGCCGCCGCTTGCACACTCCGAATCGATGCCAACGCCACCTGCAACCTCCCGAGCCGGTCTTGCTCCATTTCAACGTCAGGACCCCGCAACTCTTTAAGATCCTCAACCCCCATCTCCGAAGACACCACGCGACATTCCCGCAGTGATTTCCCAAGATCGCTTGGAACCCTCATCGAGTTTTTAGGGAGGCAAAAACGATACTGCCGCCTTCTCGCGGGCCACGAAAACCGGTCCGACACCGAGGCCGCGAGATGGTCCGCCGCAGGGTGGGTCAGAGGCCATCCAACCTCCACACAACGGTCTCCTTTCGATGTCAGTTGATCCCAAACAGGCCGCCAATCTTTCCGGGTCACCTCCATGGCCGGCAAATGGGGCGAGGTGGCCTTCAAGTCATAAATCACGCCATGATCACAGGGCACCTGACCGCTCGCGAGACTAATCACCCCGGCCACTCCGGGCGGAGTCACTCCCTGCAACTTCCCCATCGCGCCTCTTTCCGTCAACCGCTCCAAATGGGGCATCCTTCCGGCATCCATGAGAGGATGAAGATCCTCCCAGTTTGCCCCCTCCCATAAAATAACCAGTTGTTTGTGGCGATCAGGCATCGGCAAAAGAATCATGCCCCCGCCCAACGAGGTCGAGCGGAGATTCATCGAATTTCGAGGAGTCCCTCCTTGCCAACGATTCGGGATTATCATGCTCTGACCTTCGACCCAATGCACGTGGAAACCGCAAAGCCCACCATTCTCTGCATGTTCTCCGGAGGACTGGACTCCGTGGGTGTGCTCCACCAGCTTCTCACCGCGCCGGAATACGCCGGATTCGATATCCATGTCCACCACATGCACCTCCTGAATCGCGAGGAACGTGCCGAAGCCGAGGGTCATGCCGTGACGGCTCTCTACAAGGCCTTCCGCGAGGAAACCGGAAGGCATTTCACTACGACCGCAAATGTCATGGAGTATCGCTTCATGGAACGTGATTTCATCTTTGACATGGACCTGGCCGCTTTCATGTCAGCCAACATCGTGCGGACCATGCCTGGAATTACCAAAGTCGCGATGGGTCGCACCAAGACCGACATCACGGATGCCAAAGCAAATTTCCATCAACGGATGGAGCGGGCCCGACGTCTCTTCGAGGAACTCCTCTCACTTGAGAAAGGTCCGCTTCCTGAAAGGATATTCCCGGTGTTGCCTTTCACCAAAGCCGAAATTTTTGAGATGCTTCCCGAAAGCATTCGCAAACACGCCTGGTCATGTCGAACGCCCATCTACTTCGATGACGAACCACCCGGACCCTGTGGCAAGTGCCATACCTGCGAAGATTTAAAAGCGATGCGCGAAGCTCTCCCATCCTGAACGAATGGAATACCACGAAATCTTCAACCACCGGGGCGATGCCTATCACAACGCCATGGCCCTCTGCCCGATGGCCCGACGCGAAGAGTTCCGAATCCCGCTGAATCTGTTGGAACTTGGAGACGGGCAAACTCTCTGCGACTTCCCGTCAGGTGGAGGTTATTTGCGTGGCTTCCTCGATCACGAAGTTGAAGTCATTGCCCTGGAAGCCAGCGAAGAATTTGCCGCGCAGGGCCACCCCTGTTCTGTTGGCAACTGGACCGCCATTCCCCGCCCCGATCAATCGGTCGAGGCCTTTCTCTCGCTGGCGGCCTTGCACCATGCTTCACAACGGGATGAATTTTATCGCGAAGTCTTCCGCGTCCTCAAACCCGGCGGGCGCTTTGTGATTGGCGATGTCATGGCGGGCACTCCGCAAGACCAATTCCTCAACGGCTTCGTCAACGGGCAAAACTCGATGGGCCATCAAGGTGATTTCCTTGACCAGGACACCGAGAAACAACGAATGATCGCGGCGGGCTTCGAAGTGGATCACCAGGAACTTTATCGCTACCCGTGGACCTTCGAAAGCGAAGATCTCATGATTCGCTTTTGTCGGGGACTCTTCGGACTCGATCTCGCCGACGACGCCACCACCCTCGCTGGCCTGCAGCCCTTGTTGACCGAACCCGGAAGCCTTCAGATCAACTGGAGCCTTCTCTTTGTCCGGGGCCGAAAGGTTTGGAAATGACTCACTCAGCCAACCACTCTTGAGGGAGTCGTTGCGGACGCCCCTCGGGCATCTGCACCAGGGCCAGAGCCTGTCGGCAGGTGATCAGCGGCTTGTCCGTGCCCTTCCGAACCATCGTGAATTCACACCAGAACTTCACCCGGTTGAGTTCGCTCACTTTCCCGTGAATTTCCAGATGATCGCCCAGCCTGGCGGGCGAGCGATAATCAATTTCCGTTCTCACCACCACCGGAAAGAGCTGGGTCCTGGCCATCGTCGCCAGGTCCATCCCCATCTTCCCGGCCAATTTGGTGCGGCAGGTTTCAATCATCCGCAGATAGGCAATATTGTGAACGACCCCGGCACAGTCGGTGTCAAAAAACATGACCTCTTCTTCGGTGGTAAAGTGTAAATCAGTGAGAGACATCATCGTTACCAGACAGGTTTTTCATCACGATCACAGGGCAACCAAAGAAGCGAGACCGACTTCACCTCAATGTCTTTTTTGTAGGGCTTGATCACCTCGGGTTCGAGAGGAGTTCGATAGGGATCAAACTGATCCTCAAGATCCGCAAGCTCGCCCGCGAGTTCATTCTCAAGCTCGTTCAGATCCCGCCCGAGCATCTTCACCTTGTCTTCGGCAATCCCCACATCACGACGTTGCTTCATAGCCCGGGTCGCGCTGGTGACCGCGCTACTCCGTGACTTCCGACCACCCAGCAAGCCTCCCAGCAGCCCGCCCAGAATCGAAGCCCCGGCTTGCCATGATGAACTGCTGGCCTCGGATTTCTCCTTATCAACCGCGAGCCCGGCACGCTCAAGCTGGTCGGTCTTCGTGCGGAGTTTCGAGGCGAATGATTTGCGCATCTTGTCAATGGCCTCGTCACGCATCTCGCGCCCCTTGACCGAAAGACGGGCCCGGAAGTCACCTTCCCTCTCACCCAGTTGGGAATACTTTTTGTAGAGCGGAGAATAGAGCAGCTGGACTTTCTCGTTTCGGTAAATCCACTCCTCAAACTGATCTTCGACCAGTTGGTAGTTGTCCGCGTTCATGGCATAGCCGGGCAGCTCCGCAAAGCCGGTCCCCGTTCTCGGCGAATCGTCAAAGTCTTTCAGCGGGATTTTACAAGCGCAGTTCTTTTCCCAATTGATCGCTTCCGCCTCGATGGGATTCACAAAGCGCACCAGTCGTGAGCCATCGAGTCCCGCTTTGTTTGAAGAGAAATGCACTTGAGCTTCGCGCAGCAAGCCCGGCCGATAGGTGATGTCGTCGGCCTCGCCGGCAAAGGGAACAAAGAACTCTCTGACGCCCTGCCCCAGCACCGGTCGCTCACCATTGGGATCCCCGGGGACCGACATGCTCATCCCCATCGGGTTTGCCGGAGCAGTGGTCTTGGGCGCGGGAAGAAATTGATCCCGCTTGGGATCCATGAGCGTCTTGATTTGTCTCCGCGTCAACGGTCCCCGGAGGTAACTCATTACCCAGCGCACATGAAAGACCACCGGACCATCCTCGTGCACGTTATTCATCAAAAAGACCCTTGAATCCAAACCCGCGATGAGCCTTTCCATTTGCTTGCGATGAAATCCCCCGCCTTGCGCATCAGCCGCACCGGAAAGACCATCGAGCACCCGGGCGATATCCCGCTCGGTCTGCATCCGGCCGATGAACCAGGTCCCCATATTGGCCAGCGCCTTGTAGTCGAGATCGACCGGGTTTTGTGTCGCCACCAGGACTCCGAGTCCGAAGGCCCGGGCCTGCTTCAACATCGTCATCAAAGGCTTCTTACTGGGCGGATTGGCGGTCGGTGGAAGATACCCGTAGATTTCATCCATATAAAGCAGCGCTCTCAGACTGGTCGTGCCCGATTGCGCCCGCATCCATCCCAACATCTGATTCAACAAAAGGGAGACGAAGAACATTCTCTCGGTGTCACTCAGGTGGGCGATCGAAAAAATGGAAATTCTCGGCTTCCCCTCCCCGGTATACATCATCCGCTGAATATCGAGCGCCGGGCCTTCCAGCCAGGTCGCAAAACCGGGGCTGGCAAGCAGGGCATTGAACCTGAGGGCCAGCTTCTGGCGATCGCTTTGCCCCATGAAAGATTCCAGATCGATCACTCCCACTTTCCCGAGCGGGGGCTTTTGAATGTGCCGAATGAGCGTTTCGAGCGAGAGACCTTGCTCCGCCGACCAGCAATGATTGAAGATCGAGCCGAGCAAAACCGCCTCCGGTGATTGAATGGGATCGGCCTCGACGCCCACAAGGGACAGCAACGAGGACACCGTCGATTCGATGCGCTCGCTGAAAAGCTCGCCATCGTCACGCACCGCGAAAGGCGGGGCCTCAAGCGAACTCAAAATCGAAACGGGAATTCCGGAATTACTTCCGGGCGTAAAGACGTTGATATCGACCTTCGCTTGAAGCTGGCGAACCCGGTCCGGCGATTGATGCCAGTCCCCAAGTCCTTTCTCCCACATTTTTGCGGTCTTCTCCGCAAACTCATCAGCCGACACCCCCTTTTTGCGGGCGTCGTCTTCGTTGATCCACGGTCGGAAATCCGAGCTTTGAAAATCTGGAAAGGTCAGGAGAAGGTTGGAAATATCGCCTTTGGGATCGATGACAATGGCGGGCAGGTTGTCCATCGCAGCCTCTTCCAAAAGCCCGATGCACAGTCCGGTCTTACCCGATCCGGTCATCCCCAGCACCACCCCGTGCGTGACCAGATCCTTGGAATCGTAAAGCAAGAGATCATCGGTGACACCGCGAGTAACGACATCATATTCCTTGCCCAGGTAAAATGATCCCAGTTTTTCGTAATCGCTCACCGTGCTGCTCATACCGGAATTCATAGCGGATGAATTCAGAATTTCTAAATGGATAATTCCACTTATTGTCATCCCGTGACCGTCTCACCTCCACGCGCCTGGGCTGAAATCGACTTCAGCGCCCTTCACCACAATCTTGCCATGGTTCGCCAACGGGCCGGTAAGGACGTGATGGCCGTGATCAAAGCAGGAGCCTACGGTCATGGCCTGGTCGAAGTGGCCCGTGAGCTCGATCAAGAAAATCTCCCCTTCCTCGGAGTCGCCAATGCCGGCGAGGCGCGCAGGCTCTTCGAGGCCGGCATCAAGACCCGACCCTACATCCTCGGAGCGACCTTGCCTGCCGAGCGGGAGGAAATTGCGGCCCGCGACTGGACTCCCTGCCTTTGTTCCATCGAGGAAATGGAGCACTTTAACTCCCTGGGCCGCGCTCAACCAGTGCAGGCCCATCTTGCCCTCGATACCGGAATGGGTCGCGGTGGCTTCCTGCCCCACCAACTCGGGGGCGCCCTCGAAAAACTCAAATCCTGCTCCGGCATCCTACTGACCGGCATCGGCTCACACCTGCCGGTCGCCGATGAAGACAACGAATTCACCCGGAAACAATTCGAACTCTTCGACTCCCTAGTCGAGGGCATTCCAAAACCCTCCGGCCCCTTTCATATTCACCTCAGCAATTCCGCCGGAATCCTGGGCTTCCACAGCCGGACCACCAATCTCGTCCGCCCCGGTCTCACCCTCTACGGGATTTCGCCCATCCCTGCCGAACAGGAACTCTTCCGCCCCGTCATGTCCTTGAAGACAAGAGTCTCACTCATTCACAGCCTGCCCAGAGGTCACGGTGTTTCCTATGGCCGCACCATTCTCTCGCGTGACACCCAAGCCGCTGTTCTCGGAATCGGCTACGGCGACGGCTATTCCCGCTCTCTTTCCGGCAAGAATGCCCAAGTGGTCATTCGTGACACCCTTTGCCCCATCCTCGGCCGCGTCACGATGGACCAGATCATCGTCGACGTGACCGAACTCGAACACTGCGAAGCTGGCGATATTGCCACCCTCTTCGGTACCGAAATTCTCGCTTCGGACCTGGCCGAAAAAGCGGGAACTATCGCCTGGGAACTTCTCACCCAAATCACGCCCCGCGTTGACCGGGTCTACCTCTGAAGCTCGATTGTTTGATCCGGATCGAGAAAGGATTTCACCACCACTGCGCTCTCTGAAAAGTCCATGAGGACCGCTCCCGTCTCAGCCTGGTTGAAAAGCGCATACCCCGCCTTCCGCACCATTTGCACCCACTCCGGTTTGAGCACTTCTTCAGGCAGATATTGCCCCGAACTCGTTATCACGACCTTGGCACCCGTTGCGTCGAGGAACTGTTTTTGACCCGAAACACCCCACTCGTGCCTTCCCATCAAAATGACATCCGCAGAAAGATCGACCCCGCTTTCGAGAATGGCCAACTCGTCCTCCAACCCCAGATCGCTGGTCACGAGAATTTTCCATCCTTTCCAGTGAACCCGCACAACCATGATCCGGTTGTCCGCGATGCCCCGACTCGAAGGCTGGCCTTCGCGAATGACCTCCACCCAAACTTCGTCATCCAACCCGTAGCGCGTTCCAGGTTTACCAAACTCAACTTTGCAACCGCCCGCATTCGCTCGCGCGAGAAACTCCCGATAACTCGGACTGAGGGCATTTTCCACCGGAAGAATGGCGCGCTTGAGTCCGCCCCGATCCAAAAGATAGGGCAAGGCCCCGCAATGATCTCCATCCGGGTGACTCACCACGACGGTCTCCGCGTTGGCGTTCCATTTCCCCAGGATCGATCTCAGTTCGCGATAGAAAAACCGGCGCCCCCCGACATCAATCATCGCCCCACCTTCCACGTCCAGAAACGAAGCGGCACCCCCGTCAGCGGTATCGAAGACCACCCAATCCGCCGCGATCAATTGACGCGAATTCCAATGACCACCCGGAACATCGGAAAAGGCATCCGCCGAATAATAAGCCGTCGTTGCCACCCCGGCGTTCACCCGGTTTACCCACTCTCCCATGGTGGCAGAAAACATCCCGAGAAAGGCCGCAAGAAAAGCACCCCCGAGAATGACCATCGTCAAAGGGATCAGCACCATGCTCGTGAAAACCGCGATCGGCGTCACGATCCCAAAATGCCACATCATGAGGGGCAACGAACCCAGCCAGGCCGCAAGCGAACTGGCCGCAAGACTCGCAAAATACCGCCTCACCGTCATCCACCTTCGCCCCCAATCACCCAGCAGCCGAGCCGGAAACAAGGGATCCAATTCGGCTATCTTCCCCGTGAATCGATAGGCCATCCCCACCCCCAACCCGATCGAAGCAAGGACGCCATACGACAGCTGAAATCCGATGTCAAAGACCTGGGACGGGGCCCACGAAACCACGAGGATAAAACTCAGCGCGAGCGCATTAAAAAGCGAAGGGCGCCTCCTCACCAAAAAGGCTCCCAGAAAACAAATTGCCATCACCGTGGCCCGCACCGCAGACGGCCTCGCACCGGTGATCATGGCATAGGTGATCATCGAAATTATCACCAATATCACCCCCGCCCTCCGGGGGATGGGCAAACCCATCAGAACAATCCAACAGAGCGTCCCCACCAGGGTCACGTGCAGTCCGCTCACCGCAAAAACGTGCATCGCCCCACTCTCGCGAAACGCCCGACTCACCTCGGAATCACGGGGCGGCTTCTCGCCCAACATCATCGCCAGGATCACCTCCTTCCCTTTCGAATCATCCGGCAATCCCCGCGTGACGCCCTCGCGCAAGCGCTCACGCAGCCTTTCTGCCAATCGAAACGGTCCCCACTGCCACCGCAACCCCTTCGATTCAGCCTCCCGAATCGCCAGGCCCCCGGAGACACCGCTCCTGCGCCACTGATCCAACTGGGAATAATTCCCGGGATTCCGCTCGCCTGAGGGCACGAAAAACTTCCCCCTGACTGCGAGAACCTCACCCGTGGTATATTCAAGAGCACGGGGGACCACCACTTTCACCTCCCCTTCCCCATCGCGGAACCAAGCAAATCGCTCATCACCAAACGCCCCTGTCGTTCTCCCCACAATGAGCGAACCCTCCACAAAATGACTCCCCGGTTGGGCCAGACTTTCACGGACCGGCTTCTCCAACAACTCCGCCCTCGTCGCCACCGCGATCGCGATAATGGGAATGGCCAACCACCATCGCCACGAAAGACGGCAACACAAAAACGCCACCACCAGACAGGCCACCGCCGCAGCCGGAGACGACGACCAGACGGCGCCCGCCAGACAGGCCAGAGCAATTGCAACCAAGGGTGCAACTGCCGTGACATACCGCCAAGCTTGTCGAACAACCTCCACCGATTGATCCTAAATAGCTTCCAATTCGCGCAACTGGTGGGTCGCATTCGCGGCGTGCCGCGTCCCCGGTAAATCCTCCACCGCACGCTTCAAGGTCTTCACCACGCTTTCCTTGTCATCGAGATCCTTGTCGTAGATCTCAATCATTCGAAACATCAAAAAGGCGGCGTCCTCCTCCTCCCACTCGTGGGCATCAAGGGCCTCGCTGAGAGTCATGACCGCAACCGCCGGGCTTTCCAACTTGTCCCGCTGAATCCGGGCAATCTCAACCATGGGAAAACGATTCGACGAATCCTCCTTCCAAATTTGCCGGTAAATTCGAATCGCTTCCGGAAAATCCTCCTCGGAAACTGCCTCCCGCGCGCTCGCACGAGGGTCCTCGCCCATCTCTTCGCCGGAACCCATCAACTCCTCGGACATGCGATCAACAAACATCGGGAGAAGATAAATCACCGCCAAAATCCCCCCGTAGATCACCGTGATCATCAGCGGCACGCCCACCTTCATCATCGAATCCGCAGTCTGCTCGTTTTCGGGAGAGAAGCCAGTGAGATACTCCTCTTCCAGGTTTTCCCCGGCCGCTTTTTCAGCGTCCAGCTGATCCTGCTTGCTGCCGGACCAGGCCAACATCGTATAGAGGATCAAGACCCCGAGAATTGACAGTTGAACGATCACCTTCTTACTCATTCCTTACCCTAAGCCCGAATCGCTCCGAGTTCCCTCCTAAAATGAGAGAATGATACAAAAAAAGAACCGCGACCTTGGCCGCAGTTCTCTGAAAAAAATGAAATCAACCGGGTTTACTTCTCGTAAACGACGGGGATCTCGGCAGGTGCAGGAGCGATGTCGTTCAAGGCAGGAAGAGGACGGAGCGCTGGAACAGGCTCTTCGCCGGTGCAACATCCACAGGAGCTCAAGCCAAGTGAAGCAAGCGCGATGGCTCCGATAGAAAGGAATTTAAGAAATTTCATCAGATTGGAATTGTTCATTGCGTGTTTGAAATAAAGGCCCGGGGCGGCAGAAACGCTGCGCGCCCCGGGCGAAACCTTATAAAAGGCCAGCCGGAATTACTTCATAGGAATATCCATGGGAGCCGGTGCTGGTGGTGCTTCTTCAGGAGCACTTCCGCAAGAAGTGAGAGAGAAGCCAGCAAGAGCTGCGATCAGGCCGAGGACGGTAACAAGTTTCATTGTATTTCTTAGTATTGGTTTTGGGTTGTTTGAAGAACTCACTTCTGCGGCACCTCAATCGGAGCTGGAGCTGGAGCAGGCTGGCCACCGCTCTCACAACAAGATGCGAGAGCGAAGACGCCTATTCCGGCAACAAGAACAATGAGCTTGGTGATCGCGTTCATGAATTCATTCAGTTGGCTCGGAAAAATGCAAAGCATCTCCCGTTCCAAGTTGCCCGGAGGATACGGATCTCCTTAACCCTTGCAAGTGGTTTCAGTGCCATTTTCTAACTTTTTTACTCTTCCGAACACCGGAAAGAGAGGATTGCATCAGGGAGAAAGCCAGTTATCGTCCGCGCCCCATGACCAGTCAACCTCATGTTGCCATCGTCGGCGCTACCGGAGCGGTAGGCCGGGAAATGCTCGTTTGCCTCGAAGAACGAAACTTTCCACTCTCGAAACTGACTCTTCTTGCCTCGGCACGTTCCGCAGGACAAAAGTTCTCCTTTCGCGGCGAGGAACTCACGGTTGAAGAGCTCACTGACAAAAGCTTTGAAGGGATCGATATTGCCCTCTTCTCGGCAGGCGGCGGGATTTCCCTCCACTACGCCCCTCTTGCCGCCGCCGCCGGATGCATCGTGATCGACAACTCCTCGGCCTTCCGGATGGACCCGGAGGTTCCCCTGGTGGTTCCGGAGATTAATGCCGCCGCAGCGGCAAACCATCCCAAAAATATCATCGCCAATCCGAACTGCAGCACCATCATTACCCTCATGGGCTTGGCTCCGCTTCACCGCGCCTTCGGACTCACCGGAATCATCGCCTCTACCTACCAAGCCGTTTCAGGCAGCGGAGCCCAGGGTATTCTCGAGCTCGAAGACCAGATGAAGGCTCTCGTGAACGGGACACCCGTTGAGATGAGCGTCTACCCGCATCAAATCGCCTCCAATGTCATTCCCCATGTCGATGCTTTTCAAGACAACGGATACACCAAGGAAGAACAGAAAATGCTCCACGAAGGACGAAAGATTCTCAACCTTCCCGGCCTCAAGGTCACCTGCACCTGCGTCCGCGTTCCGGTCATGCGCTCCCATTCGATTTCGGTCACCGCAATTTTCGAGAAGGATCCTACCGTCGAAGCAGCCCGGGCGGCCTTTGAGGGTCAGCCCGGGGTGGAGTTGGTCGACGATCCAGCCAAGGGCCTCTATCCCGTCCCGCTGGGAACGACGGGCCTCAACAACTGCCAGGTGGGCCGCATCCGCAAGGACCAGGTGCTTCCCAACGCACTTGCACTCTGGGTGGTCGGAGACCAGGTCCGCAAAGGCGCTGCCCTCAATGCTGTGCAAATTGCCGAAATACTCTCGTGAGCAACATTTAGCACTAATATTTCTCAATCCAAATACGTCTTTATTGTGTGCACAATTCTCCTAATGACTTCATTTTGAGTTCTCCCGCACACCAAACGTCCGTTTCTTGAATGACTTCCATGGCCAAAGATCCCATTTCCCAAACTGAGTTCGTCGCGCCGCCGCTGGAAGAGCTCGCGCCCTTGTTTCCAGCATACGAGTTACTGGATTTCATCGCCCAAGGAGGAATGGGAGCAGTCTATCGTGCCCGCCAAAAGTCGCTCGACCGCACCGTTGCCATCAAAATCCTTCCCCGCGAATTCGGCGATGACCAGCAGTTCCGCGAAGCTTTCGAAGCCGAAGCCAAGGCCATGGCCCGCCTGAACCACCCCAACCTCATCGCCGTTTATGATTTCGGGGACATCGAGGGGATGCTCTATATCATCATGGAGTTTGTCGACGGCAAGGCTCTCTATTACTCGGCTCACGGCAAGACCATCGATCCTGCCGTCGCCCTTCGATTGGTCTCCACCATCTCCCGGGGTCTTGGCCACGCCCACCGCGGCGGCATCGTCCACCGCGATATCAAGCCTGCCAACATCCTTCTCGATGCCGAAGCCAAGCCCAAGATCGGAGACTTCGGCCTCGCCCGCCCTCTTGACCGGGACCGCTCCGAGGGAATCGTCCTGGGCACTCCGGGCTACACCGCGCCCGAGGTCTACAACCGAAAATTCTCCGTTGACCAACGATCTGATATCTTCTCCGTGGGCGCCCTTCTCTACGAACTCCTCTGTGGAAAACAACCGGAGCCCCACTCAACTTCGATGAAATCCGGGGTCGATCCACGAATCGATGCCCTCCTTGCCAAGGCGACCCATGCCAATCCCAATCATCGCTACATGGATGTCGAGGACTTCGCCAACGAACTTGACGCTCTCATCCCCAAGCTCTCCGGCCCCCGTTTCGCCACGGCCCCGGCTTCCCCCCGCACCTCCACAATTTCTCCCCTGGTGAAACCACTCGCCAGCAACCAGAAAAAGAGCTCGGCCCTCCCCTTTCTCGTGATCCTTGCCCTTCTTGGAGGAGCCGGGGCCTTCGCCATCAAGAGCCTGCAGGACAAAAAAACATCTCTGGAAGTCGCGATCCCCGAAGACCCCGCAGAGAAAAATCCCAAGCCGGAAAAGCGCGAGAAAAAAGAAAAACCCCGCCGCGATAAAGAGGCCATGGTTGAAAAACCCGAACCCAAAAAGCCCGAACCCGCAAAACCGCTTGCCGTCGAAAAGCCGGTAGAGACGCCTCTTGAGGCCCTCGCCCGCCTTCGCAAAGATCTCGTCCGCGGAGAACGGACGGAATTTCCTCCGACTTCCCTCAAGAAAGATGATGCCACCTATTTCTTGATCAGTCAGAAAATGACGTGGCACGAGGCCCGTGAATATGCGGAATCGCATGGTGCTCAGCTCGCCAACCTGAAAACCCCCGGGGATCTCCAATGGGCGGAAAAAGAATTCAAAAAACACCTCCCTCTCTGGGTCGGGGCCTCCGATTCCGGCACCGAAAAGAAGTGGTTTTGGGACGGAGGACTCCCTGTCGATTCCGCCTTGTGGTCCGAGAACGAGCCGAACAACAGCACCTCCGAAAATCAGGACGGAGAAGACTTCGCCATTCTGTCTCAAAGCGGCCCCCGGCTTGAGGACTCCCCCGCCCAGGCCGAAAACGCCTTCCTCCTCGAGTGGAAAAACGACGGCACCCGCCCGGGCGGAATCGATCGCCAGCTTCAAAGGACCGGAGAGGCTTTGAAGCAGAAAAGACCTCCCGTCTTTCCAACGGGAACCTTCAACGTGGGAGGAGCCCGTTTCCTCCTCGTCAGGCGCCAGGTGGAATGGGACACCGCCTCTCAAATCGCCAGGGAGGCCGGCGGACATTTGGCCGTCTTCTCCAATCCCAATGAAGCCGCCTTTGCTCACAAGCTCATCAAGGACAATCTCCCCCCCGAATCAAGATGCTGGCTGGGAGCCCGCCGCAGCAAAAATTCTCCCGAAGTCTGGGAGACCGTCACCGGCGAACTGTTCGATTTCATCGAATGGTCTCCAGACCAGCCGGACGCTAACGACGGCAGCCAGGCGTTCCTCTCCCTCCTCAACAAGGACGGACAGGTGGGTGCCGATGATCATCGCGAACAGAGTCCCGATACGCGACATTTCCTGATCGAATGGTCCGTCCCATCCCTTCAGAACCTTCCCGATAAAGATGCCCTCCCGGGCAACGTCGCCAATGTTTCCGAAGTGCTCGAAGCCATCAGGGCGAAAATCCGCGATCAACACGGGCCTGACTACCGCAAATTCCGCCGGAAATACGATAAGGCGATCAATGACTTCCTCGATGACGCCATCAGCGCCATCAACAACGAGAACCGGATCCCCGCCCCCTTGAGAGCCGAATACGTCGAATATTTCAAGGGATTCAAGGAAGCCAACAAGCTCCCCGACAGCCTGCCCACAAGAGCACCCGGACCCATGCAACGCCAACTCGAAGAAGCCCGGAAGAAAAGCACCGAGGCTTGGGACGAATACCAAGCCGACTTCGAAATCGCCAAAGCCGATTACTTGAAAGCACTGGCCACCGCATCCGCTGCCGCCTTTGCCAAAAGCGCTGCGGAAACCGGCAAAGCCCTGACGCTCGAATCAAAAATGATCGTCGAAGACGCCGAGCGCTTCCACAAAATCATGCGCAACGACGAGGTTCCCTTCCCCGCAGAAGCACAACCCGTCGGAGGCGACGGAGGGGACAAGTCATAAAATTTCCCAAAATCGATCTTAGACGCTTGACGAATGAGACCCTTAACGCAAGTTAGTTGCGTTTATGAAAATCTTCTCTCTTCTTGGCCTTGTTTCGCTCCCGATCGCAGCCCTCGCGGAAACCACTCTGGATCCCACTCTCCACATGAGCGTGGTCGGCGGTATCTCTTCTGCCGACAATCCCGGCGATCTCGCCCTCCACGCTCACGACCCCAATGACGACCTTGCCCTCCAGGGGTTTGATGTCGGCTTGAATCTCAGACACGACGACTGGCTCGCCGCCTTCGTCAACATCAACGCCTTTACCACCCCCGATGGCGAACTCGATGCCGAGTGGGAAGAAGCCTTCGCCAAGCTCCAGAACCTCCCCGGCGGTTTTGAGCTTCGCGCCGGTCGCTTTCAAAATCGCTTCGGATTGGAAAACCACCTTCACCAGCACAGTTGGAACTTCGTCAACGCCAACCTCTCGACAGCTCAATTTCTCGGGGAAGAGGCTCTCATTACCGAAGGTCTCGAACTCACCTGGCTCCGCAAAAGCGACTACACCCTCTTCGCCCTCACCGGAAGTCTCGGAAAAGCGGCCGAACACCACGGTCACGGAGATGAACACGGAGATGAACACGGAGATGAGCATGGCGAACACGGAAGCGAGGAAGCCCTGTTCAACGAAGAACTAGCCACCGTCCGGGCCTTGTTTTCTTTTCATCCCAACGACTTCCACCATCACCGCTTCGGTCTCAACGGAGCCTGGGGACAAAACGGCTACGGCAACAGTCGGAACACCTCCCTCTACTCCGCTGACTACCTCTACCAATGGCGCCAAAACGGCCTCGAGGCCGACGGACGCGAATTCTCAACCGGCCTTGAGGTCTTCCTACGCGATGTCGAATGGGCCAATGATGACGGCTTGAGCGGGGAATCCTCGCAGTCCGGCTTCATGGTCTTCGGCCGCTACCGCTTTGCCGACCAATGGATTGCCGATCTCCGTTACGAGGAACTCCAGGGCCGCGAGCCTGCCGAAGAAGTCACCCTCGGCGAAGACCGCGAGCGACTCTCCATCGCCCTGACCCGCGAGTTTGAACTGTCGGGCTGGAACTCCCATGCCCGTCTCCAATACAGCCATGACCAACTTGAGGAAGGGTCGGAAGACACCGTCTGGCTGCAATTCGGATTCGATTTCGGAGACGGCGAAGTTCGTTAGGAAACCAGAAAGGTTTGAGAAAGAAGGTGAACCTGCCAATCTCCGCCCAGTGAAACTCCTCCTTCTCGCCATTCTGGTCCCCCTCGCCCTTGCCTCGTGTGGTAGCAGCCAAAAGGAAGCCACCGGAACAATTGCCTACGTAGGAGGCCCCAAGAGCGCCCTCCTTCGAAACGGCGTCGCTCACGCCCCTCCGGGAGCTCCCGCCAGGGTCAGACTTGCCATCGCAGCCGGAAACCGCCTCCAAAACAAGCCCTACAAATGGGGCGGTGGCCATGCCCGGCTCAATGACTCCGGCTACGACTGCTCCGGTGCCGTCTCCTACGTCCTTCGCGCAGCCGGCCTCATGCAAGGCCAGAGGCCCTCCCGCGGGTTCTTAAACTACGGTAAAAAAGGTTACGGAAACTGGATCAGCGTCTTCGTCCGCGACGGTCATGTCTTCATGACGGTTGCCGGACTCCGGCTCGATACCGGCGGTTCGGGCAGACGCAGCGGTCCCCGCTGGAAACCAGCTCCAAGAAGTGGCAAGGGCCACATCGTAAGACACCCCGCAGGTTATTAAATCCCCTCCGCAGCCACCCTGGAAAACTTGCGCCGAAGTTGGACTCAGAAATCTCTGGAGCGCCGCACCCACCGCATGAAAAATACCGTCCAGGCAAAACAGCTTGTTAGACAATCTCGATTTTGACCGTAGGTTCCGCTCACAACCCTTCGAGTATTGCAGATGGCGAAATTTATCAGGCTCCTATTCCCAGCGATCTTGCTTGGCTTCGGTTATCTGGGCTTCATCCATCTTTCAGCCAAGAAAGAACCCGCTGCCAAGGTCAAACGCGAGCGCCGGATCATCGAAACCGAAGCCCTCTTACTCGAGCGAACCGACTTTCGCGTAACGCTCTCCTCCGAGGGAGTGGTGCAGTCCCACAACGAGACCGGCCTCACCCCAAGGGTCAACGGACGCATCATCAAAATCGCACCTGAATTTGAAAGCGGCTCCTTCTTCGAAAAGGACGCCGTTCTCCTCGAACTCGACCCTTCGGATTTCGAAGCCGCCGTTTCCTCCGCCGAAGCCCGGCTGGCCCGTGCCGAAGCCTCTCTTGCCCAGGAATCAGCCCGCGCCGAACAGGCCCTGCTCGATTGGAAGGATCTCGGCTACACCGAAGACCCCACCGAACTGGTCCTGCGCAAGCCCCAACTCAAAGAAGCAAACGCCAACGTCAAAGCCGCCATCGCCGACCTTTCCGACGCCCGGAGCAATCTCCAACGCACCAAAGTCATCGCCCCCTACGCCGGCCGCGTCAAAACCCGCCTTGTCGGACTCGGCCAATCCGTCAGCTCGGGCACCACCCTCGGAGAAATCTTCTCCACCGACTTTGCGGAAATTCGCCTCTCTCTCTCAGCACGCGAACTCAACCACATTGAACTCCCCAACAACCCCGGTGACGCTCCCGTCCCCGTCACCTTTACCGACGCCCTCAGCGACTTCACTCCCCAAACCTGGCAGGGCTCCATCGTGCGAACCGAGGGCACCCTCGACGAAAAATCGCGGAAGCTCTTCGTCATCGCCCGGGTCGACGACCCCTTCGGACTCAAGACAAAAACCTCCTCGCCGCTCCGCATTGGCCAGCCTGTCCGGGCTGTCCTCAAAGGCGGAATCATTCCAGACGTCTTCATCATCCCCCGCTCATCCCTCCGAAGCCCCAACGAAATCACCCTCATTCACCCCGAGGAATTCACCTTGCTCCGGCAGCGCATCGCTCCCATCTGGCGGGACGAAGAAAACCTCATTGTGCAGGAGGACATCACCGAAGGATGGCACCTTGTCACCACCCGCCTCAGCTCCGTTCCCGATGGTGCCAAGGTGAAAATCATCGACCCGGAAGAGGCCGCCCTGCAGACCGCGGCTTCTCCCGACCAGGCCGGACCTGAAACCTAGCAGCCTTTCGGACTGCCAGGGCACCCACCCCTTCGAGGACGAATTGCGCGACCCGCAAAATGACCGTTCCCACGATCGTCACCAGGTCCTGACTACTTCTTCCAAACGAAGATCCCCGCTTGCGCCGACGCTCTCATTTGCCATTCTCTGAGAATGGTCATTGCCAACGCCGATCAACAGCTCATCGATCACTGGAAAAACGAGCCCGCCCCGCTCCTTCCCCTCCTCCATGCCTTCCACGATCGCGATGGCTACCTCTCGGACGATGCCCTCCGCGCGGTCTCACGCGGACTCAATACACCCCTCGCCGACCTCTACGGCACCGTCACCTTCTACCACCACTTTTCCCGCACGCCCGGCGGCCTCAACGCCCCCCGCGTCTGCACCGGCAATATCTGCGGCCTGCACGGTGGCCACGAAATCCTCGAAGCCCTGAAAGCCCAAGGCCAATCCGCGACCGAAATGCCCTGCTCCGGGCGCTGCGATGCCATCGTTCCCGTTCTCCAAGGCCACACCACCCTCTCCGGCACCACCGCCGCCGACCTCAAGCCTACCGCCTCACCGCTCCCACCCGCCTACCCCGGCAACACCGGCGAAGCCCTCTTCACCCACATCCGCGAACCCGGCCGTAATACCTTCGCCGGATATTCCTTCGACGCGCTCAAGAAAGCCCTCACCACCGCTCCCGCAGACATCATCGAATCCATCACCGCCTCCAAGCTCGCCGGTCGCGGCGGTGCCGGATTCCCCACCGGACTCAAATGGAAAGCCGTCGCCGACTGCGACCGCCACCCCAAATCCATCATCTGCAACGCCGACGAAGGCGAGCCCGGCTGCTTCAAAGACCGCGCCCTCATGGACTACGATCCCTTCGCCCTCATCGAAGGAATGATCATCGCCGGCTTCGCCACCGGTGCGCCCCGTGGCTTCATCTACCTTCGCTACGAATACCCCGAGACCAACGTCCTCCTCGAAAAATGCCTCGCCGAATGTCGTGAAGCCGGAGTCCTCGGCAACAACATCCTCGGCTCCGGATTCACCTTCCACCTCTACGTCCGACGCGGGGCCGGCGCCTACATCTGCGGTGAAGAAGGTTCCCTCCTCAACTCGCTCGAAGGCAAGCACCCCTTCCCCCGCAACAAACCGCCCTTCCCCGTCACCCACGGATTTGAGGACAAACCCACCGCCGTCAACAACGTCGAAACCCTCTGCTCAATCCCGCCCATCATCAGCCATGGCGCCGAATGGTATCGCTCGCTCGGCCTCGGCGAACACGCCGGCACCAAACTCATTTCCCTCTCCGGTGACATCCAACGCCCCGGTAACTACGAAATCCCCATCGGACTCCCCCTCAAAACCCTCCTCTATGACTGGGCCGGCGGCCCCAAGGAAGGCCGTACCGTGCAAGCGGTCACCATGGCCGGACTCTCCGGTGGCTTCCTCGGACACCAAATCCTCGACGACCTCACCCTCGACGATCCCTGCATCAAACCCCACGGCTCTTTCCTCGGCGCCGGTGGCATCATGGTCTTCGACGACACCCGCGACATGGTCAAAGCCGCCCACGACGCCATGGCCTTCTTCGCCCACGAATCCTGCGGCAAATGCTTCCCCTGCCGCATCGGCACCCAGCGCCTCACCGAACGACTCAACGGCGAATCATCTCATCTCTCTGCCACGCAGTGGCAAGAGGAAGTCAACGACATCGGCGAAGCCATGAAAGCCACCTCCGCCTGCGGCCTCGGCATGGCCGCCCCCAACATCACCGAGTCCCTCCAAAAATACTTCCCCGACCAAGTGGCGGCGGCTTCCAACCGCCAAGCCTCCCTCCCCCCAACCCCGTAGGAGAGGCTCTCAGCCTCTCCGCGTCCCGCCCCCCACTCCCCCCCACTCCAAAAATGAAATCCCTCACTCTCCTCCTCCTCACCACCCTCTCCCTCTTCGCCCTCCCCGGCCAAAAACTCCCCGATCAATTCCCCGACCTCTCCGCCCAAGCCCTCATCACCTCCGCCGTCACCACCACCGATGGCTCCACCTTCCTCATGGGAAATTTCACCGAAGCCGACGGCATCACCCGCCCCGGCCTCGCCAAACTCACCCCCTCCGGCCACCTCGACCCCACCTTCGCGCCTCTCTCATTTTCCGCCTTTAATTATCAAGTCAACCCGCCCATCTACTTCTTCAGCAACTCCCCACACACCCGCGAACCGCTCTTCCCCCCTCCAACGCGGCGGACTCATCATCTCCTCCCCCTTCCAATGGGAACTCCGCAATCCCGACGGAACCCTCAACATCACCCTCCTTTCCCAATACCCCCGCGACAGCGACAACCCTCCCATTCCACAGTTCGAAAAAGACAACCGCCTTTTCATCACCGCCCATCTCGAAAACCGCGTTCCGTCGAAAACCCTCATCGCCCTCAACAGCGAAACCCTCCTATCCGACCCCGACTTCAATTTCACCGAAGACTACCCCGCCCCTCCTTTTCAAGCCTCCCCCGCCGCCGATGGCAAAATCTGGGTTCTCGGACGTGACCCATATCCCATTGTCTGGACCGGGTTCTCCAACAACCCACCCGCTCACTACCTCTACCGCCTCCTCCCCGACGGATCTCTCGACCCCAGCTTCACTCCTGAGAGACTCAGCCCCTCCAACGCCCACTCGCTGATTCCAAACCCAGGCCCCGGACTCCAAATCGCCTCCAAATGGCCCGGACGCTATCTCTACTGGCCCTCGCCTCAATATGACACCATCACCTTCCAAACCCGGGACTCCCAGGGATTGGTCACAAATCGTCAACCAGGATCCTTCAATTTTGGATACAGCCCATTTTATCACCTCCTCTCCGATGGCAGCCTTCTCTTCCAAACTCGCGATTTCGGAGACCTCGTCATCCGCGATCCATCAACCTTCGAGGTCTCTCTTCGCATTCCACTGAACACTCCAATTGCCCCACCCGAAACCCGCACCGTCACCCAATTCCACGACGGGAAATTCCTCGTCGGTGGCAACCGACGCTTTCTCTCCGACGGATCCCCCGACCCCACCTGGCACACCACCCGCCTTTCCCGACAAGCCACCATCAGCCACATCATCCCCCTCCACGACGATACCGTCCTCGCCATAGGAGACTTCGATCTTGCCAACGGCCTTCCTCGCTCCGGTGCCGTAAAACTCAACCCCGACACCACTTTCAACCCCACCTTCAACCCGATCCACGACATTCGAAAGGCCCGCTCCATCCACCAAAAGAAGAACGGCAACCTCATCGTCCATCTCAATCACGCCCTCCTCGACGACGAAGGAAACTCCTTCCATCTCATCGAACTTTCACCCAAAGGCGCATCCCTTCAATCTCTCGGAGAGCCAAATACCAACACGGCTATCGAGCTTAACGGCCATAGATTTATCAACCAATCCAACATCTCCTCCATTGCCCTTCAATCCGACGACTCCCTCCTCGTCTTCGTTTCCTATCCCGGCGAAGTCCCCCGCAACGAACTGATCAGAATCCAACCCAACGGAGAACAAAGCACCCAACCTACTTTCGGCGTTCCCAGCATCACCCTTAATCACCCGCTCATCATTTTCCCCGATGACCGCCTTCTCATCAACCGACAACTCCACGCCGCGGACGGCACCCCTCTTGAGCAAACCTTTCCTGAAAACGCCCGCCCACTCACTCTCCTTTCCGATGGCTCACTCCTCATCGAGAGTTCCTCCCAATACCCCCAATCATTTCTCCAAGAATGGCACCCCGACCACGGAATCACCACGACCTTTGAACCATCATTCCTCCCACCTGCTTTCGAGCCCTATTTCTTTTCCGCAACTCCGTCTGCCAACCAAAAACTCCTCCTGACTTCATCCCATTATCTAGAAACATCCATCACCACCAAACTCCTCCGCCTCCACTCCTCCGGCCAAACCGACCCTACCTTCAACCTCACCCTGCAGTCCGACCTCACTGACAACGACTTGCTCTTCCCGCAAGAAAAACCTGTGAGCCACCAAGTCGAAACATCCTCCGGACCAACCCTCTGGCTCGCCGGCCCCTACACCCGAATCAACGGACAACCTGCCGCCAGCCTCACCGTGATCGATGACAACTCCACCACAGACTTCCACACCTGGATGCACGCCACCGCCCAAACCCATCCCTATACTTCAACCGACCTCCTCCCCGACTCCGATCCCGACCGCGACGGCGCCTCCAACCTCTTCGAATACGCCGCCTCCACCGACCCCTTCCAAAATTCTCCGCAACACGCCCAAACCCGTCAAATCTCCCCCCTCACCTTCCAAACCCCCTGCAACCCCGAAGCCCCCGAAATCCTCCGCCAAATCCAAACCTCCCCCGATCTCCTCAACTGGTCCCCAGCCTCCGCCAACCAAGTCCGCCTCGAAACTTCCGCCTCCTGCCTCACCTGGACCCTCCTCCCCAACAATCCCCGCACCTTCACCCGTCTCCGTATCCTCAAACCTTGACCCAAAAGTAATACCCACTAAAGTAATACCATGAAAGTCACCACCAAAGGACAAGTGACCATCCCCGCTCAAGTCCGGGAATTCCTCTCCATCCAACCGCACGACGACGTCACCTTCGTCGTCTCCGGCGATCAGGTCATCCTACAGAAATCCGACCAGATCCAAACCACCGGTCGCTTCGCCGACCTCCTCGGCTGTCGCAAAACCGGACACACCTCCGATGAATTGATGAAGATCCTACGCCCCTACGCTTTCGACAACAACGACCCTGCTTTGAAAGAAGACTCCTGATGATCCTCGTCGATACCAACATCATCCTCGACATCTTCGAAAACGACCACACCTGGGGGCCGTGGTCTGCGAGACAACTGGACCAAAACGAATCTTCCGGCCTCTCAATCAACTCCATGATCTACGCCGAACTCGGCCCCTCCTCCAAAAGCCAGCGCGATCTCGACGCCAAACTCTCCCCCATGGGCTTCAAATATCTCGAAGTCCCCCGCACTGCTCTTTTTCGTGCTTCCCAAGCCTACTTCGATTATCGAAAAAACAAAGGAACCCGCGATTCCTTACTTCCCGATTTTTTCATCGGAGCTCATGCTGAAGTCGCTAAACTCACCATCATCACTCGCGATCCTCGCCGCTACCGCCGCTACTTTCCTAACGTCCGCCTCATCACACCATGATTAACGACCCTTCTTACACCACCGCCTCCGGCCTCCTCATCACCATCGATGGCCAGGCCACCCCCTTTACTGAAGGCGAAACCATCTACCAGGTCTCCAAACGTCTCCAAAAAGAGATCCCCACCCTTTGCTACGATGACC
>Ga0209491_10001529_pt1 | contig 44673 bp, 24 predicted proteins | sample BON02_FD_187213 | JGI IMG/M metagenome (GOLD analysis project Ga0209491, IMG submission 187213) | Freshwater microbial communities from Lake Bonney liftoff mats and glacier meltwater in Antarctica - BON-02 (SPAdes) (version 2) | ecosystem: Environmental > Aquatic > Freshwater > Ice > Glacier...
CGATTACGGTTTTCCGCGAGGGTGGGACGGAGCCTATTTTGGTGCAGGTGGCGCGGGCGGATCATCGGCCTTATCTTCATCCGTTGGTGGCGCCGGACGGAAAGGGGGTGCTCACGGAATACAGTCCCGGTCATCATTTGCATCAGACCGGCATTTACTGGGGGTTCACCCGGATCAATGGTCGCGACTACTTTCACCATCCGGCAGAGGGTTACTGGGAGCGCGATGGCTATCGGGTGCTCTCGGCATCGGGTGAGGTGGTGGAGTGGGAGACCGTCTATGCCCTGAATGATGAAGCGGGTGAACCGGTGATGTTCGAGACGCAGCATTGGGTCATGCGGGCGGAAGACGGCCGCTACTTGTTGGACCTGACTTGGTCGGGTCGGGCGGTGGTCGATCTGAATATGGCGGAATATCAATACGGTGGATTGTTCATTCGCATGCCGTGGCGGAAAGGCGTGAGCCGGGGCCGGGCGGTGAACAGCGCGGGCCAGATTAATAACGACGCGGAAGGGCAACGCGCTCGCTGGGTCGATGTGGGCATGTCCATTGAAGGTCGCGATGATTGGGGGCACATCGCGGTGTTGGATCATCCGCAGAATCGCAATTTCCCCCAAGTCTGGCGCGTCGATGGCCAGATGGGCATTGGTCCCGCGCCGGCGCGGCTCGGTCAATGGAGTATCACAAAAAACAACACCGCGGTTTACCGTCACCAACTGGTGGTTTATGGCGGCGAGTTGAACGCTGATCAGATGAATCAGGACTGGAAGGCTTACAGTGGCGAGGCCGTGGCGGCGATGAGTCGCGAGGATGCGGCATTAAATCTGTTGGCCCAGACGTTGAATCAGACGACGGATGAAGCGGTGCAGTTACGATTGTTGCAGGGCATGCGCAGCGGTTTGGCGGGTCGGCGTGATGTCACCGCTCCGGTCGGATGGCAGGAGGCAGGCGACAAATTGATGCAGAGCAGCAGCCCGGAGTTACGGGTCCTGGCGGAAGAGGTCGCGCAGATTTTCGGTGATGACCGAGCGGCCGCCCGGGCCATGGCGCGTTTGAATGATCGGAGGGGGCCGACGGCGGATCGGCAGGCTGCACTGCGGGGGTTGGTGACTCAGCTGCATCCGAAGCTGGGGGCCGCGTTGGAGGGCCTGTTGGATGACGAAGATCTCCAGATCGATGTGATTCGGGCGATCGGCACGGTGGCGCACCCCAGTGCCACCTCGCTGCTGTTGGGACGTTATGCGTCGTTGAACGAACTGTCGCGGAGAGCGGTGGTTGAGACGATGGCGACCCGTAAGACGACGGCGGAAGCCTTGCTGGAGGCGATGCGCCAAGGGAAAATTGGCCAGAGCGAAATTCCGACCTATACCGCGCGTTCGTTGGCGTCGCTACTCGGGAAGTCGTTTACGGCGGTTTACGGTGAGGTCGGTGGGCTTTCCGGAGACAAGAGTGCGCAATTAGCCAAATACCAAAAATTACTCACGTCGGATCGGGCTAAACGGGCGAACCTGTTTGCGGGGCGCGAGATCTTCGAACGCACCTGTGGGGCGTGTCATGTGCTGTATGGGCAAGGGGGTAATATCGGTCCCGACCTGACCGGGTCGAATCGGGCCGACCTTGATTACATACTACTCAACATTCTCGATCCGAGTGACGACATTCCAGATAGCTACAAGATGGTGACGCTTACCCTGAAGGATGGGCGTGTTTTGGTCGGGACGATCATCGCGGAGGACAACCAACGTCTCACGCTCAACGCAGTCGGGCAGGAACAGGTGATTGCGACGGCCGACATCGCGTCGCGGGTGGTCGCCGATATCTCGATGATGCCGGAGGGGCTGTTGACCTCTCTCAGTGACACCCAGGCGATCCACCTGATCGAGTATTTGAAAACCACCGAACAAGTGGAGTTTACCCCATGAACTTTAACCGAATTAAAATGAACTTGAGCCCGTTTAAGATAATGAGTCGCCCGCGCTTGGCCGTGGCATCGATGGCGGCGTTCGCGCTGGCGGTAGGAGCATCGGCGGCGGAGCTCAAGACGAGCAACGCGCCCTTCCTGACTCCGACCGAAGCCGTCGCCAAGATGGATATCCCGGAAGGGTTTGAGGTGTCCATTTTCGCCGCCGAGCCCGACCTCGCGGAGCCGATTGCGTTTTGCTTCGATGATCGGGGGCGCATGTGGGTGGTGGAGAATCTTAACTACGTGAACCGGCGTTCGCACACCCAAGAAGAGGTGAGTCGAATCAAGATTCTAGATGATACCGATGGAGATGGCGTCTTCGATAAGATGACGCTGTTCGCTGACGATATCACGTTTAGTTCGGGCATCGCGGTCGGTTTCGGCGGGGTGTATATCGGCTCGCCCCCGAACCTGAGTTTTATCCCGGATCGCAATGGCGATGATGTGCCGGATGGCCCGCCCGAGGTGTTACTGGACGGCTGGGGGATCGAAGACCGTCATGAAACCCTGAACAGTTTTATCTGGGGTCCCGATGGTTGGCTTTATGGCTGTCACGGGGTGTTTACCACTTCGAATGTGGGTAAGCCGGGAGCGAGTGATGATGAACGGCAGTTTATCGACGCGGGAATCTGGCGGTATCATCCGGTGAAAGATGAGTTTGAGATCTTCGCGAGCGGACTATCGAACCCGTGGGGGTTTGATTTTAACGATGAGGGGCAGGGATTCGCGACCTGCTGCGTGATTCCGCATCTCTTCCACGTCTCGCAAGGCGGGGTGTATCACAAGCAGAGCAAGCCGCACGCGAACCCCTACGTCTATGACGATATCAAAACGATTCGGGATCATGCGCATCGTTCGGCGCATGGCGGAGCGCGGTTCTATCTGGCGGATACGTTTCCGGCGAAATACCGCGATCAGCTGTTCATGTGTAACATCCACGAGCACGCGGTATTGACGGACAAGATGTCGCGGAGCGGTTCCGGTTATATTGGTCATCACGGAGAGGATTTTCTGCCGACCAATGATTTAGCTTGGGTGGGCTTCAGTGTGGAGATCGGTCCCGAAGGCGGGGTGTATATTCTCGATTGGCACGACACCGATATTTGCGGCAACGCGATCAACTTCCCCGACAGTGGTCGGATCTACCGGATCATGCCGAAAGCCGTCGCGCCGATCGCGCGACCGAATCTGCGGGCGCTGTCTGACGTGGAGTTGGTGGAGATGCAGTTGCACACCAACGATTGGTATGTGCGGCACTCCCGCACGCTGCTCCAACAACGCACGGCTGAGGGTACTTTGGATAAGAAAGTCGTGCACAAAAAACTGGTGAAGCAATTCAACGAGGCGACGACCAGCGGGAAGCGTTTACGGATGATATGGGCCGGTTGGGTCACGGGGTATTTCGATGGAACCGACGGGCAGGAAGCATTTCACTGGTTACTCGATCACGAGGACGAATATTGCCGCGCTTGGGCGGTGCAATTGATGGGGGAAGGCCGGAAGTTCTCGGCGGCCACCCTCGCGAAGTTCGCCCAGTTGGCGAAGCAGGACTCCTCACCGGTGGTGCGGCTTTACCTAGCTTCGGTTCTACAACGGATGGAGTTTGTCGATCGCTGGCCGTTGCTAGAGGCCCTGGCGGCACGGGAGGAAGATCGGGAAGACGCCAACATCCCGCGGATGTTGTGGTTCGCCTTGGAACCCATGGTCCCGAAGAACGCGGCGGAAGCTCTCTCGCTGGCGGTGAAGAGTGGGGCGGGCAACCTGCAGGAATTTGTCGCGAGACGGATGCTGGGCGGCGAAAAAGTTGTGGATACGGATTTCAATAAAATGATGCAGAAAGTGGCGCCCGGCTTTAAGCTGTTTCGCGGCGACGCGGTGGAATTGTTGAGTAGCTTCCGCAATGAAGTCGCCCTGCAAACTCATCCGGTGAGCGAGAAAGTTTCGGCTCGATTGGTGCGCAATGTCGATGTGCCGGCGGGCAAGAAAACGACACTTAAGATTCGGGCGAGTTATCACCCTCACGGCGACTGGCGGATGCTGGTTTCCGTGGCGCGCAAGGTACTCGTGAACCAAATCGTGAGCTACGAAACGGTCCAAGACGAGTGGTTGGAAATCGACGTCGATTTAACCGAATTCGCGGGATCGAACGCCGAAATCGTGATCGAAAACCAGGCGAACGACTGGCAGAACGAGTTTGGCTATTGGGGCAGCATCGACGTCGTAAGCGAATGATTGGCGAGAAACTGAGAGGCACCGCATGGTTAACCACGACGACACACTGATAGGCTACACCACCGCGACGCGCTTAAACGGAGAAATGAGGAATCCAATTTAAGAAAATATCCAATGCATCAGCGCTTCGTGAAAATTCGGGTTCATTCGTGGTTTTAAAGCGATGGGGGCCGAGGAGTGAGTCGGAGAGCTGACGAAAAGAAAGATAATGATAATGAGAAAGATAATGATTTTGGGGTTAGGTTTGTTGATTGGGGTGTTGGCGGATGCGGGGGCGTCTCGGGCGCCTAATGTGGTGGTTTTTTTGGTCGATGATTTGGGGCCGGATGAACTGGTTTGTTATGCGAGTAAGTTCCATGAAACGCCGCATATTGATGCGCTCGCAGCCAAGGGGATGCGATTCACTCAGGCTTACTCGGGAGCCACCCTCTGCTCGCCAAGCCGGGCGGCTTTACTCACGGGGCGTTCGCCGGCGCGCCTGCGTTTGACAGACTGGATTCCGGGGCAGGAGCAGATCAATCGTCCGACGGTTACGCCTGATTGGCAGACGCACATGGATCATGAAAGGGTCCTTTTGCCGGAGGCCCTGCAGGAGCAGGGCTACGCGACGGGTTTCTTTGGTAAGTGGCACCTCGTGCCGAGAGTGCGTCCGCAGGACAAAGGTCACCCGAAGCGGATTGCTCAGATCGAGGCCCGGTATCTTGATCATATGCCGGAGCGGCACGGATTTGATGAGAACTATGGTGGCGATGCCTCCGCGAATCAGGGGAATCGTTTCTTCTATCCCCAATTCCACAGTTTCCCTAATTTGGAGGGTAAGGGGAAGGAAGGGAGTATCCTCACCGAGGTGCTCACGGATTGCGCGGTGGACTTCATTGAACGTAAAAAAGACGAATCCTTCCTCGTTTATCTTTCCTACTACACGGTTCATGGGCCGGTGCGGGGGCGCCCGGACTACACGAAAAAATATCGCCGGAAGTTGGAGGATAATCCGGACGCCGGATACTACATGGACAACCCGGAAAAAGCATCGATGATGCAGAGTCTGGATGAGAGCGTTGGTCGGGTGATCGCCAAGTTGGAAGAGGCCGGGCTGATCGATAATACCTTGATCATCTTCACCGGCGACAATGGGAGTCAGGGCGATGAGTTTGTGGTCAATTTCCGGGGCAACAAAGGCACGGCCTACGAAGGGGGCACACGCGTGCCGCTGATTGTGGTCGGATCCAAAATAGAGACGGGGGTGAGTGATGTGCCGACGATCGGCATGGATCTTTATCCGACCATTCTATCCTACGTGGGAGCTCCACTGAAGCCGGAGGAGCATCTTGACGGCGTCGATATGATGCCGGTTTTAGATGGCTCCGGAGCAGTCGCGAAACGCCCATTCTATTGGCATTACCCCCACTACGATGAGACCACGCCCTACAGCTCGGCGGTGGTCGATGGTTGGAAAGTTATTCGCTACGCCGATGATGGAAAGACGGAGCTCTATCATCTCAACCATGATCCGATGGAGAAAGAAGACCTCGCCGCGAAGTATCCGGCCAGAACGTCCAAACTATTGGCGAATTTGGATGGTTATCTCGATGCCGTGGACGCTCAACCGGCTGCAGCTAATCCGAATTTTGATCCGACGCAATTCTCCGGTGGTATCCGGGAATTCAAAGCCCTGCAGCAAGCGGATCGTGAGACAAAATAACCGCTACCTGATAATATGAAATACCTTAAACTCCCTTTCTTTTTCTTGGCGGCGCTCACGACAATTGCCGGCGCCGCTCAACGACCTAACGTCATCGTCGTGATGACGGACGACCAGGGTTACGGCGAATTATCCGTCCATGGTAATCCCATCCTAAAGACGCCGCATCTCGATAAGCTGCATAGTCAGAGTTTGAGGCTCACCGATTTCCATGTGGCTCCGATGTGCACCCCCACGCGCGGTCAATTACTCACGGGGGTGGATGCGGCGCGCAATGCGGCTATTAATGTCAGTGCGGGACGCACCATGTTACGGGCGAGTCTTCCGACCATGGCGGACTTCTTTAAGAGCAATGGATACCGCACGGGTCTATTCGGGAAGTGGCATCTGGGCGACAATTATCCTTTCCGTCCGCAAGATCGCGGATTCGAAGAAACGCTCTGGTTTCCTTCGTCTCATATCAATTCGGTGCCGGATTATTGGAACAACGATTATTTCGATGACACCTTTATGGTGAACGGAAAGCGGAAGGTCATGCCGGGCTACTGCACCGACGTGTATTTCGAAGAAGCGATGAAGTGGATGAAGAAAAAGGCCAACGCCGGGGAACCGTTTTTAACCTACATTCCAACGAACGCGCCACATGGACCGCACTGGGCGCCGGAGAAAGAGTTGAATCAGGCTAGAAAAGCGATGGAAGGGCACGCCCTCCCCCAGATTGGGGAAGCGGGTCGTGAGTCGTTTGCCGGTTACTTGGGCATGATCCTGAACGTCGACAATAACATGGGGCGCCTGATGGAGTTTTTGGAAAAGGAAAATTTGGCTGATGATACTATCTTGGTTTATCAAACCGACAATGGGAGTACGTTTGGCGAACGGTACTTCAATGCGGGCATGCGTGGTCGAAAGACGCAGCTCTGGGAAGGGGGGCATCGCGTGCCATTCTTTTTGCGCTGGCCAGGTGGCGATCTTGGCAAGCCACGCGATATTGATGGCGTCACTCAGGTTCAGGATGTGTTGCCGACCTTGATGGATCTCTGTGGCTTGGTGCCTTCCGCAGCGCCTAAATTCGACGGGATTAGTTTAGCTCCGGTCTTTAAAGGGCTATCTGACTCGGCTCCAGAAGATCGTATGGTCGTTATCAACTACAGTCGGATGCCAGTTGGCTTTGAGTTCGCTGGACCGGATTCGCCTTCGGTCATGTATCGGGAAGGGGCGGGAGTTTTGTGGGGGCCTTGGCGATTGCTGGAGGATAAGGAGCTCTACAACCTCGAAAAAGATCCTGGTCAGAAAAACGATGTGATTAAGAAGCACCCAGACGTGGCCGCAAAGATGAGCGCGTTTCTCGATGATTGGTGGGACGAGGTCGAGGGGATCGCAAACGAACCGCAACTGACAATCATCGGTCATGAGGCCGAGAATCCTTCAATGCTAACGGCCTGCGAATGGTTAGATGTGTTTGTGGATCAACAGGGACAAATTCGTCGTGGCGTGGAAAAGAATGGTTGGTGGGAACTGGAGGTGGCCGAAGCTGGAATCTACGAATTTGAGCTGCGGCGCTGGCCCCGTGAAGCGGATACCTCGATCGTGGCCGGGTTACCTGCTATTCAGCTGACGGCGGGAGATCGTGGCCCCGGGGCTGCCCTGCCGATCACGTCTGCTCGTATTCAAATCGGAAGGGAGTCGCAGAGCAAGCAGGTCAACCCCACGGATAAATCCGTTACCTTTACTTACGAGTTAGAAGCGGGACCGACCCGGCTTTACACTTGGTTCGAGCAGAGCCGTGGCGTTGCGATCACGGGAGCTTATTACGTTTACGTAAATAAAAAATGATCCAATTGGAAATGCTACTAACCCCACGCCGAAGTTTCGAGGTCGCCACGTCGTTCCGCTCAGCGGGAGGACGTGGTTCTATGGGGCGCCGATATGCGATGATTCGCTGGCCCATGATGGCGCTGGCGATCTCCTGTATCGGAACAATAGGTCTAGCCGATTCGGCTCCGCTCAATGTTTTGCTTTTTACGGCGGATGACCTGCATCGAGATTCCTTGGGCTGCTATGGTTCGCCGGTGGAGGCGATAACGCCGAATCTGGATCGCTTCGCGCGAGAGGGGATACGTTTCGATAATGCTCACGTGAATACCGCGATTTGCGAACCGAGCCGTAAGATTCTCGCGAGTGGATTGTATGGTTTCAATAGTGGGTCGATGGGGTTCATGCCGGTGCGGGAGAACGTGCCGATAATTCATGACATTTTGGGTGAAGCAGATTACTTGACCGGCGTTATTGGTAAACTGAGACATTCAACGCCTAAAGTTTCCTATGAGTGGGACTACGCCTTCGGACGGAGGGATATGGGAGATGGACGAAATCCTACCCTCTACTATGAACGCAGTTTGGCTTTCTTTAAAATGTGCCGGGAAGCGGGCAAGCCGTTCTATTTCATGGTGAATTCTGAGGACCCTCATCTTCCGTGGTATAATCCGGAGATAGGACCCGTTCGAGGAGCAGAAGCGCCAACGCGTGTGTATTCGCCAGATGAATTCCCCGTGCCCGATCACCTGCCGGATATTCCCGGCGTGCGTAAGGCCTTGGCCAATTACTATAATTCGACCAAGCGAATGGACGATACATTCGGTAGGGTAATGCAGGCCTTGGACGAATCGGGAATGCGGGACAATACGCTGATTGTGTATTTATCCGATAATGGAATTCCTACGCCATTTTCGAAGTGCAACACGTTCCTAGCCAGTACCCGGACGCCATTTCTGGTGCAATGGCCGGGAGTGGTGAAGCCAGGGTCGACTAACGAGAGCCTGATTTCGTCAGTCGATTTTGCCCCCACCATCCTGGAAGCTCTCGCGTTGCCCGCGTTGCCGCAAGCGGACGGGCGATCGCTTGTTTCGTTGCTCAAGAATCCGGCGAGAGATTCCGGAAAAACCTTTATTTTCACTCAAGTGGATTCGAAAGTAGATGGAGCGGCCATACCGATGCGCTGCATCCAAAATAAGAAATTTGGATACATCTATAATATGTGGCATCGGGACGATTATTACTACCGAAACAATAATGAAGTCGATGTGATGCGAGCCATGGAAGAGGCGGCTGAGAATGATCCAGCGATTAGGGCTCGAATCATGCAGTATCGCTATCGTAGCCTAGAGGAACTTTACGATTTGGAAAACGATCCCGGTTGCTTGAATAATTTGGTGGCCTCCCCGGTGTACCGAAACGTTTTGAATTCCCTGAGGGAAACGATGGACGCCACCATGCAGGCGAGCGGTGATCCCCTTTTGAAAGCGTTTCGGAACCGAAACGATACCGCGATCGTCCAAGAGGTCTTCGACCAAGTTTACCCCGATCATAATCCCAACATTGAACGCCGGGAATGGGAACGATTCTAAAGATAAATAAATCGAAAAAGGTGTCATGATAAAAATAATACAGGCGATCATCTTACTGGCCGTTGGCGCACTGGCTCCGCTCGCCTGCGCGAACCCGGCGAAGATCGTTTTCCTTTCCCGCGCACCCAATTTCCAATGGCGTTAACCCTTTTAGCGTCGATGAAGAGTGGTATTATCATAGGCGCTTCCGAGAGGACCTGGCGGGCATCACGGCTATCCTCGCCGACCTCCCCGGCCCGGAAACCCTGCACCGTCCCGATGGCGAACGTAGCGGCAACCCTGAAGTGAGACGCTCCTTCGCGGCGGGGGGAGGCACAAACCGTCGCCTGGGCGAGACAACGTCCTGAGGGGGGCAGAGGTTTCGGCTTTACCGGGGGCCATTTCCACCAGAGCTGGCAGAACGACGATTATCGCAAAATCGTGCTCAATGCCATTCTCTGGACCGCGAAGGTTGAAGTCCCGGTAAACGGACTTGAGTCGAAAACTCCGACCGACGAAGAGCGACTTCAAAATTTGGATCCAATGGAAAAGCAAGTTCGCTAGATCATTCGAGCGCGGTCGCTCTGACGTTGAGCCTTCCCTGAGCGGATCCCTCCCCTCGTCGTTCGAAGAGGGCGCTGTTGCAGCGGAATCGGATCCGGCCAAAGCGTCCAAACGGTGGTTGGATCGGGATGGCTATCTCGACGCGGTCAACGCCCAAGCCGCTGAATTTAACCCGAGGCAGTTCTCGGGTGGTATCCGGGAATTTGGGACACTGAAGAAAGCGAAGCAGGAACAGGAGAATTCGAGGGAGTGGCGGATGGAGAAGGAAAGGCGGTGGACGCGAAGTTTCCGGGCTTGGCGCTTGTTATATCTGACCGGGAGGCAGGGGCGGGCGTCGTCAAGCAACGCCCCTACAGCCGAGGGGCAACTGTTGGGTGGCCCAGCGGATCGTGCTTACCTGTGGGACTGGCGTCGGCTGATGCTCGGTGCCAAGGGGAGGGTTCATTAGAAAAGTTTGGGGCAACATTTTCTTATGCATTTGCCCAGTTTGGCCTTTCCGAGGCTGCTCATCATCTGTTCCTGAGAGCGGAGGATGAGTTTAAGGGAGTGGCCGTTTGACGCGGACCTTGGCTAGAATGGCGGTGAGTCCGGTGATGTTGATCGGTTTGCTCAAATAGTCGTCCATTCCGGCGTTTTCAGAGCGTTCGCGATCGCCCTCCATTACATTTGCGGTGAGGGCGATGATCGATGGTCGCTGGCTTGGGTCAGGGAATTGCTCGATGATTTTGCGGGTCGCTTCGAGACCATCCATATTAGGCATCTGCACATCCATGAGAATTATATCGTATTTACGATGGGACACTGCTTCGAGGGCTTCGACCCCGTCTGCCACGACATCGGCGGTGTATCCCAGTTTGGCGAGTATGTGCTGAGCGACTTTCTGATTCACTGGATTGTCTTCCGCGATCAGCACGCGATCGCTCTGAAGTTCTCTTGGGATGGACGGGGATATTCGAAATGGAGTGGCTGAGGCGATGGGACGAAAGTGACCGGTAAGGCGGGTGAGCGCTTTAAAGAGGGCATCCGGTTTGATGGGTTTGTTCAAAAGGACGTCAAACAGCCGGGATTTCTGCGCCTCGCGATGATTGCCGATGGAAGACAACAAGATGAGGGGGATTTTGGCGGTGCCCAGAATCGCATTGATTTCGCGCGCCAGCATGACGCCGTCCATCTCGGGCATCTGCATGTCCAAAATCGCAAAATCGTATCGTTCACCGATGCGGAGCTTTTCCAGGGCTTCGGCCCCGGTGCGAAACGTGGTGACCTGCATTTCCCATTTTTCGGCCAAGGAGCGAATAATACGACGACTGGCCGCGCTGTCGTCGACCATGAGTAGCCGGCGGTTACGGAGATGGAATGATCGATCACTCAGGGCGGGCCGTCGGAGAGCGGGACCGGTGCCGACCAAGATAGTGAAGTGAAACTCAGATCCTTCCCCCTCCTTGCTGTTGAGCCACATTTTGCCGCCCATCATTTCGGTGAGCCGTCGACCAATCGTCAGACCTAGACCGGTCCCGCCATATTTTCGAGTCGTGGAGGCATCGACTTGGGTGAACGATTGAAACAGTCGCGACTGCGCCGCCGCGGGGATTCCGATGCCCGTATCCTTGACGGAGATCTTGAGTTCGTGTTGGTCGGTTCCGGCGATCGCACGGCCGGTGACGGAGACAACTACCTCGCCTTTTTCGGTGAATTTCAGCGCGTTGCCCGTGAGGTTAATGAGCACTTGGCGGATCCGGGTGGCGTCGCCGATGACGATGGGAGGCACGTTTTCCGCGATCTCGTAGAGGAGATCAAGTCCCTGTTCTGCGGCGCGAGGAGCGAGGATATGGAGCGTTTTTTCCACGCACTCGGCGATGGCGAAGGGTTCACTTTCAATTTCCAGGCGACCGGATTCTATTTTCGAAAAATCAAGGATATCGTTGATCACGGCCAAAAGATTGTCGCCGCTGTTGCGGATGATCTCGATGAACTCCCGCTGCTGAGGGTTGATCTCCGTATCAAGCAGGAGCCCGGTCATACTAATCACGCCATTCATGGGAGTGCGAATTTCGTGACTCATGGTGGCAAGAAACTGACTCTTCGCTTGGTTCGCTTTTTCCGCCTCTGATCGTGCGACTTCGAGGTCGGTGATCATTTCGCACAGGCGACGATTCGCGCGTCGAAACTCCATCAGCCCGACGATGCTGCGGCTCAGGATTTGCAGCGCATTGAGTTGCTCGGCGGTGAGTTTGCGCGGTTTGTTATCGAGCACGCACAAGGTGCCCAAGGCATGGCCACTTGCAGTCACCAACGGGGCGCCAGCGTAGAACCGGAGGTTAGGCTGGCTGGTGACAAGTGGGTTTTGAGCAAATCGAGGATCGTTGAGTGCATCCTCGATCACCAAAATCTCGCCCGGAACGGTGATGGCGTGAGCGCAAAAGGCGATGTCGCGCGAGGTTTCGGAGACGCCCAGCCCGACGCGTGCCTTGAACCACTGGCGGTCGTCGTCAATCAGACTCACCAGCGAGATCGGCACTTGGCAGATCTGGGAGGCAAGCAGGACGACATCGTCATAGTCGATCTCCGTCGCGGTATCCAAGATCTCATAGCTTTTGAGTTCCTTGAGGCGGTCCGCTTCGTTGGTCGGGATGGGAGGGGGCATGGAACAAGAAACGAAGGAGGATAGTGCTTACGGAATCGAATAGTGAATGAATTCGCGACCATCTTAAAGCACATTGGCGTAAGGGTAACTACGCTTCAGACCGGACGACTTTCGATTGTCAAAATTCGATGATCGCGGTGACCAGGGAATGAGCTCGGAGCAATTGACCGCCGTCGGAGGGGGCGAAACGGATTTTGACCAGCGGTCGAAGAGATTTTAATAGGGACAGGCTAAAAATGATAATGATAAAGTCGAGGCGAGTTTGCTTGAGGTGGGTCAAGGACTGGCGCCCTGAGGTGAGTCAGGCTAAAAACGACATTTTATGGCTGAATTGTCTCCTTTAGATTATACTCGGGTTCCGCTTTTTGAGAGGATGGGGGGGCGAGAGCGGTCGATGTTTTTGCTCAAACATTTCATGCGGATGTGCGACAGCATCAGTTGATCGGGCCGATTTTTGGGGCCCATATTGGGGACTGGGGAGCGCACCTCGAAAAAATTGGAGATTTCTGGTCGGGGGCCACGGGAGGTCCGCCGCGATACCAGGGGCCAATGCCGTGGAAACATGTGCCGTTAAAATTAGAAGAAAGGCATTTCGAGGCGTGGTTGGGGCTGTGGCAGCGGCATTGCCAGGCGCACTTGCCCGCGGCTGAGGCCCAAGAGATGATCACGGTGGCGGAGATGATTGGGCAGAGGCTACGGGAGATCATCGCGCATCATTCGCCGCAGGCGGCGGGGGGAAGTCGTGCTGATTAAAGGAAGGCAGAAGGAAGCGCTGGGGCGGATGGCGGATGGGTTAATGGCAGAGACGCGGCGACCCGAGGAAAAGAAAACCCCCGCGGGTTAGACGGGGGTTGAGCAGTGAGGCCGACGGGTTGCGGGGCTACTTATACTCGCGGGTTTTTTTCCACGAGGTGCGATCTTCGTAAGAACTGGTTTGCGACTCGGTGGCTTCGTGGTCGCGGGAGAAGCCGAGGTAGGTGGCCATCTGGAGAGTCTCGGGGGCGAGGGCGTGAGTGAGGATCTCTTGGGCGCGGGCCTTGGTGAGTTTAGCGAGCGCGGCGAGGGTGTCGTCGTTGCGGCTCCAGTCTTCATGGTGGCTGTAGGCGAGGGAGAAGAGGCGACTGGTGCGTTCGGCAATGTCTTTGTCTTGCTCTTCGAGTTGCGAGCGAGCGCCCGCTACGAGGGTCGCCCACGCTTCATCAGGAATCTCGCCGAGGAGGCCGGGCAGTTGTTGAATCATGGCATCGGCGCGGCGCTCAACTTCGTCGGCGGGGAAGGTCGGGGACTGAATGATGAAGTAGGCGTTGGCGCGGTCTTCTTCGATGCCGGTGGCGCCGAACACAATGTAACCGAGCTGTTGGCGAGTGCGCATTTCTGAGTAGAAGGGCTCGCGGATGAAGTTACCGAGAACGAGAGTGGCGGCGCGAAGCTCGGGGGTGGCGCGGCCGAACACGTATTGGCGCCGGAAGGCGGAGTTGTTGACGGCGAGTTTTTGGCTGGAGAGCACGGTTTCCCCCGAAGTCATGGCGAGGAGGCGAGGGCGCAGTAACTGGGCTTCGGCGATACCTTTGTTTTGGAGGGCAGCTTGGACGCGACGGGCGTTGGCGATGGCCGTGGTGGCGGAGACGTTACCGTGGACGAGGGCCTCGAGTTTACCGTGGGCGAAGAGGCGTTTAGCGAAAGCTTTCACGTCGGCGAGGGAGACGCTTTGAGCGATGGGGAGTTGTTCATCCGGTTGAAAGTAGAACTCGCGCATATCGCTGCGGGAGGCTTCGCGGATGAGCAAATGAGCATCGGAGAGCGGGAAGTTTTGCAGGCCGCGGACGAGTCCGTCCTTGAGGGCTTGGAAGCGTGCTTCGCTGAGTTCGAAATTGACGAGACTGGCGGTGAGCACGTCGAGGAGGCGATTAGCTGAGGCATCGTACCCACTCACGCTGACGCGCACGCCATCGAAGCTGGCGGTGATCGAGAATCCGAGTCCGGCGTTGCGCGCGGGGTAGGCGGTTTCATTGAGGGCCTCGTTGACGCTGGCTTGATAGAAGTCGAGCAGGACGGAGTTTTCCAGAGTGCCGAGCGTGCGCGGGAGGCGGAAGTTATAGCCCTGCGCGACCATGGGGCGGAGGAACTCGGTGTCCTGCGCATAGAATAGGCTGAGGGCCGATTCGTCGATGAGTTGCACGGGCTGGATGGGCAACATGTCGGCGCTGTTGGGAATAAACGGGTTCGCTTTCGGGAGGTGAAACGCGGTGACCGGGGCGGGCTTGAGCAGGGCAGTGTAGGGCTCGCCGGAGTCTTCGGTGTAGCTGAAGTTGGTGCCGTAGTAGGGCTCGACGGAATCGGTGGTCATACCTTTGGCAACGAGTGAAACGAGGGCGTTGTCGGGGCGCAGGTGGTCGAGAATGAGTTGGTAGCCGACGGGATCAGGACTGAGCCAGAGGTAAGGTTCGCGCTCGGCGATAGCCATGGGGACGTCGCGAAGTTGATTGGCGAGGAAGACGGCGCGATTGGCTCCGTCGCCCTTGTTGGAAAACATCTCGTCGAGTTGGGCCATGGCGCGGCGTTCGTCGAATAAGTAGGCGGGGTAGCCGGCGGCCTTGATTTTTTCGATCGTGCCGAAAACGAGTTCGAGCACGCGCGGGTAGTTTTCGAGTCCAGCGGGGGTGAGGCTGACGCTGATATCGAACGTGCCGAAGTCGGGGGAGTTGGCACTGGCCCCGGCGCCGAGGCCGGTTGCGAGGCCTTCGGTCTTGAGGACGGAAAGGAGGCTGCCGACTCCCTCGTCGCCGATGATGGAGCCGAGGAGGATGCCGGGCTTACTGGCGTAAAACTGACGGGTTGCGGGGAGGGCAAACTCGAGTGAGAGGGTGCGCAGGTCCTTGACGGGTTCCATCCGAATAATGCGGAGGGCGGGCTTGGCGGGGGAGAAATTCGGGTCGTAGCGGATGGGCTCGAGGTGGCGATTTTCGATCTCGGAATAGTAATTGCGCACCCAGGACTCTTGTTGGTCGAGAGAGGCGTTACTCGCGACGGCGAGGGTCATCGTATTGGCGCTGTAGTGGGCGCGATGGAAGGCGAGGAGCTCTTCCTGGGTCGTGCCGGTGAGGGTCTCGAGGTTGCCGACGTTAAATTGGTTGGCGGGGTGACCCTCGCGGTAGTGCATGCAATGTAGCTGGAATTGGCGCCAACTGTCGTTTTCGAGGTAGAGTTGATGCTCGGAGTGGACGGCGTTCATTTCGCGGTCGGTGAATTCAGGCGTGAAGATCGGGGCGATAAAGAACTGGGCCATGCGGTCGAGCGCGCCTTCGAGGGCCTCGTGGCGAATTTCGAAATGGTAGTTGGTATGATCGCCGGCGGTGTAGGCGTTGTTGTAGCCGCCGTTGGTTTGGAGGTAATTCCCGTAGTCGGCTTCGTCAGGATATTTTTCGGTGCCGAGGAAGAGCATGTGCTCGAGGAAGTGGGCGAGTCCGCGGCGTTCGACCGGGTCGCTGAAGGAGCCGACGCCAACGGCGACGGAGGCGGAGGATTTGTTGAGTTTGGGGTCGGAGAGCAGGATGACTTTGAGCCCGTTATCGAGCGTGAAGCGTTGATAGACGGACTCGTCATTTACCGCGATTTGGCGGGGCGGGATGGCGGTGGGGAGTTCCGCGTGCAGGCCGAGGGTGGTGGCGAGCAGGGCTAGGATTAGGAAGAAGCGAAGGTTCATAATTTTGATGATTGGAACCGTAGGAATAAATTCGGTTCCGCCAAGCGGTTTGAGAGGACGGGTTCGATGAGGGGGCGAACGGTCGGGTGGCAGGATGGGAGGAGGGAGAGGCAGGATGTGTTTTAACCACGAATGTACACGAATGGCTTTGCTACCGCTTCGCATTGAAGATCAGAAATCGGGAGGAAGGGCAGGCATTGCAAAGGAAGCGGGTTGAGCGGAGTCTTGCGTGATGGTGCCGAAAACAATTGTAGGCTGGGTTAGAGGAATACGAATCGCGGTCGGGGTCGGGGTGATTTTGGTGACGGGGGCGTGCGGGCCGAAAGTGGAGACCGGTGCGGAGGCGGAAGTCATTGCTGCTCGCGAACGTCTCGAAGCATCGCTGGGAGGGCTCGAGGTATTGGCGACGATTGAGGCGCATGGCGGATTGGCGGCCTGGTATGCTGCCCCCACGAGTGCGTATCACTGGGAGTATGCGAATGTGACCTCGGACACACGATTCAAGAGCTACCTCGTGGCGGACAATCGCACGCGACACGTTTATCATGATCTTAAGACGCATGGATCTTATGCAGACGCGCAACCGGTTGATGTGCAGTTCGCGTGGGATGGAACGGATGCATGGGTCCGACCGGCGGATTTTAAAGGGGTGAACGCGCGATTCTGGTCGCTGACCGGTTACTATTTCCAGTCCATTCCTTTCGTGTTTTCCGATCCCGGTCTGACTTACACGGTGCAACCCAACGAGGAGTTGGAGGGGAGGCCTTATGAGGTCGTGCAAGTGAGTTTCGGGGTGGGGATCGGTGATGCGCCGGGTGATACCTACGCCCTCTACCTCGATCCGGAAAACCATCGTCTTCGCGCGATTCGATACACGGTTACTTTCTTCGGCGGCGGAAATGCCTCTGCATCTGGCCCGAAGCGGGAAACGTTATTCTACTACGATGACTGGGTGACGGTGGACGGACTCAATGTGGCGACGCATTTTCGTGGTTTCCATGTGAATGATGGGGTGCTCGGTGGGCCGAAGAATGAAGCGTGGTCGAGCGATATTTCGTTTCAGGCTCCGTTTGAAGCGGAACGTTTGGTCGCGCCAGTCGGAGCGGCAATCGTGCCGGCTCCCTGATCCTAGGAGCCTGTCGGACTTGAGGAACGACTTGATCCGGCAATTAATTGCAGTCGACTTGCGACATGGATTAATTAGGCCTCGATCGATCGGCAAAGGTGAACTTGGGCCGAAGGAACCGCCCGCCGAGAGGTCGCGGACGGGCGGTTAGCCAGGTTCCTGCGCGCCGCCGGAGTCTTAAAAGGGACAGGTCAAAAAAATACTCGCGTTGAGGGGGGGAAGGGGTTTGGTTTGGGGGATGCGGCAGGCTCGGATAAAATTGGATTCTCAAAGGGGGGAGGCGGTTTATCACTGTATGACGCGGACGGTGAATGGGGAGCGGTTGCTGGACGATGCCGCTAAGGAGGTGCTCCGAAAACAGTTTTGGCAGGTCGCTGACTTTTGCGGCGTGAAGATTCTGACTTACGCGATCCTCTCTAATCACTTTCACGTGCTCTTGAGGGTTCCACAGCAGACCGAGATCCCGGACGAGGAACTGCTGCGGCGCTACACCTTGCTTCATCCCAAACCCACCAAGTATCAGACCGCACGGCTGGACGTGATCAGGGAACAGCTGAAGAGTGATGGTCCGGAGGGGGGCGACTGGCGGAATCGTCAGCTGGCCTTGATGGGGGATCTTTCCGCTTTCATGAAGCTGGTGAAACAGCGTTTTTCAATGTGGTTTAATCGGACGCATGGGCGATTCGGAACGTTGTGGTCCGAGCGTTTCAAGAGCGTGCTGGTCGAGGTGAAATCAGGGGTGATGCGCACGATGGCGGCTTACATTGATTTGAACGCGGTGAGGGCAGGATTGGTCACCGATCCCAAGGACTACCGGTTTTGCGGGTATGCGGAGTCCGTCGCCGGAAATGAAGTTGCGCGGGATGGTTTATGTTTCGTGATTGAGGGTCGGGGGTGGCGGGCGGTGCAGTCGTCCTATCGAGAGACTTTGTTTGGCAAGGGCGCGGTCGAGAAAGGGGCGAAAGGGAAGGTTTCCGGAGAAGAGTTGAAGCGGGTGCTGGCTGAACACGGACAACTTTCGTTGGCGCAGGTGCTGCGTTGCCGGGTGCGCTATTTTAATGATGGGGCCGTGCTCGGGAGTCGGTCTTTCGTGCAGGAGCATTTAGCGGCCTATCAAAAACTGACGGGGAGAAGGTCGAGAACTGCCCCGCGAGATTTACCCCAGGTCGCGGATTGGGGGGATTTGACGACGTTGCGCGGGCTGAGGCGCGAGACGTTTGGTTGAGGCGAGCGATGCGGAGAGGGGTCGTGAGGGAATCTAGAGGTTGCATTAAGATCGTTGAAATGACTTTGATAATATTGCCCGATCTGCGTTCCCGTCGGCCGTGCAATTACCCCATTTATTGATGCGTTCCCCGGTTCGATATTGTTTTGCTTTGGCGGTTTTCGGAATCGTCCGGGTTGGTTATGGGGCAGACGCGGTGCCTGATTTTAGTCGGGAGATTTTGCCGATTCTTTCGGACAAGTGTTTTCAGTGTCATGGGCCGGACGCGAATCACCGGGAGGCGGATTTGCGGTTGGATTTGGAGGAGGAGGCGAAGGCGAGTCGGGATGGTTATCCGGTGTTGGTGCCGGGGAGCGCGGCGGAGAGTGAATTGATTTATCTCATCACGAGTGATGACGACGAGGAGCGGATGCCGCCGGCGAGTGCGAACAAGTCGTTGACGGTGGAGCAGAAGGATTTGCTGGCGCGGTGGATTGATGGCGGCGCGGAGTGGGGGCAGCATTGGGCGTTTAAGCCGGTCGAGCGACCCGAGCCGCCAGGGTCCGGGTTTCCGGGGGCGAAAAATGAGATCGATGTGTTGGTCGGCGAGAAGTTGAAGGAGGTTGGATTGGCCCCGGCGGAAGAAGCTGACCGCGCGGCTTTGATTCGGCGGGTGTCGTTGGATTTGACGGGACTACCGCCGACCCCGGAAGCGGTGGCGGCGTTTGGGGCGGATCAATCGGAGGCGGCTTATGCGCAGGTGGTGGATCGACTGTTGGCGTCGCCGGCTTACGGGGAGCGGATGGCTTGGGACTGGATGGAGATCGCGCGGTATGCGGATACCAATGGTTACCAACAGGACCGGACGCGGACGATGTGGCCGTGGCGCGATTGGGTGGTGGACGCGTTCAACGAGAATTTGCCTTACGATGAGTTCACGGTATGGCAGCTAGCGGGGGACTTATTGCCGGAGGCGACGCGGGAGCAGATCATGGCGACGGCGTTTCTGCGGAATCATCCGATCAATGGCGAAGGCGGGCGGATTCCGGAGGAGAATCGGGTGGACTACGTGTTGGATATGACGGATACGGTCGGCACTACTTGGTTGGGACTGACGATGGGTTGTGCGCGCTGTCATGATCATAAATTTGATCCCATTAGTCAGAAGGATTACTATGCGTTTTCAGCTTACTTTAATCAGACTCCGGTGGATGGTTCGGGGGGAGATGCGCAGACGAAGCCGGTGATCGATTTTTCAACGCCGGAACAGCATGCGGCATTGGCGAGGAGCGGGGAAGCCATACCGGGATTAGCGGCGGCGGTGGATGAGTGGGAGTTGGGGGTGTTTCCGCGGGCGGAAGGTGAGCCGGCGTCGAAGTCGCAGGTGGCGTTGGATTTTTTGGCGACGGTGTTAAATCCGTTGGACAATCCGGCGGCGAAGCGAGGGGCGAATTCGTTGCGCGTTATTTTGGAAGTCACCGAGGCGGATCATCCGGACTATGCGGTGGCATTGAAGGCGTTGATGGCGGCGCAGGCGGCGAAAGAGGCGTTGGCGGCGGAGATGGTGCGGGTGATGGTGATGGGGGATCGGCCGGAGTTGCGGGAAACGTTTGTGCTCGATCGGGGGTTGTATAACCGGCCGACGGATGCGGTGACGGCGGCGGTGCCGGGGAGTCTGCCGGCGGCGGGGAAGGACCTCGCGGCCAATCGACTGGGGCTCGCGCAGTGGTTGGTGGCGGAGGAGAATCCGTTGACGGCGCGGGTGACCGTGAATCGGTGGTGGCAGATGTTGTTTGGCATTGGCCTGGTGAAGACGCCGGAGGATCTCGGGGTGCAGGGGGAGGTGCCGTTACAGGCGAAATTATTGGATTGGCTCGCGGCTGAATTGCGAGAATCGGGGTGGGATGTGAAGCGTGTGCTGCGGGCGATCGTGATGAGTGCGACTTACCGGCAGTCGGCGCGGATGACACCGGAGATGCTCGAGCGTGATCCGGACAATCGATTACTCGCGCGAGGGCCGCGGTTTCGGATGCCGGCGTGGATGATTCGGGATCAGGCTTTGGCGGCGAGCGGACTGCTGGTTGATCAGCGAGGTGGGCCGGGGGTGTTTCCTTATCAGCCGCCGGGGGTGTGGGAAGAAGCGTCGTTTAGTCAGCGGTCATATGAGCCAGATACGGGAGACGCGTTGTATCGACGAAGTCTCTACACGTTCTGGCGGCGGACGGTGGGGCCGACGGTGTTTTTTGATACGCCATCGCGATTTGCCTGCACGGTAAAAACACCGATCACGAATACGCCCCTGCACGCGTTGGCCATGTTGAATGATCCGACTTACGTGGAGGCCGCGCGGGTGTTGGCGGAGCGGGCGATGGGGGCCGAACCGGAAGGGTGGAGGCGGCTCGACTACATCTACCGGCAGGTGCTCGCGCGATCGCCAGATGCAGCGGAGCAGGCGGTGTTGTTTGCGGGGTTCGGTCGGCACTATCGTGAGTTTTCGGCGGCACCGCGCAATGCGGTGGAGCTGTTGGCGGTGGGGGATTGGCCGGCAGCGGGGGAGTTGGATCCGGTGGAGCATGCGGCGTGGACATTGTTGTGTTTGAGCGTGCTGAATTTTGACGAAACTTTGAACAAGAGCTGAGCTATGAATCCAATTCACGAACGACAGCGGCATTTATCGCGGCGGCAGTTTATCAGCCACAGTGCAGTGGGTTTGGGCACGGCGGGGTTGGTGTATTTGCTGGGTCAGAATGGGCTGACGGCGGCGAGTGGGACCGGGGTAACTACCGGGGGACGATTCGGGGGATTGCCGGGGATTCCGCACCGCGTGCCGAAGGCGAAGCGGGTGGTGCATTTGTTCATGAGCGGGGGGCCGACTCACGTGGATTTATTTGATTGGAAACCGCGCTTGCAGCAGATGCACGGCGAGGTGGTGCCGTCGGAATATGTGGGCGACAAGGTTTTTAGCACGATGACGGGGGAGGCGAACGGGAAGGTGATGTTGGCGCCGGTCGAGCCGTTTGCGCAGCATGGTCAGAGTGGCGCCTGGGTGAGTGCGTTTTTGCCGCACACGGCGAAGATTGTGGATGACTTGTGCTTCATTAAATCGATGCACACGGACTCGGTAAATCACGCGCCGGCGGTGACGTTTATGCTGACGGGCGCGCCGTTGCCGGGGCGGCCGGCGTTGGGCTCTTGGCTGAGTTATGGGTTGGGCGCGGAGACGGAGGATTTACCGGCTTATGTGGTGCTGACTTCCGTGAATCAGGCGACGACGTGCGGACAGACGTTTAACGAGTTTTATTGGGGCAACGGATTTTTGCCGTCGCGATATCAGGGGGTGAAGTTTCGCGGAGGGAGTGAGCCGGTGCTCTATCTCGATAATGCGGCCGGCATCACGGATAAGATGAAACGCAACGTGCTCGACGAGATTGCGAAGATCAACGAGCGCAAGTTGCACCAGTTGGGGGATCCGGAGATTTCGACGCGCATCACGCAGTATGAAATGGCGGCGCGGATGCAGATGAGTGTGCCGGAGTTGGCGGACTTTTCAGATGAGTCACCGGAGGTATTGGCGAGCTATGGACCGGACGTGAAGCAGCCGGGGAGTTTCGCGTATAATTGTGTAATGGCGCGACGGTTGATCGAGCGGGGATCGCGTTACATTCAGTTGATGCATGCAGGATGGGATCAGCATAACTCGCTGACGACCGAGCTATATGACCAGTGTCGCGACACGGATCAGGCGAGCGCGGCGTTGGTGCGGGATTTGAAACAGCGCGGACTGTTGGATGATACGTTGGTGGTGTGGGGCGGGGAGTTTGGGCGCACGCCGTTTATTCAGGGAAATTTAGGGGAGCGGCACCGGTGGGGGCGTGATCATCACCCGTATGCGTTTACGAGTTGGATGGCGGGGGCGGGGGTGAAGGCGGGAATAAGCTATGGGGAGACGGATGATCTCGGGTTCAACGTCGTGCGGGATCCGGTGCATGTGCATGATTTTCAGGCGACGGTCTTGGATCTAATGGGGATTGATCACGAGCGGTTGACGTATCGTTTCCAGGGGCGTGATTTCCGGCTGACCGATGTGCATGGGCGGGTGATCCGCGAGGTGCTGAGTTGAGAGGTAGGACTGAGGGGGAACTGCGGTGGGGCAGGTTTGTTTTTTAACCACGAATGGGCACTAATGACTGCGCTACCGCTTCGTCTCGGACTGGCAAAGTGGATATTGTTTTTAAAACCGAGAGACAGGACGTGTGGGTCACAAAGACCACAGAGGAGACACAGAGAACACGGAGTCTTGAGTTGAGGGGCAGGGACTTTTTTTAACCGAACGGAGCGCTTGAGCGCGGAGATGGTGTCACGCCATGTTGGATGCCCTAATGGCGTGATGAAATGGTGACCCTATCGAAGCGGAGAATCGTGCGAGTTGCTGGAGTCGCTTGGGGAAGTTGAGGATAAATCTACTCTAGCAGCCTGTCGGACTTAGAAACGAATCTCAATAAGACGGCCTCGAAGGTGCCTCATTCTCAAACCAATCACTTTGCGGCGAACTTTGAAGTCATCCTTGAGCCTATAGATCGCTTCGAGGGGTTAAGTCCGACAGCCTCCTAGGCGTTTTTGCCAGTAGTCTGGAGCGCGGTGTAGGTGCATGATTGCTATGATCCAGATGCGGTCTGGTTCATCGAGGTAGATCATGGCGTAGGGGAAATTTCGCGCTAGGTTTCGTCGAGCCGGTGGATCGTAAGAGTGGAATTGAGAAGGCGATGTTCTGATTTCATTGATCGAGCGCTCGATTTGATCGAAGAACCTGCCACCTAGATCTTCTCCTCGATCAAAATAGTGCTGCGCTGCTTCCGGTTGTCAGCGGCGGCTTCGGGATGGAAAACGTGCGGTTTCACCGCCCGACGATGCTTCGAATTTTTGCGGCAGTATTTTCGCCGGGGACGCCGTCAACGGTTCCGTCGCGAATCTCATCAATTCGGCGATGCACTGACTGGGACCACTCTTGAGCCAGTTTTGGGTCTTGCCCGCCGTGAGATTCTAACAACGCCCGATCAACCACGTCGGCTGGTATGCGGCTTCCCGCATTGCTGAGGCTTTGGGTGAGATTCTAACAACGCCCGATCAACCACGTCGGCTACGACATCGCGGGGTAGCGACCGAATTTCGGTCACAAGTTGGTCGACGGTCATGCTCATGAAGGAAAGGTTGGTCGTTCTTGGTCGTTCTTGGTCGCTGGGCAAGCTTGTCTGTCCATTGACTTGGGGGATATGAGAGGTGGTGGGTAGGGCTGAGAGGCAGGGTTGGTTTAACCACGAATGGACACGAGGGAGGCTCGGTAGCGCGGAGATGGTGAGCGACGCGAGTGCCCATCGGGCGCGGATCGAACAAGTGGGTGCCCCTTTGGGCCGATGAAGAACAAAGGCTTCACCTACCGGTTACGCATTCGATGGCTGACGCTCTAGAGTTGGTTTCATCTCCGGCGAGACAGGGGCCGCTTCCCATGTATTTAGAAAGCATGGTCTGAGAGGGATTGGCACGTTGGAGGAATCGGGGGTAGGTTGGGGGATGAGTTCTGATGTTGTGCATAACGGGGATGGGTTTCGCTTTGAAGTGACGGTGGACGGGCGTACTGGGGTGGCGGAGTATGTTGATCGGGGGGGCGTTTGGGTGATGAACCATACCTCTGTGCCGGATGAATTGCGGGGACAGGGGGTGGCGGGGCGTTTGGTGAAAACGGCTTTGGAGGCTGCTCGCGCGGCCGGCGTTAAGGTAGATCCGCAGTGCAGTTACGTCGCGGTGTATATGGAGCGACATCCGGAGTTTGCTGATCTGCGGGTGTAGGTGTCCACGGACTCGAGCTGGTCACGCTTGGTTTGGTGCTTTCGTCGGGTTCCAGATTGGACTCAAGATGGGAGATGAAAGTTGTTAATTTGGACGAGAAATTTGAGCTAATTGAGGAGCAGTGGAGGCCGAAGGAGGTGGCGGCTTTGAACGGTCAAGAAGTGAAGCTCGTGCAGATCGATGGGGTATTTCCGTGGCATTATCATGAGCACGAGGACGAGCTCTTTATGGTCGGCAAAGGAGTCAGGCAGATTGAATTCAGGGATCGGGGTGAGGGGCTTGATTCGGAGCGCGCGGCAGACCGGATAGGGGAGCTCCAAGGGGGCGAACTGACCGTTGTGCCTCGAGGCGAGGAGCATCGCACGCGAGCGGTGTCCGAAGCTGAGGTTATGATTTTCGAACCTGCGTCCGGGCTGAATACCGGCACTCTCACGGATGTATTGTTTGCGGCGCCGAAAGGCGTTCGAATGTGAGAAAACACACAAAACACGACATGCCCCCCCGTCTCCCCCGCCTGAAGCACGGTGCAGGGGAGGCGGGATAGGGGTCGAGGTCGGCCGAGGCGCGGTGGGTAATCAACGGCCGATTCTAAGGAGTCGGGCGTAAAGCTCGACCCACGATAGAATTGGGTGTCTTTTTTGGTTCGGACGCAGGGCCCGATATGCCTTAAAGTGCGTCCAAGATGGTTTGGACTTGGGCCTTGAGAGTCGGATCTTTGAGGAGGGGATTGAAGGCTTTGGGGAGTTCCCGGGTGGTGTCTCGGCTGAGTCTGCCTTCGTAGTTTTTGAGGACATCGGAGCGGAACTCTGAATCCTTGAATTGGGTGAGGGACTGGGCGGCTAGCTTAACTTTTTCATCGTCTCCGCCGGTGATTCGGCTGGAGCTGATGAGGCGTTTGAGGTTGTCCTTCGCGTTGGATTGATCGGTGGCATTCGACGACTTTTTTGCGAGGGCTAGCCAGACTTGGCCGGCGGAGATGTCGGACCAGCGGGTGAGGACGGTGAGGGCGTCGGCGCGAAGGGGATGGTCGGTCAGGATGAGGGACTGGACGTAGTCGGCGGCGGCGGCCCCGGAGATGCCGTCGAGGATTTCGAGGACGCCCTGGCGGGCTGCGTCGGAGGGGGCGGACGTCAGTGCCGGTTGGTAGTTTTGAGTCCAGAGGTGGTCGGCGACGCCGAGACTGGCGCTGAGCTTTTTAAGGCTACCTTGGGCGAGGCGTTTGAGGGGATCGGAGGCGAGGACGATGGCGAGGAGTTGGTCGATGCTTGCGGGGTCGCCGACGACTTCCATGGCTTTGAAGGCGGCTTGGCGAATAGCGGGATCCTGGCCGGGGTGGGCGAGTTGGTTGATGAGGGGGAGGGCTCCGTTGGTGTTGCGGAGAATGAGGAGTCGAAGGGCGGAGACGCGGTCATCGATGGGGCCGGTGCCTTGGGCGGCGGAGAGGAGGGCTTTATCGGCGGAGGGGGCCTGGAGGCGGGCGAGGGCGTCGGAGACCGTGCGGTCGCGGTTGTCGGCGAGATAGAGTGCGTAGAGGGGGGCGTAGCTTTGGTCCGAACCGATGAAGCCGAGGGTGCGGATGATGAGAGGTTGCTGGGCGGCGGATGCGGTGGAGAGGAGGGCGATGACGTCGGCTTCGGAGGCGGTGAGACGTTGGTCGGCGATGGCACCGAGGGCGACGGCTTGGTCGGCGACCGAAAGGGTGGCGAGTTGGGTGATGACTTGGTCTCGGAGCGAGGAGGAGATGGCGGCTTTGATGAGCACGTCGCGGCGAGCGTAGGCGGGATCGGTGAGCGCGGTTTGCAGCACTTTGGTGGCGGCTTTGCGATCGAGGGAGGTGAGTTGGGCGAAGGCGGCGGTGCGGATGGCGGGGGACTGGCCGGAGAGGGCCAGAGTGGCGGCGAGTTTACGATCGGTGAGGCCGGCTTCGATGAGGGCGCGTTCGATATCGGCTTTGAGGGGGCCGGTGGCGGTGGCGTGGCGGCGCTGGAGGGCGGAGCGCGCGGAGCGTCCGTTGATCTTAGCGAGAGCGGTGGCAGCGTGGGATGCAGCGGTGAGGTCGCCGGATTTGAGAACGGTAGTGATCGGGCGGACGGCGCGGGATTCACCACGGTAGGCGAGGGCGTCGATGTAGGCGGGTTGGTCGGCGGGGTCGGCGGCGGCGAGGGCTTTGGCTAAGGCGCTGATCGCGGAGGGGGAGGGGATGGCGGCGAGGGAGCGGCGGGCGTTATCGCTGATACGGGGATCAGGATCGGTGAGGAGGGCGGTGAGGGGTTTCACGGCGGTCTTGGTGCCGATGAGCTCCAGCATGCGAATGTTCCAGTCACGGATGGCAAACGGGGTGCCGGTGCCGATGTGTTGAATGAGTTCCTCTTCGTAGGCGCGTTGGCGGGAGGACTTCGCAGCGACGAGCGTTTGGCGGAGGTCGAGGCGAGCGGCTTGGCGGACGGCGTAGTCGCTGGAGTTGAGGTTGATGATATGGGCGCTGATGTCGCTGGCGTGCGTGGCGGTGGTCGCGAGGGCGAGGGTGGCGGCGAGGAGGAGCGCGGGGGCGAGTTTGGAGAAGGTTTTTTTGATCATGAGGCGGGAGGGAAATTGGGGCGGTGGGGCAGGTTTATTTTTAGCCACGAATGGACACTAAAGGGCATCGTCTACCGACGACGCACTGCGGGCTGAAGCAATGATGATTTTAACAGAAGCAAACGAAGGGCAGGAGGGGCTGACGCACTGGGGTTGTTTTTTGGCGGAGGGGCAGGATTGGGCGCCGTCGAGCAACGCCCATTGTGAGATCCGGATCGGGAGGCAGATTGGGTGCGATGGATGATGGGGACTTTGGGGTCGATGCGGACGGCCCAGCGGTCCGTCCCTCCCTTGGACTATTTTTAGGCGGGCAGTTCGTAGCCGGCGCGGCGGGGGCGGTCGGTCCAGCGGGCGGCACCGGAGTCGGCTTTGATTTGCTCGCGTTTGGGGTCCCATTTGATGGGGCGGTTGAGACGCTCCGCGATGCCGGAGAGTTGGCAGATGGTGGCGGTGCGGTGGCCGACGTGGGCGGGGCAGATGGTGGTCCGGCGGGTGCGGATGCAGTCGAGCCAGTTCTGGGCGTGGTCGGTGGATTTGTAGAGGCGGGTATCGCTGGGGCTGAGGGGGCGTTTGGCGAGTTCGGGCACGGAGGTCTCGAGTTGACCGCCGCGGCTGACGCTGACTTCGCCTTCGGTGCCGATGAAGCGGATCATGTGGCCGTTGGTCTCCGGGTGATCGCGGACGACTTTGATGCCGTCGGAGTATTGGAAGTATTGATACGGTTCGCCTTCGTAGCCCTTGGGCACGCAGAGGGTGGGGCCGGTGTGGTCGCGGCCGAGGGCCCATTGGGTGATATCGTAGTGGTGGGCGCCCCAGTCGCCGTTTTTGCGGGAGCCGTATTCCCAGAAGCTACGCCAGCCTCCGCCGTAGTCGCCGAGGACGCGTGCGGCGGTGTAGGGTTCGAAGGGGGCGGGGCCGAGCCATTTATCGTAGTTGAAGCCGGCGGGGATGGTTTCGGGGGCGCGGAGTTGGGCGGGAGGGAAGGTGCCGAGGCGGACGTGGACGCGTTTGACTTCGCCGATCCAGCCGCTGCGGACCATCTCGGCGGCTTTGAGGAAGGCGGAGTCGGAGCGTTGTTGGGAGCCGACCTGGACGATGGCGCCGTAGCGGCGTTCGGCGGCGACCATGGCTTGGCCTTCGGCGATGGTGAGGGTCATGGGCTTCTCGACGTAGACGTCTTTGCCGGCGCGCATGGCGGCGATGGCGATGGCGGCGTGCCAGTGGTCGGGGGTGACGATGACCACGCCGTCGACGGCGGGATCGTTGATGATGTCTTCGTAGTCGGGGGTGGCGGTGACGTCGGCGAAACCGCGGCGAGTCAGGTTGGCTTTGGCGTCGGCGAGTTTGTCGGGTTTGACGTCGCAGACGTAGAGAGGATGCACGCCGGGGACGTCGGACATGGTGATGAGGCCGCCCATGCGTTTGCCGTGGCCGATGAAGGCGAGGTTGATGCGGCTGTTGGCGCCGGGGGTGCCGTTAAGGCCGATTGTTTGGGCCCGGAGAATGGAGGGGGCGGCGAGGAGCGTGGCGCCGAGGGTCGCGGTGTGCTTGAGGAAGGTGCGGCGCGAGGCGAAAGGGGTGGGGGGGGGCATTTGCATGGGGGGGGGGTGATGGTAAACGAAGAGGTTGGGGGAAATTTGAGGGGGAGTCAGGCTGAAATATTTTAGATTTTCGAATGCAGGTTTTGGCGCAGGATTTTTAACCGCGAATGGACACGAAAGGCTTCACCTACCGGTTACGCAGTGGCGTGCTGATGCACTGAAGATTTTGACGGAAGTAAACGAAGCGAAGGAAGGGCTGACGCAGGTTTTTTTTACGGGAGGTAACAGAGGTAAGGGAGGGCTGGCGCGGTGATGGAGCGGTCGGGGCGGAGGGGCCGGATCGGGCGTCGTCGAGTAACGCCCCGACATTCGGAGCGTGGAGGCACAGGCGGACCGACTCGGCGGGGCGGTTCTTGTCTGACTGAGGGGCAACGGACGCCGGCTGAAGCACGGCGCAACGCCCTCCTCTAAATTCGGGACAGGGGCGCACGGCGCAACGGTTCGTCCCTACCCCGGGCGACAAGGGAGGGTTGAAGACTGAGCGGGGAGGTGTAGGGTTGGGGCGATGAAGAAGGGATTTTTGATCTTATGGTTTGGGCTGATGGGGGTGGCGGCGTTTGGGGTGGAAACGGTGAGGGGACCGGTGGATGAGGGGGAGTTGGGGATGACGTTGAGTCATGAGCATGTGTTGGTGGATTTTGTGGGGGCGGATTTGGTGAGTCGGGATCGGTATGATCGGGCGGAAGTCATCGCATTGGCGTTGCCGCGGGTGCTGGCGGCGAAGGCGCGCGGGGTGCGGACGATCGTGGAGTGCACGCCGAATTTTATCGGTCGAGATCCGGAGCTATTGCGGGAGTTGAGTGAATTATCGGGGGTGAAATTTCTCACCAACACGGGGCTTTATGGGGCGGTGGGGGATAAATTTTTGCCGGCTTACGCTTGGACGGAATCGGTGGAGGAATTGGCGGCGAGGTGGATTGCGGAAGCAAACGAGGGGATCGAGGGCACGGGGATTAAACCGGCGTTCATTAAGTTGGCGGTGGATCGTGATGCGATGCTCTCAGAGGTGGATGCGAAGTTGATCGCGGCGGGGGCTTTGGCGCATCTGGAAACGGGGTTGACGATGGCGGTGCATACGGGAGCGGGCCCGGGGTTGGCGCAGTTGGATATACTGGCTGAGTATGGGGTCGGCGCGGCGGCGTGGATTTGGGTGCATGCGCAGGGTGCTCAGGAGGCGGATTTGTTAACGGCAGCGAAACGGGGGGCTTGGATTTCGTTGGATGGCTTGCGCGAAAAAACGGTGGCTCGGCATGTGGAACTAGCGTTGGCGCTGCGCGCGGCGGGACATTGGGCGCAGGTGCTGGTGTCGCATGATGCGGGGTGGTTTGATCCGGCGAAACCGGGGGGCGGAACCTATCGTGGCTATGAGGTGTTGTTCACCGATTTTCTGCCGGGATTGCGGGAAGCGGGGGTGAGTGAGACGGAGATTGAATCGTTGTTGGTGAAGAATCCGGCGAAGGCTTTTGCGGTGGGGCAGGATCTTTTAACCACGAATGGATACGACGGAGCACGGTAGTGCGGAGATGGTGCGATCTTGGATCGTGCCCCGAAGGGGTGATGAAGTGGGTGCCCTCTGGGCGACTGAAGAACAATGACTTCGCTACCGCTTCGTCACTGAGCGGAAGGGTGAGATTTGTTTTTTGGCCGAGGGGCAGCGTGCTTAACCATCCCGCAGGGCGGGAGACGGAATACGCACTGGGGGGGGGCTGCCGTATTGACTATTTTGACAAAAGCAAACGAAGAGGAAGAAGGGCCGACGCGCTGGATTTTACCGGAGAGAACAGAGGGAACTGAGGGCTGACGCGGGGTGGTTGTTTTTAGGGCAGGACGGGTAGCGTGGTTGGTCGCAGAGCGCACCGAGGAGGCGGAGAGGTTGGGGAGGCGGAGAGGCAGGATCGGGCGTCGTCGAGCAACGCCCCGACATTCCGGAACTGAGGGGCAGGTGCGGACGGCCCGGCGGTGGGTCCTTACCGCGGAGATGCTGATGGCTGACTCAAGCTGGGGTAAACGATTCAGGAGGCGGTGGGGGAATATTGTTCGTCTTTTAAGGGGAAATGGGACGAGGTGGGGAATGCGTTTTCTGATTACCCTGTTGAGTTTAGCGGCAGCACTGCATGCGGCAGAGCGGCCGAATATTATTGTGATTATGGCCGATGACCTGGGTTACGGTGATGTGTCGATTTACGGGGCGAAACGGGTGCAGACGCCGCATATTGATCAGTTGGCGAAGGATGGGGTGCGTTTCACGAGCGGCTATTGCACGGCATCAACTTGCACCCCGACGCGGTTTTCATTTTTGACCGGTGAGTATGCGTTTCGGCGCGAGGGGACGGGGATCGCTCCTCCCAATGGGCCGGCGGTGATTCCGGGTGGGACGGAGACGGTGGCTTCGCTGTTGAAGCGGGCGGGTTATGCGACGGCCGTGATTGGCAAATGGCATTTGGGTTTGGGCGGACCGGATGGGCCGGATTGGAATGGCGAGCTGCGACCGGGACCGGCAGAGATCGGGTTCGATTACCACTTCTTGTTGCCGACGACGAATGACCGGGTGCCGCAAGTTTATGTGACGGATAGCAAGGTATTGAATCTTGATCCGGCGGATCCGTTGTGGGTGGGCAGTAAGAATCCTGACGGACAGCCGACGGGGATCACGCATCGCGGGGATTTGAAGATGGATTGGACGAAAGGGCACAACCAGACGATCCACAATGGCATCAGTCGGATTGGATTTTACACGGGCGGACATGCCGCGCGTTTTCGCGATGAAGATCTCGCGGACGAGTGGGTGAAGCAGTCGGATGCATGGATCGAGAAGAACAAGGATGGTCCGTTTTTTCTGTTTTTTGCTTCGCACGATTTGCATGTGCCGCGGATTCCGCACGAGCGTTTCCAAGGGAAGTCGGAACTGGGGCTGAGGGGCGATAGTATCGTGCAACTCGATTGGTGCGTGGGCGAGCTGCGCAAGACGCTGGAGCGGCTCGATATTGCGGATAATACTCTGATCGTTTTCTGCTCAGACAATGGCCCGGTGATGGACGACGGTTATGCGGATGGGGCGTTAGAGAAGGTGGGTTCACACCGCGCGGCGGGTCCGTTCATGGGCGGCAAGTATAGCGTTTTTGAAGGGGGCACGCGCACGCCATTTATCACGTGTTGGCCGGGTGAAATCGAACCATCGATTTCGAACGAATTGGTGAGCACGGTGGATTTGGCGGCTAGTTTTGCGGCGATCGCGGGCGTGAATGTGCCCGACCAGGCGGCACCGGACAGCAGGGATATATCAGGCGCGTTACTCGGCAAAATGGGAGCAAAGGGTCGCGACGATCTCGTGCAGCAGGATAATGGTTCGTGGGGAAATTATGGTTTCCGCGCCGGGGACTGGAAGTTGTTACGTCATTCGCAGAATCTCGCTCGTAACTCGGTGGTGGAAGAGGAACTCGCGAACACGGAGGTGCCGCTGCACCAGCTGTTCTATCTGCCGGAAGATCCGGGAGAGCGGCATGACTTGGCGGCGCAAAAACCGGAAGTGTTGGCGAAGATGGTGGCCCGACTCGATGCGGTGATCGCGAGTGGGCGGCAGCGGGGGGATTAGGCGCCGGGGGACGGAGAGGCAGGAATTTTTTACCACGAATAGACCCGACGGAGCGCGGCAGCGCGTAGATGGTGCACCGGGACGGTGTGCCCCGGAGGGGTGATAACGTGGGTGCCCTTTGGGCAACTGAAGAACAAAGGCTTCGCGATGCGGGGGGCTGACGCGCTGGTTTTTTAGTTTGGGACCGAGAGGCAAGGCTGGTGAGGCAAGGCCTTGGCGGCCACGGGAGGGGGGGCGTTTGGTATTTTGTAGAGGGGCGGAGGGGGTAGGATGGGGCGACATCAAGCAACGCCCCTTGTTACATTCGGACTGGGGGGCAGATGCGGACGGCCCAGCGGTTCGTCCCTCCCTTTCTGAGGGGCAACGGACGGCGCATCGGGTGGGCGTGCGTGGGATGAGGGGCGCCTCAAAAAAAAGGGGGGGGAGGAAGTGAAATTACGACGGGTCCAGAAAGCGCGCGATGTGGGCGGCGATTTGTGCAGGGGCGTGAGACACAATTTCGTGGTGGGACAAGAGAGAGAGCCGGACGTAGGTGAGATCTCCGGATGTCTTTTTCCGCCATTCAGATGGGAGATGAGAACGGGCGGAGCTATCACTGTGGAGTAAGCAGATTGGTTTGCGGGTGGTGCCTTCAAATTGCTGCCGGCGGAGGTTTTCGCCCAACGCGATTGTGATCGGGTCGGGAGTGACGACGCCACCCGGGGGGGGGTTGGGGGGATTTGGCGAGGGGGCGGATAGTTTTTGCCTCAATATCCGGGCCGTCCAGAGCGGCAATTTGAGCCAGCGTCCAAAGGCTGAAGGGTAGGACTGTTGCCAGGCGGATTGGTAAGCGATGATCAGGCCGAATCGTTTTACAAATCGTGATCGGCGCTGAAACTCGAGCGGTAGAACAGTATCGAGCAGGAGTAATTTGAGGTGTTGATGCCCTTGTTTTTCGAACGCCTGGTTAATTAACCAGGCGGTGGTGCCGCCGAGGCAGTAGCCGAGAGTCGCGATGGGCTTGTCGCCAAATTGACGAGTAATTGCGGCGGTGGCAGACGCGATATACTTTGAAATCGTCGCGGGGTCGGATGCGCGCTCAACGGACTCCGGGAGGGAGCGACTGAGCCAGTAAACGGGCCGTTGCGGAGCGAGATGATTGATGAGCGGACGGAATCGGACGAATTGGGGATCGTCGCCTGCTCCGCCGGGAATGATCAACAGGGGGATGCCCGAACCGGTGGTATGAATCGAAATTATGGATACGGAAGTGGGCGTAGTCGGGGCGATAAGCGCGGCGAGATGACGGTCTATCCATTGCGCGAGATCTTTGATCGAGGCGGACTGATGCAAAATCCCGACGGGAAGCCGCAGATTGAATTCGGTTTCGATTACCGCGATCCATTGGGCCGCGACCAGAGAATCGCCCCCCGTGGCAAAGAAGTCGGTGGTCAGGCTGGGGGGGGGGAGATTGAGCTGGCGGTGCCAGAGATTGAGTAGGCGTCGTTCCGTGGGGCGGAAATCTTGCGGGTCAATTTCGGCAACGGAAGGGGATGGGGGGGGGAGATTGCGATGATCGACTTTACCGGAGTGGGTGAGGGGCAGGAAATCCAGCGCGCGCCACAGACTGGGGACGGCGGCGGCGGGCAATTGTTGGGCGACGGCCTGCCGGATTTTTTTCAAATCGAGCTCGGATGATCCTGCGACCCAGGCGGCGAGGAGTGGGCTCGCGCCAGGGGCGCGGTGAAGGCCGACAAAAACGTCTTTTACGCCAGCTTGTTCGCGCAGGCGGGAGACGATCTCGGCTGGATCGATACGGACGCCCCGAATTTTGATCTGCTGATCGCGGCGACCTTCGAATTGGAGAGTGCCGTCGGGGGTGAGCACGACGCGGTCGCCGGAGTGGTAACGACGAGGGGAAGGGGGGGATTCGAATGGCGATGCCGCTTGAGCTGTTTCTAAGAGGTAGCCGCGCGCGACGAGGGCACCGCTGATCCAGAGTTCGCCGGGCCAGCCGGCGGGCAAGGTTTGGCCGAGAGGGGAAACGACTTCGACGGTGACGTTACTGATGGGTCGACCGATATTGCGGCCGGATTGAGTCTTGATCCGCGAGAAGGGAAGGGTCGAGGCGAGGCGGTCAAAGAGGGTTTGGGCGGTGCAGTAGACGGTGGTCTCGGTGGGGCCGTAGAGGTTGACGACGCGTTGCACGGAGGGCTGTTGGGAGAGGGCGGTGATGAGGGCGTCGGGGATGATATCTCCGCCAGTGCTGACGAGACGAGCGGCGGGCGGAAACCCTCCGGAGTCGAGGAGGGTGGTGAGTTGATTTGGCGCGCTGCCGATACAGGTGAATTTTTCGAAAAACGGAGACTCGCGCAGCTGGGAGACTTGGGCGAAGGAGACGAGACTGCCGGAGTGGGCGAGGGTGGTGAAGATCTGCGAGATGCAGGAATCAAAGGCAGGGGAATCGATGAAGGGCACCCATCGAAGGGCGTCGGGGTCGGCCACCTGAGCGGTGGCGTGGGCCACGAAATTGACGGCTTGGCGGTGCTCAACGCCCACGAGTTTGGGGAGACCGCTGCTTCCCGACGTGAAGATCGCGTAGGCTAGGTGCGAGGGGAGCAAGGAGGGAGCGGGCGCGGCGGGCGCGGCGGGCGCGGCGGACGCGGGCGGGGAGGGGGGAGGGAGGTTGGCGGGGTCGAGGCACGGAATTGTGCATGCGGCGGCCGACAGCTCTGCGGAAAACTTCGCATCGCATAGCACGACGACGGGCTGACCTTGCCGGATTAAACGCACGAGCCGAGGGAGCGGAAAACCGGCGTCGAGCATGAGGTTAGTGCCGCCAGATTTCAGCACGCCGAGGATCGAGGCAAGGAGGCGGGCGGAGCGAGGGAGCACGACGGCGCAAAGCGTATCGGGAACGATGCCTAATTGGCGAAGGCGGGCGGCGATACGCTCGGCCGAGGCGTTGAGTTGTTCGTAAGTGGTGGTGGCTTCGTCGTCGTGGATGGCGACTTTTTGAGGGTGTGATCGCGCGGATTTTTCGAAGCGATGATGCAGCAGTTCGTCGGTTGGAACCGGCAGGACGGGACCGGTGAGTTGACGCCGAATTCCGGCCGCGGTGGCGGGGGAGACGAGTGGAATCGAACGTAGGGGCGTGTCGGGGTGGGCGATAGAGTGGCGGAGAACGGTGAGGTAGGCGTTCGCGATACTGTGAGCAAAGGCTGCGTCGAATTGATCGGCGGAAGCAACGAGCTCGAGTTTGAGTTGCGGATTAAGATGACCCGTCAGCAGGAGAGGAATGGGCGGCCGACTTTGGGTGAGATCGAACTCCTGATGCAGGGTTGTTTGCCAGCGATGATTAAACGCTTCGACGTGGTCCCGATTTTCGATGACCACGCTAGAAGAAAATAAAGGGGGAGCGATATCGGGAGCGGCCGCTCGAATATCGAGCATGGTATCGAGTTCGGCGTCACGCAGGGAGATTTGTTGTTCGCGAAGAGACTGGAGTAAGTCGCGGAAGGATTGGTCGGGGTTTAATTTGGCGCGGAAGGGAAGCGTGTTGATGAACAATCCGACGGCGGATTTGGCTTCGCCGGCCGGGAGGTGTCGGCACGCCCGAGTCACGCCGAATACGATATCGTGGGTGTCGAGCAGAGCGGATAAGACCACGGACCAAGCGCCCAACACCACGGTGCCAGTGGTGATTTGAGATTCGCGCGCGGCGCGAACGAGAGTGGCCTGCTCCCCGGAGGTGAGGGCAATCGCGGCGAGGTGGTGGCTCCGCCCGCGAGGAGAGGAAGGGGGCAGTGGTTGCGTTGGGTTGACCGGGGCGGGGGGATCGGCGAAATATTTTCGCCAATGGGCGGCGGCGAGTCCTCGGTCGTGGGCGGCTTGTCGCTTCGTCTGGAGGGCGCGGGCGACTTGGGTGGCAGTCAGGGCGACCGGAGGAAGGGGTTGGTGCGTTTTGGCGGCAGCAAAAGCGGTTAGAATGGGTTCGAACGAACGTCCGTCGAAAAGGGCGTGATGGAAAGTCCAGACCCAGCGCAGTTCGGCGGGGGATACTTCGAAAACGGTGATCCGCCACAGCGGGGGCTGATCGAGCTCAAAAGGATTGGCCCGATCTGTGGCGAGGAATTGCAGCCATGATTCGGGGGTCGCGGTGGAGGTGTCGGGGGCAGGCGCAACGTGCCAGGGGAGAGTGAGCTGGTCGGCGACAAACGGGATGAAGGTGCCGGCAGCATCGCGTCGAAACCCCACGCGGAGGGTGTCGAAGTGGGACAGGACGGCGGTCCAGGCTCTCTTTACCTCGGGGGTGAAAACTCCGGAGCGATCGGTGCAGGAGATTTGGACCAGCGGTTGGGATCGAGATGAGATCGGCTCGACTAAGAACGAGGTTTGTCCAGGCGTGAGGGCGATTTCCGGCACAAGGGGTATGGGCGTTGGTCGGTGGGAATTGGAGACGCTCAGCGGTGACCGACGAGGCAGTGACTTCTCCGACAGAGAATGCCATTACTATCCAGGCCGGTCTGAAAGAGGCGTGACCGCACCACCAAGCCGGCTGCAGCCAAGGAAGACTCGTAACGGGAGAAGGGCGTGAAGAATTCGAAACGACCGGAGGGCGCCGTGATGAGCGTGCGGGTTTCGGTCGAGGAGTCGTAAACTGTCTTGCCGAGAAGTTGTTTCATTTGGTGGTGGGGGAGGTCGAGTGCCGCCAGATCAACCCCGTGCGGGTCCCACGTTGCGCCGGTGAGGGATTCGAATTCAGCGGGGGTGAGGGCGATGATCGAGGTGGGCGAGTCGAGTTCACTGAATAGCATGAGGGCGAAGCCGTCGGAAGAAAGGAGACGTGATCCTTCTTCCTGAATAGCGAGCCAACGGGGAGGGGGGCAGCAGTTGGCGAGGCCGTGTTGGATAAGGATTGATACCTGACCGGTCGAGAGGTCTTTGAGGCAGTCGCAGGCGTCGGCGACGTGAAACGTAAGCTCGGGCACGGGGATTTCGAGTTGGCGGTAGAGGGCCGGCATATCGTGTAAATCGAGGGCATGGATGATGGAATCATCGCAGCAATAAGACACTAAGAAGTCGCGAAATGCCCGGGCATTGGACGGTGCGGTGTAGCCTTGGAAAAGAACCGTGGGTTTGGGGCCACAGCGCTTGATGGCGTCGGCTAAACTGGGATGCCCGCGATCGATATTGAGGGTGCGATCTAAGGTAGGGGTCCCATCATTACCGGTGAGCTCATTGCGCACGAATTGCTGGACAAATTGCGAAATCCCCTCGATGCGCGTAGGAGAGATCTTGCGAGGAAGAGAAGGTGAAGTGATTGCCATCCGAAACGACAGAACACCGGCTAAGGACGGAAGGGACTGCAAGCTTGGGGTAGGGGGTGATGCACCAGAGGAGATAAAATGCGTAAAGTCCGGATAAAAGGGGCTTTGATTTTTCTGAAAGAGCAGGACAGCTGGTAGGGGGTGAACGACAAGATAAGCAAACGGCCGGGGCGATACCTGTTGGGGGTGATTTGGTGGAGCGGCGGGGGGCTTCTTTAGCGGTGGCGGGTTTTGGGGCGACGGGGTATTTCGGGTCGATCACGTTGGGCCGGATTCTGGTGGGTTTGGTGGTGGATCGATGGGGGAATCGTCGGGTGGTGGGTGGTGGCGCAATGTTGGCGGTGGGGGGAGCGGTATTGTTGCTGGTGGCAGACTCGGTGGGCGGGGCGAGCCTAGGGGTGATCTTGATGGGGTGGGGTTTTGCGCCGATTTATCCGGGGCACATGCATGAGGCGACCCACCGATTCGCCCCGGAGGCGGTGCAAACGGTGATCGGTCGGCAGACGGCTTCGTCGTATATCGGCGGGGCGGGTTTACCAGCGATTTCGGGGTGGTTGGTGCAGGAGTGGTCGGTGTCGAGTGTGCCGTGGATTGCCGTGGGGGGAACGGTATTGCTCGGGTTGGTGATTTGGCGGGTGAATCGATTGACGGCGAGGTGAGGTTCGGAGGGCACGCGGGCCGGCCGAGCCGAACACAAAAACCGCCGAGCGGGAGGGCTCGGCGGGATGAAGTGATCAAGCGGAGGGAATAGCTTACTGGTAGGTTTGCGTTTCCTTCCAAGTCTGGAGATCGCGGAAGGTGGGTGGTGCGTCGCTGGCGGAGTGGGCTTTGCTGGCAACGAGGGTTTTAATGTTGCGACCGTGCGCGGGGTCGAGGGCGGCGGCGAAGCGTTTGGCGGCGTCGGCTTGAGTGAGTTGATCGAGCGCGGTCAGGGTGTCCCGGGTGCGATCCCAGTCGGCGTGGTAGTCGTAGCCGAGGGAGAACATGTGGTCGGCTTTTTCGGCGATGCTCTTGGGTTTTTCTTCGAGTTGAGAGCGGGCACCGGCGACGAGGGTGGCCCACTTATCGGCGGGGAGGTTGGCGAGGAGATCCGGCATGGTGGCGAGGAACTTGTCGGAGCGTTGTTGAAGCTCATCGGGGGCGTAGGCACTCGATTGAATGACGGCGTAGAGGAGGCTCATGCCCCGAGAGACGCCGCTGCCCGCGCCGACGATGTAGCCGAGTTGTTGTTTGGTGCGAAGTTCCTCGGAGTAAGGGGTGCGCATGAAGTTGCCGATGACTTCCATGGCAGCGCGCGTTTCGGGGTCGTCGTTGGGGATGATGTAGAGGTTCCAAAACGCAGAATTAACCCCCTCGATCACGGCGGTATCGACGATGGATTCACCGGAACGGAGACTGAGGTTGGCGCGACGCACGAGCGAGTCGGTGGGGGCGGACTTGGCTTTGAACAGACTGCGTAAACGGTGGGCGATGACGGTGGCGTCTTCGGGGATAATATGACCGTGGATGAGGATCTGGAGCTGGCCTTGGGCGAAGAATTCGGAAGCGTTGGTTTGGACCTCGGCCCAAGTGACGGATGAGGCGCGGTCGAGGGAGTGGTCAGGCAAGAAGTTGAACTCGCGCATGGCGGCGGTCGAGCGGTCGCGGGCCAGAACGTAGGCTTCGGTTTGTTGGTAGCTATTGAGGTTGCGAACCACGAATTCGCTGAGGGAGGCGAACCGGGCGGGCGTCACCTCGAGTGCGCGCATACGACTCAGGACATAGTAGACGAAGCGCACCGGAGAATCGGCAAAGCCGGAGACCGTGAGGGTGAGGCCTTCGAGACCGATGGAGAGGGTGTGGTCGACTCCCGCGATGCCGGCGTCGCCGGCCCCGGGTTCGATCGCGTCCTGCAGGATTGTTTCGTAGAAGCGAAGGAGGAGGTCGGTTTCGGCGGTGGCGGTGGCGCGCCGGGGAACGAAGCGAAATTTAACGGCGGTCTGCGGGCGTTCGAATTCGAGATCTTGCGCGTAGTAAAGTTGCAGGCCCTCCTCATCGATCAACTTGAGGGGGCGTTCGGAGACGAGTTTAGTTTCGCCGGGGATGAAAGGGTTGGCGGAGGGGAGGGCGAACTCGACCACGGCGGGTGGCATGACGAGACGGTCGTAGGCATCGCCGGTAGTTTCGGTGTAGGCGTAGGCAGATTCGTAGATCTCTTCGGTGCGGTCGGTGGGCACGCCCTTGGCTTGGAAAGTGGCGAGCATGTTGTCGGGGGTGAGGGCGTTGAGGAGTTCGCGATAGGCGGCCTCGTCGGGCTGACCCCAGACGATCGGGGCGCGTTCGGCGATGGAGAGCGGGTAGTAGAGGGCGTTGTTGGCCAGCTCGGTGGCGAGGGGGGCGCCTTCGCCGCGATCGCGATAGGATTCTTCGAGGGAAGCGATGCGGGCTTGGTCGGCGTAGAAGGCCGAAGGGAAGGGCGAATCGCGAAGATGTTTCAGGTAGGAGAAAAAGAGTTCCATCACCGCCTGCACGCTAGCGGCGCCGTGGGGTGTGAGGTCAGCCGAGAGGAAGAGGGACTCGTAGCCGGTGGTGCGGGTCCAAGAGAAGCCGCCGACGGTGGTGGCGAGGTCTGCGTCCTTGAGGGCTTTGACCAGGCCGCCTTCACCAGGATAATTGATGAGGGAAAGGAGGAGGGCGTCCGGTTTGCTGGCGAAATTTGGACGCGTGGGGGGAATGACAAATTCGAGCCAAAGCTGGCGGATTTCTTTGACGGGTTCGATCGTGGCGAGCCGGAGCGCTGCTTGGCGGGGCAGGAAAATGGGTTCACGGTCGATGGTGGGGAGGTCGCGATTGGGGACCGGACTGAAATATTGGCGAGCGTAGGCCTCGAGTTGGTCGAGGGGAGTATTGCTGGCGATGGAGAGGGCCATGCGATCGGCGCTGTAGGTGGCCTCGTAGAAGGCGCGGACGACGTCGGCATTGGCGTGGGCGAGGGTCTGCAGGTTGCCGGTGGAAAACTTGGATTCGCCGGCGGCGGGGTTGTAGAGTTCGCGACGAACGTTGAGCATACGACGGAGGTCGTTTTGGACGTGGCGCATGGCCTCGTTGTTAACGGCGTTGACCTCTCGTTCGGTGAAATCGGGGTTGAAGAGAGGCGCGATGAAGAATTGGGAGAAGCGATCGAGGGCGCCTTCGAGGGCCTCGTGACGAATCTCGAATTGGTAGTTGGTGAGATCGGTGGACGTGTAGGCGTTATTGTAGCCACCGTTGGTGTTGATGTAGGTGGCGTAATCTTTCACGTCGGGGTATTTCTCGGTGCCGAGAAAGAGCATGTGCTCAAGGAAGTGGGCGAGGCCGGCGTGTTCGAAGGGGTCGTCGATTTGGCCGATGCCGACGGCGAGAGCGGCAGCAGACTTGTTGAAATTAACGTCGGAGACAAGGAGGACTTTGAGGCCGTTAGGGAGGGTGAAGCGGCGGAACTCGGCTTTGTCGGTCGATGCGACGACCCGAGGAGGGAGCTGGGGCAGCTCGGCTGCGGCTGCGGGTAGCAGGGGGAGGGTGGATATGGCCCCGCAGAGAGTGATGAGAGAACGAATAAGACTTCTTGGCATGACATATTAGTGGACACAAAATCGCCAAGTGGCCAGCCGCTGATGATTAATGGTCGCGATACGGGTCGGGCGGTCGGGGGGGGGGGGGGGTGAAAATGAATCGGTTTTGGCCGAGTGGAAGTGGGGGAGAGGAGGAGTGAGTGAGTTCTCGCCATCTGGTTAAGTATCGGTTCGGTTGGGGGCTTGAGTAACGAATCACAGATTTCGAGCGCGACGTGGGATTGGCTTTTCCGGCATGCGGGATTTCCGGGTCACCGGTTGCCCGCAGCGGCGGAATGTTTGGTTTTGTTTGCCGCGGCGGCCCGGCAGGACGACGCCGACGGAGCGGGCAATGGGCTGACGATTCGACAGGATGGGGCGCTGTTGGCCTCGCAGCGTCAGCAGGCGCTGAATCGGAGTCATGCGCACATCAAGAGTAACAATCGCACGAAGATTTAGCGGACTGGGGTAGGGTGGTTAGAGGGACGGGCGACTGGGCTGAAGGCTTTTTTGGAAAAAACAGGGTATTGAACTGAGGAAAACTGAGCCGTTCACCCTGGTTTTTACGCAGAAATCGAACGTTGCGGCTGCTTGGGTTCTTCCCTCGGGGGGGATTAAACCAAAGGTGGGCCGTTAATTTTTTAACTCGAAAAGTTTCTCCGACCATGAATTGACCGTCCTCCTCCGAAGCCACTTCGCCCGACTGCCCTACCCAAGGGTCCAGGTGGAAAATCGCGCCGCAAGCGCAGCCTCGTTACCTCAATTCAGTCGCGATCCCGGCCGATGGTGGAACGGGAGTGGTAGGAGCATTTTACCATTCTCATGGCACGGCCCCAGCGGCCCGACGGAGCGCAACGGTGGCAGATCAGCTGGCAAAACTCGGCATCGAAACAGCGGATACGTTTGGCACGTAGAGTGACGACGGGAAGGGAGCGTTGCGTTGGAAGGAAGCGTTGCCAGCGTGCGAGGGAGTCTACGGGGTCGCGGTTTCAGCGGATGCCGGTCGAGCGGCGGGGGCGGAGGATTATGCGTTTACGCCGAAGTAAGGTTTTGGGTAGGGGTATGATGCGAACACGGGCGCCCGGTTGTTGGATTACAAGACCACGCAGCGGGTGAACCAAGTCTCTCTGTCGGTAGATGGGCGGTGGTTGGTGTCGGCGGCGGAAAGTGTGGTGTTGTTCAACTATCGAGCAGCGACGCTGGCTCGATCTATTATTTCAAACGAGGTGGAGGGACCGGGTCTGAATCGATGGAAGAGGATGGTGAGACCAAAACTACGGAGGCGAGCGGTCTTATGTGCTGGTCAAAGGGGGATCAGCACGGCTTTCTGAAAGTTTCGTTCTTCTATGAAGATGCAGTCCCCGCGCCAAATTGGAGTTTGTCTGTCTTATGCGATCTTGCATCTGAGTTTGCATTTCTTGGCGATCTGGTTCGACACGTCGTCGGAGGTGGCGGTTTCGATTTGGTATCCCTCGGCCGGGTTGGCTTTATCGCTGCTTGTTTTACTGGGGGCGCGTTATTGGCCGGTGGTGTTCGCGGTCAATTACGCGGGTGCGCTGTTTTCGGCATCAGGTAATCCAGTGGAGGCAATTGTATTGCCTGCTCTCATTACGGCCAATTATACGCTGACGGCTCTACTGGTGCGTCGGTGTGTCGGATCGAATCTCATGCCGGGGGATTGGTGGAGCACGGGCGTTTTTTTCTTGGCGGTAGTGGTTTCACCCGCCGTCTATGCGGCGGTAGGAACGGTGGTGGCGATGGGGGGCGCCCCCCTGACGATGGAGGATTTCGGGGCGGTATTTTTTTATTGTTGGATTGGCGATGCAATTGGCGTTTTGACCGTGGTGCCGGTGGCGATGATTTTCGTTAGGCCGTGGTTAAGGGGAGCGGTTCCGGCGAACCTCTTGGAAGATTGGAAATTGGCCAACTTCATGATGGCGTTTATCCGGGCGTTGATTCTGGTCGGATCGATCGCGGTGGTTTGGGCCGTGCCGGTTTTACGGGAGCACTACGCGTTTTATCTCTGTTTCCTGCCGTTGGTGTGGATCTGTATGAAACATGGGCTGCCGGGCGCGGTTTTGGCGACGCTGATGATCACGATGACCGGTTTGGTCGGGATACGTTTGACGGGATCGAGACCAGACTTTGCGTGGGTGTATTTACTGTTTGAGGTGGCGTTCGCGGGAGTCGGCCTGGGGCTGGGCTCGTTGGTTTCCCGACGAAATGAGGCCGAGCGGCGGTTTGAGGCGAGTCAGCGCCAACTGAATCGAGTGATTGAAGGAGCTCAATTAGGGGTTTGGGAGTGGAATATTTCCACGAGTGAAGTGCAGAGAAACACGCGACTCGCGGAGTTACTCGGCTACGAAGTGGGTGAGCTCGGAGGGACAAGAGAGGGGTGGTTATCCTTGATTCACCCCCTTGATGCAGGATTGGAGCAGATAGCGTTAGGGAACCATCTGGAAGGTCGGACGGCACTGTTTGAAATAGACTATCGGATTCGGGCGAAAAACGGGCGCTGGCACTGGCTTAATTCGCGAGGTTCAGTGGTGCAGAGAGATAAGCAAGGTCAGCCGCTGCGGATTGCAGGCACGCATCTAGATATCAATGCGCGGAAGCGCGCGGAGGCTCAAATCGTGCGACTCACGAAGGTGATCGAGGCGACGCCGGACTTTGTTTTCACGACTGATGGGCGCGGCACGATATTGTATACGAATGCGGCGTTGTTGGGCGTGTGGCCGGTCCCGGAAGCGGGCGGGTCATGGATTGGCCGGGAAATTACAGCACTGTTTCCCGATGGTGCGGGGCGAGAAATTTTGGAGGAGGCGATTCCAAAGGCGCGAGAACTCGGGAGTTGGGAAGGTGAAATGGATATGGAATCACCGCAAGGGGGGCCGGTGCCAACTTCTCAGGTGGTGATGGCGCATTGGGATGATGAGACGGATGCGTATTCCTATTCGTGTATCATAAGAGACATTACAGAGCAGCGGAAGGCGGAGGCGGGAAGAATAAAGCAGGAACGTAAATTGCTCGAGATGCAAAAAGCAGAAAGCATGGGCGTTTTGGCTGGAGGCATCGCGCACGATTTCAATAATCTCATGATGGCGGTGGTGGGGAATGCGAATTTAGCGAGAAGCGAGGCACAAGATGAGGGGAAAATCGCCGGATTCCTAAATGAAATTGAGGCTGCGGCTGAGCGAGCGTCGGCGCTGTGCCACCAGATGTTGGCCTATGCGGGACGTAGCCCAGGTTCTTTTTCCCAGCTGAATTTGAATCAGTTAATTGAGGGGACGTTGCAGTTGCTCAAACCCAGTATAAATAAGAAGATAGCCGTCGAATTTCAGGAGGGGCAAAGGCTGCCACGGGTGTTGGCTTCTCCGACGCAGACGCAGCAGTTGGTCCTGAACGTGGCAGCGAATGGGCTGCAGGCGATCGGGGATGCGCCGGGCCGGCTCATGTTGCGGACCCTGGCTTGCGCTTTGAGTCAGACGGAAATCGAGCAACAGTTTCCGGGACAGTCGATTTCGGCGGGAGACTCAGACATCCTGACCTGAGGAGTGAAACAGGGGTTGTGCGGGAAATGAGATGAACCGGAGCTGGCGTTAAAATCACGCAAATGTCAGTGAGGGATATGCCCCAAGTCCAACTCCCCATTTTCCCGAA
>Ga0209491_10001533_pt1 | contig 44540 bp, 45 predicted proteins | sample BON02_FD_187213 | JGI IMG/M metagenome (GOLD analysis project Ga0209491, IMG submission 187213) | Freshwater microbial communities from Lake Bonney liftoff mats and glacier meltwater in Antarctica - BON-02 (SPAdes) (version 2) | ecosystem: Environmental > Aquatic > Freshwater > Ice > Glacier...
CGCCGAATCGCCACGCCGGTCCGCGCACCAGGCTCTCGTTCCAGAGTCCGGAGAGCGAGGCGAGATCGACGAGGATGGTCTCGAGGGCTCGTCCGTCGATGCGGGCGATGTCGACCACCGATGGTCCCGGAGATCCGTCTTCGGTCACCATCCAGCGCAGCTGCGCACGTGATGCGGCGAGACGGGCGAGCATTCGACCGGCGGTCGTCGAGAAGAACTCGCGCACCGACGACGCCTCTGCGAGGAAGGAGCCCAACTGTTTGGCCAACGCTTCGACGCCCGATGCGAACGTGGCTCCGGCGCGTCCCGGATCCCCGCTCCTGAGCGGCACACCCGCAACCGCAGCCAACATGTCGAGACCGTGCTCCACCCACGGTTCAGCCACCTCGGCAGCCACGAGTCCGCTCGTGCGGTCGAGCACCACTTCCATCGATCGCGCCAAGATCTCGGCTCGCTCCATCGCCCGACCTCCCCAGAACAACGCCTCGGCGGCACGTGTCGGGACCGATTCGATCAAGTCGACCTGTGGCAGCGGGTCGCGGCGACGCAACGACGGTGGCGCCACCGTTCCACCGACCACCCACACGTCCTTCGCTGTGGCCGCAGTCGGCCGGATCGGATCGTCACCGGGCAGCAACACTCGGGCGCTGCCACCTTGGAGTACGTCGATGCCCTTGTCGCTGGCAACCAGGTGCAGGCGCAACGTGATCGCACGATCGACGAGGCCGGTGCCGTCGTAGCTCGGCCAGGTCGTCCACTCTCGCTCGGAGCGATCCGCTGCTGGCATGAACGGCAGCGGCCACACCTGCTGATAGTCGGACGCGCGACCGGTGAGCCACGCACCTGCGGCGTCCCAGTGCTCGCCGAGCGCAGGGTCCTCGAGCACGCCGCTGCCATGCGCATTGGCCAGGCCGACTCCGCGCGACCGCGCTGCCAACAGCAAGCCGGGCACACCGGCGCTGCCTTGGGCATTGACCTCCATCGGGTCGACCCGGTCGTCTTCGAGCCGTCGGAAGATCACGTCGATCGGCTCGAGCCCCGACAGCGATCGCAACCACACCTGGCGTTGACGCACCACGAGGTCGGCCCCCTCGGGACCGCACCGGACACGTTCGAGTCGCGGTGCGCCGCCGCTTGCCTCGCTGACGACGGAGCACTCATCACGGGTGTTGCGGTGGCCCGACTTTGGGCATTTCGGCACGTGTCGCGTCCTGATGTGCCGCACGTGCTCATCGGTCACGGGCAGACGCCGATCACCTCCGGTGGTGCGCTGCTGCGACGGTCGAACGAGATCGACCCGACCGATCGTGTCCGACGCAGCGATGGCATCGATGGCATCGTGATTGCGAGTCCACCTCGCGCGTGGTTCGACTGTGCCCGCGACCTCGACGACGCACGATTCGAGCGATTGACGGAGTGGGTGCTCGACAACCATTCGCTCTTGACCATCCTCTGGCAAACGACGAGGCGTCTCCAAGCCAAGGGCCGGCCCGGGCTGGCCCGGGCTGGCCAGGGTCAATCGCGTGATGTCACGGCGGGCCGACTGGCAGAAACCGGCCGGCTCCGGCCTGGAGCTGCGCGTGCTCCAGGCCCTCGAACGCCGGGGTATCGAGCTCATTCGCCAGTACGCATTGACGCTTCCAGGCGGCCAGATCATTCACCCTGACGGTGCGGATCCGTCGATCAAGTGAGCGCTCGAGATCGACCATGCGAGTTGGCATGCCGGCCGGCAGGAGGCGCAGCAGGACAAAGTACGCGATCGCGGGTCGCGGCGAATCGATTGGCAGGTCGACCGTGTCACCGACTACGAGCTCGACGACGACTTCGACGGAACCATCGACGAACTGGTCGGAATCCATCGCCACCGTCGCCGCTCCTTCGCAGCGGCGTGAATCCACTTGTTCTCGTGAACTCGTTGGCGACTATGTCCGCACGAGTTCACGAGAACGACGGGTGGCAGAACGACTGGGGGTCACTCGGTGGGGGGCTTGGGCTCTTTGGGGAGACCGAGGACGCGTTCGCCGACGATGTTGCGCTGGATCTGGCTGGTGCCGCCCCAGATGGTCTCCGAGCGCGAGAAGAAGAACGACGACATCATCGGGCTCACGGGGTAGCCGTCGCGTTGCTTGTCGCGAGCAGCGCCGGGCCAACTGCCCGACTCGGGGCCGGCGTCGATCAACATGCCGTCGGCACCGACGATGTCGACGGCCAACTCCATTGCCGCCTTGTGCATCTCCGACCAGAACATCTTGTTGGTGGCGCCGAGCGCGATCGTACCCATGTCGCCAGCACCGGACAGCGTCGCCGACAGGTTGCGCAGACCGTTGATCTTCAGGATCTGGATCTTGGTGTAGTACGTCATCAGGCGCTGGCGGATGAGCGGATCGTCGAGAACACCCTTCTCGGTGGCCATCTCCACGAGCAGGCGGTACTCCTCGGCGAAGCGTCGATAGCCGGTGGTGGCCGACTGGCCGCGCTCGAACGCGAGCGTGGAGTTGGCGACCTTCCAGCCGTTGTTGACGCCACCGACAACGGCGTCCTTCGCGCAACGAGCGTTGTCGAAGAACACCTCGCAGAACTCGGCGGTGCCGTCGGGCTGCACGATGCCACGCACCTCGACGCCCTCTTGGCGCATCGGTACCAGCATGTAGGAGATGCCGGCATGCTTCGCGTCCTGGTCGGTGCGGGTGAGTAGGAAGCAGTAGTCGGCGTGGTGGCCCTGGGTGGTCCAGACCTTCTGGCCGTTGATGACCCATTCTTCGCCGTCGAGCACCGCCGTGGTCTTCAACGAGGCGAGGTCGGAACCGGAGTTGGGCTCGGAGAACCCCTGACACCAGCGGGTGGTGCCGCTGAGGATGCCCGGCAGGAACTCCTTCTTCTGCTCTTCGGTTCCCCACTGGAGGATGGTCGGGCCGACGAGCGTGTCGCCGAAGAAGTCGCCGCGCATCGGCGCCTTCGCGTTGGCGAACTCCTCGGAGAGCACGACGCCCTGCATCGTGGTGAGCCCCTTACCGCCGTACTCGGCCGGCCAGGTGGCGCAGATCCAGCCACCTTCGAACAGCTTCTGCGGCCATTCGTCGTTGAAATCCTTGCGTTGCTCGTCGTTCATCTCGAAGCCGTCGTCGAACCATCCATCGGGCAGGTTGTCGTGCAACCACCCCGTGATCTCGGTGCGGAATTCCTCGGCTTCGGTGGAGTAGGAGAGGTCCATGTGCCCATTCTGCCTCGCGACTTGACCCGCGGGTCAAGTCCAGCGAAGCGCCCATGGAGCGGATCGTCGGCCGGACCATTCACACGGAGGAAACACGACGGCGACAAGTGGGAAATCCCACACCTTTAAGTTGCGCTCGCAATCCGGGCGGCAACGGCGCCACTGGACTCCGCAATCCCTGTTCCCTATTCCCTCTTGGAGGCCCCGTGCGCAATAGAGCGCTTCGAATCATTTCCGGCCTGGGTGGCGTTGTCGCCATCTTGGCCATTACCCCATCCGTCGGCTTCGCCCAGGACTACGTCCCGACAGCCCAGGACTACCTGAACAACATCTGGGTGTTCATCGCCGGCGTGTTCGTGTTCTTCATGCAGGCGGGATTCGCACTCGTCGAAGCGGGTCTCACCCGGGCGAAGAACGTCGTGAACATCTTCGCCAAGAACCTGGCGGATGCGATCATCGGCATCCTGGCGTTCTTCGCCGTCGGTTTCGCCCTCGCATTCGGTGGAGACGGTTGGTTCATGGGCACCGAGGGATTCTTCCTCGACGGCCTCGACCTCGCCGCCATTCCCGAAGGCGGCTTGAGCCCAGCCACCACGTTCTTCTTCCAGGCGGTCTTCGCAGCGACGGCGGTCACCATCGCCTCTGGTGCCATGGCCGAGCGGACGAAGTTCTCGGCGTACCTGATCTTCTCCGCGGTGATGTGTGCCGTCATCTATCCGATCGTGGTCCACTGGACCTGGGGCGGGGGGCTGATCGCCGACATCCAGATCGGCGATGCGGTCTTCTCGGACTTCGCCGGCTCCGGCATCGTCCACATGACCGGCGGTATCGCTGCCTTCATGGGTGCACTCTTCCTCGGCCCCCGCATCGGCAGGTACGACGAGAACGGCAAGCCCCGGGCGATCCCCGGCCACAACATCCCGTTCGCCACGCTCGGTGTGTTCATCCTCTGGGTGGGCTGGTTCGGCTTCAACCCGGGTTCGGAGTTGCTCGCTGACGAATTCGTGTCGACCATCGCGGTCAACACGATGCTCGCCGCTGCTGCCGGAGGTTTCGTGACGACCATCGCCATCTGGTTGGTCGCTGGTAAACCAGACCTCGCCATGATCGGCAACGGCGTCCTCGCCGGCCTCGTGGCCATCACCGCCCCGTGTGGCGCGGTCACCCCCATCTGGTCGGTGGTGATCGGCGGAATTGCGGGCGTGCTCGTCGTGTTCTCGGTGCTGTTCTTCGACAAGATCAAGATCGACGACCCGGTGGGCGCAGTCAGCGTGCACGGTGTCTGCGGACTCTGGGGCCTGCTGTCGATCGGCATCTTCGCCAGGTACGACGATGCGTTCCTCGGACGCGAAGATGCCGGCCTGATCTACGGTGGCGGCTTCTCGCAGCTCGCTGTTCAAGCGCTCATGGCCGTGATCATCCTCGCCTGGGTCGGAGCAACGACCGCTGCACTCTTCTTCATCCTGAAGAAGACCATCGGCCTCCGGGTCTCCGCCGAGGAAGAGATCGAGGGCCTCGACCTCCTCGAGCACGGCCTCCAGGGCTACGCCCCCGACATGGCAGCAACCCGCTGACCACCGAGCACATTCGAGAAAAGGAACCAATCACATGAAACTCGTGACAGCGGTCATCAAGCCGTTCAAACTCGACGATGTCAAAGATGCCCTCAAGGCAGCAGGCGTCGCCGGGATCACCGTGACCGAAGTACGCGGCTTCGGCCGTCAGGGCGGCCACACCGAGACCTACCGAGGAGCGGAGTACAAGATCGACTTCGTACCCAAGGTGAGCCTCAGCGTGGTCGTCGCCGACGAGTCGGTGGACAGCGTGGTCGACACCATCGTGTCGGCTGCCGCCACCGGCAAGATCGGTGACGGCAAGATCTGGGTCACCGACGTGGATCGCCTCGTGCGCATCCGCACCGGTGAAGAGGGTGCCGACGCCATCTAACCGCCCGACATCCCAACCCGATCGGGACGCATCGTCGCGTTCCGCCCGTTGGTCCCCGAGCCTCCCTTTGCGTCCTCAGAGGGGTCAGGCTCGGGGACCTTCGCGTGCGGGCTTCTGGTTTGTCGGGCCGACTCCGGCTCGTCGCTGGCGCTTCCCTTCTGATTTGTCGGGCCTCACCACCATCCGGCGGTGGGGAACGTCAGGTCGGACCGACTCCGGCTCGTCGCTGGCGCTTCCCGCGCCGGTTGGTCAACGCTTCGCGTACAGTCGTGCGCATGACAACGGTCGAGTCGGATGCATCCCCCATCACTCCTGCCAAGGCGGGACGGTGGACGGCGCAGTGGAAAGAGCTGTACGCCGAGGTCATCACCACCGGGCTCTGCACGGGTTGCGCCGGATGCGTGGTCACCTGTCCGCACGATGTGATCGGCTACGAGCACGAAGAAGGCAAGTACATCCCCTTCCATATCGAAGAAGAGCTCGGTCTCGACAACTGCATCCACGGCGAGAAGGGCTGCACCACGTGCACCCGGGCGTGTCCCCGCTTCCGGGCGTGGGAGCCATCCGCCGACATGCACCTGTTCGGCCGGGTACGTGAACCCGACGAGATGGCCGGCATCTGGCGCCAGCTGTACCTCACCCGGGCGAGCGAAGAGATGGTCCACAAGATGGGCCAGGACGGCGGCCTCGTGTCCGCCATGCTGATCTGGCTGCTCGAGCACGACTACATCGATGCTGCGCTGGTCTCAGGCGTGGAGGACGACGACGCCTGGAAGGCCAAGCCCGCCGTCGTGGCCACCAAGGAAGAGGTCCTCGCCACCGCAGGCAGCCGCTACACCTACTGCGCGAACCCGCTCGCACTCCCCGAGGCGAAGGAGAAAGGCTACGAACGCCTCGCTCTGGTCGGTATGGGCTGTCAGACGTCATCGCCGCCCATCATGTGGGACCGCAAAGCCGGCAAGGTCTCCAAGCCGTTCCTGTTCAACATCGGGCTGCTGTGTTCGAAGACGTTCGACGACGCGATCTTCACCGAACTGTTCGAAGCCAAGTACGGCCTCAAGAAGCAGGACATGGTGAAGATGAACATCAAGGGGGTGTTCCAGATCTGGATGAAGGACGGCTCGTACCACGAGATCGACCTCAAGGAATGCCACGCCTGGACCCGTGAAGGCTGCAAGAGCTGCCCCGATTTCGCTGCCGAACACGCCGACGTAGCCACCGGCGGCATCGGCGACGACAACGACTGGACGCTCACGATCGTGCGCACCGAACTCGGCGAGCAGGTCATCGAGCGGATGATCGCCGACGGCTCGATCATCGCCAAGCCCGCCCAGACCGACGAAACGGCGATGCGTCTGCTGCGACTGCTCTCCATCGTCAGCCGCCGCCGCTGGCCCGAATTCGCCGACACCGCCCCCGCGGTCGGCGTGCCACCACCCAAGAAGAAGGTCGCCGCGCCGCCAGCAGACGCCGTCCCCAAGTCCGACTGAACGAGTGTTCGAGATGTGCCCGGGACCGCATACGCCGAGTCCCCAGGCGCATCTCGAACAGGTCAGGGAGAAGAGACGGGGGGACCGGTACGGGTGACGCCCTCGGCGTCGCAGGCAACGAGGTCGGCCTCGAACTTGTCCAATTCGGCTTTCGCCGGACCGCTCACGCCGGGCGTCTCGCTGGTGGCGTCCTCGCCGAGGCCGTTGAGGTCGTAGTCGTCGATGACGCCAAGCATGCATTCCTGGATGTCGGGGAAGCCTTGGGTCTGCGTGCGCACGAGGTCTTCAGCGACCCGATTCGGGCTCGGATCCGAGGTGCATGCCGACATGCCGAGCACGGCGATCGCAGCGATGGCGAACGTGTTGGCGAACGAGCGACGTGTCGAGATCACAGCAGTGCGAGGCTATCGGTCGGCAAGCTCGACGGCTCGGGTGAACACAGCGTCGAGCATCGGCTCGGTGAGGCGCTTGGTGAACGTGTTCTGCTGGCTCGGGTGGAACGAGCAGATCAAGGTGGGCCCGCCTTCGATCGCGACCTCGACGCCGTGGCCGAACTTCGGCCGCGGTCGCACACCGAAGTGCGCGCAGGCCGCCTGGTAGCCGAACTGGCCGAGGCACACCACCACCGCCATGTTCACCAGGGCCGCTAACTCACGCTGGAGGAATGGCGCACACGCATCGCGCTCGTCGGGCGTCGGCTCGTTGGCGGGCGGAGCGCACTTCACCGCAGCGGTGACCCACGCGTCGGTGAGCACCAGGCCGTCATCGAGCGATAGCGACGCTGGCTGGTTGGCCAGACCCGCGCGGTGCATCGCCCGGAACAGCCAGTCACCGCTGCGATCGCCGGTGAACACCCGACCCGTCCGATTGGCGCCATGAGCGGCGGGTGCGAGGCCGAGCACCACGATCCGAGCATCGGCGTCGCCGAACCCGGGGATCGGGCGGCCCCAATAGTCGTGGTCGCGATACGCCGCCCGCTTCTCGATCGCCACCTGCTCGCGCCAGGTGACGAGACGCGGGCACGCACGGCAGTCGATCACGTCGCGTTCGAGCCTGGCGAGCGGAGTCACAGCCCTCGACAGTAGGTTGGAAGTACTCCATGGCCACAGCGAAGAAGTCTCCCCCACCCTCGTTCACCACCGTGTTGCTCGTTCGACACGGACAGACACCCACCACCGGCAAGGTCCTGCCCGGTCGGGCCAAGGGTCTCCACCTCGCCGACGAAGGTCGCCGCCAGGCCGACATCGCGGCCGAACGCATCGGCGAGTTGAAGCGAGTCGACGCGATCTACTCCTCACCGCTGGAGCGGGCGAAGGAAACCGCCGCACCGATCGCCAAGGCCCGCGGCCTGAAGACCATGATCGACCGGGGGTTGTTCGAGTGCGACTTCGGCGATTGGACCGGCGCCGAGCTCAAGAAGTTGATGAAGCTCCCGGAATGGCAGACCGTGCAGCGGGCACCGTCGACGTTCCGATTCCCCAATGGCGAGAGCTTCACCGAGATGCAGACCCGCATGGTTGGCGCGCTCGACCGTCTCCGGGCGGCGCATCCGGGTGGCACGATCGTGTGCGTGTCGCACGCCGACACCATCAAGGCAGCCGTCGCTCACGCGATGGGCACCCACATCGACCTGTTCCAGCGCATCGTCATCAGTCCGGCGTCGGTCACTGCCATCGGCTACGGCCCCGGCGGGCCCGTGGTGCTGGCGGTGAACTCGACCGGACGTCCGCTGACCGACCTCCAGCCGTCGTGACCGGACAGACAGCATGAGCGTGTTCTACGAGTTCGACGAGGTGTCGGCCTTCACCGTCGGCACGGTCGGCCGACCCGGAGAACGCATCTTCCTCCTGCAGGCCCGAGCCGATGGGCAGCGCGTCACGGTGAAATGCGAGAAGCAGCAGACAGCCGCGATCGTGCAGTACCTGCGGCGGGTGCTGGCCGACCTCCCGCCCGCCGAGGATCGTCCGATGAGCGGAGCGCTCGAGCTGCGGGAGCCAGCCGATGCGGTGTTCGTGCTCGGCCCGATCGGGCTCGGGTACGACCGATCGAACGATCGTGTGCTCATCCAACTCGAAGAGATCGGCGAGGTCGACGACGAAGGCGAACCGGTCGAAGACGCTGACCGCGGCCACATCCGTCTCTACCTGAGTCGCGGGCAAGCCGAGGCGTTCTGTGACCATGCCGATGGCATCGTCGAGGCGGGACGCCCCGCATGTCAGTGGTGCGCGTTCCCGATGGACCCCGACGGCCACGACTGCCCGCGGATGAACTGACCATGTCCGATCCATCGCCGAGCGAGTTCGAAGACGTCGACGACGAGCTCGATGACGAGCTCGATGACGAGTTCGAGTCCGACGACGAGTCCGACGACGAGTCCGACGAACAACGCGGCGTCGAGCTGCGAGTCGACGAGGTCGACGACCCAATCGCCCATCTCCTGCGAGGCGAGATCAACATCGAGGGCCGCATGCCCTACAGCAGCAACGCCACGTTCCTCGTCCACGTGGTCGCCGACGGCCGGTCGCATCCTGCGATCTACAAGCCGATGCGTGGCGAGCGTCCGCTGTGGGATTTCGAGCCCGGTCTCCATCGACGCGAAGTCGCCACGTACCTGCTGAGCGAGCACCTCGGACTCGGCGTGATCCCGCCGACCGTGCTGCGCGACGGTCCAGTGGGTGAGGGGTCGGTGCAGTGGTTCGTGGTCGCCGACCACAGCCAGCACTACTTCACCATCTACGAGACCCACCCCGACCTGCACGACCGTCTGCGGGCGATGGCACTGCTCGACGTGCTCGCCAACAACACCGACCGCAAGAGCGGACATGTGTTGCTGATCCCCGGACGCGACGGCGCGCCGGCATCGGTGTGGGGCATCGACCACGGGTTGTGTTTCGCTGCAGAGAGCAAACTGCGTACCGTGATCTGGGAGTTCGGCGACCAAGCCATCCCCGACGCGTGGCTCGAACGCGTCGGCACGCTGTGCGACCGTGTGCCCTTGGAGATCGCTGCGCTCCTCGCCGACGACGAGGTCGAAGCGCTCCAGCAGCGAGCGCGCTGGTGCGTCATGCATCGCCGGTTCCCGACCGATCCGTCGGGTCGCCGCTATCCCTGGCCGTTGGTCTGAAGGTGACCGACGACCTCGACCATCACCGCTCCGCTCCCGACGACGACCTCGACGAACTGATCCACCGCGGCGATCTCGACGGGTTGGTGCGGATGATCGACGTCCGGTGCAGTTCGCGCGACTGGGCTGGTCTGCTCCGGGTGCGCGACCGTTCTCGGCACGCCGTCGAGACCGGCCGTCAGCTCTGGCCTGCTGCCACCCTCGCCGAGTATCGCCTCGCGCTGTTGGCCACTCCGGAGTTTGTCGCTGCCGTGCTCGACGAGAGCGACGGACTGTCTGGACGGTTCACGATCGGGCCACTCACCGAGGTCGCAGCGCAGCACCACACCTGGAACGAGTTGCACTCGGAGCTCGATCTCGGGCCGCGGGCGTCGTTCGTCGCCCATGAGCGGGTGCTGCGCGGTGACCGTATCGATGCGCCGGATCTGCCCGCCGTACTCGATCTTCCGCTCGAACTGCAGGACTGGGAGCCCGACTATCCGCTCGCGACCTACTCCGACATCGGTGCCGAATTCCCGATGCCGGACCTCCCCGACGACTGGACAGACGTGGAGCCCCTACCCAGCGAGATGCTCGACGACGAGGTCGACCTCGCGGTACGCCAACTCGTCGAACCGTGGCTCACCGGCTCGAATGGCCAAGCCGACGTGGTCTGCGTCGAGGGTGGCGTCGCCGAGGCGCTCGGAGCGCTCGGGTTGCGCAGGGCCCGAGCGGTGGAACTCGACGCAGCAACCGCACTCTCCTGGCTCGCTTGGGCCGGAGCGAGCGGAGGCGCCCATGGCCGGAGACGTGGAGCGGCGGCGGGCCGCTTCGGGGCGTGGTGGACGCTCGCTGCGCTCGGCGACCTGATCGACGATTGGCCGGTTCCGCCGGAGGAACTCGGCCAACTCGCCACCGAGCTGCGCTGGTACCGCTGGGACGCTCACGAACCCGCCATGGGATGGAACCTCCAGCTCGCGGTGGAAGACCCCGCCGAGGACGTCGCCTGGGCCATCCTCGCCCGCGACGCCACCTGACCCCGCCGAGCTCCGGAGCGATGAGTCTTCGCGCGGACAGGTCGCGCGCAAACTCATCGCTCTGGATCGGGTGGGGGTGACACGATCATGCAATGGCGACGCAACCGTTCGAGGGACTGACACCGGCGGGCGACACGTCGCACACCGACTGCATCGTCGGCGCACTGCTTCCGGCAACGCCAGGGGTGAGGTTCCGCATTCCGGGGGGCTACGAGTCGATCCTGCGGATCCACCATCCGCACCACGAAGGAGCACGCTGGGCCGATGTCGCGCCAGACCTGCTGGTGCCGGGCGGCGACAACGTCGAGGTCTCGTGGCCTCTGCAGGAGCGCATCGATGCCGAGGAGGGTTCGCTCGACACGTCGATCGTCGACCAACTCATACCGCTGCTCGCCGCCGCGACGAGTACCTCGACTCGTTGTCACTACGGGCTCTGGCGAGGATTCGGCAAGTTCGCTCCAAGGAGCGGCTTGATGGTGTACACCTCGGCCAAGTCACCATGGGGGCGCTTGCGGCAACGGCGAGCAAAGGCTGTGCTCCAGCGCCGCGCCGACGCGACCCGGCAGGTCGCTCGGCACTTCATCGAGCGTTGCGCTGTGCGGGAGTGGTGGGGTGGGCGTGACTTCGCGCTGTTCGACGGAAGCGTCGACGACGTCCGCTCGATCGGCAGTGCGTCGTTGTTCGCGGCGCTCGACGGCCGCCAGGAGATCGATCGCCGCAGCCCGCAGTGGTGGTGGCCCGACGATCGAACCTGGTTCGTGGCCACCGAGATCGACGACCCCTGGACCTATCTGGCGGGCACCGACGATCTGATCGCTGCTGTCGAAGCGCTCGACCTCGAATCCGTCCGCGTCTCCTACGACGACCTGTGGTGACCAGCGAACCGGAAACACCCGGCTATGGCACGAGCAGGACGCTGCGCGGTCGCATCAGCGCGAGGCCACGATCGAACGTCGCGACCTGGGAGCTCCTTCGGGCGGCAGCAGCTGCGAGGTAGACGTCGGTGACCTGACGGTGCCCGATCACGTCGGCGAGCACCTCTGCGTCGTAGGGCGAATCATCGGCCCAGAATTCGTGCCGCGGATTCGACTCGAGCAGGGCGAGGGATGCAACCGCATGATCGGTGGTTGCCACTCGAACCAGGTAACGCATCAACGACCCCTGCGTCGACGGGCAGGTTGCGAACCGCCGGGAGTTCCCAAGCCACCCTCGCGCTCGCGCATGATGTTCATGGTCAGCGACGCTGAGTGCGATCAGCACGTCCGCGTCGAGCAGCACTGCATCAGTCGTCGAGGGCATCGGCCACGTCGTCGGAAGTGACGGGATGTCCGAGACGCACGACGCCCAGACCGGTCAACGGATCGGGCTCCACGGGAGCCACCGGTCGCAGCGCCTTGCGGAGCGCTTCATTGACGACAGCGCTCACCGACGCCCGGCTGCGGCGAGCCTCGGCCACCGCCTCTGCATGCAGATCAGGATCGAGATCGATGGTCGTTCGCATCACCGCGCATCATACTGCATCAGCACGCATCCACCGATCGGATGCACACGAAGCCTCAGGTGCGGGCGGATGACTTGAGACATCGTGTCGCGTTCTCCTCCTTTTCCTCGGTGATCGAGACCGGCGTCATGGATCTCTGGACACGCTCGAACCGGTGGATCCCGACGGGGTCGGTGCCGCCTTCGAGACCATGGGAGGTCGTCGGCACCAACTCGAGCGACGACCCTGGCTATGCAGTCTCCCGAAAACGGCGAAATCCGGCAGGCGACGTTCGCTGAGCGAACGATCCCTGCCGGATTTCGGGAGGAACGGGTTCCGGACCGACTCAGCCGCGGGCGGCGAGGGCGGCGATGAGCTGCGGGAGCACCTTGTGGACGTCACCGACGATGCCGAGGTCGGCGACGCCGAAGATCGGTGCCTCCTTGTCCTTGTTGATCGCGATGATGTTCTTCGAGCCCTTCATTCCCACCATGTGCTGGGTGGCACCGGAGATGCCCGCAGCGATGTACACCGTCGGCTTGACGACCTTGCCGGTCTGGCCCACCTGGTAGCTGTACGGCACCCATCCGGCATCGACGATCGCTCGTGACGCACCCGGCGCACCCTTGAGGGCCTTGGCGAGCGATTCGATCATCGCGAACTTGTCGGACTCGCCGAGGCCACGGCCACCAGCGACCACCACAGCTGCTTCGTCGAGCTTGGGACCCGAGGTCTCCTCGACGTGCACTGCAGTGACCTTGGCGCCACCGGTGGATCCGAGATCGGGAACCGGTGCCGCCACGACCTCGCCGGCAGCGCCGGCGCCGGCTTCGGCGACGAAGCTCTTCGGACGGAATGCTGCGAGGTACGGACGCTCGCCGGTGAAGGTGGAGTTGACCAGCTTGGCGCCACCGAAGATCGGTGTCTGCACCGTGACCGAGTCGCCGTCTACCGAGACCGACGTGGAGTTGGTGAGCACGGTGCGGTCGAGCTTGACCGACAGACGCGACATCACGTCGCGGCCCTCGTAGCTCTGCGGGAACATGATCAGGTCGGGGCTGTCGCCTCCGTCGATGACGGCCTGCATTGCTGCGGCAATGGCTACGCCCGGTAGGGCGCCAGCGAGGTCACCGGTGGCGTAGACCTTTGCCGCTCCATGGTCGCCGAGGGCACCGGCGACGCTGGCGCCGTCGCCGGCGATGAACGCCGAGACATTGCCGCCGAGGCTGCGGGCCTTGGTGAGCAGTTCGAGTGTGCCGGTGGTCGGGGCGCCGTCGGCGGCCTGTGCGAACACCCAGATGTTGTCGATACCCATCAGTGTCTCCTCAGATGACTTTCAGGTTGTCGAGGAACTCGACGATCTTGTTGAAGGTTTCGCCGTCGTCTTCGATGACCTCGCCGGCTTCGCGGGCGGGGGCGTCCTCGACGGAGGTGATCTGCTGGGCCCATGACACCGACTCGATGCCGAGGTCGGCAGCGGTCAGGGTTTCGACGGGCTTCGACTTCGCGGCCATGATGCCCTTGAAGCTCGGGTAGCGGGGCTCGACCACACCGGCGGTCACCGAGACCACGGCGGGCAGCGAGCAGGTGACCTCGTCGTAGCCGGACTCGGTCTGACGGTTGACCTTCAGGGTGCCGTCGGTGATCTCGATGCTCTTTGCGAACGTGATCGACGGGAGGCCGAGCACTTCGGCGAGCTGCTCGGGCACGGTGCCCGTGTAGCCGTCGGATGATTCGGTGCCGGCGATGATCAGGTCGACGTCACCGATCTTCTTCGTGGCGCCGGCGAGCACCTTGGCGGTGGTGAGTGCGTCGGCACCGGCGAGCGATGGGTCGCTCACGAGCACGGCTTTGGCGGCACCCATGGCAAGCGCCGTTCGCAGACCCGAGGTCTCGTCGTTGGGTGCCATCGACACGAGGCTGACCTCGCCGCCGCCGGCTGCCGTGACGAGTTGGAGAGCCATTTCGACGCCGTAGCTGTCGGACTCGTCGAGGATGAGCTTGCCATCACGCTTGAGCGTGTTGGTGGAGGGATCCAGCTCGCCGGGCAACGCCGGGTCGGGGATCTGTTTCACGCAGACGATGACGTTCATAAGGACGCCCAAGTTACCGGTGGGTCAACCAGGGCCCAAACTCGTGTGACCAAGTCGTTGCTACGAATTGGTACCGTCGGCGCCTTGCGGATCCTGCTGGTGGTCAACTCCTTCGCATCGTCGGTGACGGCGCGTAACACCGTGATCGTCCATCGCCGCCTCAGCCAGGGCCACGACGTCGAGATCGTCGAGACGAACCGTCGGGGTCACGCCACGCGATTCGCCCACGACGCCGCCCGGCGCGGCGTCGACGTGGTGATCGGATTCGGCGGCGACGGCACCCTCAACGAAGTGGCAACGGGCATCGCCGGCACCGACACCGCACTCGGGGTGCTGCCCGGTGGATCCACCAACGTGTTCGCCCGCACGCTCGGCCTCCCGAACGATCCCGTCGAGGCCGCCGAACTCCTCGCCAACGGCATCGACGCCGCCGACATGCGCCCCATCGGGCTCGGCCAGGTCAACGGCCGCTACTTCTGTTTCCACACCGGCGTCGGCTTCGACGCGGCTGTGGTCGAGCGGGTCGAACAGCGCGGGTCACTCAAGCGCTGGCTCGGCCATCCGCTCTTCATCTGGTCCGGCCTGTCGACCTGGATGACCGGCTACGACCGTCGCACGCCGCACTTCCGGCTGCACGGCGACGGTGGTCCCGACGTCGACGACGGCTACTTCACGATCGTGCTCAACACCAACCCGTACACGTATCTGGGCAATCGGCCGCTCGACCTGTCACCGGCTGCCACGCTCGACCGGAGGCTGGTGGCCATCACGTTCACCACGATGAACGCCGCCGCGATCCTGACCTCGCTCGCCGGGGCCCTACGCGGTGGCGGTGTGAAGCCGGCCGGTCATCTCGACATCCGTGTCGACGTGTCCCATCTGGTCATCGAGCACGAGACCCCCTTCCCGTATCAGGTCGATGGCGACGCACTCGGGAGCACCAAGCGCCTCGAGTTCGCCCATGTGCCCGACGCGGTGCAGCTCGTGTTCCCGCGCTGACGCTCGGCGAACGTCAGCAAACGTGTCCCGGCCAGGTCGAGGTGACCTGACCGCCGAGGCGACCGAGAGCGGACAATGCGATGTCCGGCACGTCGGTGCACACACCGTCGACCCCGAGTTCGGCCAGCGCAACGAGCCGATCCGGGTCGTTACAGGTCCAGGTGTTGATCGCCATGACATTGGCGTGACACAGCGCCACCAGCGCCTCGTCGACCTGCGGTTCCCACGGATGCAGCGCGACATGACCTCCGGCGGCGAGCCGCTCGATCGTCGCCTCGTCGACCGCAGCGGCCGTCAGACACCCGGTGGCGATGTCGGGAGCGAGCTCACGGCACGCCGCCAACGTGCTCCACGAGAACGACGAGATCAGCCAACGCTGCCGGGCGTGCGGACCGCGGCGGCGCAGTTCGTCGATGATCGGAGCGACCATCGACATCGTTGCGTCGTAGCCGGGGTCGCTCTTGGAGTTCTTGATCTCGACGTTGACGAGCATCCGGTCGCCACATGCGTCGAGCACATCGGCGAACGACGCCAGCCCGAGCGCGTCGACGTCGGCGAGCGAGTCCGGCAGCGGATCGTGGGCGACCAGCAGACGACCATCGACCGAACGGCGCACGTCGAGTTCGACACCGTCTGCTCCCATCCGGTCGGCGAGCGCAAAAGCTTCGGGCGTGTTTTCCGGGGCGTCGACGGATGCACCACGATGGGCGAGTACCAACATGTCGACCATGATGGTCCTCCAGTCGACGGGAAGATGAACAAGGGACCAACGGGCCCTTGCGGCGGCACGACGCGACGCCTACAATTCGTCCCGGCCCGAACGGCCCATCGCCCTCCGGCGATGCCCCCATCCCCTGGCGGAACACCCGCCCCTGCCACTTTCGCGGAGCACCAACGTGTCGATCCTTGCGTCCAGCCTCACCCTTGGAGCAGCAGATTACGAGTGGCGCGATGACGCCATCTGCCGCGACACCGACCCAGAACTCTTCTTCCCGGTCGGCACCACAGGACATGCGCTGGTCCAGATAGATCGTGCCAAAGAGGTGTGCGACGAGTGCTCCGTGGCCAAACAGTGCCTCGACTTCGCGCTCGAAACCAACCAGGACTCGGGCATCTGGGGTGGCCTCACCGAAGAAGAACGCCGCGTCATCCGCCGTCGCCGCGTCGCGGCAGCACGCGCCGCCCGCGTCAGCTGAATTACTTTTCGGAGGCTCACCGCTGTCGGGTCGAATTTCCCCGGCCGAGCGACGAGCGGGCCTGCGTCAGTCGTGGGTGGGGACGCGGAGTTCTACCACGGTGCCGTGTTGGCGATCTGAACCACCGCCGAGACCTGCGCCGGAGAGATCGTCGCTCGTTGCTGGACGGATGTCGATGGTGCCGTTGAGTTCGGTGGTCACGAGCGTGCGAACGATCGACAACCCGAGGCCTGTTGCCTGATCGATGTCGAACGCCGGGTCGACGCCACGCCCGTCGTCGACCACGAGAATCGTGAGGTGCTGATTGCGATGCGACAGCCCCACCTGCACCTCGCCGCCGCCGCTCCCCTCCGGGAAGCCGTGGTCGACGGCGTTCTGGAGCAACTCGGTGAGCACCACCGACAGCGGCGTCGCCGTGTTGGCAGGGATGCGTCCGCCGTCACCGCTCACGGTGAAACGCACGGGCCGATCGGGTGACTGGAGGCCCTCCTCGGCGAGGCGCAGCAACGGCCGCACGATCTCGATGAACGCGATGTCTTCGCCCGGCTCGCGCGACAGCGACTCGTGCACGAGCGCAATCGTGCGGATCCGGCGAACCGACTCCTGCACCGCCGCCTTCGCCTCGGGGTTGGTGAGGCGGCGGGCCTGCAAGCGCAGCAGCGACGAGATCGTCTGCAAGTTGTTCTTCACCCGGTGATGGATCTCACGGATGGTCGCATCCTTGCTCAGCAGCAGCCGATCACGCTTGCGCAATTCGGTGACATCGCGCACGAGCAGCAAGCCACCGACGATCCTCGGCCCAGCATCGGTCTTGGTGACGATCGGCACACACCGGCACAGCAGCGTGACATCGGCGCCCTGCTCGAATTCCTCGACCACCGGCTCGAACCGCTCGAACGCTTGACGGACCGGCCCATCGTGGAAGCCCAACTCCGCAAGTCGCATCCCCACCGGGTTCGCCTGGATCCCCACGCGGTGCAGCGCCGAGTTCGCGTTGGGCGACACGTAGGTGACGGTGCCGCTCGAATCGAGCGTGAGCACGCCGTCTCCGACGCGCGGCGCGGCGCTCGAATCGGCGACTCGACCGGCGAACGGGAACGAACCGGCCTCGATCATCTGCACGAACTCTTCGAAGATGTAGAAGTAGTTGCGTTCGAGCTCGCCGAGCGGTCGACCCGCACGAACCTTCCATTCCTTGGTGAGCACGGCGATCACCCGATCGTCGCGTCGCACCGGGATGGCCAGCAGGCGGCTGTGATTGACCACGTCGCCGCCGCCGCCGACTGCGTCGACTTCGATCTCTCCTTCGACTCGGAGGCCCGTCTCGGCGGCCTGTTCGATCAGCGTGGCCTCGTCGCCGTCGGCCCAGGTACCGACGTAGTCGGTGACGTACATCGTCTGATTGGTGGCCGGACGCACCTGATCGACGATCAGCCACTTCCCCTCACCATGAACGACGGCGTCGGAGCGCACGTAGAGCAGGAGATCGGCAAAGCACAGGTCGGCGAGGAACGCCCACTCGGCAGTGAGCCGATGCAAGTGGTCGATGTCGTCGCGTTCGAGTGTCGAGTGCTCGCGGGCGAGTTCGGCGAGAGAGGTCATCACCGGTGATTCTGCCCGATGATCACGGGTTGCGCAGGTAACCGGCCAACCGGCCGAGTCCGGCGAGGTCATGGATGTCGCCCTCGAGCCAGGGAACCGACACCATCGTCGGTGCCATCGCAGCCAGTTCCGAGCGCCGATCGGACTCTCGTGCAGCCACCAAGGCCACGTCGTCGAACCGCGACGCGATCTGGGTGAGAACTGCACGCACATGCTTCACGGGAACATCGAGCTGTTTCGCGATACTGGCGGCAAGCGAACCCGACGCCTGTTCGAGCAGGGCTGCCGCGCTGTCGGCGGCCTCGCCGCCGGCCAATTCCTCGGGCAGGACCCGATTGGCGACGATCGCGCCGAGGCACATGTGACGTTCCACGAGCGAGCGAGCGAGGAAGCGGGCCTCGTGACTCGGGGCTGTCTCGAGCGTGGTCACCACGACGAAGGCGGTTCGCGGGTCGACGAGCAACGCTTCGACCTCGCGAGCGCGTCGCACGAACCCACCCTCCATTGCCTGGAACAGCACGAAGAAATCGGCGATGTCCTGCAGGAAACGTGAGCCCAACACGCGATCGGCCACTTGGTAGAACGGCTTCGACGCCATCGTGAACAACCGTGACCGGTACGGCACGGTGAGCCAACGCAACAGACGGCTGCCGAAGAACTCGACCATCCGGCCGGGCGCGTCGAGGATCGACAACGCGTTGCGCGACGGCGGCGTGTCGACGATGACGAGATCGAAGTCGCCTCGGGCGTGGAGATCGTGGAGCTGCTCCATCGCCAGGTATTCGTGACTGTGCACGAACCGGTTGGTGATGTTCTCGTACAACGGGTTGGCGAGCACGGCGTCGCGGATCCCGGCGTCGGGGGCGTGACGCGTGATCAGTTCGTCCCACCCGGCCTTGGTGTCGAGCATCGCCACCCACATCTCCCCGCGCACCTTCACCCCGGCGTCGCTGAACGCAGCGGGGTCGATGCGCGTGGGTGTGTTACCGAACTCGTCGAGTCCGAGTGCCGTCGCCAGGCGTCGGGCAGGGTCGACGGTGAGCACCAGCACCCGACCCTTCTGTCGCGATGCGGCCGCGATGCCGAGCGCAGCAGCGATCGTGGTCTTGCCGACACCACCGGAACCGGCGACCAGGATCATCTCACGGCTGGCGAGCAGGTTGTCGAGGTCATTCATGACGTTTCCCGCCCGCTGACCGACCGATGGGTTCGGGGTCGAGTTCGTCGGTGAGCGCGTCAGCGACCAGCGACACCACCCGCGGGCCGGATGCTCGTGCGAACAGCTCCGGCACGGTGATGATCGGCAAGCCGTCGACGACGTCGTCGCTGTCAGCGATCCAGTTGCGCAGCCGATCGAGATGCGTGGCACCCGTCGAGCGTCGCGACTCGGTCAGGCGTGCTGCCGCAAGCACGGTGCAGGCGCCAGGACCGACAGCATCGACGAGGAGCGCCATCGCATCGTCGAGCCGGTCGACGATGGACTGCTCACGGCGATTGAACACCGCCGGAAGCACCCGGTTGGCAATCACCGCTGCTGCATGGGCGCCGGTTTCCGCGCGCAGCCGAGCCAACAGCTCGATGGTCTCGGTGACCGGCATCTCCTCCGGAGTGGTGACGACCGCAACCCCGGTACGCATCGGATCGTCGAGGATGTCGAGCATCCACTGCGTCTGGTCTCGCACCAGCCCGACCTGCACGAGATCGGCGATCACCCGGGCCGCCCCGATCTGGCTCACGATGTGTCCGCTCGCTTCGGCATCGACGACCACCAGGTCGTAGTTGCGTTCACGCACCTCCCAGCAGAGCTTTCCGACGCCCAGGATCTCCTTGACCCCGGGCGCAGCATCGGCGACGAAGTCGAAGGTGGACGCGAGCGGTCCGATACGTCCGAGAAATGGGATCCGCACGAACAGTCGCAGGTACTCGCGTAGCGAGTCCTCGGTGTTCATTGCCATCGCATGAAGGTTCGGGGCCACCTCGGTGGGTTCGAACTCGAGCGGCCCGACGTCGAACGCGTTGGCGAGCGCACCCTTCGCGTCCATCTCGCACACCAACGTGCGGCGCCCGTATCGCGCCGCCATGTCGGCGATCGCCGCTGCGATCGTGGTCTTGCCGACCCCGCCCTTGCCGGTGACCCAGAGCAGATCGAGATCGAGCAGCCCGGGCCGACCAGCGGGACCCAGGTTCAGCCTCCGAAGCCGATCTTGCGATCGCCGTCGGACGAACCGAGCTCGATGTAGGCGATCTTCGCCGAGGGGATGGCGACGTCCTTGCCGCGCTTGTCGGTGATCCACAGCACGTCGGTCGCCCCGGCGAGCGCCGCTTCGACCCGAGACTTGAGCTCGTCGCGGTCGGCGTCTTCGGGGAGCTCGATGTTGATCTCGCGGGGGGCCTGGGTCACTCCGATACGTACGTCCACGGTCCCACGCTACCTGCAGCGCTGCCGAGGCCGTCCAGACCGGCCGCTGAAACCGCTACCCGGCGAGCGGGGCGAGCGCGGCGGCGAGATCGTCGACGGTCCACTTGTCGTGCTGCTCGACGGTGTCGCCCATCTCCCACGAGCGCACCCGCTTGACCACGGCACCCTGGGCGAAGAAGGTCTCACCGGTGAACTGGCACGCCGTGCTGCTCAGATAGGCGACCAGCGGCGAGACGTTGGCGGGGTCCCAATCGTCGAAGATCCCCTCCTTGGGCGCCATGATCTCCTCGAGCCCAGGGGTCGCCAGCGTGAGGCGCGTCCGGGCGCCCGGAGCAATGCAGTTGCTCTGCACGTCGTAGCGAGCCAGCTCTTGCGCGGCGATCTGACTGAACGTGGCGATGCCCGATTTGGCGGCGCCGTAATTCGCCTGGCCGGGGTTGGAGAACAGCCCGGAGGTGCTGGAGGTGTGTACCAGATTTCGCCGCGCTCCCCGTCCGGCCTTGTGCTCCTCGCGCCAGTAGGCCGCTGCCCAACGCGTCGGGGCGAAATGGCCTTTCAGGTGACAGGCGATCACCGTATCCCATTCGGCTTCGGTCATGTTGACGATCACCCGGTCGCGCAGGATGCCCGCGTTGTTGACCAGGATGTGGAGGTCGCCGAACTCGGAAATCGCCGCGTTGACGAGTCGTTGGGCCCCTTCCCAGTCGGCGACATCGTCGGCGTTGGCGATCGCATGACCGCCACGAGCGCGGATCTCGGCAGCCACCTCTTCGGCGGGGGTCTGGTCGCTGCCCTCACCATCGTTCGCTCCCCCGAGGTCGTTGATGACGACCTTGGCACCCTCGTCGGCGAACAGCAGCGCGTGTTCTCGACCGATACCGCGTCCGGCACCGGTGATGATCGCAACTCGTCCGTCGAGTGAGGTCATGGTGGCTCCTTGTCGACCCGGTGACCAGCGGACGCCGGACACGATTCGGAACCGTAGCGATCCGACCCCGTTCGAGTCGATTCCCGAACGGGCGACGTCAGAGAAAGACCAGCTCGACGCCGGTGCCACGGGGGAACGTTGCCCCTGCCACGGCTTGCTCTCCGTCGACCGACGCCGACACGAACGTGCCCTCGGTGGTGCCGAGCAGGCCGTTGACCGTGAACCCGGCCTCGGCGAGTGCAGCCTCGGCTGCGGGATAGGCCAACCCGGTCAGGTCGGGGATTGCGACGAGGTCCGGGCCCTTCGATAGTTGGAACGTGACTGTGCCGCCACGCTCCACAGCTGTTTCAGCGGGCGGGTCCTGAGTGACTACGCGGCCGACCTCGACGTCGTTGCTGAACACGTCCTCTCCCTGCGCACCGACCAGTTGCAGCGCATCGAGCGCCGCTGTTGCTTCGGCCGCAGTGAGATTCGCGAGGATCGGCGCAGGCCGAGGTTCGGGACCGAGCGAGGCAGTGATCACGATGGCGGTGTCGGGCAGCACCTGGGCACCGGCGACGAGCGCCGCGCCTCGTTGCGCCTGCCATCGGATCACGGTGCCGGCAGCGACGTCTTCGGAGAACTCGGCCAGCGCCTCGATCGGGACCAGCCGGAGATCGGTGAGCGTCTGTTGTGCGTCGACGACCGTCATGCCGTTCAACTCCGGCAACGTGCGCAGCTCGAAACCGTCGCTGACCACGATCAGGAAGGTCTCCCCCTCGTCGAGCAACTCGCCAGCAGCCGGGACGGTGCGCACGACGTGGTCGACGTCGGGCACGTCGTCGCTGCGCTCGCGCTCGGTCTCCGTCACCCAGCCGTTGCCGGAGATCTCGTTGAGGGCAACCGCTTCGTCGACGCCGGTGAGGTCGGGCACCTCGAACGACTTGGTCCGCAGGAGGAGCCAGCCGGCGTAGCTGAGCAGTGCCACACCGATGAGTGCAATCAGCCCGAGGAGCAGGAATTTGCCCCACGGCCGCTCGGCCTCCTCGTCGTAGAGGATTCCCGACGGTGTCGGGTCGACGGGCGGCGCGGCCGGCATCTCCATGGTGGATGGCGCCGCCACTTCGGTTGGATCGATCGGTGACTCGATACCGAGACTGCCAGCTGGCTCGGTCGCCACCTGGACTGCGCCGGTGGGCGGGTCGGCGATGTCGGTCAGCAGCAGCAGCGGCGCCGGATCACCTGCCGGAGATTCTCCGGCGGCGATGTCGCTGATGTCGCTGATGTCGCTGATGTCGCTGATGACGGTGATGTCGTCCGCCTGGGCGAGGTGAGCATCAGCATCGGCATCGGCATCGGCATCGGCATCGGCATCGACATCGACATCGACATCGACGGTGGCAGTGTCGTCGGTCAGGAACGTCTCGGCGTCGTTGGCAGCGGACGGATCAACCCGATGCGTGAACGACGCAGCGAACAGGCTGCTCGCCATGACGGGGAGCGGTTCGGGTCGTGGGAGCGCCTCGGCCGATTGCACGAGCGCTTTTGCGAACTCTGCGGCGGTCCAGCGATCTTCGGAGTCGGGGCGGCCACCGCGTTCCAACACCGAAGCGAGCGATCCCATGTCGGCGGTGACCGGCATCAACTTGCCGACGCGGGCGGCCAAGGTGGACACGGTGGACTCACCAGCGAAGGGAACCTTGCCGGTGATCGACTCGATCAGACACAACGACAACGCGTACACGTCGGTCTTCGCGTCGACGTCGAGGCCGAGCGACTGTTCGGGCGAGGCGTAGCGGGCGACGTGGGTGGCCACGGTGGCCGGTTCGTCCCATGCCTCGGCACCGAGCAGTTGCGCCATGGCGAAGTCGACGATGCGTAACCGGGCGTCCTCACCGAACACCAGCTTCGACGGCGTGATCTCGGTGTGGAGCACCCCTCTGGCATGGGCGGCCTCGATCGCCCGACACGCCTCGAGGCCCACGACCAGCGCCTGCGACGGAGCGAGGAGCCGGCCGCGGTCGAACAGGTCGCGAAGGCTGCCGCCGCCGAGATATTCGACCACCCAGAACAGCGTCCGTTCGCCCTCGAAGTCGGTCTCGCCCCAACCGAGCACCGAGGCGATGTTGGGATGGTTCAGCGACATCGCCACCTCGACCTGCCGGCGGAACGCCTGGCGGAACGCCGTAGTCACCGCCAGCTCGGGACGAACGATCTTCACGGTCACCGGTCGGTTCGCCTCGGTGTCGATCGCCTCGCTGATCACGGTGTTGGCACCAGCGCTCACGACGTTCTCGATGCGGTACCGGTCGCTCAGGAGGCGACCGGAGAGCGAGCTCACACCGGTTGGGGTCGGGTCAGGTGTGTCAGCATCCACAGCGGACGAAACGCTACCGCCTGAGCAAGTCGCGTACCGGCCGGGCATCATGGGAGATGTGACCGATCGTGTGACCGACCCCGACGACACCGACGTCGACGATCTCGTTTCGACAACGGGCGACGACGCAGAACCGACCGCCAGCGAAGATCTCGTTCCGACCGCCGGTGGCGATGTCGACGTTCCGATGGAATCTGACACCTCGACGGTGCGCCCCAAGCGTCGCCTCGACCGTGGCCTGTTGATCGCCAGTCTGGTGATCGCATGCGGCCTTGCGCTCGTCTTCTTCGGTCTGACCACGGCCTTGACCGGCGACGACGGCATCGAACGGCCGGAAGCGATCGAGTCGGTCCAACCGGTGGAGAACTCCGTCCAGGTCCTCCAGCAGGAACGTGTCATCGTCGACCTCCTCCCCGGCTACGAAGCTCGCCTGATCGTCGACGGCATCGAACTTCCGACCACGACGATCGGACAGTCCGACGTCGATCCGGCCGTCCAGTCCCAGCCGGGCCAACAGGTCGACCTGCCAACCACGGCGGTGTTCGACCCCGGCAACGCCGTGATCTCGTTCCAGCCGGTCGAGGGTGCGCTGATCGAGGCGTTCACCCAGGGCGTCCACGAGGCCCGCGTCATCTTCTGGCGGATCGAGGACGGTCCCGAGCAGGCGCTGAGCTATCGCTGGGAGTTCAACGTCGTCTGACGTGGCGTCCACCTGCCCGCGTGCTGTCAGGCAGGCGGCAGCTCGCCGGTTGCGAGCACGTGTTCGAAGCCCGCCTGGTCGAGGATCGGGACCCCGAGTGACTCGGCCTTGCTGAGCTTGCTCGCCCCCGCCGACTCACCGGCCACCAGCGCGAACGTCTTCTTGCTCACGCTGCCCGGACTCTTGCCGCCACGCGACGTGATCGCCTCTTCGGCCTGTTCGCGGTTGTAGCCGGCGAGCGTGCCGGTGACGACCACGATCTTGCCGTCGAGTGTTTGCGGCGTGGCCGCACGAGCTGCCGCGGCGGCTTCCGCTGCGGCCGGGTCACCGAAGTTCACGCCGGCCACACGAAGTCGGTCGATGTAGGCGCGGTTCGTGTCCTGCGCGAACCAGTTGACGATCGTGGTGGCGATCACCTCACCGACACCCTCCACCGCCGCCAACTCCTCGATCGACTTCGACACGATGGCATCGAGCGTGTGGAACTCGTTCGTCAAGGCAAGCGACGCCGCAGGTCCGAGGTGGCGCACACCGAGGGCGGTCAGCAGCTTCGGCAAGGGGCGCTGCTTCGATGTCTCGATCTCGGCAACGAGATTCTGAGCGCTCGTCGGACCGATCCGATCGAGCTCCACCAACTGCTCGGCGCTGAGGGCATACAGATCGGCGGGGTCGCTCACGAGACCCGCGGCGGTGAGCTTCTCCACCATCTGCTCGCCGAGTCCCTCGATGTCCATGCCGCCGCGCGACGCGAAGTAGGCGATCTTCTGATCGCGTTGGGCGGGGCAATCGGGGGCGACGCAGCGCGTGTCGGATTCGCCCTCGGGCCGAACGAGCGGGTTGCCACAACGCGGGCAGTGCGTCGGGAACACCCAGGGAGTGCTGCCTTTCGGCCGCAACGACAACACCGGTCCCACGACTTCGGGGATGACGTCGCCGGCCTTGCGGACCACCACCGTGTCGCCAGGGCGCACGTCTTTCACCGCCACCTGGTCCTGGTTGTGGAGGGTGGCCATACCAACGGTGGAGCCGCCGACGAACACCGGCTCGAGCACGGCGAACGGCGTCGCCCGACCGGTGCGGCCCACCGACACCATGATGTCGCGCAGCAACGTGGTGCGTTCTTCCGGGGGAAACTTGTACGCGATCGCCCATCGGGGTGCCCGCGAGGTCACACCCAACCGCTCGCGCTGCGCAATGTCGTCGAGCTTGATGACCACGCCGTCGATCTCGTAGTCGAGGTCGTGGCGATGGTCCTGCCAATGCAGGCAGTGCGCTGCCACCTCGTCGATGGTGGTGAACGTACGGACGTGGTCGTTGATCGCGAACCCGAGGCTGGCGGCGAACTCCAACATCGCGACGTGGCTCGTGAACTCCGGCCCACCGATCACTTCGCCGAGCTGATAGCTGAAGAACGAGAGGTTCCGACTGGCCGTGATCGCCGGATCCTTCTGACGCAGGCTGCCCGCGGCCGAGTTGCGTGGGTTGACGAACGTCTTCTCCCCTGCGGCGACGGCGCGCTCGTTGAGTTGCTCGAAGCTCGATCGGGACATGTACACCTCGCCACGCACCTCGACCACCGGCGGCGCACCGTCGGGAAGCTCGCTCGGAACATCGCCGATCGTGGCGACGTTGGCGGTGACGACTTCGCCGACGCGTCCATCGCCGCGGGTCGCGGCCTGCACGAAGCGGCCGTCCTCGTAGCGCAGGCTGATGGCCAAGCCGTCGAACTTCAACTCGCACACGAACGTCGGCACCGCGCCGTCGAGGCCCTTCGCCACCCGATCGGCCCAGGCACGGAGCTCGTCGCCGTCCATCGCGTTGTCGAGGCTCATCATCGGCACACGGTGGATGACCGGCGCAAAGGTGGCACCGATCGCAGCACCGACGAGTCGGGTCGGTGAATCGTCGGCGGCGAGATCGGGATGATCGGATTCCAGCTGACGTAGCTCGCCAACGAGCGCGTCGTAGTCGGCGTCGCTGATCTCGGGGTCGTCGAGCGTGTGGTAGCGCTCGTTGTGATGGGCGATCTGCGCTCGCAACTCGTCGACCCGCAGCGCTGGGTCTACCGAACCGTCGGCGTTCGTGGCGTCATCGGCAGCTCCGGTCATCTGCGCTGAGGTTACGACGCGAACCCGACCGCCACGTCAGGCACCGAGAGCGAAACGGGTGGCGGACGACTGGTCCTGCACGCGCTTGCCGACCTCGGCGGTGAGCCGTGCGATTCGCCGGGCGACCGACACCGAGTGCATCGCCAGACCGCACTCGGGCGTGACGATGCTCTGACGTCGCAGCAGCACCGGGTCGCAACCGAGCTGCACCAGGCTGCACCACAGGTCGCTCAGCGCCCGCCACTGCCGCTCGGACGTCGACGGCACCGGGCCGTCGGTGGGGGTGACACCCCATGCGATGATGCCGCCGTCGGCGAGGAACCGAGTGAGATAGCCGACCCAGTCGACCAACTCGGGGGCGACGGGCAACGACACCACGTTCGGACCGCACGCCAGCAACGTAGCGATATCGCATGGAGCGCAGCAATGCACGCCGGTGAGCGTGGCGGCAGGGAGCGCCGCCATCGCGCTCGACATCCGATCGATCGCTTCGTCGGGCGGAATGGGGAAGCCGGGCCGCATCAGTTCGGCGAACAGCGGCTCGTCGAGCAGCACCATCTGCGGTGACGTCGGCAAGGCCTCGGAGAAGATCGACGAGAGCGCCGCCAGACGATCGCGGACGGTCGAGAGTGCCAGATCGAATGCGGTCTCACGATCGAGGCCGGCACGATGGAGAGCGACACCGAGCGTGACCGGGCCCACGAACTGCCACTTGATCGCAGCACCGTCGAGGCGGACCCTGCCCGCCAGGTCGAGGAACGAACGGAAGCCGGTGAACGCCTCGCGTTCGATGTCGGTGGCAATCGTGGCGTGCGGCTTCACCGTCGCCGGATCGACGACGATGGTGCCGTCGAGCTCGACGTGCACTCCGGTGACGTCGACCAGCGCCTGCGCGAGCATCGACTCGTCGGGTGAGCAGCGAGGCAGCGAGGGGATGGTGGCGACGTCGAACTCGCCGATCGCGAACGCAGCAGCAGCAGCGGGATCGGCGTGGGGAAGACTCCCGACGCCAGCGGTGGCACCGTCGGCGAACGTCGAGCGTGGGGCGGTCCGTGCACGGAAGCCATCGGCGGATTCGTTCACGACACACCTCCCATCGGTGACTCCCTATCACTGTGCCAGCCCGACGGGTGTCGAACTGGGATCTCCGCATCGTTCCACGCTTGGCCTGACCTGACCGAATCGTTCACCGACCGTTCACTCGCGACCATTCACTCGAGGGTCGATAGGCCGCAATCCGACGCGGGCACGGCAACCTGTGGGGATGTCGACAGCTTCCGACGAACCGATCGATCGGCTTGCATCCTTCTCGCCGTGGGTTGCACGACTCGCATGGATCCTGGTTGCGGTGATCGGTGGGAGCGCCATCGAGTCGGCGGTCGACGGTCGGAGTTCGGTCGTTGCATGGGCCGCAGCGATCGGTGGATGGGGCCTGTGGGCCGTTGGCGCGCTCGGTCTGGCGGTCGCGTCGGCCTGGTCGCTCACGGTCGTGCGCATCGTGGTGCCGTTGTCGCTGCTGGCAACGATCGCCGCTGGCATCGGCGGCGTGTCCGCTGTCGATCTGGTGCTGTCGGGTGGTCCATCGGTCGTCGCCGCAGCGGCGGTGATGACGGCCGACTTCGGTCGCCAGTGGGTGCAGGCATCGGCTTACGGCGACGAGGAGCGGTTCCCGCTGCGCCTCCCCGTAGGCGCCGGGCTCGCAGCGATCATCTCGTGGTTGGCGTGGGCACCGGCCTTGATCGCCGGGCCGCTCCTGGTCGCCGCCGAGTCGTGGATCGCCGGTGTGCTCCTGTGCGTGCTGGCGATCGCTGGCGTCGTGCTGCTCGGGCCGCGTTGGCATCGGCTGTCGCTGCGATGGTTCGTGCTCGTTCCGGCCGGCGTGGTGGTCCACGACCCCGTCGTGCTCGCCGACACGTTCCCGCTCCGCACTGCGCAGGTGGCCTCGATCGGGCTCGCCTCGACCGACACCGAGGCAGCAGATCTCACCGGCCCGGCCAGCGGATATGCGATCGAGGTCGCCACCACCGAGTCGGTCACCGCAGTGTTCGCGTTCACACCCTCGGATCCCAACGGCAAGGCGATCCACCTGCGATCGTTCCTCATTGCGCCGAGCCGACCCGGTCGAGTGCTGCGTTCGGCTCGGGCTCGCGGCCTGCCTGTCGCCTGATCGACAACGCCGTCAGCGGCAGATGCCGCCGCCGAGAGCCCGTGTGTTCGTGGGGTCGTAGGCCACGACGCTCTGGCCGGGGGCGATCCGGCGTTGCGGTTCGTCCCAGCGCACGACGATCGCGTCGGCTTCCTCGGCTGCACTGACCGTGGCGGGCAGCGCTCGCCCGTGGGCGCTGCACTGCATCAGCACCGATCCGTCGACGGGGCCGTCGACCCAGCTCATCCGGTCGACGATCAGCTCGCTGCGCAGCAGGTCGGCGTGGCTGCCGACAGTGACGGTCGCTGACGCCGTGTCGACGTCGAGCACGTAGCGCTTCGGGCCTCCACCGGGTACGCCGAGGCCTTTGCGCTGGCCGACCGTGACCAGCTCGACCGACTCGACCTCGCCGAGGCGGGTGCCGTCGGCATCGACGACCGTGCCCGATCTGAACGGGATCCGGGCGCCGAGGAACGCGATGCGGCCGCCTATGGAGGTGATGAAGCACACGTCCTGGCTGTCGGGCTTCGTGGCCGTGCGCAGGTCGATCGATGCGGCGAGCGCTCGCAGATCGGCCTTCTGCATGCCACCGACCGGGAACATCGTGCGGGCGAGCTGCGCCTGGTCGAGCATGTGCACCACATAGCTCTGGTCCTTCGCCGCATCCGAACCGCGGACGAGGGTGTAGCGGCCATTCGCGCTGCGGCCGATGTTGGCGTGATGCCCGGTGGCAACCGCGTCGAAGCCGAGCAGATCGGCTCGCTCGGCGAGCCGCGCGAACTTGACCGACCGGTTGCATTCGATGCACGGGTTCGGCGTGACACCACGGGTGTGCGCGTCGATGTAGGGGGCCACGACGTGTTCGTCGAAGTCGTCACCGAAATTGAACACGAGGTGGTCGATGCCGAGCTGCTGTGCCACGCGGCGCGCATCGTCGACATCGGACACCGAACAGCAGCCGGTGTCGCTGTCGCCACCCCACAGCTTCATGGTGACCCCGACGACGTCGTGGCCCGCCTGTTGCAGAAGCAGCGCCGCGACCGACGAGTCGACCCCGCCCGACATCGCGCACATCACCTTCACGACGCACTCGCGATCGGATCGAGCGTCGTCGGTGCCGACACGTCGGCAACGGCAGGCGTCGGGTGGTGGCGGCGCAGCTGATCAACGGCGGCGCCGATCACGTCGACCGCACGCTCGATGTCGGCGGCCATGGTGGTCTGGCCGAGCGTGAGTCGCAAGGCGCCGAGCGCCATCGACCGATCGACACCCATCGCGGCGAGCACGTGCGACGGCTCCATGGCCCCGCTCGCGCAGGCCGACGCGGCCGACGCACAGACACCAGCCTCGTCGAGCAGGAACAGCAATGCCTCGGACTCGATGCCGGTGATGCACACGTGCGCCGACCCGGCGACCTTGTACTCACGAGGCACGGTCTCGGTGATCCCGTCGAGACGATCTCGCAAGCCGTCGACCAGTCGGTCGCGCAGCGCCACGAGGCGGACGTTCTCGTCGACTCGCTCGCGATCGGTGAGGTCGAGCGCAACCGCAGCAGCGACGATGCCAGCGGTGTTGTGGGTGCCGCTGCGGCGTTCGCGTTCCTGCCCGCCACCGACGAGCAGCGGGTCGACCTTCGGTCCGCCGCGCTCCACGAGCACGCCGACGCCTTTCGGGCCGCCGAACTTGTGCGCGCTCAGCGACAGCAGGTCGACGTGGGGTGTGATGTCGCGCAGGTCGAGCCAGCACGCCGACTGGACGGCGTCGGTGTGCAGCAACGCGTCGGGAGCGTGACGGCGCACGACCCGGGCGACCTCGGCGATGTCGGTGATGGTGCCGACCTCGTTGTTGACCGCCATCACGCTGACGATCGTGACGTCGGGGGTTGCACCGAGAATGGCCGCGAGTTCGTCGAGGTCGACTCGGCCGAACGCATCGACGCCGACGACGCTGCCCCGACCGCTGGCATGGCCGCCGCTGGAGCGTCCGTCGAGATGTTCGACGACGTGGAGCACGGCGTGATGTTCGACTGCCGGGCACAGGGCGACACCGCCTCGGCGGGCGATGGCGCCGACGATCGCCATGTTGTCGCTCTCGGTGCCGCAGCCCGTGAACACCACCTCGTTCGGGTGGCATCCGACCACGCGGGCAACGGTGTCGCGAGCCTCGTCGACGGCCTGGCGAGCACGACGAGCGAAGCGGTGCGAGCCCGACGGATTGGCGTACAGCTCGGACAGGTACGGCATCATCGCCTCGACCGCCTCGGCGCGCATCGGCGTCGAGGCAGCATGGTCGAGATAGGTGATGGCCGGCTCCGTCACGCCACCACGCTACTGATTACATCACGGGTAATCGGCCGTAGTCTCGCGGTGGTGCGGGGATACGACCGACGTTCGTACGGCGATGGGTTCGCCGACGTGTACGACGAGTGGTACGCCGATGTCACCGACGTCGCGGCAACCGTGGCGCGCATCGTCGAACTCGCTGGCCCGAACGGGCGAGTGCTCGAACTCGGGGTCGGCACCGGACGGCTCGCGGTGCCGATGGCGGATGCGGGCCTCCAGGTCGTCGGCATCGACAGCAGCGAGGCGATGCTCGCCAAGCTCGCCGAACGTGACATCGACGGTCGGGTCGAGTCGATCCTCGGCGACATGATCGACGACCTCCCCGACGGCCCGTTCGACGCGGTGCTGATCGCCTACAACACCATCTTCAATCTGATCGGCGACGGCGAACAGCAACGCCTCTTCCAGCGGGTAGAGGCACGGCTCGGGCCCAACGGTGCCTTCGTGGTGGAAGCGTTCGTGCCCGATTTCGGCCCGGGTGACGGGGCCTCCGAGGTGGGCGTTCGTTCGATGGCCGTCGACCACGTCGTGCTGTCCGTGTCAGTCAACCGGCCCGATGAACAACTCGCTGAAGGCCAGTTCGTGCAGTTCTCCGAGTCGGGCGGCGTGCAACTCCGGCCGTGGTCGATCCGTTGGGCGACGCCGGCGCAGCTCAACGCAATGGCGACCTCCGCCGGACTCCGACTCGACGAGCGCGCAGGCGACATGGCGGGCGTCACGTTCACCGACGACAGCACCCAACACGTGTCGATCTACCGACGGGAGGACGCTGGATGACCAGTTCACAGCGGATGACCGGCACACGGCGGATGCAGCCGAAGTTCGGGCTCGGCGTTCCCAACGGCGGCGATTTCGCCGACCCGATCCGTCTCGCCACGCTGGCCCACGACGCCGAGGCGGCTGGATGGGACGGCTTCTTCCTGTGGGATCACGTGATCCGCCGGCAACCGTGGCAGCCGATGGTCGACCCGTGGGTCACCCTCGCAGCCGTCGCCGTGGCGACCGAGCGGATCATCATCGGCCCGATGGTCACGCCGTTGGCTCGGCGACGCGTGTCGGTGGTGGCCCGACAATCCGTGACGCTCGATCGCCTCGCCGGCGGGCGCCTCCGACTCGGCGTGGGCCTGGGCGCTCCCGACGACGAGTTCACGCGTTTCGGCGAGGACGCCGACCCCAAGCTTCGGGCACAGATCCTCGACGAATCCCTCGACGCGTTGCAGTTGCTCTGGTCGGGCGACGAGGTGTCGTATCGCGGCCAGCACGTGGTGATCGACGACGTCGAGTTCCGCCCCACGCCCGTCAACGGCAGCATCCCGATCTGGGTCGCCGGCGGCTGGCCGGGTGGTGCACCGTTCCGCCGGGCCGCCCGCTTCGACGGCGTGTGGCCGGTCGCCAAGGCGGGCGGCTACCTCACGGTCGACGAGTTCACCGAGTGCGTTTCAACGGTCCGAAATCTTCGAGACAGCGACGCACCGTTCGACGCCTGCTTCATCGATCGCAGCCCGGCCGGTGGCGACGCTGCGACCTCCGGCCCGCTGACCCCCCGAACCCCACTCCGAAAAATCTCGCCAGCGTTGCGCTGAGCGCAACGACACCGCGCCATTTCCCGAGCAGTTCCGAAATGGCGCGCCAGCGTTGCGCTCAGCGCAACGTTTCGGTGATTTTTCGGGGGGGTTCGGGGGGCGGGGTTCGTGGGGTGGGGTTCGGGGGGGCTTTCGGTGTGCGGCGGGGGGTGACGGACGATCAGAAGGAGTGGTAGCCGCCGTCGATGGTGATGACATCGCCGGTGTGATAGCTGGAAGCACGGCTGGCGAGGTACACGGCGAGACCGCCGAAGTCGTCGGCGGTGCCCCAGCGACGCATCGGCACCCGCGGGAGCACGTTGTCGACGAACTTGTCCCAGCCGAACGCACCGGCGGTCATGTCGGTCTCGATCCACCCGGGTAGCACCGAGTTGCAGCGGATGCCGTGGCGGGCGTGCTGCACGGCAATCGCCTTCATCATCGAGTTCACACCCGCCTTCGACGCGCCGTAATGCTGGCCCGACTGCTGGCCGAAGAACGCCGAACCTGATGTGGTGAACACGATCGAGCCACCTGCCTCGTCGCCGCCGACATGACGCGACACCATGTGCTTCGCGGCCTCACGCGCCGTGAAGAACGCACCGTCGAGATTCACCCGCATCACCCGCCGCCACTCGTCGGACGTCATCCCCACGAAGCTCGGCGCCTGACCGCCCACGCCCGCATTCACGAAGCACGAGTCGACCCGTCCGAGTTCGCCGATCGTGTCGGCCATCGCCTGCTCGACTGCGGCTTCGTCGCCCACGTCGCACACGATCGACAACAGCTCGGCGTCGTGACGACCGAGTTGCTCGATCGCCACGTCGTTCTTGTCCGGGTTGGTGCCCCAGATGGCGATATCGGCACCGTGAGCAGCGAGCGCATCGGCCATCCCGAGCCCGATGCCGCCGTTGCCACCGGTGACGACCGCGACATGGCCGGTGAGGTCGAACGGGGAGTGTTCGGGAAGCGTCATGAGGTCGACGGTAGGGCGCGTCATGCGCCGACGCGGCAGTGGAGATAGCGTCGGAGCTGCATGTATCTGGAGCGCGTTCGCCAACCCGCCGATCTGCGGGACCTGTCGTACGACGAACTTCGCGACCTCGCAGGCGAGATCCGTGACTTCGTCGTCTCGGCGGTGTCGGACACCGGTGGCCATCTCGGGTCGAATCTCGGCGCCGTCGAACTCACCTTGGCGATGCACCGGGTGTTCGACTCACCGACCGATGCGATCCTGTGGGACACCGGCCACCAGGCCTACATCCACAAAATCGTCACCGGCCGCCAGAAGCAGTTCGAACAGCTCCGCCAGCAGGGTGGATTGTCCGGCTATCCCAGCCGGGAAGAGTCCAAGCACGACTACATCGAGAACAGCCACGCCTCCACCGTGCTGTCGTACGCCTACGGAATGGCCGTCGCCCGCGATCTCGGCACCGACCCGCACCGCCACATCGTCGCGGTGATCGGCGACGGCTCGCTCACCGGCGGTATGGCCTACGAGGCGCTCAACAACATCGGCCACAGCGACAAGCAGGTCATCATCGTCCTCAACGACAACGGTCGTTCGTACGCGCCGACGGTGTCGATGCTGTCAGCCAGCGCCCAGAGTCGCGACGAACGGGCCCAGCACCCGGCCAACCAGCCCCGAGTGACCGCTCGGGTCACGGGCAAGCTCGCGCACGCACTCACCGACATCCGCACCAACCCGGTGTACGTGCGCCGCCAGCGTCGCCTGGAGGAGTTCCTCCAGCACCTGCCGGTCGTCGGCAACCAGGCCGGGTCGGCCATGGACGCGTTCAAGGCCGGCGTGCGCGAGTTCCTCCAGCCGCCATCGTTCTTCGAAGCGCTCGGCGTGCGCTACGTCGGACCGTTCGACGGCCACAACATCGAGCAGATGGAGCAGGCGTTCCAGAACGCGATCGAACTGTCGGCCGAGGGTCCGATCCTGGTCCACGTCCTCACCCAGAAGGGTCGGGGCTACTCCCCCGCCGAGGATGACGACGAGAAGAACCTCCACGACGCTCCCGTGTTCGACCCGCTGGTGGGTCCGCCCAAAGCGGTGTCGACCGGGTACACCCAGGCGTTCGCCGAGGCGATCCTGAAAGAGGCCGAGGCCGACGATCGGATCGTGGCGCTCACGGCTGCGATGCCTGGCCCGACCGGACTGCTGCCGTTCCAGGAGCGCTATCCCGACCGGTTCTTCGACGTCGGGATCGCCGAGCAACACGCCGTCACCGGAGCGGCCGGTATGGCAATGGGCGGGCTGCGGCCGATCGTGGCCATCTATTCGACGTTCCTCAACCGGGCATGGGACCAGGTCGTCTACGACGTCGCCCTGCACCGACTGCCGGTCATCTTCTGCCTCGACCGCGCAGGTGTCACCGGCCCCGACGGAGCCAGCCATCACGGCGTCTACGACATGGCGTTGCTGTCGAAGGTGCCAGGTATGCGAGTGCTCGCACCATCGAGCGCGCAGGAACTCGCTCAGATGCTGCACGACGCCACCACGCTCGCCGACGCCGGCCCGATCGCCATCCGCTACCCCCGGGGCGCCGCCCGTCAGGTGAGTGAACACGAAGTCGGATCAGGCCTCGCTGCGCGCAAGGCCGTCACCGGTTCTGGGAGCGTCTGCATCGTGGCGGTCGGCAAGATGCTCGACACCGCCGAGAAAGCTGCCGCCACATTGGCTGCGGACGGCGTCGAGGTCACCGTGTGGGACGCGCGTTGCTGCGCGCCGCTCGATCCGGACATGATCGCCGACGCCGCTGCACACGACCGAGTGATCACGATCGAGGACGGCATTCGCGACGGCGGGATCGGTATGTCGATCGCCGACGCGGTGTGTTCGATCGACCAGTCGACCCATGTCGACGTGCTGGGCTTGCCCACCAAGTTCATCCCGCACGACCCGAAGTCGGACGCCATCCTGTCGCGGTTCGGTCTCGACGTCGGCGGCCTCGTCTCGCTGGTGCGCTCGCGCCGGTGAACGCGCCGGTGAAGTTCGACGCACTCCGCACCGAGCGGTTGCTCCTTCGCCCGCTGCGCTCGTCGGATACCGCCGACCTGCACGCCCGGCGCAACGACGCCGACGTCGCCCGCTACCAGGACTGGCTGGTGCCGTACCCGCTCGATCGGGCAGAAGTGCTCGTGGCGGAATCGCTGGAGCTCGACGGTCCGACGCCGGGGCACTGGTGGATGATCACCATCGCCGACCCCACCGACCCCACCGACGCCACGGTGCTCGGCGACCTGGCGGTACACATCACGGACGACGCCCACACTGCCGAAGTCGGCTACTCGCTCAGCCGGCCGGCGTGGGGGCACGGATACGCGACCGAGGCGCTCGACGCGCTCGTGACCCACCTGTTCGAAACTGTCGGCGTCACGCGCATCGAGGGCAAACTGCACCCGGACAACCCCGCCTCGGCCATGGTGTTGGAGCGCGTCGGGATGTTGTTCGAGGGTCACACGAAATTGTCCTTCTGGCTCGGTGACGACAACTCGGACGACTGGATCTACGGCATGACTCGTGGCGACTGGGAGGTGTGGCGCAATCGGCCCCGTCAACGTCCCGGCAGCGTGCGACTCGTCGAGATCGACGCCGACTCGATGAGCGATGTGGGTCGCCTCACGACCCACAAGTCGCAGGAATTCTTCGTCGACCCAGTTCGGGCGTCGTACGGTGACGCACTGTTCCCCGAGGTGATCGACGGGGCGCCGGTCGTGCCGTGGATGCGCGCCATCGAGGCCGATGGCGAACTGGTCGGGGTTCGTGATGGTCGCCCTCACCACTGACGCCCATCCCGAGCCGTACCTCTGGCGGCTGCTGATCGACCGGATGCACCAGCGACGTGGCATCGGCACCGCAACCCTCGATCTGCTCGTCGAGCAGTGCCGCGTCTGGGGCGACCGAACACTCATCACGTCGTGGGAGCCCGGTAAGGGTTCGCCCGAGGCCATGTACACGCGCTACGGCTTCGCGCCGACCCGCAACATCGTCGACGGTGAGACCGAGGGCCGGCTTACGATCGAGTGATGCGACGCGCTGGAGCGCTCTCGGGCACTCGGAGCGTTCGAGATCGCTGCGGTAGCGTGCGAACGGTGAGCGCTGTCACCCCTGACGACCCGTACGCCGTCTATACGCACCTCCGCTTCGAACGCCCGAGCGATGGCGTGCTGCTGATCACCCTCGACGATCCCGAACGCCTCAACGCCACGGGACCCGACATGCACCTCCAGCTGTCGCGTGTATTCCGGACCGTCGACGACGACCCGTCGGTGCGCGCCGTGGTGGTCACCGGCGCCGGAACCGCCTTCTCGGCGGGCGGCGATCTCGACTGGATCGCCGAACAGGTAGGTGACTACGCCCAGACCATCCGGGTGATGCGCGAGGCCGGCGACATCGTGCGCACGATGATCGACTGCGACACGCCGATCGTGTCGGCGATCAACGGCGTGGCCGTGGGCGCCGGGCTAGCCGTTGCGCTGATGGCCGATGTGAGCATCATCAACGAAGACGCCCGCCTCACCGACGGCCACATCCGCCTCGGCGTCGCCGGTGGCGATCATGCCGTGGCGATCTGGCCACTGCTGTGCGGTATGGCGAAGGCGAAGTACTACCTGTTGACCGCCGACTTCCTCGACGGACGCGAGGCCGAGCGCATCGGGCTGGTGTCGAAGGCCGTGTCCGCCGACGAGGTGATGTCGACGGCGATGGGCGTTGCCGAGAAACTCGCCGCCGGTCCGGTCGATGCCACGCGGATGACCAAGCGGGCCCTCAACCACTGGCTCCGCCAGGCACTGCCGAACTTCGAGGCATCGCTCGCCTACGAGATGCTCAACTTCCTCGGACCCGACGCCGCCGAAGGGTTGGCGGCGCTGCGGGAGAAGCGGCGACCCGACTTCCACGGCGCAGCTCGTGCAGACGGCGCCACGTCATGAAGGACATCGAAGAACTCGATCTGTCGCACGATCTCGCGTTGGCGCTCGACGTGGTCGACATCGTCGACGCATTCACGCTGCCGCATTTCCACGACGCCGACTTCACGATCGATTGGAAGCAGAACCAGACCGAGGTCACCGAGGTCGACCGACGCGCCGAGACGATGATCGTCGAGCACCTCGTTCGTGAGCGCCCGGGGCACGGCGCGTTCGGCGAAGAACACGGGCTGGCCGGCGACCACCAGTCGCCGTGGCGATGGGTGATCGATCCGATCGACGGCACCTCCGGTTTCGTGCGCGGCATCCCGATCTGGGCCACGTTGATCGCACTCACCCACGTCGAACGGGGTGCAGTGATGGGGGTTGTCTCGGCACCGGCGCTCGGTCGTCGCTGGTGGGGCGGGCTCGGTCTCGGCGCATCGATGAGCGTGTTCGGCGACTCGCGGCCGATCGTGGTGTCGACCGTCGACGACCTCGCCGACGCCCAGGTCAGCATCACCCACAATCATGGCTGGGATGCCCTCGGCCTGACCGGCGCGCTCGTTCGGCTCCAACAGCGAGCCCGCCGATCGCGTGGAGTCGGCGACTTCTGGCAGCACATGCTGGTGGCCGAGGGCGCAATGGATGTCGCCGTCGACGCCGTGGGCGTGGCGCCGTACGACATCGCAGCGGTGAAGCCGATCGTCGAGGCTGCCGGCGGGAGACTCACCGACCGTCACGGCGAGGTCACCCACGAGCACGACACCGCTATCAGCACCAACCGACTGCTCCACGACGTCGTGCTCGCCGAGCTCCGTGGCTGATCTCGTTCTGCGTGAGGACACACAACGGAGCCTGCGACCGTCGCTCACACAGATTGCACGGACGTGACCTCGCCTGAAGCGGATACCGTGCTCGGTCATGTCGAGCGACGGATCTTCGCCATTCGAGCCTGCACGGCGATCTGACCTCGCTCCCGAGACGCTGGCGATCACGGCCGGGCGAGCAGCGAGCGGTGCATCGCTGGCACCGGCGCTCTGGGCATCGAGCACGTGGGAATCCGAGAGCCTCGACGATGCGCACCGCCGCGCCACTGGTCTGCGTCACGACGGGTTCTATTCGCGCTACTCGAACCCAACGGTTCGCTCGTTCGAACAGGCGATCGCCGAACTCGAAGGCGCCGAGGAATCGTTGGCGTTCGCGTCGGGGATGGGCGCGGTCGCGTCGACCGTGTTCGCGCTGTGTTCGAGCGGCAGCCACATCGTCGCGCAACGCCAGTTGTACGCAGGCACCCTCGCGTTCCTGCAGGGTCCGTGCCAGCGCATGGGGATCGACGTCACGTACGTCGACGTGGCCACGCCGGGAGCGTTCGCCGAGGCGATCCAACCAGGTCGCACGATGTTGGTGATCGCCGAGACGCCGTCGAATCCGTTGCTCGAGTTGGCAGACCTCGACGAGTTGGGTGCGATCAAAGGTCCGTTCACCGTGGTCGACTCGACGTTCGCCACGCCACTCGGCCAACAGCCGCTGGCCCACGGGGTCGACATCTCGTTGCATTCGGCCACGAAAGGAATCGCCGGTCACAACGACGCGACGCTCGGCGTGATCTCGGGCGACGCCGACCTGCTCGGTGAGATCTGGGCGTATTCCGTGCTCCATGGCGCCACACCATCGCCGTTCGATGCGCTCAATGCGCTTCGCGGTGTTCGTACGCTCGGTGTGCGGACACGTCAGCAGAACGAGACCGCTCGTTCCCTTGCGATCACCCTCGCCGATCACCCCGAGGTCGTTGCCGTGCACTACCCGGGGCTCAGCGAGCATCCGCAACACGCCCTCGCCACGAGACAGTTGCGCCAGTACGGCACGGTGCTGTCGTTCGAGGTCGCCGACCGCGACACGGCGTCGGCGGTGCTCGGCCGGCTTCGGGTTGCGAGGGTCGCGACGTCGCTCGGGGGACCCGAGACGATCGTGTGTCACCCGGCGACCTCGACCCATGCGAGCCTCACGCCCGACGAGAAGCTGGCCGCCGGGGTCAGCGACGGCTTGCTTCGCGTCTCGATCGGTCTCGAAGACGGTGGCGACATCGTCGCCGACTTCGAACACGCCCTCGAGACTCCTGCCTGACGCTCGCTCCACGATCGGCACGAGCGACGAGCTGAACCAGACGTGGACGGCCGCGTCGATGTCGGCGCCGACTCCAGGCGTACGCACGAACCTGCTGTCGGCTGCGACGCCCGATGCGTGACCGGAACAACTCGAACCTGGAGGCGCCGTGGAGCGTCACCGGTGCCGCTCGGCAATTCGAGATGCGTTCGACATCGAAGCATGCTCGTACACGATTGGATCCGCGGGAGATGCGCGACACTGGACCGATGGACAGCGACACCGGTGCTCACCGCTCGGTCACCCGCCACGACGATCGCGGCTGCTACGAACTCGACGTCGGTGGTCACACGGTGGCATTCGCCGATTTCTCGCAGCACGACGACGTGATCACGATCCCGCACATCGAGACCGACGTCCGCCATCGCGGCAACGGGTACTCGTCGGTGCTCATGGATGGCGTGATCGACGACCTACGACGTCGCAACGAACAGGTCCGTGCGACCTGTCCGGTCGCTCGTGCGCACATCGTTGCGAACGCCCCCGAGTTGCTGGCGCGCTGACATTTGTCGCAACATCACCACACTGCGTGGGTTGGAGCCAGTCGCCACCGCTGAGGAGATCGAGGCGGGTGCACGTCAGTACGTCCGCAAGATCAGCGGCGTGCAACAGGCGTCGGCTGCAACGGAAGCATCGTTCGAACGAACCGTCGCCGAGATCACCGCCGTCACCATCCGACTCCTCGCCGAACTCCCCCCCGAGGAAGTCACCCCCGAAACAAGACCCACCCCTCCGCCGCTGGGCGAGCAACTGACCCAGCACGCTGGCGAGGGAAGCGCCAGCGACGAGCCAGAAGCGGCGCGAGAAGGAAGCGAAGCGGACGACGAACCCGCCACCAGAAAGGAAGCGCCAGCGACGAGCCAGAAGCGGCGCGAGAAGGAAGCGAAGCGGACGACGAACCCGCAGCGTTACGAGTAGAACGGGTTGGAGCCGGTGGAGTGGTCGGTGAGGTCCCGTACCGCTTTGACGGCTTCGATGGCGTCGACGAGCATGGTCTGCACCCCGTCGAGCATGGTCTGCTTGCTCATCGAGCAGCCGTGGCAGCCGCCACCCATGGTGAGGTAGGCGGTGCCCTCGCCGTCGTGGCCGACGTAGGTGACGAAGCCGCCGTGGGCGGCGAGCGCCGGGTTGACCTCGGTGGCGACGAGTGCGTCGATCTCGGCGGAGAGTGCATCGTCGGCGGTGAGCCCTTCGACCGAGGGCGCCATCGGCCGGTTCGGGTTGCGGATCACGAGGCCCTGGGTGCTGGTGTAATCGAGCGTGGCACCCGTGAGTAGCGCGACGTCGTCGCCAGGGATGATCACCTTCATGCCGTCGTGTGTACGGACCTGGTCGGTGAACGCAGCGGTCAGGTACTCCTCGAACGACAGGTCGTAACGGAATTCTTCGCCGGCATCGGACGCGATGGCCAGACGGAGCCCGAGCTTGTCGCCGTCGACCTCGTCGTCGCGCAGTTCGCGCAGTTGGTCGAGCGCTTCGGGCGTGACCGAGATGATGGGTTCGCTGGTGCCTGCTTCAGCGGTCTCCGCGGCCATGGCTGTGAGAGGACTCATCTGTTGGAGGCTACCGGCGTGCCCTCTGCAGGGGGACGCCGGGTCACCGACGCTTCGTTTGCGACACGGCGAGATGACCTAGCCTCGCTGTGTGACGAACGGCAGCCGCAAGGCGATCTTTGCGGCGTTCTTCGCCAACCTGGGGATCGCGATCAGCAAGTTCATCGGATTCTTGCTCACCGGGTCGGCGAGCCTGCTGGCAGAGACGATCCACTCCGCTGCCGACACCGGCAATCAGATGTTGTTGTTCCTCGGCGGCCAGCGCGCCCGCAAGTCGGCGACACCGGAGCATCCCTTCGGCTACGGACGCGAACGCTACTTCTGGGCGTTCGCGGTGGCGTTGGTGCTGTTCTCCATGGGCGGCATGTTCGCCCTGTACGAGGGCATCTCGAAATTCCGTGATCCTCACGAGGTCGAGAGCCTCGGTATCGCCATCGTCATCTTGATCGTGGCCATCGCGTTGGAGTCGTTCTCGTTGCGCACCGCGGTGAAGGAGTCGAACCCCGTACGTCAACCCGGCACGAGCTGGTGGCGGTTCATCCGCCGCACCAAACAACCCGAGCTGCCGGTGGTGCTGTTGGAAGACGTCGGAGCGCTCATCGGTTTGTTCTTCGCGCTCGGCGGAGTGATCACGGCGCACGTCACCGACGATGCTCGATGGGACGCCGCTGGTTCGATCAGCATCGGCCTGCTGCTGATCGTGATCGCGATCGTGCTGGTGATCGAGATGAAGAGCCTGCTGATCGGAGAGTCGGCGTCAGCTGACATGCGCGAGGCGATCATCGCGGCGATCGAGTCGTCCGCTCACGTCGACCAGTTGATCCACATCCGCACCGAGCACATCGGACCTGACGAGATCCTGGTGGGGGCAAAGATCGAGTACTGGTCGTCGATGTCCGCCGACCAGCTCGTCGCCGCGATCAACGCCACCGAGGAAGCAATCCGGGTTGCGGTGCCGGCCGCGACCGTGATCTATCTCGAGCCGGACCTGCAGCGCACCGATCATCCCGATCTGGTCGCACTCGACGAGTCGCCCAGTGACACCCACTGATGCCCGCACGCCTCAGCGGCCAGCGGCTCGCGCTGATGGCGATGGTCGTCGCCGTGGTGAGTTTCTCGACGAGTTCGTCGCTGATCAAATGGTCGGAATCGACCGGCTCGGTCGTCGCCTTCTGGCGGATGCTCGGCGCCGTGGTCGGCTGGTGGGCGGTGATCGCGTTCACAAGAGTCCGCTCAGGACGACCAGCGCCGGCAGCAACGACGTGGCGATTGGCGCTGGTTCCCGGCCTCGCGTTCGGCGCCAACATCGCCGTGTTCTTCACCGCGATCAACAAGACGAGCATCGCTCACGCCGAGTTCGTCTCCACGCTCACCCCGCTCGTGCTGCTGCCAGCCGGGGTGTTCTTCTTCGGTGAACGACCGAACTGGAACGCACTGCGGTTCGGTCTGATCTCGATCGTCGGCGTGTCGATGGTGTTGTTCTTCGGACCCGATCAGGGCGTGTCGTCGGTGTCGGGCGATCTGCTGATGATCGTCGTCATCGCACTCTGGACCATCTACCTGTTGACATCGAAACGGGCCCGGGCAGCGGGTGTCGGCACGCTCGATTTCATGGCCTGCATGATGCCGATCGGCGTGCTCACCGCCGGACCCATCGCAGCGATCATCGCCGGATCGGAGGTGTTCGGCTTGAGCGCCAGGGGCTGGCTGGTGGTAGCGATCCTCACGCTGCTCACCGGCATGCTCAGCCACGGCTGCATCGTGTTCGCCCAGCAGCACCTGCCCGTCGCCACGATCGGCATCATGCAGACGGCGCAACCGGCGCTGGCGGTGTTCTTCGCGTTCGTGGTCCTCGGCGAGGAGGTGCGGGCACCGCAGGTCGCAGGCATGGTGCTCGTCATCATCGGCCTCGCCCTGTTCACGCTCGCCAGTTCACGCTCGGCAACGGTGTCGACCCCGGTCACGCCCGTCGAAGCCCTCTGAATCTCGATTGGGGTCTGACCCCGATCGAGATTCATTGCGCCAGGAGGGCGGCGAGGCGGCGGCGCCATTCGACCGAGAGGCGGTCGGAGCGCACGCTGACGGTGGCCGATCGGTCGGACGGGAGCACGCCGCCGATTCGTTCGAGCATCACCTTGTCCTCTGCTCCGATCGCCCGGTCGAACGCCAGGAACTCCTCGGCTGACAACTCGTGGTCGTGGTTGCGCCACGACACGAACGTGAACAACGACGTGACGTCGTCGATCGGCGTGACGCACAGCAGCAACACACGATCGTGCCCAGCTCGCTGGCCCGACTCGTAGAACGTGTTCGAGCGCACCACGAACGACAGGTGGAACGCCGTCGACATGCGCTGGCGGACGTCGGCGCCGTGTTCGTCGTGGACGTCGGCGGTGTACTGGTAGCCGACGAACTCGGCATCGAGCGCTTCGAGCTTGATCGGGGCGACGACCGGATCGGTGTCGGGCCCGATCGTGCCGGCATGGACGTACGGGAAGTGAGCAACGTCGCAGAAGTTGTCGACCATGCGGGTGGCCGACACCTTCCACGTCTCGATGCCCGACGTCACCCGCCGGAACGACGGGTCGACGTCCTGCGGAATCTCGGGTGGCTCACCGGCCGGTGCGCCACGGGCACAGCCAGATCACGCCGTAGCGCTCGATCACCTCCAGCAGCGCCAAGTCGGCGGCTGACGGGATCGCTGCACCGGGGCCAGACGAGGGGACGTCGACGCACACGCCGTCGGCATCGAATGCCCACGCGTGGTACGGGCACACGAGACGTCCGTCGGTCACACGGCCCTCCGAGAGCGGTGCTTCGCGGTGCGGGCACCGATCGGTCGACGCCCGGACCGAGCCGTCCGGCGCTCGCCACAACACGAACCGGTCGCCGAGCAGCGTCACCGCGACCGGCGCGTCGGCGACGTCTGCAGCGTCGGCCACGACGTACCACTGGGTGCGCATCGCCGGGTTCGCGCAGAACGAATCGGTGCGCAGGTCCATCACTGCGAGCGTACCGATCTCGTCCCAACCCGAATTCAAACCCAAAATGGCGCGGTTTCGTTGCGCTGAGCGCAACGCTCGCGCGATTTTTCGGTAGCGAGGCGTTGAGATGACACGGGTGTAATTCGGGGGTGGTAGGCAACGAGGACTCGTCCAGCGTTGAAAGAGAAGGAGCCCCCGTTG
>Ga0209491_10001538_pt1 | contig 44458 bp, 40 predicted proteins | sample BON02_FD_187213 | JGI IMG/M metagenome (GOLD analysis project Ga0209491, IMG submission 187213) | Freshwater microbial communities from Lake Bonney liftoff mats and glacier meltwater in Antarctica - BON-02 (SPAdes) (version 2) | ecosystem: Environmental > Aquatic > Freshwater > Ice > Glacier...
CCCAGCCGATGACCAGTAGCAGAAACAGCGTGTCACGCGCGTCGCGCGGCAGGTGGCCGAGTCGCTCGAGTACAGCTTTCATGCGCCACCTTCGTAGCCAGCCAGTGCTTCAAGGCAGCGGCGCTTATGGGCTTCACCGCTGGCTGGCCGGATCTCCTGCCCGCCCAGGCGCAGTCCGAAATCCAGACCCATACGGTCCGCCAGCAAGACCCAGGCACACAGGCGCGACAGGGCGCTCTCCAACGCCGGACCGACGCCGGAGGCTGCCGCGGGTATGCCCGTTTCAGCCAGGTCGAGCCACAATTCGTGGCGTTGCGCCTGATGCGTGTCGCGGCTGATCATCTCGTCGGCCTTGGCGAGTTTCTTCCACACCACCAGCTTGAGCGGATCACCACGCTGATAGGCGCGTACCCCGTCGAACTCGCCGCTGGCTTGGCGCACCTGCGCCTGCGCCGCACAGCCAGCAATCGGCCGGCCTTCGGGCAGTGTCGGTGGGTGCGATTCCGGCGCTGGGTAGACGAGCACACGCGATGCCGGTCGCCAGACGGTCCATACCCGGAACGTGCCCAGTGGAAAACGGGTCTCGGCCGTCATCGCTGGAATCGGCACCATGCCGCGCTGCGCGGGTTTGAACGCGACATGGATGGTCGCGCGACCCTGCGACGGCACGTCGGTCCAGACCCACTGGCTACCGTCGAGCATGCGCATCGCGATGCCATAGCGCACCCGTTTGCGTGTGCTGACCAGGTCTACTGCCAGTGTGTTGCTGGCGCCCTGGAATCCCGGCTCCACCGGCAGCAACTGCAGTGAAAGGCCACGCAAGGTGCCGTGGCACAGATGCATGCCGACCAGCGCACTGCCGGCGAGCAGGAAGGTCAGCAGGTAGCCCAGGTTGAGCTGGTAGTTGATCGAGGCCACCAGCAATACAAGAAGCGTCGCTGCCAGCATCAGCCCGGGTCGGGTCGGCAGGATGTAGACGTTGCGCTGGGTCAGCAGCATCACGTCGCGCGGCGTCAGCCGGGACTGCAGCCAGCGGCGAAAACGCGCCTGCAAATGGCGCACCGGATGGCGCAATGGATGTGGAAATGGCTGCGCCAGAGCCATGGTCGGCCTCACTGTCAGGCCAGCGGAACGGCGAGCACCATGGCGCGCACCTGTTCGACGACACCGCGACCGGCGTCACCAACCGGCTGCAGTCTGTGGGCAATGGTCTGCGGCAATATGGCCTGGATGTCGTCGGGCGCCACGTAGTCGCGTCCGCTCAGGAAGGCCTGGGCCTTGGCTGCACGTATCACGGCGATGCCGGCGCGCGGACTCAGACCCTGCAGGAACCACTGGCCCGAGCGGGTGGCGGCAATCAGGTCCTGCATGTAGTCGAGCAGTGGCTCGGCCGCGTGCACGCGCAGCACCTGTTGCTGCAGTTGCTGCAGGTCCTGGGGTGTCATCAGCTTGTCCATCACCTCAACCATGTCGCGCCGGTCGTGCCCGATCAGCAGTCCGCGCTCCGAGGCACGGTCCGGATAGCCGAGCGAGATACGCATCAAAAAGCGGTCGAGTTGCGACTCGGGAAGTGCATAGGTGCCGAGCTGGTCGTGCGGGTTCTGGGTCGCGATGACAAAAAAGGGCTCGGGCAGGGCCCGGGTTTCGCCTTCGACCGTGACCTGCTTTTCTTCCATGGCCTCGAGCAGTGCGCTCTGGGTCTTGGGGCTGGCGCGATTGATTTCATCGGCCAGCAGAACCTGGGCAAAAATCGGGCCAGGATGGAACACGAATGCTTCCTTGCCGCGCTCATAGATCGACACACCCGACAGGTCGCTGGGCATCAGGTCGGAGGTGAACTGCACGCGCGAGAAATGCAAGCCGAAACTGCGCGCCAGCGCATGGGCCAGCGTGGTCTTGCCAACACCCGGAACGTCCTCGATCAGCAGATGCCCGCCGGCCAGCAGACAGGCCACACAATCCTGGATCTGCGCCGATTTCCCGACAATCACCGTGTTAAGCTGGCGCAGGAGCTTTTGAACTTTTTCTGGTGGGTGCATGGCATGACGTTACATGAAAATCTGCACGGCTCCAGGCTGCCATGAACAAGACCGGATACTTCACGCAGGCCTCGTGCCGGCAACATGAAATGGGGCGGGGCCATCCCGAGTGTCCCGAGCGGCTCGACGCCATCGAGGACAGGCTGCTGATCTCCGGAGTGGGTGATGCGCTGGAGCGGCGTGAGGCGCCACCGGCGCCGCTGGCCGACATCGAACTGGCGCATGACCGCATGTATGTCGCATCCCTGCGTGGCCTGTCCGAGGGCCTGCGTGAGGAGATTGATGCGGGCGGCCCGAATCATGTGCAGATCGACCCCGACACGACGCTGGGCATCCACACCTGGGAAGCCGCGCTGAACGCGGCCGGCGCCGCGCTCGCAGCCACCGATGCCGTGATCGCCGGTGAACTGGAAAACGCCTTCTGTGCCATCCGCCCACCGGGCCACCATGCATGCCGTGCGCAGGCCATGGGCTTTTGCTTCATCAACAATGTGGCGGTGGCGGCCAAATATGCGTTGCAGCGTCACGGGCTCAAGCGCGTGGCGATCGTCGACTTCGACGTGCACCATGGCAATGGCACCGAGGATATCGTCGCCGACGATGCGCGCATCCTGATGGTGGGCTTTTATCAGCATCCGTTCTACCCCTATGGTGGCGCGAAGTCGAATGCTGCCAACCTGGTGAACCTGCCGGTACCGGCCTATACCCGGGGACCTGAAATTCGCGAGATGATCGAATCTGGCTGGATTCCGGCGCTGGAGGCGCATCGGCCGGAGATGATCTTCATCAGTGCCGGGTTCGACGCGCACCGGGAAGATGATCTGGGCCAACTCGGCCTGGTCGAGCAGGATTACGCCTGGATCACGCAGCGCATCAAGGACGTGGCCCGCCGCCATGCCGGCGGGCGTATCGTGTCGTGCCTGGAGGGCGGTTACAACCTCAGCGCGTTGGGGCGTAGCGTGGAGGCGCATCTGCGGGTACTGGCTGACGTTTGATGGCCTGAGCATTTGATTTTCGGGGCAAGGTGCTCGCGCGATCAGGCCGGCGCGGCAATCTGCTCCGCGACGCCCCCGGCCTTCGGCCTCCTCCTTTATTTCGCTCCGCAGACTGCCACACCGACCTGATCGGGGGCGGTTGCGCTCCAACGTACTTCCTGGCACGTCAGGGTGGGTGGACGGCGTAGCGAAATAAAGGAGGAGAAGCGGGCGCAGCCCGCTTCGGGGGACATTCGCGGAGCCGTTCACCCGCCCTGACGTGCCCACTACCGGCGGTCGCGATCAAGGGAGCAACGATCGCAGACAAGCCATGTTTCACCGCATGGCGCTAAGGCCGCACGCAGCTACCGCATGAACGACGGCAGCCACAGGCTCAGGATCGGGAACGCGACCAGCACCATCAGCATCATCACCTGCACCACGACGAACGGCCATACACCGCGAAAGATCGTGCCCAGGCGCACGCCGGGCAACAAAGTGTTGAGCACAAACAGGTTCATGCCCACCGGCGGCGAGATCAGGCCGATCTGGATCACCATCACGATCAGCACACCGAACCACACCGGATCGAAACCCAGACTTACGACGATCGGGAAAAACAGCGGTATCGTCAGCAGCACCATGCTGAGTTCTTCCATCACCGTGCCGAGGACCACGTAGATCAGCATCATCGCGGCCACGATCATGGGCGGAGAGAGTCCCAGATGCGTGATCCATTCCTTCAGGTCGCCGGGCATGGTCGTGAAATTGACGAAATTGGCGAACACGGTTGCGGCGATCAACAAGGTGAACAGCATTGCGGTCGTGCGTGCCGATTCGACCAGGATCTGGAGCAAGGTCTTCCAGGTCAGCGCACGGCGGGCCAGCGCGAACAGAAAGGCGCCGGAAGCACCGATGCCGGCACCTTCGGTGGCGGTGAACACGCCGCCGTAGATGCCGCCGAGCACAACAACAACCAGCAGCAAAACACCCCAGATGCCGCGCAATGCGGCCCAGCGTTCCCGCCAGGTCGAGCGTTCGCCGGGAGGTGCATGTTCGGGGTCGCGCGAGGTCACGACCACAATGGCCGCCATCATCGCCAGCGCTGTCAGCAGTCCGGGTATGACACCGGCTGCGAACAGCTTGCCGATGTTGGTTTCGGTCACGATGCCGTAGATGACCATGATGGTCGACGGCGGAATCATGATGCCCAGCGTGCCACCGGCGGCCATGACGCCGGTGGACAAGGATTCGCTGTAGCCGAGCTTTTTCATTGACGGATAGGCCACCTTGCTCATGGTGGCGGCGGTGGCGATCGACGAACCGCAGATTGCACCGAAGCCGGCACACGCCACAATGGTGGCGTGTGCAAGGCCGCCGCGCAAATGGCCGATGAAGACATAGGCGGCGCGGAACAACTCATGCGCCAGGCCGGCGCGCGCCACGAAGTTGCCCATCAGAATGAACAGGGGAATCACCGACAAGGTGTAGGCAAAGCCGGTCTCGTAGACCACCTGACTGGTGCTGTACAAGGCGGCGGGCCAACTGCGCGTCAGACCCATGCCGACCACGCCGACGATGGCCATGGCGAATGCCAGCGGCACGCGCAGGAAGGCCAGTATGAAGATCGCGCCGAAACCCAGCAATGCTTCCGTCATGGCTGGGTGCCTTCCGGTGTGGGTTCACCCTGCATCAGCGCGAAACGCAGCAGGTGCACCAGGCCGGTCAGGCCGCACAAAACCGACATGCCGTAGATGAATGGTGCTTTGAGTAATTTGAGTTGTGCGGTGGTTTCGCCGGCCTGGGCGAATTCGCCTGCGGTCTGCCACATCAGCCAGGCCAGACCCATCAACAGCGATCCACACAGCAGGTTGACCAGCACCGACTGCAGCCTGCGCAGCGGGCGAGGCAGTACATGGTCGAACGAGTCGAACACCACATGTTCGCGGCGAATCGACACCAGCGGAAGCGCCGCGAATATCACGACCACCATGAGTAGCTCGGTCAATTCCAGCGACCCGGGAATCGACGCGGACGCGAGCTTGCGCCCGCCCACGTCGAAGAAGGTCAAGGTCATGATGCAAAAAAGTGCGACGGCGGCCAGGGTGCCGCATACCCATTCAAACAATCTGTTCACGATATTTCCGACTTGCCAAAACGTATGCGGCTCTCATTGTCCATGAGAGCCGCGTGAACCCGGGGCGCCGCAGAGCGGCGCACACTGGCTTATTTTTCCTGTTTGGCGATCTCGGCGCGGAACTCGGCCAGAGCCTTGGCTGGGTCCTTCATGCCTGCGGCCTTGGCGTTGCTGACCCACTTGGCCTCGAGCGGAGAGGTCTTGGCCTTCACATCGGCCACAAACTTGGCATCGGCCTTGGTGATCTGCACACCGTTGGCCTGCATCAGCGCGGTCGCGCGCAGGTCGACCTTGTCCCATGCGCGGCCGAACATGCGCGCGTAGGTCTCACCCGAGATTGCGTCGACGGCCTTTTTCTCGTCGGCGCTGAGCTTGTCGTAACGCGCCTGGTTCATGATGGCTACGAAGCTGGTGTTGTACAGGCCGCCGGGGAAGGTGGTGGCGTACTTGATGATCTTGTCTATCTTGAACGATTCAGTCGATTCGGCCGGGAACAAGGTGCCGTCCATGACACCGCCGGACAGCAGTTCGTACGACTCCGGCGCGGGCTTGAGCGTGACGTTCATGCCCAGAGTCTTGGCGATCTCGTTGACCATGCCGCCGCCGACGCGGAACTTCAGGCCACTGGCGTCCTCGACCTTGGCGATCGGGCGCTTGGTGTTGAAGACGATGCCGGGTCCGTGCGTGAACAGGGTCAGAACCTTGACGCCCTGGTGTTCAGCGTTGAACTCCGGGTACTTGGCAGCGATCTTGTTGAACGCGACCGAAATCGATTCGGCGCTGTTGCCCAGGAACGGGAACTCGGACATTTGTGTTGCCACGAAACGTCCCGGCGTGTAGCCGTGCACGGTATACGACACGTCGGCCAGGCCGTTTTTGATAGCGTCAAAGGTTCCGGGAGGGGCGGAGACGCCACGCGGCAGGATGTTGCACTTCATCTTGCCCGCAGTGTTTTTCTCCAACAGGTCGCACCAGTCCTTCTGGGTGGCACTCAAGGCATGGCTGGGCGGCAGCCAGGAGGACACCGTCAATACCGTCTGGGCGCCGGCCAGGCTGGTGAACATAGCGGTTGTGGCGGCAGCGATGCTGGTGATGGCAAGTCGTTTCATGGGTCAAAAGCTCCAATTAGGGAAACTTCAACTGTAGTGCCCTTTACGGGCGTTGTATGTCCATGGAAACCCGCAACGTCGACCGTGAACCGCTGTACAGGCCGCGCATCTACCAAAGGCTATCTGCTTCCTGCCTATCATGGAAAAGCACGATCGTTCTTTTTGGCGTCGATTGCTTGTCGCTTTGTGATTTGCGCGCGTCGCGTCGGCGAAGCTCAGCGTGAAATTCGACGCATAGAATGGACTGTTCCCGCCCGGTGATGCTTGCCGTCACAAGAGATCAACTTTTTACCAATCAATGGAGTCGCAGCAATGAAGGTACTGGTGCCTGTGAAGCGCGTGGTCGATTACAACGTCAAGGTGCGCGTCAAGTCGGACGGCAGCGGCGTGGATATCGCCAACGTCAAGATGAGCATGAACCCGTTCGACGAGATCGCCATCGAGGAGGCCGTTCGTCTGCGCGAGAAGGGCGTCGCCACCGAGGTGATCGCCGTGTCGTGTGGTGTGTTGCAGTGTCAGGAGACGCTGCGCACGGCGATGGCGATCGGCGCCGACCGCGCCATTCTGGTCGAGACCACCGAAGAATTGCAGCCGCTGGCCGTGGCCAAGCTGCTCAAGGCTCTGGTCGAAAAAGAGCAACCGGGCCTGGTCATCCTGGGCAAGCAGGCAATCGATGACGACTGCAACCAGACCGGCCAGATGCTGGCCGCCTTGTGCGACCTGCCGCAAGCCACCTTCGCCAGCAAGATCGAGATCGTCGACGGCAAGGCCAACGTGACGCGCGAGGTCGATGGCGGCCTGGAGACGGTGTCGATCACGCTGCCCGCGATCGTGACCACCGACCTGCGCCTGAACGAGCCGCGTTATGTGACGCTGCCCAACATCATGAAGGCCAAGAAGAAGCAGCTCGACAACTACAAGCCGGCCGACCTGGGTGTGGACATCAAGGCGCACCTGAAGACGCTCAAGGTCACCGAGCCGCCGCAGCGAGGCGCCGGCGTCAAGGTGCCAGACGTGGCCACGCTGGTGGACAAGCTCAGGAATGAGGCGAAGGTTATTTGATGACTTGCGGGACAGACCGCCGCGACACGAAGTGCGCAAGCTCTGTCCCCAACATTTCATCGGATATTGGATGTTTGACTTGCGGGACAGACCGCCGCGACACGAAGTGCGCAAGCTCTGTCCCCAACATTTTGTCGTAACCTGATACTTTGCGGGACAGACCGCAGCCACACGAAGTGGGCAAGCTCTGTCCCCAACATTTTGTCGGATGTTAAGCAGACCGCAGCGACCAATTCGCTAACGCTGTCCACAACTGATTAGCACGGAGTTTTTCATGACATCACTCGTAATTGCCGAACACGACAACAACAGCATCAAGATGGCCACACTCAATACGGTGACGGCTGCAATGCAATGCGGTGGCGATGTGCACGTACTGGTGGCCGGCTTCAACGCCGGAGCCGCAGCGGCCGAGGCCGCGAAGATCGCCGGTGTGGCCAAGGTGCTGCATGCCGACGACGCCTGCCTGGCGCATGGTCTGGCCGAAAACATGGCAGCCCAGGTGCTGGCCATCGCCAAGGACTACAGCCATTTCCTTTTTCCGGCCACGGCCTCGGGCAAGAACATTGCGCCGCGGGTGGCCGCCAAGCTCGATGTCGGCCAGGTATCAGACATCACCAAGGTCGACAGCGCCGATACCTTCGAGCGCCCGATCTACGCCGGCAATGCGATTGCCACGGTGCAGAGCCTGGACGCCGTCAAGGTGTTGACGGTGCGCACCACCGGTTTCGACCCGGCCGCGGCCGAGGGCGGTTCTGCAGCTGTAGAAACCGTGGTGGCCGTCGCGGCCAGCGCCAACATCACGTTTGTCGGCAGTGAGATCGCCAAGAACGATCGTCCGGAACTGACCGCAGCCAAAATTGTCGTCAGTGGCGGTCGTGCCTTGGCCAGCGCGGAGAAATTCACCGAAGTCATGACGCCGCTGGCGGACAAGCTCGGTGCGGCCATGGGTGCCTCGCGCGCGGCCGTCGATGCGGGTTATGCGCCCAATGACTGGCAGGTCGGCCAGACCGGCAAGATCGTGGCGCCCCAGCTGTACATAGCCTGTGGCATCAGCGGCGCTATCCAGCACCTGGCTGGCATGAAGGACTCCAAGGTGATCGTGGCGATCAACAAGGACCCTGAGGCGCCGATCTTCAGTGTGGCTGACTACGGCCTGGAGGCGGATCTGTTTGTCGCCGTGCCGGAACTGGTCAAAGCGCTGTGATCTGACGGTGGGAGCCGGTCGCGCAGCGTGTGCGACGCCGTGCAAGCATCCGCCGCGCATGTGGGACCATCCGTTCTGGCAGCGCGGCGTTTTTGTATCTGGAGGTTATCGTGAGCTACGTCGCACCCGTCAAGGACATGTTGTTCAACATCGCGCATCTGGCTAATCTGGAGCAGGTCGCGGCCATGCCCGGTTTTGAAGATGCCGGAATGGAAACCGCGCAGGCCGTGCTGGAGGAGGCCGCCCGATTCAACCAGGGGGTGCTCTCGCCGTTGAACTGGGACGGTGACCAGCGTCCCTCGTCCTGGAAGGACGGCGTGGTCACCACCACCGAGGGTTTCAAGCAGGCTTATCTGCAATTCGCCGAGGCCGGCTGGCAAGGCCTGCAGCACCCGGCCGACTACGGCGGCCAGGGCTTGCCCAAGACTATCGGCGCCGCATGCATCGAGATGGTCAACAGCGCGAACATGAGTTTTGCCCTGTGCCCGCTGCTCACCGACGGTGCGATCGAGGCCTTGCTGACGGCTGGCTCCGATGAACTCAAGGCGATCTATCTGGAAAATCTGGTGAGCGGCAAGTGGACCGGCACCATGAACCTGACCGAGTCGCAGGCCGGCTCCGACCTGGCCATGGTGCGCAGCCGCGCCGAGCCGCAGCCCGACGGAACCTACAAGGTGTTCGGCACCAAGATATTCATCACCTATGGCGAGCACGACCTGGCCGAGAACATCGTCCATCTGGTGTTGGCGCGGGTGAGCGGGGCGCCCGAAGGCGTCAAGGGCATCAGCCTTTTCGTGGTGCCCAAGTTCATGGTCAATGCGGACGGTAGTTGTGGTGCACGCAACGACGTGCACTGCGTGAGCATCGAGCACAAGCTGGGCATCAAGGCCTCGCCGACGGCGGTGCTGCAATATGGCGACAACGGCGGTGCGGTCGGCTACCTGGTGGGCGACGAAAACCGCGGGCTGGAGTACATGTTCATCATGATGAACGCGGCCCGTTACGCCGTGGGAGTCCAGGGTATCGCGATTGCGGAGATGGCCTACCAGAAGGCTGTGACCTTCGCGCGCGAGCGTGTGCAGTCGCGTCCGGTGGACGGGTCGATCAAGGCCAGCGCGGCCATCATCCACCACCCGGATGTCAAGCGCATGCTGATGACGATGCGTGCGCTGACAGAAGGCTGCCGCGCCATGGCATCGGTGGCGGCCGCCGCCTATGACGCAGCCCACCATCACACCGACGCCGAGGTGCGCAAGCAGAACCAGACCTTCTATGAGTACCTGGTGCCACTGGTCAAGGGCTTCAGCACCGAGATGAGCCTGGAGGTCACCAGCCTGGGCGTGCAGGTCCATGGCGGCATGGGCTTCATCGAGGAAACCGGCGCGGCGCAGTATTACCGCGACGCGCGCATTTTGCCGATCTACGAAGGCACGACCGCGATCCAGGCCAACGACCTGGTGGGACGCAAGACCAGCCGTGACGGCGGGCAGAGCGCACTGGCCATCGCCACGCAGATTGAGACCACCGAGAAGGCGCTGCTGGCCAACGGTGGCGCAGATGCCAATGCCATGGCTGCTCGCCTGGCGGCGGCCCGCGTGGCGTTTGTCGATGTGGTGCGTTTTGTCGCCGACCAGTCCAAAGGTTCGCCGAATGCCGTGTTCGCCGGCAGCGTGCCCTATCTGATGCTGGCGGGTAACCTGATGGCCGGCTGGCAGATGGCGCGGGCCATGCTGGTTGCGCTGGATCAGCAGGTGGCCGGCACCGACGTGGCGTTCATGCAGGCCAAGGTGACGACAGCCCGGTTTTATGCCGACCATATCCTGACCCGCGTGCCGGGCATGCGCGATGCCGTCGTCGACGGTTTTGAGAGCGTGACCGCGCTGGCAATCGACGCTTATTGATCTGACTTTTCATCCGACTGATTCATGTCCAAACTGCCTTCTCCCCTGAACCGTCTGCCCCTGCCCATCATAGGCGCGCCGCTTTTCATCATCAGCAATCCGCAACTGGTTATTGCCCAGTGCATCGCGGGCGTCGTGGGTTCCATGCCGTCGCTCAACGCCAGGCCAGCGGCCCAGCTCGAAGACTGGTTGGCCGAGATCACCGAGACCTTGGCCGCCCATGACAAGGCGCATCCGCAGCAGCCGGCTGCGCCGTTTGCGATCAACCAGATCGTGCACAAGAGCAACGACAGGCTCGAGCACGACATGGCGCTGTGCGTGAAATTCAAGGTGCCGATCATCATTACCAGCCTGGGTGCGCGCGAGGACATCAATGCGGCTGCGCACAGTTATGGTGGCGTGGTGATGCACGACATCATCAACAACAAGTTTGCGCACAAGGCGATTGAAAAGGGTGCCGATGGACTGATCGCTGTCGCCGCCGGTGCCGGTGGACACGCCGGCGTCAAGAGTCCGTTTGCGCTGATCCAGGAGATCCGCCAGTGGTTCGACGGTCCGGTGGCACTGTCGGGTGCGATCGCCACGGGCGGGGCGGTGCTGGCAGCCCAGGCCATGGGTGCGGATTTCGCCTACATCGGATCGGCCTTCATCGCGACAGAAGAAGCCCGTGCCATCGACGCCTACAAGCAGGCCATCGTGGACTGCAACTCCGATGACATCGTCTACAGCAATCTGTTTACCGGCGTGCACGGCAACTACCTGGCGCCGAGCATTCGCGCCGCAGGAATGGATCCGGACAACTTGCCGGTCAGCGATCCCAGCACGATGAACTTTGGCGGCGACGCAAAGAAGGCCTGGAAGGACATCTGGGGTTGCGGTCAGGGTATCGGTGCGGTGGACCGCATCCGCAGCACCGGCGACTTCGTGGCCCAGTTGCGGCGCGAGTACGACGCCGCCCGCGATCGCCTGTCCTTGCGCCCGGCTGGGACTGAACCGTGAGCGCCGGTCGCTCGACCTGACGCAGTTTCGGCCCGCTGCTCTGACGTCGCAGCAAAGCCTGTTCTGACCGGGGCGCGCAGTACACCGGCGCCAAGCCTGCCGTGCGATGTCGGTGTCAGGTTGGCCAGGTCGAGCCGTGTTCCGGAACCAGCGCGCGCCAGCCCAGTTCATGCCCGATGCGCTTGCGCAATTCATCCAATGCCTTGCGCTCGCCATCGGCCCGCGCCGCCACCGCGCGCGACCAGTTTGCGTAGCAAGGGTGCCAGTTCGGCCAGCACGTCTTCTTTCGGGTGCTCGCGGTCGCCGTAGGTCGATTCGATGAGCCCCTGCACGGAGCTTGACGTCGGTCAAGAAAAGAAGCTTTTCAAGCGATCCGTCCAGCTGTCGGTGCTGGGCGAGTGCTTGCCCGCACCTTTCTGGAAGGACTCTTCGAGTTCGCGCATCAGTTTGCGCTGGCCTTCGTTCAGTTTGACCGGGGTCTCGATCAGGATGTGGCAATACAGGTCGCCCGGGTAGCTGGCACGCACGCCTTTGACGCCTTTGCCGCGCAGTCGGAACTGCTTGCTGGTCTGCGTGCCTTCCGGGATATCGATCACGGCCTTGCCGGCCAGCGTTGGCACATCGATCTCGCCGCCCAATGACGCCGTGATGATGCTGATCGGAACCGTGCAATGCAGGTCGTCGCCGTCGCGCTCGAAGATGTCGTGTTTCTTCAGTCGGATCTCGATGTACAGGTCACCGGCCGGACCCCCATTGGTGCCGGGTTCGCCATTGCCGGTGCTGCGGATGCGCATGCCGCCGTCGATACCGGCGGGGATCTTGACCTCGAGCGTCTTTTGCTTCTTGATCCGCCCCTGACCCTGGCAGGCGGTACATGGCTCGGGAATCACCTTGCCGGCACCGCGGCAGGTCGGGCAGGTCTGCTGCACACTGAAAAACCCCTGGCGCATCTGCACTGCGCCGGCGCCGGCGCAGGTGGCGCAGGTCTTGACCTGGGTGCCGGGTTTGGCGCCGGAGCCGTGACAGGTGTCGCAGGCCTCCCAGCTCGGAATGCGGATCTGCGCGTCCTTGCCCCGCGCTGCTTCCTCCAGCGTGATCTCCATGGCATAACTCAGGTCGCCGCCGCGGAACACCTGGCGTCCGCCGGCGCCACGCCCGCGCTGCTGGCCAAACATGTCGCCGAAGATGTCGCCAAAGGCCTCTGCGAAGCCGCCACCATCAGGACCCGGGCCGCCACGCATGTTCGGGTCGACACCGGCGTGGCCGTACTGGTCGTACGCGGCCCGCTTCTGCGGGTCGGACAACATCTCGTAGGCTTCCTTGCACTCCTTGAACTTCTCCTCGGCGACCTTGGATGCGTCGCCCTGGTTGCGGTCCGGGTGGTGCTTCATCGCATGCTTGCGATACGCCTTCTTGATCTCGTCGTCCGACGCGTTCTTGGGGACGCTCAGCGCATCGTAAAAGTCTCTCTTGGCCATTGTGGTTCTCGGTCAGCGCGCAATCAGCGCGCGGTTGTCCTTGTTTGGTCGCTGCGCCAGGTCAGTCCATCCATGCAGATCGCCGCGCTGCAGGATCCCCGACGGGAATCCTGCGGCGCGGCGCGCGTTGTGACAGCGCAGCTGTCGTCAACCTTTCTTGACTTCCTTGACCTCTGCATCCACCACGTCGTCGTCGGAGCCGCGCGATGGGCTTTCTGCCGACGCCGTTTGCGCTTCGCCGCCGCCCATGCCGCCCGCAGCCGCGTTGCCACCTTGCTTGGCCTGCATGTCGGCATACATGTGCTCGCCCAGCTTCTGGCTGGCCGTCATCAGCGCGGTGTTCTTCTCGTCGATCGCTACCTTGTCCTCACCTTTGAGGGCTTCCTCGACGTCCTTGATGGCAGCTTCGATCTTCTCTTTCTCGCCGGCGTCGAGCTTGTCACCGAACTCGGTCAGGCTCTTCTTCACGCTGTGCACGCTGGCTTCGGCCTGGTTGCGAGATTGCACCAGTTCGAGCTTCTTCTTGTCGTCGGCGGCATTGAGTTCGGCGTCCTTGACCATCTGCTGGATCTCGGCTTCGGTCAGGCCGGAGTTGGCCTTGATCGTGATCTTGTTCTCCTTGCCAGTGCCCTTGTCCTTGGCGCCCACATGCAGGATGCCGTTGGCGTCGATATCGAACGAGACTTCGATCTGCGGCGTGCCGCGCGCGGACGGCGGGATGCCTTCGAGGTTGAACTCGCCCAGCATCTTGTTGCCGGCAGCGATCTCGCGCTCACCCTGGAACACCTTGATCGTTACCGCCGGCTGGTTGTCGTCGGCGGTCGAGAAGGTCTGCGCGAACTTGGTCGGGATGGTCGTGTTCTTGGTGATCATCTTGGTCATGACGCCGCCCAGGGTCTCGATGCCCAGCGACAGCGGTGTCACGTCCAGCAGCAGCACGTCCTTGCGGTCACCGGCCAGCACCTGACCCTGGATGGCGGCACCCACGGCAACGGCTTCGTCCGGATTCACGTCCTTGCGCGGCTCGCGGCCGAAAAATTCCTTGACCTTTTCCTGCACCTTGGGCATGCGCGACATGCCGCCGACCAGGATCACGTCGTGGATGTCGGCCACATTGACGCCGGCGTCCTTGATGGCGGTGCGGCAGGGCGCGATGGTGCGCTCGATCAGGTCCTCGACCAGGGATTCGAGCTTGGCGCGGGTCAGCTTGATGTTCAGGTGTTTCGGGCCCGAGGCATCCGCTGTGACGTACGGCAGGTTGATGTCGGTCTGCGCGCTGTTGGACAACTCGATCTTGGCTTTTTCGGCCGCTTCCTTGAGACGCTGCAGTGCCAGCACGTCCTTGCCCAGGTCCACGCCCTGGTCCTTCTTGAACTCGGTGATGATGTAGTCGATCACGCGCTGATCGAAGTCTTCGCCGCCCAGGAAGGTGTCGCCATTGGTCGACAGCACTTCGAACTGTTTTTCGCCGTCGACGTCGGCAATCTCGATGATGGACACGTCGAAGGTGCCACCGCCCAGGTCATACACGGCGATCTTGCGGTCACCGCGCTCAGTCTTGTCAAGGCCGAAAGCCAAGGCTGCCGCAGTTGGCTCGTTGATGATGCGCTTGACGTCCAGACCGGCAATACGGCCGGCGTCCTTGGTCGCCTGGCGCTGGGCATCGTTGAAATAGGCCGGAACGGTGATCACAGCGTCGGTCACGGGCTCGCCGAGGTAGTCTTCGGCGGTTTTTTTCATTTTGCGCAGGATGTCGGCGCTGACCTGCTGGGCCGCCATGGCCTTGCCGCGCACCCTGACCCAGGCGTCGCCGTTGTCGGCGGCCACGATCTCATAGGGCATCAGCGCGATGTCCTTCTGCACTTCTTTCTCGGCGAATTTACGTCCGATCAGGCGCTTGACCGCGTACAGCGTGTTGCGCGGGTTGGTCACTGCCTGGCGCTTGGCCGAGGCGCCGACCAGCACTTCGCCGTCTTCCTGATAGGCAATGACCGACGGGGTCGTGCGGGCGCCTTCCGAATTCTCGATGACCCTGGGGACGTTGCCCTCCATGATGGCCACGCAACTATTGGTGGTGCCCAGGTCAATGCCAATGATTCTTCCCATGTTCTTCTCCAAAATTGCCCGGCCTCCGCGTTGCGCGAACCGGTGCGAGTTGCTTATAAATTAATCCTGTACCGAAAATGCGGGTATTCGGTGCGATTTCAAGGTCTTACTTGGGACCGGCCACGGCCACCAGTGCCGGACGTAGTACGCGCTCCGCGATGAGGTAGCCCTTTTGCAGCACGCTGACAACGGTGTTGGCTTCCTGTTCGCTGGGAGCGACCGAAATCGCCTGGTGCTGGTGCGGGTCGAAACGCGCACCCACGGTCGGATTGATCTGCATCACCTTGTTGCGCTCGAGCGCCGACGTCAGTTGACGCAACGTGGCCTGCGCGCCTTCACGGATTTGCTCGAGCGTCGCATCGGTGATGGTCAGGCCGGCTTCCAGGCTGTCAATCACCGGCAACATGCTTTCGGCAAACGCCTCGATGGCGAACTTGCGCGACTTGGCGATCTCATCCTCGGCGCGTCGGCGGGCATTTTCTGCCTCGGCCTTGGCCCGCAGGTACTGGTCGGCCAACTCGGCACTCTTGGCCTGCAGCGCGGCCAGGTCGGCCTGGGTCTTGGATTGCACGTCCGATTCCTGGGCCGCCTGGGAGGCGACCATCTCTTCGGTGCTTTGATAGTCCTGGGTCTGATTGCTGGGGTCGGGTTGCTTGTTATCGGACATGCTTGGGGGTCTAAAAGTCGGTGTCAATGGCGGGGTGCTTGCGTCAACAACGGACAGGTGGCGCCGAACCGGCGCTTTTCAAGGCCCGGCGCGTGGCTGCAGCAGCCCCGGGGACGGGCGCGACCGGGGTCGCGCTGCGTGATGGGCCGGGTCAGCCCGAGACGCCGAGCAATTCGACGTCGAACTTGAGTGTCGCGTTGGGCGGAATCACGCCACCGGCGCCGCGTGCCCCATAGCCGAGTTCCGACGGGATGATCAGTGTGCGGGCACCACCGACACGCATGCCGGCAAAACCCTGGTCCCAGCCCTTGATCACCATGCCGGCGCCGAGCGAGAACACGAACGGGGTACCGCGGTCCTTGCTGGAGTCGAACTTGGCACCTTGTGTGGCGTCGTTATAGAGCCAGCCGGTGTAGTGCACGGTGACTTGTTGGCCAGCCTTGGCTTCGGCGCCTTCGCCGGTAGTGGTGTCGAGGTATTGCAGTCCGGAGTCGGTAGTGATCATGGGCGTTTCCAGCAGTGGGTTTCTGGCAGGCCGCACACCAGGCGCGCTGGTGGTACGGCCCCAAGGGCGGTGGCGCAGCCCCGCAAGCCCGTCGGGCAAGGGGTGTCGCCGAAGAACCCAGAATTATGCCAGCAGTCCGCGCCGTGCCAGGTCGCGCATCAGGGCCGACGCACCGTAGGTCCATGGCTGCGCCCGGTCGGAATGGGTCACCTGGTTGACCAGCATGCCCAGCGACGGCGTGGCCACCGAGACAATGTCGCCGAGTTCATGCGTGAAGCCCTGGCCCGGTCCGTGCCGGTCCTGGGTCGGCGCAAACATGGTGCCCAGATACAGCATGAAGCCGTCGGGGTACTGGTGCGTGCGCGCCTGCGGTTCACCCATGGTCTGGTTCACCAGGTCCAGCGGATCGCGGCTGATCATGGCCAGGCTGCTGGCACCTTGCATCTCGAACTCGCCTTGACTGGCCGTGACGCGCATGCGCAGTTCGCATTGGCGCACGTCGTCGATGCCGAAGTGCGCGTCGAACAGCCGGATGAATGGGCCGATCGCGGCCGACGCGTTGTTGTCCTTGGCCTTGCCCAGCAGCAAGGCGCTGCGGCCTTCGAAATCGCGCAGGTTGACATCGTTGCCCAGGGTGCAGCCACGGGTTTCGCCTCGGCTGTTGACGGCCAGCACCACTTCGGGCTCCGGGTTGTTCCAGACACTCTTGGGGTGCAGGCCGATGTCCGCACCGACGCCCACGGCACTCATGGGCTGGGCCTTGGTGAACACTTCCGCGTCCTCGCCGATGCCCACCTCCAAGTATTGCGACCATACGCCCTGGGCAATCAGCACGTCGCGCAGTTGCGCGGCCTGCGCCGAGCCCGGCTTGACACTGCGCAGGTTGTCACCGATCACCCCGATCACCGATTTGCGCACCGCTTCGGCCCGCCCGGCATCGCCCCGGGCCTGTTCCTCGATGACGCGTTCGAGCATGGATGCGACAAAGGTCACGCCCGCCGCCTTGATGGCCTGCAGATCGCACGGTGCCAGAAACCATGGCGTGGCCGGATCGCGCCGATCACTGGCGGAATTGGCCAGCATGGCGGCCGTGTCGCCGATACGGGGGCCACCGAATTCGCGCACGGTATCGAGCGGGTCGACCATTTCCAGCAGCGCGGTGCTCGTCGGGGCGATGCCCGAGATGTCATAGACATGGTCGGCGGTGACACGCACCAGTGTCGGGCCCAGGCCTTCGGTCCAGATGCGGCCGATCAGCACGGCACGATCATGGTCGTGCGGAAGAATGTTCGCTGGGGTGAGCAAGGTGTCGATCATGGGTGTTTCGAGATGAATGGGATGCGGGTCAGGTGTTGATAGGATTCTTCTTGGCCTGGGCCGCCGCCCAGCGCACGGCGAAGGCCGGCCAATCGCCCATGCGCTTGAGCAGGTCAGCGCCTGTGCTGGTGACGATGTAGCCAGCATCGCCATGCGACATCAGTCCGGCATGGCGCAATTCCTTGATGCGGGTGTTCAGCGTGTTGGGCGTGATGCCGCCCACGCTGTCCTGCAGCAGGCGGAAGGTCTGGGGATGACCGTCTCGCAAGGCCCACAACACGCGGATGGCGTAACGCGATTCCAGCAAACTGAGCAATTGGCTTATGGCTGCCATTTCCTTCGAGATCATCCGACCATCTCCTCGATGTCTGTCTAATTGTTCTTCGGGGAGGCAAGTGTAGGCGGACCCGGTCGTCCGAACAATAGGCTGCCCTGGCGGCATCGATCGACGCGGTTTCCTCGAACGCGCGCAGAAATTTGCCGTCGGCGGCGTGACCGCCAGCATGTTGCTGGCGTCGCTGAGCCCTAACTTTGCGGGCGCGCAGGTGGTTCCCAACGACGACAAACGGCTCAAGACCGAGATGCTGACATATGCGTCGCCCGGGGGTTCGGGCACCATGAAGGGCTATCTGGCCACGCCGGAGCAGGCCGCCAGCCTGTTGGCCAGCGAGACCAAACGCTGGGGCGACATCATCCGCCGTGCGAAGATTCCGACCCAGTAACAAGCCTTGGACCACTGGAGAGATCACGTGAAGTTGCAACATATCGGCATGCTCGGCTATGGCGAGGTCGGCAAGACCTTTGCGGCCGGGCTGTTGCCATCGGTGACCGGTGTCCGTACATGGGACCTGAAATTCGACCAGCCAGCGCTGCGCGACGCCGAACGGGCCCATGCGGCTGCAGCCAGTGTGCATGCGGCTGAATCCATGGCGGATGCGTGCCGTGGCGCGGACTTGCTGATTTCCGCGGTCACTGCATCCAGCACCCTGGCCGTGGCACGCGAGGCGGCGGCCCATATCCGGGCCGGCACCGTATTTCTGGACCTGAACTCAGCTTCGCCCGGCACCAAGCAGGAGGCGGCCACGCTGATCGACGGCGCCGGTGGCGTGTATGTCGAAGCCGGCGTGATGACGTCGGTGCCCCCTTATGGCATCCGGGTTCCGATGCTGCTGGGTGGAACACAGGCGGCAGCGTTGGCCGAAATCCTGGTGGCCTGGGGCATGGATGCCCAGGTCGCATCGGCCAAGCTGGGCGTGGCCAGTGCCATCAAGATGTGTCGCAGCGTGATGATCAAGGGGCTCGAAGCGCTGGTCATCGAAAGCTACACCACGGCGCGCGCCTATGGCGTCGAGGACCAGGTGATTCCGACCTTGCAGGAAACCTTCCCCGGCATCGACTGGCAGCAATCGGGGGCTTATTTTTTCAGCCGGGTCGCGCAACATGGCCAGCGCCGCGCCGAGGAGATGCGGGAGTCGGCCCGCACGGTGCAGGAGGGCGGTTTCGCGCCCATCATGGCCGGCGCCATCGCCGACAAGCAGCAGTGGGTGGCGGACCAGGCCCGCGAGGCCGTATTCAAGGGTCTCGACAAGGATGCGCGCTGGCAGGACTATGCTGACCGGCTGATCGCCGCGCGCAAGGCGGACGGAAGGTCAGAATAATGCGCCAGCGGCATTGCTGCCGCCCACCATCGTGATGTCGACCATCAGCTCGTTGGCCAGGCCTTCGAGGCCGGCTTGAAGCTGGTCGGTATCCAGGTCCACCGGAATCGTCAGTCGCGCGTCGAGGTGGAACATCTGCTCACCCGACATGGCGCCACTGGCAATGTGGGTCTTCATGGTGTCGATGCTCACGCCATGTTCTGCCAGCCGGGTGGCAATCGACTGGATGATGCCGGGACGGTCGTGGCCGACCAGCGCGAGCGCGATGTGACGGGGTGGCACCACGGCAGGCTGGCCGTCGGCCCGTGCGACCTGGATGTGCAAGTTGTCGGAATCGATGGCACGCAGCGCCGCCTGCAGATCGTCGCTGCGCTCGGCCGGCACTTGCAGATGCACGATGCCGGCGAACTGGCCTGCGAAATTGGCCATGACGCTGTCGGTCCAGTTGGCGCCGAACCGGGTGGCCTGCTCGGACAGGGCACGTACCAGGCCGGGTCGATCCGGTCCGACGACGGTGATGACGAGCGAGTGCATGGGGAGTCTCCTGGTTTTGCCTTGGTCTGCCTATCTTACGTGCCCCTTATGGCGACGATGGCTTTGCCTTTGCGGGCGCCGGCATTGCGGCTGCGAGGGTGGCGGCGATCAACGTCTGGGTCGCCTTTTGTGTCAATGTCGCGGGACGCTGGGCGCTGACCGCGAGCGAAATCTGCGCCCGCACGCGCGGCTGGCGGATGGCGCGCAGGCGAAACAGCGCTGGACGGACCGCACTGGCCACCGCATTGCTGGACAACACGGCATTGCCTGCGCCATCGGCCACCAGGTCCAGAATGGCTGAGACTCCGTCGATCTCGAGTGCAATCAGCGGATTGCAGCCGATGGTGGCCATGGCCGACTCCACCTGCATGCGGATGGCATTGGGCCGGCTCGGAATCACCAGCGGCAATTGCGCCAACGCCTGCAGCGTGATCGGGCCGGACCCCGCGCCGTGGCCGCGCGCCTGAACCAGGAACAACTCCTCCTGCTGCAGCGCGGTGATCTCGATGTCCGGGCTGGCGCGGGCGTTGTAGAGCACGGCAATGTCCAGTCGACCGTTGACCAGCGACTCGAGCATGGCGCTGGACAGGCCTTCACTGATCGTCAACGTCGCCTCGGGCATCTGAAGCGCAAAGGCACGAACGAGCGGCACCGTGAGAACGCGGGCCAGGCTGGTGGGCAGTCCGACGGCAACCCGCCCGGCCAACGCGCCGCGCAATTTGCCAAGCTCCTCGCGCGCGCGCTCGACCTGGTGCAAGATGCCGCGGCCATGGGCCAGCAGCAGGCGACCGGCTTCGGTCGGCACGGCGCCGCGCCCATCGCGCGACAACAGTGTCTGGCGCAGTTCAACTTCGAGCATGCGTACCTGGCGGCTCAGGGCCGGCTGGGCGATGCCCAGTGCGGCCGAGGCGCGGGTGAAGCCGCCGAGTTCGGCGACCCGGACAAAGTATTCAATCTGGCGCAGATCCATGGCGGTGGGGTTGATCGATACCAAAGAGTTTGAATAGCATTCTATTGGTTATGCTGATTTGTTATATCTGCTAGTGGCTGTCCGGTCTTCACCTGAGGCCGCCTGCCGAACACAATGGCGTTGTCCAGGGCGTACCCGAAAGTTCGGCACCTGCCAGTCATGCCGCAGGCGGTGTGCGCAGAAATTCAACCCATTTGCGAGGAGACGCCACAGTGTCCAGTTCCTTGGTTATCGATTGCCACGGTCACTACACCACTGCGCCCAAGGCGCTCGAGGCCTGGCGCAATCGCCAGATCGCCGGCATCCAGGATCCGACCTCGATGCCGAAGGTCTCCGAGCTCAAGATCAGCGACGACGCGTTGCGCGAGTCGATCGAGACCAACCAGCTGCGCCTGATGAAGGAGCGCGGCTCGGACCTGACCATCTTCTCGCCGCGCGCCAGTTTCATGGCCCACCACATCGGCGACTTCAACGTGTCGTCGACCTGGGCTGCGATCTGCAACGAGTTGTGCTATCGGGTGTCGCAGCTGTTCCCCGACCACTTCATCGGTGCGGCGATGTTGCCGCAGTCGCCCGGTGTCGACCCTGCCACCTGTGTGGCCGAACTCGAGAAGTGCATCACCCAATACGGCAATGTCGGCATTAACCTGAACCCGGACCCCAGCGGTGGCCACTGGACCTCGCCACCGCTGAGCGACAAGCACTGGTATCCGATCTACGAAAAGATGGTCGAGTACGACATTCCGGCCATGGTGCATGTCTCGACCAGCTGCAACGCATGTTTTCACACCACCGGGGCGCATTACCTCAATGCCGACACCACGGCGTTCATGCAATGCCTGACCTCCGATCTGTTCATGGAATTCCCTACGCTGCGCTTCCTCATACCGCATGGTGGCGGCGCCGTGCCCTACCACTGGGGCCGTTTCCGTGGCCTGGCGCAGGAGCTGAAAAAGCCCTTGCTGCAAGATCATTTGCTGAACAACATCTTCTTTGACACCTGCGTCTATCACCAGCCGGGCATCGACCTGCTCAATACGGTGATCCCGGTCAAGAACGTGCTGTTTGCCTCCGAGATGATTGGTGCGGTGCGCGGCATCGATCCGGAAACCGGCCATTACTACGACGACACCAAGCGCTATATCGAGGCCTCAAAGATTCTCAGTGCCGACGATCGCCACCAGATTTACGAAGGCAATGCCCGGCGCGTGTTTCCGCGCCTGGACAGCGCCTTGAAACGCAAGGGAAAGTGAACATGACGCAACTGGGAATCGTCAAGCGCAACATCGTGCGTGCAGACAAGATCGCGGTCGACAAGTTGTCGGGCTTCGGTGTGGCAACGATTCACGAAGCCATGGGCCGTGTGGGTCTGATGAAGCCCTATATGCGGCCGATATACACCGGTGCGCATCTGTGCGGCACCGCGGTCACCGTGTTGCTGCAACCCGGCGACAACTGGATGATGCATGTGGTGGCCGAACAGCTGCAACCCGGCGATGTGGTGATTGCCGCCGTGACTTCGGACAACGCGGACGGCTTCTTCGGCGACCTGCTGGCCACCTCGTTCCGCGCCCGCGGTGCGGTGGGCCTGGTGATTGACGCCGGCGTGCGTGACATCAAGGACCTGACCGACATGCAGTTCCCGGTTTTCTCCAAGGCCGTGCACGCCAAGGGAACGATCAAGGCGACGCTGGGTTCGGTGAATATTCCGGTTGTGTGTGCCGGCGCGCTGGTCAACCCGGGTGACGTCGTCATTGCCGACGATGACGGCGTGGTGGTGGTGCCGGCCGCGCTGGCGCAACAGGTCGCCGATGCGGCGGCTGCGCGCGAAGCCAATGAATCCGAGAAACGCGCCAAGTTCGCGGCCGGTGTGCTCGGCCTGGACATGTACAACATGCGCCCGGCACTCGAGAAGGCCGGCCTGAAGTACATCGATTGACGACGCATAAACCCGCAACCGCCATGGAATTCACCAAGACACCGGGTTGGCTGGACTGGTTCGACGGCCCGAGCAAGCCCCGGTTCAAACTGCCTGCCGGTGCGGTCGATGCACATTGCCATGTGTTCGGTCCGGGCGCTGTGTTTGCGTACGCGCCCGAGCGCAAGTACACGCCCTGCGATGCATCCAAGGAGCAACTGTTCGCTTTGCGCGACCATCTGGGTTTTGACAAGAACGTGATCGTGCAGGCCACCTGCCATGGCAGCGACAACCGGGCTTTGGTCGATGCGCTCAAGGCCTCAAACGGCAAGGCGCGTGGCGTCGCCACAGTCAACCGCCAGGTGAGCGACGCCGAGTTGCAGGACATGCATGCGGCCGGCGTGCGTGGCACCCGTTTCAATTTCGTCCGGCGCCTGGCCGACTTCACGCCGCCCGAGGTGTTGCTGGAGATCGCCAGCCGCATCGCGCCGCTGGGCTGGCATGTGGTGGTGTATTTCGAGGCGCAGGATCTGCCCGAGCTGTACGACTTTTTCACCGCCTTGCCGACCACGGTGGTGGTCGATCACATGGGCCGGCCCGACGTGTCCAAGCCGGTCGCAGGGCCCGAGTTCGCGTTTTTCGTCAAGATGATGCACGAGCATGCGAACATCTGGAGCAAGGTGAGCTGCCCGGAGCGGCTGTCCATTGCGGGCCCCAAGGCGTTGGCGGGTGAGCAGCGCGCCTATCAGGACGTCGTGCCGTTTGCGCGCAAGCTGGTCGAGACCTTCCCGGACCGTGTGTTGTGGGGCACCGACTGGCCACATCCCAACCTGAAAGACCACATGCCGGACGACGGCCTGCTGGTTGACTTCATACCGCAGATCGCGAGCACCGCCGAGTTGCAGCGCAAATTGCTGGTCGACAATCCGACCCGGTTGTACTGGACCTGAAGAAGACGAGGAGCAAAACCATGGCTTTGGAAAAACTTTACCTGGACGTGCCAGGCACCACCATCTTCGACGCCGAGCAGTCGCGCAAGGGTTACCACCTGAACCAGTTCTGCATGTCGCTGATGAAGGCCGACAACCGTGTGCGCTTCAAGGCGGACGAGCGTGCCTATCTGGACGAGTGGCCGATGACCGAGGAACAGAAGCAGGCGGTGCTGGCACGTGACCTCAATCGCTGCATTGCCGCTGGGGGCAACATCTACTTCCTGGCCAAGATCGGCGCCACCGACGGCAAGAGCTTCCAGCAGATGGCCGGCAGCATGACCGGTATGACGGAAGACGAATACCGCGCCATGATGCTCGCAGGCGGACGATCGGCACAAGGTAACCGCTTTGTGGGTGAGGACGGCGACGCGCAGGCCGACCGTCAACCGCAAGGCAAGGCAGGACAGAAAGGAGCTAACTGATGGCCCATATCAGCGCCAGCGTATACACCTCGCACGTGCCGGCCATCGGCGCTGCCATCGACCTGGGCAAGACCGGCGAAGCCTATTGGCAACCGCTTTTCAAGGGCTACGAAACCTCGCGGCAATGGATGCGGGACAACCAACCCGATGTGATTTTTCTGGTCTACAACGACCACGCAACCGCGTTCAGCCTGGAGATGATCCCGACCTTTGCCATCGGTACGGCGGCGGATTTCCAGCCAGCCGACGAAGGCTGGGGTCCGCGCCCGGTGCCCAAGGTGATCGGCCATCCGGAACTGGCCTCGCATATCGCGCAGTCGGTGATCCAGGATGATTTCGACCTGACCATCGTCAACAAGATGGATGTCGATCATGGCCTGACGGTGCCGCTGTCGTTGATGTGTGGTCAGCCGCAAGCCTGGCCATGCCCGGTCATCCCATTTGCCGTCAATGTGGTGCAGTACCCGGTTCCGTCGGGCCGGCGTTGTTTCGAGTTGGGCAAGGCCATCGGGCGGGCGATCGCGTCGTTCGATACGCCGTTGAACGTGCAGATCTGGGGTACCGGTGGCATGAGCCACCAGTTGCAGGGCCCGCGCGCCGGCCTGATCAACAAGGAATTCGACAACATGTTCCTGGACCGGCTGATCGCCGATCCGGCGGGCCTGGCCCAACTGCCCCATATCGACTATTTGCGCGATGCCGGCTCGGAGGGTATCGAACTCGTGATGTGGCTGGTCGCACGCGGTGCCATGGCCGACATCGCAGGCGGTGGCAAACCGCATGTGGCGCACCGCTTTTATCACGTGCCCGCGTCGAACACGGCGGTTGGTCACCTGATCCTGGAGAACCAACGGTGACATCCATGACGCAAAACATCAAGGTCGCGCTGGCCGGGGCCGGCGCGTTCGGCATCAAGCATCTGGACGGCATCCGGAACATCGACGGTGTCGAGGTGGTGTCGTTGGTCAGCCGCGAACTGGACAAGACCCGGGAGGTGGCGGCCCGATACGGCATCGGCCATGTAACCACGGATCTGGCGCAGAGCCTGGCGCTCAAGGAGGTCGACGCGGTGATCCTGTGTACGCCGACGCAGATGCATGCCGAGCAGAGCCTGGCCTGCCTGCGCGCGGGCAAGCATGTGCAGGTCGAGATTCCGTTGGCTGACAGTCTGCAGGGCGCGCAGGAGGTGGCGGCATTGGCGGCCAAGACCGGCTTGACTGCCATGTGCGGCCACACGCGCCGCTTCAATCCGAGCCACCAGTTTGTGAAAAATCGCATCAGGGCCGGCGAATTCAACATCCAGCAGATGGATGTGCAGACCTACTTCTTCCGTCGCACCAACACCAATGCACTGGGCCAGGCACGCTCCTGGACCGACCACCTGCTGTGGCACCATGCCGCACACACGGTGGACCTTTTTGCCTACCAGTGTGGCAGCCCCATCGTGTTGGCCAATGCCGTGCAGGGGCCGATCCACGCTACGCTGGGCATCGCCATGGACATGAGCATTCAGCTCAAAGCGGCCAGTGGTGCCATTTGCACCTTGTCGCTGAGCTTCAACAACGACGGGCCGCTGGGCACCTACTTTCGCTATATCGGCGACACGGCCACCTATCTCGCGCGATACGACGACCTGTTCAATGGCAAGGAAGAGAAGATCGACGTGTCCACGGTGGCGGTCTCGATGAATGGCATCGAGCTGCAGGACCGCGAATTCTTCGCCGCGATTCGCGAGGGCCGGGAACCCAACTCCAGTGTTGCCAGCGTGCTGCCCTGTTATGAAGTTCTGCACAAGCTGCAGCAGCAACTCGGCTGAACCAGGGCGGGCCCCATTTCACATTTGACAAGGACATCTTCAATGCAACAACGCAGAATCGGCCCTCTCACGGTCTTTGCCCTCGGCCTGGGTTGCATGAACCTGAGTCACGCGTATGGCGTGCCGCCACCACCGGAGCAGGCCGAACGTGTGCTGCTGGCAGCGCTGGACGCCGGCGTCACGCTGATCGACACAGCTGCCTTGTATGGTTTCGGCGCCAACGAGAAACTGCTGGGCAAGCTGCTCAAGCGCCAGCGTCAGCGTTTCACGCTCGCCAGCAAGGGTGGCATGGCTGGCGTGACGTTTCCCGATGGTGTCAAACGTGTCATCGATGGCCGTCCCGAGGCGATCCGGCGCGACTGCGAAAACAGCCTGCGCAACCTGCAGACCGACGTGATCGATCTGTATTACCTGCATCGCTGGGACAAAAAAGTGCCGATCGAGGACAGCGTGGGTGCCATGTCTGACCTGGTGCAGGCCGGCAAGGTACGTGCGCTGGGGCTGTCTGAAGTCTCGGCCATCACCTTGAAAATAGCGCATGCGGTTCACCCCATCAGCGCCGTGCAGACCGAGTATTCGCTATGGAGTCGAAACGCCGAAATCGCGGTGCTCAAGGCCTGTCAGGACATCGGCGCAGCGTTTGTCGCCTTCAGCCCGGTTGCACGCGGTTTCCTGTGCGACGCGCCGCTGGATCTGGCGGCGCTCGACGCCAAGGACATCCGTCGCGGCATGCCGCGTTTTGCGCCCGACAACTATGCCGCCAATCTGCGTCTGATGCCCGGGTTTCGCCAACTGGCGGTTGAGGCGCAGTGCACGCCTGCGCAACTGGCACTGGCCTGGCTGCTGCACAAGGCGCCGCATATCGTTCCGATTCCGGGCACGACCAGCGTGCCGCACCTGCATGAAGATCTGGGCGCAGCCCAGGTCCAGCTGAGCCTCGACACGATCGCGGCGGTCGATGCCCTGATCAATCAGGAGACGGTGAGCGGGGCACGCTACAACGACCAGGCGGCCGGCGAGGTCGATACCGAGACCTTCTGAACGTGCCAAGCGTGCGTGGCCTTGGGGCCCCATACCGCATCACAACATGCCGAAGGCCTTGGTGAAGAAGTCGTCGCTGCCAAAATTGCCCGACTTGAGCGTGATGTGCACCTGACCGACAGGCGTGTGTGCGTGGCACCACGGCACACCGGGGTCGATCTGCGGTCCGATCTGCATCTGGCGGATGTCCAGGGCCTGAACGCAGGCACCGGATGTCTCGCCGCCGGCCACCACCAGTTGGCGCACGCCATGGTGCTCGACCAGAGCGCGGACGATGGCGGCGATCGTGCGCTCGACCAGGGCGCCGGCTTCTTCCACGCCAAGCTGGGCCTGAATCGCCTTGACCGAATCGGTCTCGGCGGTTGAATACACCAGCACGGGGCCGGCTGCGAGCAGAGGCGCGGCCCAGGCCAGGGTCTCGCCGACCACGTCCTTGCCGGAGGCGATCTGCATCGGATCGATGGCCAGCGCCGGGCGACCGGTGGCGATGAATGCGGCAACCTGTCGGTTCGTCGCCAGCGAGCAACTGCCCGATACCACAGCGCGCAGGCCACTGGCCGGCGGCAATGCACTGGCCTTGGACGAAGGCTGGATGCCAAAATTTTGTGGCAGGCCGATGGCCACGCCCGAGCCGGCTGTCACCAGCGGCATGTCGGTCAGGGCCGGCCCCAGGCGCATCAGGTCGTCGTTGGTGAGGGCGTCGACGATGGCCACACCGATACCCTGGGTCTTGAGCTCGGCCATGCGAGCCTTGACCGCATCCGCGCTTTGCGCCACCGCGCTGTAGTCGATCAGGCCGACTTTGCGCTGGGTCTGCGCCTGCATCACCCGCAGCAGATTCGGGTCGCGCATCGGCGTGAGCGGATGGTTCTGCATGCCGCTCTCGCTCAGCAGCACGTCACCGACGAAAAGATAGCCCTTGAACACGCTGCGCTTGTTGTCAGGAAAGGCCGGCGTGGCAATGGTGAAGTCGGTCTTGAGCGCATCCATCAAGGCCTCGGTGACCGGGCCGATATTGCCCTCGGCCGTGCTGTCGAAGGTGGAGCAGTACTTGAAGTAGATTTGCTGCGCGCCAGCAGCCTGCAACCACGCCAGCGCTGCCAGCGACTGTGCCACCGCATCCGGCGCGGCAATGGTGCGGGACTTGAGCGCCACCACCACGGCATCGACGTCGGCTGCAAGCGGCCCGTCGGGGACTCCGATGGTCTGCACGGTGCGCATGCCGGCCCGTACCAGATTGTTCGCAAGATCGGATGCGCCGGTGAAATCGTCGGCAATACAGCCCAGCAGAATCGAAGCCATAGTCGTCGGAAGTCCTTGAGGAGTGGTTGGTTGTCGGGGTGGGTGACTCAGGACCTTGCCGTGCCTATGCCGCCGGCTTGCCGGTGGGCAGTTGGATGCCTGGGAAAATCTTGATCACTGCGCTGTCGTCCTCGCGTGCAAAACCGGCGGTGGATGCCTGCATGAACATCTGGTGTGCAGTCGACGACAGCGGCAACGGGAATTTGCTGGCGCGCGCCATGTCCAGCACCAGGCCCAGATCCTTCACGAAGATGTCGACGGCAGACAGCGGTGTGTAGTCGGCTGCCAGCACATGGGCCATGCGGTTCTCGAACATCCAGCTGTTGCCAGCGCTGTGGGTGATGACCTCGTACAAAGCCGCCGGATCGACGCCTTCACGCAAGCCCAGGGCCATGGCTTCGGCTGCAGCGGCGATATGCACACCGGCGAGCAACTGGTTGATGATCTTGACCTTGCTGCCGGCGCCGGCGCTGTCGCCAAGCTTGTAGACCTTGCCGGCCATGGCGCCCAGCACGGACTCGGCCTTGGCGTAGGCCTCGGGGGTGCCGGCGGTCATCATCGTCATCTCACCGCTGGAGGCCTTGGCGGCGCCGCCGGAGATCGGTGCGTCGATGTACAGCAGACCCTGGTCTGCCAGGCGCTTTTCCAGCTGAATCGACCAGTTGGGGTCTACGGTGGAGCACATCACAAAGACCGATCCCGGGCGCATGGCTGCGGCACATCCGTTGCTGCCGTAAAGCACTTGCTCGGTCTGCTGTGCATTGACTACCACCGACACCACCACGTCACATGTTGCGGCCAGATCGGCGGGCGAGTCGCAGGCCACGCCGCCGTCTTGCGCAAAAGCCTGGGCTACCTCTAGCCGCACGTCGTAGACCCGGACCTGGTACCCCGCGCGGCGCAAGGTCTGCGCGATTCCGTTGCCCATGGCGCCCAGGCCGATCACACCTGCCACTGTCTGCATGTCTAGCTCCGTTGAGTTGGGAAATGCGTTGTGGCCACGCCGCACGCGGGGCGGGCCGATAGCGTTGGATTGTCGCTCAAGCCTTGGCCGACACATCGTGCCCGGGCCCGGTGGAATCAGGGCCCGCGCTGGCGGCGCAGCATGAACAGGCCGGATGCCACCATCAGGACGATGCCGGACCAGGACCATGTATTGGGCACGTCGCCCCATACCAGCCAGCCCAGCAGCAAGGCGTAGATCAGCGCGGTGTAGCGAAACGGTGCCACCAGGCTGAGGTCGCCACTGCGCATGCCGATAATGACCAGGTAATAGGCGCTGCTCAGGAACACGCTGGCGATCGCCAACAAGCCCAGTTGGCCGCTGTCGATGGGCTCCCAGCCTTGCAGCAGGCTCCAGGGGCCGGTCAGCAACAGCACAGCGACAGATGTGGTCAGCGTGATCAGTATCGATGGCACGGCCAGTGCGATCTGGCGTGTGATCAAGTCCCGCGCCGTGTGTAGCAAAGTCGCGAACAGGCAGAGCAGGCTCCAGGCATTGAATGCGTCTGCTGCCGGCTGCACGATCAGCAGCACGCCAGTGAACCCGCCGGCAATGGCCAGCCAGCGGCCCATGCTGATCTGTTCCCGCCAAACGATGGCAGCGTACAGCGCGATGAACATGGGTGACGCCATGTTGATCGCCGACGCATTGCCGATGGGCAGGTGAAATAGAGACGTCAGATACGCCATGGTTGCCAGCGCGTCCAGCGCCGCGCGCGCCATCACCGGGCGCTGGGTCAGTTGATTCCATGCATCACCCTGCGCCAGCGCGGCAGGGCGCAGCGCCCCCATGAAGAAGGCTGCGATCAGCAGCAGGCTGGTGGCGAACATGCCGCGCACGAAGATCAGCTGCGCAGCCGGCAAGGACGCACTGACATGCTTGACCAAGGCATCGTTGGCGATGAACATGGCCATAGCCAGGCACATGGCCATGATGCCTTTGCGGTTGGCAGCGTCTGACAGGGGAGACATGTGCCGAGATGGTAGCGTGTGCTGCGCGCTGCCATGGGCCTGTCCGGCAAGTGACCTGTGGCGCAGTGGATGTGCCTTAGCATGGCGGCCATGAACACCCATTCCCGACACCTGGCGCTGCATGGCAGCACGAATTTCCGCGATCTTGGTGGCTATGCCGGTCGTGATGGCCGCAGCGTGCGCTGGCGCCGCCTGTTTCGTTCCGATCATCTGGGCGAACTCACGGCGCAGGACGTGGCGACGCTGGCCGGCCTGGGCCTGGCGCGGGTCTGCGATTTCAGGGGCGCCCAGGAGCGCATGGTTCATGCCTGTGTTCTGCCAGGTGTTGCGGTGCATGCGTTGGCGATCGAGCCAACGGTGGTGCAGGGCATGCAGTCGCTGCTGGCTGCGGGCAAGGCGCTGACGGTACAGGCCACGGTCGAACTGATGCAGCAGACCTACCGCGATTTCGTGCTGGACAACAGCCCGCGCTTTGCGCAATTGTTTGCCGAACTGCTGCAGGACGACACGCCACTGGTGTTTCATTGCACCGCGGGCAAGGACCGCACCGGATTTGCCGCCGCACTCATATTGACCGCGCTGGGCGTACCGCGCACGGTGGTGATGCAGGACTATCTCTTGACGAATGATTTTTATCGTCAGCCCAAGGCAGCGTCCAGAATTGCCTCGCAGGAGGTGCTCGATGTATTGTGGAAGGTGCAGCCGGGGTTTCTGGAGGCTGCGGTGCAAACCGTCGAAGCCCGCCATGGCAGTCTGGACAACTACCTGGAAAAGGAGCTCGGGTTGGGCCGGGCGCAGCGCCAGCGCCTCGAGCAGCTTTATCTGGAGCCCTGACCAATTTGCCATTCTGCCCCGCATTACCGGCACCCCGTCACCCGCCCTCCAGGATCGTTACCCATGCGAATCGTCGACATCATCGAGTCCACACGACCCATCAGCTCGAACATCCGTAACGCCTTCATCGATTTCTCGAAGATGACGCTCAGCCTGGTGGCGGTGGTCACCGACGTTGTGCGCAATGGCCGGCCGGTGATCGGTTATGGCTTCAACTCGAATGGCCGCTATGGACAAGGCAGCCTGATCCGCGAGCGCTTTCGGCCGCGTGTGCTGCAGGCTGACGCGGCCAGTTTGCGCGACGCGAGCGGCGACAACCTGGATCCGCTCAAGATCTGGGACTGCATGATGCGCAATGAAAAGCCGGGCGGTCATGGGGAACGGTCCGTGGCGGTGGGCACCATCGACATGGCGGTCTGGGACGCCGTGGCCAAGATCGCCGGGCAACCACTGCATGAGATGCTGGCGCAGCGTTACGGCAGCGGCAAGGCCAACCCCAAGGTGTTTGTTTATGCCGCCGGCGGTTATTACCACCCGGGCAAAGGGCTCGATGGTCTGCGTGGCGAGATGGCGGGCTATCTGGAGCGTGGTTATTCAGTCGTGAAGATGAAGATCGGGGGCGCGCCGCTGGCCGAGGACATGGCGCGTATCGAAGGCGATGTTGCAGCCGGGTCAGCAACTGGCAGTCGATGCCAACGGACGATTCGATTTGGCGACCGCGCTGGCCTACGGCAAGGCCATGGCCGACTATCCGCTGTTCTGGTACGAGGAGGCGGGCGACCCGCTGGACTACGAACTGCAAGCGCGCCTTGCCGAGGCCTATGCCGGTCCGCTGGCAACCGGAGAGAACCTGTTTTCGATGCTCGATGCGCGCAACCTGATTCGTTATGGTGGCATGCGGCCCGACCGCGATTGGTTGCAATTCGACTGTGCGCTGAGTTACGGCCTGGTCGAATACCTGCGCACGCTGGACATGCTCGAGGCGCACGGCTGGTCGGCCAGCCGCTGTGTGCCGCACGGCGGTCACCAGATGTCTCTGGCCATCGCCGCCGGATTGGGCCTGGGGGGCAATGAGTCCTACCCGGATCTGTTCCAGCCCTATGGCGGTTTCCCGGACGGGGTGACCGTCGACAACGGCTATGTCACGTTGCCGCCGCTGCCGGGCATCGGCTTCGAGGGCAAATCCGATTTGATTGCCGAAATGCACGCATTGGCACGTTGATCGGCTGACGTAAACGCCTGGACCGCGGAACACGCGCGGCCTGCAGCATAAAAAAAGGCCGCAGGTCCCTGACGGGACATGCGGCCTTTGCGCGTCCTGCGCTCTGGAGGATTACAGGCTGTCGGTGAAGCTGCGCAGCTTGTCCGAGCGGCTTGGGTGCTTGAGCTTGCGCAGCGCCTTGGCCTCGATCTGGCGGATGCGTTCGCGGGTCACGTCGAACTGCTTGCCCACCTCTTCGAGCGTGTGGTCGCTGGTCATCTCGATGCCGAAGCGCATGCGCAGTACCTTGGCCTCACGCGGCGTCAGGCTGTCGAGAATGTCCTTGACCACGTCGCGCAGGCCGGCCTGCATCGCCGCTTCCATGGGGGCGGTGTTGGCGCTGTCCTCGATGAAGTCGCCCAGGTGCGAATCGTCGTCGTCACCGATCGGGGTCTCCATCGAGATCGGCTCCTTGGCGATCTTCATGATCTTGCGGATCTTGTCTTCCGGGATCTCCATGCGCTCGGCCAGCACGCTGGCATCGGGCTCGAAGCCGAACTCCTGCAGATGCTGGCGGCTGATGCGGTTCATCTTGTTGATGGTCTCGATCATGTGCACCGGGATGCGGATCGTGCGCGCCTGATCGGCGATCGAGCGCGTGATGGCCTGGCGGATCCACCAGGTCGCATAGGTCGAGAACTTGTAGCCACGGCGGTATTCAAACTTGTCGACCGCCTTCATCAAGCCGATGTTGCCCTCCTGGATCAGGTCCAGGAACTGCAGGCCGCGATTGGTGTACTTCTTGGCAATCGAGATCACCAGACGCAGGTTGGCCTCGATCATTTCCTTCTTGGCGCTGCGCGATGAGGATTCACCCTCGTTCATGCGCTTGTTGATGCCCTTGAGCTGCCACAGTGGCACCACCACCCGCGCCTGGATGTCCATCAGCTTTTGCTGCAGGTCCTGCACTGGCGGGATGTTGCGCCCCATGATGGTCGACCAGGATTTGCCAATCGCCGCCTGCTTCTCGATCCACTTGAGGTTGAGCAGGTTGCTCGCAACGTCGTTGCCGTGCTTGTCCTTGCCGCTGAATTCGGCGATGAAATGCTCCTGCGGATAGCCGCACTTGTCGACGATGATGCGGCGCATCTCGCGCTCTTTCTTGCGCACGTCGTCGACTTGGCCACGCACCATGTCGCACAGCTTCTCGATCGCCTTGGCGGTAAAGCGGATCGACATCAGCTCTTCGCTGAGCATCTTCTGCGACTTCATGTAGGTGGGCGTGCCGTAACCTTCCTTGTCGTAGGTGCGGTGGATCTTCTCGAACAACTCGCGCAAACGGTCAAAGCGGCTGAGCGCGTCGCGCTTGAGTTCTTCGAGCTTCTTGGTCAGGGCCTTGGAGCCGCCCTTGCCGTCATCGTCGTCCTCTTCGTCAAACTCGTCGAAGTCTTCCTCGGCCACATAGTCATCGGCCTCGTTGGGGTCGGTGAAGCCGTCGACGACGGTCGTAATCACGACCTTGCCTTCGCGAATCTCTTCGCCCAGGCGCAGGATCTCGGCAATGGTGGCAGGGGAGGCGGAGATCGCCTCCATCATGTTCATCAGGCCGCCTTCGATGCGTTTGGCGATCTCGATCTCGCCTTCGCGGGTCAGCAGTTCGACCGTGCCCATTTCGCGCATGTACATGCGCACCGGGTCGGTGGTTCGGCCGAATTCGCTGTCCACGGTGGACAAGGCGGCTTCGGCTTCCTCTTCGGCTTCTTCTTCCGTGGTCGAGACGGTGGTGTTGTTGAGCAGCAGCGTCTCGGCATCCGGCGTCTGTTCGTAGACCGCCACCCCCATGTCGTTGAGCATGGAGATCACGACCTCCATGGTCTCGGCATCGACCAACTTGTCAGGCAGGTGGTCGGAGATCTCGCCATGCGTCAGGTAGCCGCGGGTCTTGCCTAACTTGAGCAAGGCCTTGAGCTGCAAGCGGCGCTTGACCAGGTCTTCCTCGGACAGAACCGCCTCGTCCAGGCCGAACTCCTTCATCAAGGCCCGTTCTTTGGCCTTGCTGATCTTCATGCGCAGTGGCTTGACCTTCTCGGTCGTTGTCGAGGTTTCTTCCTGCACCTCCGGCTCGTCGTCGATCGGGCTGTCGTTTTCGCCGTCGTCCTCGATCAGGCTGCCCTTGGGCTTGGGGCCCCGTTTGGCGCCGACACGCACCGGCGCTGCCGGCTTGGCAGCAGCGGTCTTGGTCGGTCGGCCTGGGTTCTTTTTGGCTGCCAGTTCGGTGCCAGCGGCAACGGCGGCGCTCGCCTTTTTCGGATCCGTCGCTGTGGCGGCGGCGTTCTTGTCTTTGGCCGTGGTCGGCGAGGCTGTCTTCGTGGTTGGCACTGGCGGGGCTTTCTTAGCAGGCGGGGAAGCGGTTTTGCTTGCGGCGGCCTTGGCGCCGGCTTTTACCGCAGCCTTTGCCGGTGCCTTGGGTTTGGTCAAGGCGGCGCGTTTGTCAGAGGGCGAGGCAGACTTTGGAGACTTTCGTGCAGGCATGAGAAACCTTTGGGCAGCAAAGAAACAAAGAAGACCGGCGCCGTAACAGGACGCGCTTACGGCAGGGGCGTGAACGGGAACTTGGCCAGCAAGATGTTGGGGCGAACATTTGGAATGCAGTCCTTGCGGTAGGTTGGCCGGTCGTGAACGTCGTCATCGGTAGGCCTGGCCCGGAGGTGCTGCTGTCGCTCTTGCGCGGACAAGCGGCGGATTATACCAATTCAATGCCCTATTGCCCACCCCCGTCGGGTGCGGGGCAGCCGAAAATCAGGGCCGCAAGCGGATTGCCGACTCCAGCGACAGGCGCCTTGCCTGCAGTTCGCGGTAACGCTGCAAGGCCAGAGGATCGGTCTGGGAGGCCGCAATTTCCAGTGTTTCCAACACTTTGAGGTGCGCGACCAGCATGCGCTGGAGCAGGCTGCGCAGTTCCTGAACGGTGTCCTGCTGGTCCAGGGCGGTCGGGAGCTGCGCGTCGGCCATGACGCGCAATGCCAGTTCCTCCGACGGATGGTCACGCAAGCCTTCGCGGATCGCGCCCCAGGGTTGCGAGCCGCGTTCATGCAGTTCATGTTCGAGCCAGACGAACAACTCGCCATGGGGTGGCGGCAGCTGGCACAGGAGGGCGTGGTCTTCGGCCGGGAACTGGTCCCAGGCCGCCATGTGGCTGAGCAGGATGCGCGCCGCATGGTCGGCCCGGCTGGCCGGCATGGCGCGTGCGCCCACGCGTCGGGCCGTTGGCGACCCTGACCACGAACGACCGCCGCGCGCCGACCGCCCCTGCGCAGTGCCCGTGCGGTCGGCCGCAGGGCGCGACGCCGCATCCGGCGCCCAGGCCACAGGCTTGTCGGGCGGGCCCCACAACGCTGTCAGATCCTGCACCGGCAATTGCACCTGGCCTGCGATTTCGCCCAGCAACTGGCGCTTGAGGGCGCCGTCGGGTAACTGGCTCCACAACGGCCGTGCATGGGCGGCCATCAGCGCGCGGCCCTCGGCGGTCTGCAGATCGCAGCCTTCGCAAGCGGCATCGATCAGGAAGCGACTCAAGGGAACAGCCTCCTGGATGCACTGGGCGAAGGCTTCGTGGCCGTTGGCGCGGATGAAGCTGTCCGGATCGTGCTCAGGCGGCAGGAACAGGAACTTCACGTTGCGTACATCGGTGGCATGGGGCAGGGCGCCCTCCAGCGCCTTGCGCGCAGCGCGCCGGCCGGCATTGTCGCCGTCAAAGCTGAACACCACGGCGTCGGTGAAACGGAACAGCTTTTGCACATGTTCGGGCGTGCAGGCGGTGCCCAGCGTGGCCACGGCATTGGCAAAACCCAGCTGCGCCAGTGCCACCACGTCCATGTAGCCCTCGGTGACGAGCACGAAACCCTGCTCACGCAACGCGGTGCGGGCCTCGAACAGGCCGTACAACTCGCGCCCCTTGCTGAAAACCGGGGTCTCGGGCGAGTTCAGGTATTTGGGCTTGTCGTCGCCGAGCACCCGTCCGCCGAAGCCAATGCATTCGCCCTTGACATTGCGGATCGGGAACATCAGGCGATCGCGGAAGCGGTCGTAGCGCTTTTCTTCGTCGGGGTCTTCCTGGTTCAGGATCACCAGCCCGCTTTCCACCAGCAGCGGATCGTCATAGTCGGGGAACACGCTGGCCAGGCTGCGCCAGCCCTGGGGCGCATAACCCAGACCAAACCGCCGCGCGATGTCGCCGCTCAGGCCCCGGCCCTTGCAATAGGCCACGGCCTGTGGCGTGTCCTTCAGTTCCCGGCGGTAGGCATCGCCGGCTTTTTCCAGCACGCTAGTCAGGGTGTTCTGCTTCTCGCGCTGCTCGGCCACACGTGCGCGCTGCTGGGGCGACACGTCTTCTTCTGGCACCTGCATGCCGAACTGACCGGCCAGATCCTTGACCGCCTCGACGAATCCCATGCCGGCATGGTCCATCAGGAAACTGATGGCGTTGCCGTTCTTGCCACAGCCAAAGCAGTGGTAGAACTGTTTGCTCGGGCTGACCGTGAACGAGGGAGATTTTTCGGAGTGAAACGGGCACAGCCCGGAAAAATTCGCCCCCGCCTTCCTGAGCGGCACATAACGCCCGACGATGTCCACCACATCGGCGCGCGCGACGAGTTCCTGGATGAATGACTGGGGGATGGACACGGCAGCTTGCTTTTTTCGCGGTTTGAGGCGCGATACGGGTGTTACGGGCTATACGGCGGGTGGGAACGGACAGGCGTATTGGCTGCAGAAGGGCGCCAACATCGGTGCGATGCTGGGATGCAGTGCAATGCCTTCGGCCTGCTGCTGCTGGCGTCGCTGCATGCCAGCCTGACCGGGCAAGCGAACGGCGGGTCCGCCCGGACGCGGAGGATTGTCCTTGCAGGCGTCTGCCAGCCAGTCCATCTGGTGCAAAAAGGCGTCCTGGCCACCATAGGCGTCGGGGTCGTGAATGGTGATGTGAACGGTGGCACCCCAGCCTTCGCGCGGATCGGCGCGGCCGTGGCCGGCCAGTCCGGCGGTCAGGGCCTCGACCGCCAGACCCAGGCCGTAGCCCTTGTGGCCGTAGGCCACTCCCCCGATGGGCAGGATGGTGCCGGGCGGGTCCTGGGCCAGCACGCCAGGGTCGTTGGTCGGATTGCCTTCGGCGTCCATCAGCCAGGCTTCGGCAAATCTTTCGCCGGCTGCCGCCTTGCGGTTGACCATGCCATTGGTGGTGATCGAGGCCGATATGTCGATCAGCACCGAACCGCTGGATGTAGGGAATCCGATCGCGACCGGATTCGGCGTCATGACGGCGCGGGTTCCACCAAAGGGCGCCACGCTTGCGGTGTTGGGGTCGGAGCAGGCGACCACGCCCAGCAGACCTTCTTCGGCCACGCGCATCAGGTAGACCGCAAGGCAGGCGATATGGTGGCTGCGCCGGATCACCATCGATGCCAAGCCGAATTCCCGCGCCGCCGGGATCATGCGGTCAAGGGCCAGTTCCATCAGCCAGGGGCCGGGCAGACGCTGTCCGTCCCACAACATCGAGGCCAGCTTGGCGTTGAGCTCCAGCGGCTTGCCACTGCGCGTCATGCGACCTTGTTCGATTTCGCGCAGATAGGGTGCGAGCAGGGCCAGGCCGTGGGTGTCGTGTCCGAGCAGGTCGCCATCGCACAACGTGCGCGCGACGCTGGCGGCGGGTGCTGCATCGAGTCCGGCCGCGACGAGCAGGTCGTGGGCCATTTGCTGGAGCGCTTGCGCGCCGTATCGTGCTGTCATGACGGGCCTTATGGGGGTGGATGCCGAATTTGCTCTAATGATGCCAGACCACCCATGCGTGGCCCCGCAAGCAGGCGCTAGGAGACAGCGGATGACCGGAATTTTTGACCAGGACCTGGAACGCGACGCAGCCAACTTTGCGCCACTCACGCCTTTGTCGTTCATCGAACGCACGGCCGAGGTTTATCCGGATCGGCTCGCCATTGTGCATGGCGAATTGCGCCGCAGCTGGGCCGAGACTTACCGGCGTTGCCGCCAGCTCGCCAGCGCCCTGGTTGCCCATGGTGTGGGCAAGGGGCAAGCGGTGGCCGCCATGTTGCCCAATACGCCGCCCATGGTCGAAGCCCATTTCGGTGTGCCGATGGCCGGTGCCGTGCTCAACGCGCTCAATACCCGACTGGACCCGCCGTCGATCGCCTTCATGCTCGACCATGGGGAGGCCCGGGTCGTGCTGGTGGATACCGAGTTTGCCGGTGTGATGCAACAGGCCATCGCGCTGCGCCAGCGCACCGAGTCCTTGCTGGTGATCGACGTATCCGATGCGGTGTATGGGCCGGGGTCGGCGATCGGGTCCGTGGAATACGAGAGCTTTCTGCGCGAAGGCGATCCGGCGTTTGCCTGGCAACTGCCGGCAGATGAATGGGATGCGATCGCGCTGAACTACACCAGCGGCACAACCGGCAACCCCAAGGGCGTGGTCTACCACCACCGCGGCGCCGCCATCAATGCCATCTCCAATATTCTGGAATGGGACATGGGCAAACACCCGGTCTACCTGTGGACCTTGCCGATGTTCCATTGCAACGGTTGGTGTTTTCCGTGGACGATCGCGGCGCGCGCCGGCGTCAATGTCTGTCTGCGCAAGGTGGATGCGCAGGCCATTTTTGAAGCCATGCGTGCCCATGGCGTGACCCACTACTGCGGCGCGCCGATCGTGCACGGGATGCTGGTCAACGCTCCCGACGCCATGAAGCAGGGGCTGGTGGCGGGCATCAAGGCCATGGTGGCAGGCGCGGCGCCGCCGGCGTCGATGATCGAGGGTATGGAAAACATGGGTTTTGATCTGACCCATGTCTATGGCCTGACCGAGGTCTATGGACCCGCGACAGTCTGCGCCAGGGACCCGAAATGGGACGCGCTAGACATCGGCGAACGGGCGCGCCTGAATGCACGTCAGGGTGTGCGCTACCACCTCGAGCGCGATGTGCGGGTGATGGACCCGCAAACCATGGCACCGGTGCCACAGGACGGGGAGACCATGGGCGAAATCATGTTCCGCGGCAACATCGCGATGAAGGGATATCTGAAGAACCCCAAGGCGACCGAGGAGGCCTTTCAAGGGGGCTGGTTCCACAGCGGGGATTTGGCGGTGATGTACCCCGATGGCTACATGAAGATCAAGGACCGCAGCAAGGACATCATCATCTCGGGCGGAGAAAACATCTCCTCGATCGAGGTCGAGGATGTGCTGTACCGTCACCCCGCCGTGCTGGCCGCAGCCGTCGTGGCCAAGGCGGACCCGCGCTGGGGCGAGACGCCTTGCGCGTTTGTCGAGCTCAAGGCGGGTGTGCAGCTGACGGCCCAGGAGGTGGTGGACCATTGCAAACGACACCTGGCCGGTTTCAAGGTGCCGCGCGCCGTGGTCTTCGGCGAGCTGCCCAAGACCGCGACCGGCAAGATCCAGAAGTTCGAACTGCGCCGTCAGGCCGGTTCGGCCGACGCGATCGACGTGTAGAGGGCCGTCAGTCCCCCATTACGATGCCTTCGCGCCGCGGATCGGCGCCGCCGAACCAGACCGTCTGGCCATGGGCCTGACCGCGGGTGATGGCCTGCAGGCCGCTGGTCATGTTGACTTCGCGCACTTCGTGACCACGCGCCTTGAGTGCGTCGACCGTGGTGGCAGGGAAGCGCTTTTCTTCCAGCATGGTCGGGCCGTTGAGTGAGGCGAAATTGGGCAGGTTGATCGCCTGCTGCGGCAACATGCCCCAGTTGAGCACGCCGTATAGAGCCTTGGCGGTGTAGTGGATGATCAGCGCGCCGCCCGGGCTGCCGCCGCTCATGACCAATTGACCGGTGGCCTTGTCGAACACCAGGGTCGGTGCCATCGACGAGCGCGGCCGTTTGCCGGGCTGCACGCGGTTGGCAATTGGCGCGCCTGCGGCATCGGCGGGTGCGAAGCTGAAGTCGGTCAACTCGTTATTGAGCAGAAAGCCGTGCACCATCTGGCGCGCGCCGAAACCGCTCTCGATCGTCGTTGTCATCGCGACCGCATTGCCCTGACTGTCAACGATGGAAATGTGCGAAGTGCCGTATTCGATCTGATGGGGCATGGGCGCGAATGAGGTCTTGAGGCCGCCGGGGCTGCCAGGCTTTGCGGTCTTCATGGACACGGCACCGGGCGCCTGGCCGATCAGCTTCGCACGCTCGGCCAGATAGACTGGATCGAGCAGACTCATCCAGTTGCCGGCCGGTGCTTGCACGAAAGCCGGATCCGCAAGGTAGAGGGCGCGATCGGCGAACGCCAGGCGCGATGCCTCGGTATAGAGGTGCAGCCAATCGGCGGAAGGCAGGCCGTCCTGCAGCGGCAAGCTTGCGGCGTTGGTGTTGGCCAATGTGCCCAGGATCTGGCCGACCGCGATCGCGCCCGAGCTCGGCGGCGGGAAGCCGCAGACGCGGAAATCGCGCGCTTGCGCCCGGTAGTCCGAGCAGATGGGCGTACGCTTGACCGACTGATAGCTTGAGAGATCGGACAGGGCCAGCTTGCCGGGGTTGCTCGGGTGCATGCGCACCTTGTCGACGATGGCCTGCGCGACATCGCCCTCGTGCAGGGCCTTGGAGCCACTGGCAGCGATCTTGCGCAGCACCTGAGCCAGTTCCGGGTTGCGCAATGTCTCGCCTACCGCGCGCGGGCTGCCGTCGGCTCGGTAGAAATAGGCCGCTGCCACCGGGTCGCTTTTAAGGAATTTCTCTTCGGCGAGCAGGCTGTTGAGGCGGGCGCTGACCTTGAAACCCTGTTCGGCCAGCGTGACGGCCGGATTGAACAAGGTGGCCCATGGCAACTTGCCGTGCTGGCGATGCGCCATCTCCAGCATGCGCACCGTGCCCGGTACGCCGACCGAGCGCCCGCCGACGACAGCGTCCATGAAGGGCATGGGCTTGCCATCGGCACCGATGAAGAGTTTTTCGTCGGCCGCCGCAGGCGCGGTCTCGCGCCCGTCGAAGGCCTCGACATCCTTGCCATTGAAATGCATCAGGAAGGCGCCGCCGCCGATGCCACTGGACTGTGGCTCGACCAGGGTCAGCACCATCTGCACGGCGATGGCCGCGTCGACCGCACTGCCGCCGGCCTTGAGCACCTGATAGCCGGCATCGGTGGCCAGCGGATTGGCCGCGGCGACGGCGAACTTTTGCGCGACCCAGCCGGGCTTTTCGGTGTAGCCCGACGCGCCCTCGGGCTGGTCCGGCACGGTGTAAGTGAAGTTGCCCGGGCCGCTCGCGCAACCGACAAGCAAGGTGGCCAGCGCGATGGTGCTGACCTGCAGGGAATGCTTTTTGTTCATGTTGACTCCCGAGGGTGTGGTTTTGTGTGGCAAATACTGGCTAGGTGTCAAATCCGGCCGGAGCCGGTTCTGCGGCGTCGAAATCGATCTCGACGCGGGCGCCGTCCGGGTCGTGGCAGAACAGCTGCCACGTACCGTCACCCACCAGGCGACGCAAGTCGAAGCGCAGGCCGCGCTGCTGCAAGATGGCGACGGTCGCCACCAGGTCGCGACCGGTGAATGCCATGTGGTCGATCACACCCGCGGGCACCTCCGGCAGCGCGCGTCCGGCGATGACATGCAGCACCGCCGTGTCGCCGCTGTACAGCCACGCGCCAGGAAAATCGAACGGTGGGCGAGGGCCACTGCGCAGGTCCAGCGTGTCGCAATAAAAGGCCAGCGTGCGGTCCAGATCGGCTGACAGAACGGTGAAGTGGTTCATGCCCAGGATTGCCATGGAGTCTCCGTTAAAGCGGGCCACTCTGCGCGTGCGCGAGAGGGCTCTATTGGTTCATCGTTCGCATTGGCCGGCCGCGCATGGCATGGCCAGATCTTGGGTTGATCAGGTGCGGCCGCGGGATTCAGCGTGGCGCCAGGCGGATGGCGCCGTCGAGGCGGATCACCTCGCCGTTGAGCATGTCGTTTTCGATGATGTGCCGCGCCAGCTTGGCGTAGTCTTCCGGCGTGCCCAGGCGTGACGGAAACGGCACGTTCGCGGCCAGTGCGTCTTGTACTTCCTTGGGCATGCCGAACAACATCGGCGTGCCGAAGATGCCAGGTGCGATGGTCATGTTGCGAATCCCGTTGCGTGCGAGGTCGCGCGCGATGGGCAGCGTCATGCCGACGATGCCACCTTTCGATGCGCTGTATGCGGCCTGGCCGATCTGCCCGTCGTAGGCCGCCACCGACGCGGTGGAAATCAGCACGCCCCGTTCACCGGTGGCCTCGGGCTCGTTCTTGCACATGGCGTCGGCGGCCAGGCGAATCATGTTGAAACTGCCGATCAGGTTGACGGTGATGGTCTTGCTGAACACGGCCAGGCTGTGCGCGCCGTTCTTGCCGACGGTCTTTTCGGCCGGGGCGATACCGGCGCAATTGATCAGACCCATGAGTTTGCCCATGGCCACGGCCTTGGCCACTACAGCCTGGCCATCGGCCTCCTGCGAGACATCGCATTTGACGAATGCAGCGCCGATTTCCTTGGCAACGGCTTCGCCTTTTTCAGTCTGCATGTCGGCAATGACAACCTTGCCGCCCTGGGCCACGAGCATGCGTGCGGCGCCTTCGCCCAAGCCCGATGCGCCACCGGTTACGATGAATACTTTTCCTGCGATGTCCATGAGGTGTTTCCTTTTTTTCGAGAGTGGGAGACGCGTTTTGACGCGATGAAAGATTATGGCCTACGCACCGCAGAAGCCCGAAAATCTGCTGCTATACTCACGCTCTCGGTTTACCCCAGGCGCGTAGCTCAGCTGGTTAGAGCACCACCTTGACATGGTGGGGGTCGTTGGTTCGAGTCCAATCGCGCCTACCAAATTCGGTAGGGAAATCAAGCACTTAGCGGAGACGTTGGGTGCTTTTTTCGTTGGTGGTACCAAAAAAGTACCAAAAACCACCCTTCCACGAAGGCCCAGTTCGGGCCTGCAGGCGGTCGCAACTCGGGCCAGGGTTCGTCAGGTCAGCCAGATGCCGCGAACGTCGAGGGCGAAGCTGCCCGCCTGTCGCGCGGCGATCATGAGCCCGACCTGGCGGATACGCGCCGGGTTCAAGGGCGGTGCGCCCGGTACCTCGCGGCCCCGGAACGTGGCGCGGAACGTTGAGATGGGCAGGATGACCACCTTCCACTCCTGTCCAAACGGCGCGAACTCCGCCTGGTACTTGATGGTGTCGAAGCAGTGTCGGTCATCAGGGTCAGCTTGTAGCGTCGTGCTTCGCCACGCACTTCGATCTCGCAGCGGTCGGCACCTGGCTTGCTCTGCCCGTTACCCACAATTGATCGAGCCGATACTGTCCTTGCCGAGGGCGAAGCCCTCGCACAGTGTGATGAGCTGCGCCTGGCCGCGCCAGATGACTTCATGGCCAGGCGGGGGATCGGTGCGACGGCCGATATAGCCGCCCAATCTAGCGACGAGGCGAACGGCGGCGCCCAGAGTCTTCGGTGCGGCTAATCTTTTTTTTTGGCGTAGGCAGCGAGCACTTCGATTTCGACGTCGGAGAAGAGTACTTGGGCAGGTAGTTCGGGGCAGGTTCTGCCGAGCAGCGTCATGAGCATGATGCGCCAGCCGATGACGAGCCGGATGGCGATGGCGCGCTCGAGCCGGGTGCGGGTCTTGTGAGCCAGCGTCTCGATGGCACAGCCGCTTTTGAGCACCCGGTGCCAGTCCTCGATGCGCCAGCGCAGGCAGTACCAGCGCACGCACGCCAAGGCGTCCTCGACATCGTCGAGCTTGCAGGTCGTCAGCAGGAACCATTCGACGGGTTGGGTGTGGGCAGGCGGCGATGTTTCGCGCACATGCACCACCCACAGTGTGATGGGGAGTTTGTCGCCTTGGCCACAGGGAGGGCGAAGGGTGACGGGGCAGTAGCGCAGTTCGACCTGCGCGGTGCGCGCCTTGACCTGGTCGCGCGCCTTTTGCTTGGAGCGTTTTGGGCGAGCACTCTGGCGCTTGACGGGCAACAGGAGCTGGCTCTTCAGCGGGCTTTGCCTGAGCGCATCAAACAGCGTGAGCGCGGCGCCGGTTTTGCGGTCGTGCTTGGCGCGCACCAATAGCTCGACACGGGGTTTCTTGCGTTGCTCATCGAAGAGTTCGAAGAAGTCGGCCTCCCGGTCCATGACGCACACCATCTGCGTATCCGGGATCTGAGGCGCCAGGGCGACGCAGTCGCGCAATGCCTGGATCCAGTTGAAGGTCTTCTTCTCTTCTATGGGGATGTCTGCGCTGGCGCGCAAGTCATCCTCGGCTCTTGACACA
>Ga0209491_10001541_pt1 | contig 44410 bp, 50 predicted proteins | sample BON02_FD_187213 | JGI IMG/M metagenome (GOLD analysis project Ga0209491, IMG submission 187213) | Freshwater microbial communities from Lake Bonney liftoff mats and glacier meltwater in Antarctica - BON-02 (SPAdes) (version 2) | ecosystem: Environmental > Aquatic > Freshwater > Ice > Glacier...
TCAAAATCTACAATCGCTGTCGTACCGTCTGCACTAATAACAGCGCCAGTGAGAGCGTTGCCCCCGGCGGTGTACCCTGTACCCGTCGCCTCATTAGTAGTGCTATAGGCAGTAGTAGCCGCGTTTATAGTGGCCGCGCTTGTAAACAAAGCGATATAAAGTGTATCTGTGTCGAGGTCTTGCACACCGCCGAGAAGTTCGGTCTTGAAACTGGTGCACATTGCTTGTGTAATAGCCATCTTGGGGCTCCTTAGCTTACTGGGATTCGGAACTGGCCCGAACGATATGTGTCTTCGCGGAGTTTACCATCCCCGAGACCTTTTAACAACGTAATAGCCTGTAAGTACAACTTCTCGTACGCAGCTACCAAATCAGGTTCCCCCTTCATAAAGCGGATAGCTTCAATCAGCGCACCGTTGAGTAGGGCAGAATCAAACTCGTCCCCAAGCCATGTAGTGTTGGCAGTGACGATTGATTCAGGATAATACCCGTAGTGTAGCTCCGAGCTGTACGAAGAATCTGGAGCAGGGCCGACAATAAATGTATCGTCGTCAAAATATGCGTAGTGTTTTGGCGACCCGGTGTCTGCTGGGTTTGGGTACGCCTCTCGCATGAAGTTCACGTCCTTGTTTAACAAGAAGTTGTACACGCCAGAAGCATTTATTACCGCTAAAGAGTAGGAATACAGAAAGTCTGTAGGGGTCTGTAGGTATGTGTTGCCCGCCGTGAGAGTCCCTGTGACATTCTTTCGTAGCGCAGGAATCTGCACTGTGTTGTAAATCTTCTGTTCAGCCTGTTGTGTGAACATAGCGAGCTGTCCATCCGTGAAGGTCATTTCACAGATGTCTTGAATATTAGTTTTCAGCCCGGCGTAATCCATAGCTTACCCCATAGGTCCACGAGCCATGGTGCCCTTAGTAGCGCACCCTGTACCTCGGATTTTGACGCCCGTGGTTTTTACACCATCCATGCTGGGCTTCGGGGCGTGACCACAGGGCTGTACTCCCTTGTCCTTGATAACCTTGGGCTCTTTCATGTCGAAAACGTTCATCGGGATGCTCCTATGATGTAGTTACTGTAACGTGGCCTATTTGTCCAGCACCTGCTAAGGTGTTAGGTGTAAGCCCAAACGGGTCTTTGCCTCCACCCACAGGGTTCCAACCCCACTGTAGGTTGAGACTACTATAGTCTCCAGAAGCAACGATACTCGTATCAATGCGCGGGTTGCGGATCGCTTGTGGGTCATTAACAGGGAACTCACCCAGTTTCAGTTGTGGGTGATCTGGACTCCAACACTCGCGGCAGGCTTTGACGTTTGTATCCCGGCCCTTAACAAAAAGACTGCGTAGCTCCCGTAACTTGTACTGGAACCCGCACACATCGCATAGAGCGAGTGCTTTCTGAGAAGAGGCAAACCGGTTGGCCATTAGGCAATCCTAACGATCCGCGGCACAAACCGCGCGGAGGTTTTCTCTCTATCCTCACCTGCAGCCATGTCGAACTGTTCGTCGTACACGGCTTTAAGCATCGGGATACGTTGTACCAGTTCGGGAACTTTCATGGCGATATGGTACGCCAAACCCGCCACAAGACAGGGGAAGAACCGGAAGTTCATATCCGAAGTCTGAACACCACTACCGGCATCCTCAATACGTCGCATACGCCAGTAATACAGCACGTAGCTGTCGTTGTTGGGTACGGGCCACACGTTCACTTTCGGGGCGTCGCGTAGGCGCTCTATGTAGAGCTGAATTGGACGTCCTTCTGTTAACTTGTTTGGTATAGACGCGTACGTACTTACACTGATCCGGCTTATGGTAAGGTCGGATTGTGTGTTTGAGTCACCACTGTTGGTGCGTATTTGGTGTTCCAGCAGATCAATGGTATCCGCTGGTAAAGTGTACTGTGACGTACCTTTTACTAGGTTTATTGTACCAGAATCAATGGTCCACATGTTAATGCCACGGTTCTGCCACTCGATTGTCATCAAATTCATGGAACGTCGGGCAGTACGCAGGTCGTAGCCAGAACGCATCTCGCGGCCAGCACGTTCCCATGCTTCCTCCGCGATCTCGGTAAAGTCCATATTGAACGCTGTGCTACCCGATGTTGTCATTTCTTAGTCTTCCGTTTTACAGGGGCTACGCATTAACGCATCTTGCAGGCTTTGCCGCCACGAGCCATGCCGTAACCACGTACTTTTCCGCCCGCTTTATAGCCAGACTTAGCCATGCCACCATGCATCATCTTCTTGACGCCGCCGCCTTTTTTCATCTTAGCCATGCCGCCACTCATCATCTTCTTCTTGACGCCGCCGCCTTTTTTCATCATAGGCATATCACCCGAGAGGCGTTTAATTTCCTCCTCGCCGTAATTCTCTTCCGGGTCAACACCCCGAGTAGAGTCCTGCCCCGACGGAGAAGCGCCAATAGTTTTAGGGCGTGCGCGAGGGCGCATGGACTTTTTAGGTGCGCCGCTCATCATCTTCGCCATGTCTTCATCCATATCTTCGGGGCGACGCTTAGGGCGCATGGACTTTTTAGGTGCGCCGCTCATCATCTTCGCCATGTCTTTTTCCATCATCAGTCTATCCTATCCAAGGTTAACAATTCCATTTCCGCAAACTTTTGTTGATCCGGCTGTCAGGATCATTCGCGGTCTTGGAACTTGTGTTGCTTTTCTTCATGCCCTGCATACGGGCACAGAACGATTTACGGCGGTTCGCGGCTTTCGAGCCTGCCTTGAGCTTACTAGGCTTCGTGGTAACAGCAGTCTTTAACTTGCTACCCGGGTTAGCCTTACGATAGCTAGACACGCCTTTTGCATTAAGTCCGCCGGACTCACTTTTGCCTTCTTTGCGAGTCCAAGCAGGCGACTTTTTAACCGAGCCGCCTGATTTGTAGTAACACCGCATAGTGCACCTCTAGCTATAGAATACTGTCATGGCGCTGATATTAGTCATTACCGTGATAAGCACGTCATTCGGACACCGGATACCCCAATCAGGGATGTTAACGGAGTGGGAATCTGAAGGTAGGAAGTCAAGATCGAGCACGGTACGTCCGCCAGAACCATCAGTAATGGTAAGGCGACCTGCGCCGCCCGCGGTGGTGAGTACCTGAACCTGCCGGATACGAGCTGGACCCACACCCAAAGATGCTGCCGTGGTAACTCGTTTCGACTGTACGTCTGAATTTGGCATAAGTTAGTCCTCCTTCTTAGCGGAGGGCTTCTTTACCGCAGGTTTAACCGGGGCTTGTTTCGTGCTGCGGCGCGCAATTTCTTCTGCGGAGGCGGGTTTGAATCTGCTCATAGCCTAACTCCTTATGCAGCTGCGATTGTAGCGCCAGTATCAGAACGCTTCCAGTCAGTACCGTTGGAAAACGCTAAGATAGATGCGCCTGCTGCACCGTTCGACACGTATACAATTGTACCTGCACCTGCATCGGAAGCCGATGGAGCGTTTGCGACTGTGAATGTAGGAACCGTAATGTCACCAACAAAACCGTTGGTAGAGGTCACTGGGCCCGAAAATGTAGTATTCGCCATGGATATGTCCTCACATGCGAGTTAAGTGAATCTGTCTGCATGTCGTCAGTCGGGTCTGTCAGATTCACCGGGAAGTCCCGATAGCGTTAATCTACCACCGCATAACGTAGCAAGTCAACGCAAAGAAAAAGGGGCCACCGAAGCAGCCCCTCTCAATATAACTCTCTCCGTTAGCAGAGCGCTTACGCGCCGGGAGAGCCATAGATGCCCAGCGGGTCAGACACACCAAACGAGTAACGCTCACGGGCTTTGTAGCGGCTGTTGCCGGTATCAAAGTCAGCGTCCATCGAAGTGGACATCGCGCTACGTGTAAAGTGCTTCAGACCGTTTGGAATGTCAGTCGTCAGGAACCATGCGTTATTATCTGTGAGATAATGGTTGATGGCGTAGCCTTCCGGGATCGAACCGTTAGAACGCAGCGCGTTCAGATCGTTGTCTGCTGTACCTACGCGACCCTCAGTTTCCAACAGGCGTGTAGCAACGAATTGCAACGCTGGTGGAATAATGAGTTTGCGCGGTTTGGCGGCGATCAGAAGCTCACGTTCGTCTGTCCATGCTGCGATACCGATAACAGCTGCTTCCAAGGAAGTTTCGTTAAGGTCAGCCGCAACAGTCGGACGGTTTGAGTTTGTACCCCCAGAAACAAGTGGGTGATCCGTAGCACAAAGGTTCTTGCCGTCACCGTATGTGGAACCCGAGAAGGCACCATTCATGATCGCAGCGGCTTTGACCTGCTTTGTGTACGCCATGGCACGAGCCAGTGCTTTGGTATAACGAGACGACAGGGAGTCATACAAGTTATCTTCAATAGCTTCCTCAGTGATTGAGAAACCCATTGCCACTGTTTCGTGTGTGTAGCGGGCGGACCATGCTTCTTGAGCATTGTCATACTCAATAGCGGCACCTTCGCCTTTGACAGGTGCGGCCGAGAAGCCAGAAAGTTTTGTTTCTTCCTCAAAGGAGCGATCCGATGATTCAGTTTCAAAAATTTCTTTGTGCTCTTCGCCGTACTTAGCATATTCGAGACCGAACAATGCGTTCAGACCCGGAAGCAACTCTTTGAGTAGCTGGGCGCGTGAAATAGCCATGTGTTAGCCTCCTTATACGCCAGTCGTGTTGCTATACTGGTGGCCTGCGTTCCATTTAACGTAGGCCTCAGTGTAACCACCCGAGCTGTTTTTGGTTTCCTCTACGAGACCGACAATGCGGAAAGGTAGAGTGTTTGTAGTCGCAGACGTGTCGGAGATTGCGCAGCGGGAGTTACCCGCAGCAGAGTCACCTGTGTTGTCTACGCCAGCGACGTTTGCACCGATGTCTGTCTGAGCCAAGTCACCGATTGTTGTACCCGAGGATACAACGGCAACTTTGAACAACAGTTCAGTTGCGTCTGCTACATAGGCGACCATGTCGCTTGCAACAATGTTCGCTGGAAGCGATTGGCTGTACAATTCATAACCCAAACTTGGATCAGTGTATCTGCAGCCCATGAAGACACCGACAGGTGTCATTGCGGCGTCGAACGTGTCACGTTCAACAGTACCACCGGTGACAATTTTTACAGCGTCGCCAAAAAAGATTGCGGTATTGTAACCACTTGCAACCTTCATTTGACGATACACACCACCCACGAAGGGCGTGCCGCTCAATAGTTTCACCGGAACCAGACCATAAGGTCCGCTAACCGTAGGATAAGCCATTTTAAGCTCCTATTAAGTTCCGTTACCAAAACTGACCCGCGTCTTCCGTTCGTTGAACAGAGGCATACGAGGGTCATTTTCTCTCATAAGGTTGTTGTCGACGGAGTTCATTTGCGCCTTGGCTTGTCCCGAGTAGTACTCGTTCCGCTCTTCGACCATCTCCTTTGGAGCCTTACAGAGCATCAAACCACCGATAACGATGTTGTCTTTGAAGCGTTCAAGCTCCACTGCAACCATCATAATCTCGGGGTGATCCGTTGCCTTTACAGGCTCCCAACCTTCTCTCAGTTTCGAGGAAACATTCGTGGCGTCTACATGGCCCTGCGTGCTCACGCGGACCCAGTGATAATCGTATCCGGGTTCAGGACTCGGTGACGGAAGCAATTCCGGACGAGTCCATGCCTTTTTACGGGTAGTGCGATCACGGGTTTCGAGATCGCGGTTAATGCGATTATCAGCCATTGTTTTTCCTCATATCTATTGCAACCTGTTTGGCGTATTGTTCGGGGGTCAGCCCTAACTTCCGAGCGATCTGGACTTGAGTGCGTGTCAACGTCACTTTTCTTGATGCTGCACTCCGCGTTGCGGGGGCTACCACCTGAGTCTTTTTCCGCTTCGGTACGGTTTCCTCGAAGTTATCCGGGAAAACCTGACGCATACGAGAATCAATCGTCTCGTAGTATTCATCGCTTTGTGGGCTTACGCCCGTTTTGACAAGTTTATTATGCAACCCCAGCGCTAAACTTGTCATCTCATCGTCTGCGCCGAACCAATCATTAGCTTTTTGCCAAGTAGCGGCCCGTTCGTCGACTTGTACTGCCGGAGCGGTTTGTTCTGCTCCTACTTTTACAGGTGTTTTTTCCTCCTGTAAAGATGGTAGTTTGAAGTTCGCTAACCTGTCGGACTTAATCTTGGCATTGGTTAGCTTTTCTTGTGCTTCCAGTACCGCATCGGAGTCCCCGGCTTCGTACGCTTCTTTGTACGCACGCTTTGCTGCGGCGGTCTCGACAGCAGCGTTTTTCTTCGCCTGCTCAAGCAACGCCGTCTGGTTCTTGTTGACGTTGCTCTTGAGCTTCTTGTTCTCGTCCATCAGCTGCTGGGTGACACGCTCAAGCTCCGTACGCGCGCGGAAGGCTTCTTCTTTAGCCCGACGCTCGTCATGGTAGCCCTTACTGAAGTGCTGGATGCGCTTGCGCACCTTATCGGAGTAGTCCTCCAGCTCTTCGTCTGTGACGTCTGCGGGTGACTCTGAAGCCTTGCGACCCCGGTCAGCCTTGGGAGTATCGTCAACGATCTCTAGCTCGATGTCGTCGTCCTCGTCGTCTTCGTCGTCGGCCTCAACAACCACTTTAGGTTCACGGGAGCCGTCGGCCTCCATGAAGTCTTCCTTGGTTTTCTTGCCAGTGACGTCGATCTCGACCGCGCCCGTCCCTTCGATGTCCAACTTGTTGTCTTCGTCGTCAGGAAACTCAAATTCTACTTTTTGAAAAGCCATGTTTATGCCCTCTGAATGCCGGTTGGATCAGCCACTACAGCCTCGACTGAGTCATCGTTCATAAGCCGATACTCAATGCCCTCAACAGTGAATCGGGTTCCAGAGTTCATACGGAACATAACGTAATCACCCTCTTTGCACCAAGCTCCGTCAGGGAACCGTTCTTTATCGGCGTACGCACCCGCACCCATGTCCACAACGAGTCCAATAATAGACATGACGTGGTCGTGGTTCTTAGCGGTCTCTGTCTTGAGAACAGACGTACCGTCAAAGGTGTCTTTCTGCTGTGGTAACGCCACAAGGATACGGTATCCCACGGGCTTTGGTAGTTGTAGTTCCAGTTCAGCGTCGCTGATTTTAACTGCTTTATCAGTCATCATCGTCATCCATATAATTTTTCGCAAGGTCTTCCATGTAGCTTATACCGGCTTCGAGACCTCGAATTAAGCCGGTAACTTCCTTGTATTGGGCGAAGTCTTTCGCTCCCCCACCCCCAAGAAATTCTTTTGCCGAGGATATATCTTCCTCGAGATTATCTTTCAGCACGCCAAAGACGGTTTTAGCCATGGTTTACTCGCCCTGTTTCGGTGTTTGTCGTTGCGCGTTCTGCATCATCCGCGCGGCTTCAAGAGCCATCTTGTCCTTGTTTGCACGACCAGATTGCTCCAATTTAACGCCCTTAACTTCAGCCTCGATCGCCAATTCTGCTTGGTCGATCTTCAACTTCTCCGCTTCTAGCATCGCATGAGCTGCCTCTTTGGCTGTGCGTAGCTTGAGTTCTTCTGTCCTATACAGCGCGTCAGCCTGATCTTTTTGGACTTTGCGCTGCGCGTCGGTCTGTTTAACCTGCAATTCAGCCTGCTTCATCTGAATGATCGGGTCTTTCTGCTGCTCTTCAGCCTGCTGTTGTGCTGCCTGCTGCTGATTACTCTGCTGGAGCTGCTTGCCTGCATCTGCAACGAGACGCGACAGTTGTACCTCGATCTCTTCCGGTAGTTCTTCGTTCGGAGCGGGGAGAGGTACACCCAGCCTCTCTTCGATCTTCTGCCGGTAGGAGAACCCTAGGTGCTCGGCGATGTGTGCCTGTAGCGAGGCCATGATCTGCTTCGCCTGTGGGTTTTGCCCGATCATCTGCGCCATCATCGGGTCTTGCATGAACGATACATGCGTAGCGATGTGCGCTTCGTGGTCCTGATAGATGAACGCTGACACTGGCTTACCAATGAGGGCGTTCATGTTCTCGCTGATCGGATCGGTTGGCTTCGCGTCGTCCTTAGTCGGGACGAGTTTGTCGGCGTTCTTCACACCCAACACTTCTATCATCTGACGATGTAGTTGTGGCAGGTCATAAATCTGGGGGGCCTGCGCGGACATCTGCAGCACAGTCTGGTACTGCACAACCCGCTGCGCCATAGTGGAGTTATTAGGGTCACTGACGGGGATCACGTCCACCATCATATAGTCAGACCGCTTGGCACCTACTGCGCCTCTCAGGGGCTGGTACGCGTACTCCTCGGGGGCATACTCGGCCATGATCGACTTGAGGAGCTTAAACTCCTGCTTCATCGCGTAGTGCACGCGCGCCTGCACCGCGGCCATAGGCTTCAGTGTGCGTTCCAGCAAGGCTAGTGTCGTGCCCACAGGAGCGTTTGCAGACATGTCCGAGATGTCCATGTCACTGATAGCGCCCAACCGTCGACCTTCGGTTGTGATCTGGTTCAGGAGCGCTAGGAGCGTCTGTGAGGGCTCTTTGTAGGGCAGAGGCATGATGTTGTCCCGGATCGACCCGGAAGGTACGTCAACGTCCTTAAACTCGCCCGGTTCGATGGGTGTGTCGTCCCCTTTGATCCGCAACCCACGTGACTTCAGGCCACCCGGTAGGTTCGATAGCGTACCTGCGTCAACAAGCTGACGAATCAGCGACGTGCCAGCACGCGCGTAGCCCCCAATAATGTGGATCAGCCCGAGGCCGTAGAACCCGAATCCCGGGACATACACGTAGTGTACAAAGTGCTGACGCTTGCGTGTAAGCTCGTCACCCTCTTCGTAGTTCCTGCGAATAGCCAACACTTCGTTGTTACCGCGTTCGATCGTAACGACATAGGGCCGCGCGATGCCGTCTTCGTCGTCAACACCCTCAATCAGGAGGTCAGCGTGTATCTCATAGAGGGAGTACCGGTCGTCGTCGGTGAGCGAATAGCCCCCCTCTTCGGCCTTCTTCTCTTCGATATCCGTGTGAAACGGCTCTGGGTCTCCGAGGTCTATATCACGGTAGAATCCTGCGGCTTGGAGCTTCTTTAGCTCGTTGTCTGTCTTACGCATTACGTGCGTTACACGCTCCGCGGACTCGATATTAGACGCCCCATAGGGCACAATCACGTCTTCAGCGGAGATATAAACAGCTGCTTGACGCCCTAAATTAGGGTCAAAATAGACTTTTTTGAAGGCAGAACCCGCTAATCCGAGGCTATATAGCATCCGTTCGTGCTCTGGACGGTACTCAACCATGTTCTCGGTGAGCTCATAGTTCATATCCGCGCTTACGCGAGCCGATGCTTCTTCCTTTTCCTTGGTTTCTTCCCCAAGAATCTTGGTTCTGACCGGTCCAGCCGCTGGCATGGTCTCACTCATGGTCTCAGCTTGAAACCTAATGGCAGCTTCCGCCAGAATCGTGGAGTGTACCCCACAGGCACCTTCCCATGGACTCGTACGTTCCTCGTATTTGAAGCCGATAATGTCCAAACCCTTAACAAACGTGTCTGCCCAGTCCTTGCGGCCGTCGATATCGGTCTGTACCTGCCCTACAAGCTCATCGGCGAGCTCTTTGAGGTGGGAATCGTCCAGAACCTCTGCAATATTCATACCAAACTCGGAAAAGTCGCCTTCCTCGCCGGGGATTAGGATAATTTCCATGCTTCCGTCGGCAAGAGTGACAGATTCCGAGTCGTCGAGGTCGATATCAAAGACATCCTCGGGCAGTTCTGACTCTTCAAGCCCCACCGGAGCAGCATATAGTCCTTTTTCGATAGCCATAGCTACACCTTCTAGTAAAATCCGCCGCGGCGTGGTTTAAAGAACCGTTCTTCTTCCGGTTCATCTGAGGGAAGTCGAATGAATCCCCCCTGTCTAAAGCGCATAAGGGCCATCACCGTAGAGTCCACAAGGTCATCATTACTCATAAATGGAAATCCTGCAATCTCTTCGACCACTTCCTCTGCCCATCGCGTCTCCGGCACCCAGCACAGGCGCGACGCTACTATATCTGAGACAGCGTTAAGTCTTGCGAGCTTGTCACCCGATCCCCGATGAGGAGTGTACTCAGATACGGGCAAACCCATACGTCGCATCTCTTGGTACAGGGCCACACCAGAACTTTTCTTCTCCACAATGAAGGAGTCGGGTTCCCAGTTTCGGTACTCTTCCATCGCAAGCTGCTTTAGTTCTGGGAACTCCATACGTTGTTTTATGCTGTTTAACAGTATAATATTGTACGCGTTGTCTTCCTCGTTCAGGAAAACACCCCAAGTGGTAAGGGCTGTATAGTCTGCACGGTTATGCTTCTCGGCTGCGGCATCTAGCGACATGATAACATACTCACATATGGGGGGTTCTTCCTTGGTCCATATGTTCCACCACTCCCGCTTAACCATCGCGGCTTCTTCTGTGGTAGGATTCTGCTGGTACTGCGAGTTCCACTGGAACAACGGCATGGACGCCTTCGTGCGCAGCAACGCGTTGATGTCAAAGAACTCAGGCCACAACGGCTTCTCGACCAGCGCGCCGGTCTTCTTGTCCTTCACCTCTAGTATAGCGGGGAACTCAACCACTTCGTACTGGTCGGCCATCTCGTTCTTGGCCATGTCCCGCGTCACCCGACCGGTTAGGTCATCAAGATGCCAGCGTGTCTGGATGATAGCCACACGACCCCCGGGCATCAGACGTGTACGAGCACCGAGTGTGAACCACTCATAGGCCTTCTCGAAGACCCCAAAGTTGCCGTTGATGACATCCTGCTCGGAGTGTGGGTCGTCCACAAGCAACAGGTCAGCACCACGGCCAGCAAGCGCAGAGCCGATACCGCAGGCATAATACTCGCCCCCGGCGTTCGTGTTCCAGCGACCCGCTGACTTACTATCAGCCGCGAGTTTCGTTGTAGGGAATATGGCCCTGTAGGCATCGAAGGCAATGAGGTTACGTACCTTACGGCCGAAGTCGACCGCTAGGTCAGTGGTGTGAGACACCATCATAACCTTCTTGTCGGGGTTACGCCCCAAGAACCATGCAGGGTAGAAGATCGACACAAGCTGTGACTTACCATGACGCGGTGGGATGTTAACACATACCCGGTCCTTATCACCCCGTTCGATACCCATGAGCATGTCAGCAAGTATACGGTGGTGCCTACCCACAATAAAGTCGGGCATCATAAGTTTGCAGAACTCAATCAGGTCGTCATACGCAAGTTTGTTCTGCTTCCGTGTGTGCAGCTCATCGACCATGGTGTCGATCTCAGACACCTCCTCGGGACTAAACGTGTCCAGATTAGCGAGCATCACCTCGATATCGGCTTCTGAAAAGCTGTCGATCTCAGTCGTCGTCAAACCCAAACTCCTCATTGAAGTCAGCTTCCGAGTCCTCTTTGATAACCACCGCGTCGAGCACTTCCGCTGCCGGGTTGATCAACCTCGTAAGTTTGGCGCGTAGTTTCTCCTTGATGTCGTCGGTTGTCTGGTGCGTGATCGTCACCTCGGACTTCTCTGTGAACAGGCCGACGTCAGAGACCTTACCCAGCAGCTCTAGTGCACGCATCCGCACGCGAGGATCGGGGTTCTCTGTCTCCATTATAAGTTTGTTCGTGACCAGATTGCGCAGCTGCTTCGCCGACTCCACCACAGAGTGATTGAACTCTTCGATGATAGCCCCTGCCATCTTAATAGATGCCGGCGTCAGCTTGGCCGCACGGGCGGTCGTGACTTTCCGTGATGTTTTGTCGGGGTCTTGGGCAAACGAGGTGGCGAGTGCGAGTGCTACATCTTGGTCGTCTGCGTCCGGGGTCGTGTCCAACCCGTGATCTTCGAGCAACGCGACAGTTTTAGCCAGCGCAGCGGTGCGCTCCGGCAGGGGGATGACTTTCATCCCATCCTCTAAAGGTACACCGAGCTCGGGTGTTACGTTCAATGTCATATCAATTCGCAGGTTGTTAACCGATAGCCTGATAATAGGTGCACAAAAAATTTTAGCAAGAGGGTGTAAAAACGAGGTGGGGGGTATCGAGAATCGGGCTCCCGTTGTATTGGGCGGTAGAACGTGTTGTATTGTGTTTGGATTTGAAAAATATAGGATTATTCGGCTGGAGTAGTAATACATAGGTTGGTGAGACTCCGACTGTCCCAAGCGGGGGGTGGTGGTAGGGTATGCTTCCCACATGGGCGTTTTAGGGCGTTCCCTAAACGGTATCCAATGCCAAGCTGTGCCAAGCCGTGTTGTTTTATGCGGATATATGTATGTCAAAACATGTTAGGTCGTGCTATAACGGTTACATCGGAGGGCACAACGCCAAGCCGGACCGTCCAGAAAGGACACGCTATGTCAAATCTAAACTTCCCCATCAGTCTCGCAATCGCCACCACATCCCACGTTAAGGCGATCACGGCCACGGAAAAAAGCGCGGTTAAGATGCTGGATGTTTACCGCGCCGAAGGTATCATGCCCACGCATCTTATATCGCCGCGTTCTAAGGAAAGCACTTGCCCGTCGCAAGAATGGTGGGATGGATTGCGCGGGGCCGTCGTCGCCGGATTTAGCTCCGAAGAAAAGCGCATATTAAAAGCACCGACCGCGGCACTGGACGACGGCGAGAAGAGAGACAAGGCAAGGGTGCAAGGCAAAATAGGTAGCGCGATAAAGGACATTAAGAACGGCCTCATGCGCAACCCGGACGGTAAGACGCCCACGCAACCGAAAACGGGTTTGGACAAGGCAAGCGCGGATTTCCTAGCATATCTTGGCAAGGTGCAAAAGTATGAGGACATGCCGTTCGACATCGTAGATATGACGTCGCTGCTCAAGGCAATGGGTAACAAGTTTAACTTCAAGTAAATACGATTAGGCTGGACCTTCGGGTCTGGCCTTTTTTTTGTGTCCGGCGTTTGGCCGGATGCCGGATACCAGTTCCTTAGATAGCGCCGCGCCTCGCACTTGCAACCTGATACGCGTCACCGTATACTGGCACTGCATTGCACCACAATGCTCCACACTGCCCAACTAGGCCCGCTTCGGCGGGTCTTTTTTCGTTTTAGGGTATTCCCTAAACACCGGATACCAGTTCCTTAGATAGCGTAACGCCTCGCGATGTAACATACCACATACAAAGATAGTGCCTCTGTGTAACCAGATTTTCTGTTGGTCTGACTTTGTTACGGTATACAGCAGCAGGGGGGCGTAGTTCGCTAGATGTAATTAGATACCACCGGAAGGTGGTACCGGTGTCAGCATTACGGCCATAAGGCTGCGCAGCTTCCCAGATGTAATTAGATACCACCGGAAGGTGGTACCGATGTCAGCATTACTGCGTTTTAGGGCATTCCCTAAACACCCGATACCAGTTCCTTAGATAGCGTAACGCCTACCGTGTTCCAAACGGGTTGGGGCACGTTTGCGCAGTAAACAGCAGCGGGTGACAGTTGTCTCCGACAAAACTACATTAAGAACACCCGCTAAGTCATTGATGTTCCCCGTGTTCCAGCAATGGGGGGGTAAAAAGAGGGTTAAGTTATTGAAAACAAAGAATGTTCCCTGTGTTCCAAGTATTATAGTATATATATAAAGATATTATTGGTCTGTGTGTAAATGGTTATGAGTAGACTTCGATCCATATACCGAGGGTATCATTATGGAACATTGGAACATTGGATCATTCTTTTAAAATCAATGACTTACCAGCGCCCCTGTTGGAACATACAGTCACAAACCACGATACACCACGCATCACCATTACTTGACACAGCCCGATACTTGTGTTATTGTCTTAGGAGTAGATTGGAAAATTTCCTCCTGCTGCGACCCCCCAAACCAACGGAGAACAACATGACCGACCTAATCAACCCATCTTTAGGGAATCCCCTAAACGCCGAAACAGTCACAGTGCAGGACTTCGCGTGGAACAACACGACACGTAACACCATCGACGCCGAGGCCAACGAAATTGCTGCCAGAATGGCAGTATTCATGGGAGGACTGAAGTGAAGCTACCTGACAAGCTGTTCGAGAAGATGGACCAACTGATCGAACTAGAACTTGAGAAGGTCAAACTGCTGCGCAGACTCAAGCGGGCGTACATGCTGGCCAACGTGGTCGGTGTGCACCCCAACCAGATCAAGGGCAAGCTGGCTGTTCGTGTCTCCGAGAGCGGCGATCCGATCGCCCCTTGGCAAGGCGCAGATTTCGCTGTCCAGCTGGATGGTAAGGAGGTGGCCCGTGAGAAACTGACCGACGTGCCACTGGACCTGTGGCCCGACGACATACGGGCCAGTTATGAACGACACAAAAAGAGGGAGGGAGCCCGATGACCCCCTTTGATAAGGAGTATGTCAAGGCCAGACTGAGGCAGGCAGTGTCCGCTGCCTTTCAACCTGACATAATATACATACTATACTACAGCACAGGAGAGAACAAATGAACGGAAGGATGAGGACCGCAACAGGGTTGAGGAACCCGTCGCGAAGCGAATGGAAACCACTGCCGAAGGAGACAGCCAATGACTGACATTCCAAACAGCCGCCGCAGCCCGATGGAGCATGAGCGGGACGTGCCGGACGTACAGACAGACGCGCCGGAACAGGTGTGGTGCAAGCCGGTCTACAATAGCTGGTATTCATACGGCCATTGGTATGACAGCGAAACAGGGGGAGGCGTTTCCTACGTCCGCTCCGATCTGCACGACGCCGCACAGGCCGAGATTGCCAAGCTGCGAAAAACCAACGACATATGGCGCAAAAATAGCGTTGCAAACCACGCCGCGATTACAACCATGCGCAACGACCTAAACGAACTTTGTGGCGACATGCCAAGCATGGAGGGCGTGCTTCTGGACGGTCCTGAATGGTCGCACGACTGCGCCGCTATAGCACAGGCCGTATCATCTTGCATAATCGCCCTGCGGAAGCGAATGACCGCCGCCGAGCGCAACCGCCGCGAAGGCATGGCCGAACTCGCACGAATGGGGCAACAGATGGACGCACTTGAACGTGCGAAGGTAGCCGCACAGGTTGAGGCATACGCCGCAGACGTAGACGCCGCCGCCGCCGCCAAGGACTTGCCGCTGGGGCGACCGAAGGCAAAACAAGGAATCACAAAATGACAGACCAAGAGCACGCAGACAAAAATCAATCAAGCCGTTGCCAATCTGAACAAAGCAATACGAGGGGCTTCCCAAAATGGGCTGGGCGTGTCGGTTTCAACCCTTAGTTACACACCAATCCTTTGCCCTCGCTGCGACATCGTTCGGGTAATCTCCACCCGAACGATATGACCCGCTTAATTAACACCCCGATGAAGGGAACTAGTATCCTAATCACACCGTAACGTAATACCTACCACGGTACCACATAACTTGACACAGGGTGATACTTGTGGTACTGTGGTAGTACGATACAAGAACAACCCCGACCAACCCAACCAACCTTTAGGGAATCCCCTAAAAACCAATGGAGACTATAATGCTACAAACCCTCGAGACAAACACACCGAGTATCTCGTCTGCTGCGATGGTGGTCGACTTCAATGCAAGCGTGTGGACAGCACGCAAGAAGGATCGCAAGGCGTCGGACGACATCACGAGCATGAACTACGCCGCTAAGGGCGTGGCCAACGTGTCCAAGAACTTGCTGGGTGACTGCGAAGAGTTGCGGGCAGTACAGAAGTTCGCATCTAACGTGCGCAATACACACTACAGCATGACAATGCCGTGGTCAGACAACGGGTCGCGCCTCCTCACGACAGCCCAATACTTCAGGTACAACGAGGTTATGACTGAACTGCAGAATGAGTTTCACAGCCTAGTGACTGCGTTCTTGCAGGAATACGAGTGGGAGATCACGCAAGCCCAAGCCAAGCTGGGTGATATGTTTAACCGCGACGAGTACCCCACACGTGACGGGCTCGAAGACAAGTTCGCGTTCCGCGTATCTTACATGCCTCTACCAGATGCCGGTGACTTCCGTATCGACGTGGGCAACGAGGCTCTGGAGCAGATCAAGTCGCAGTACGAAACACACTACACCAAGGCCATACAGACAGCGATGAATGACATATGGCACAAACTGCATGACAACCTCACGACACTGGTACGCCAACTGGACGTCAACGACGAGGGTAAAGGCAACCGCCTCTACGACAGTGTGTTTGACCGGGCGATAGAACTGACTGATATGCTGGGTACGTGTAACGTGACACAGGACAGCCAGATGGAAGCCATGCGCCGGAAGTTAGAACAGGCGCTATACGGGCTGAACCTCGACAAGATCAAGAACTCACCCTCACTGCGTGAAGACACACGCAAGAACCTCAGCGCTGCACTCGCAGCCCTACCAAGTCTCGATATGTAATGAAGGGTATCATCGGAGACATCATCGGTGTGGTCGCCATATTTGGCTGCGGCTACGCACTACTAATCATCGGCCACGCACTAGGCTACTAACAACCCAACCAGACTTTAGGGAATACCCTAAAAACCAACGGAGACTACAATGAACCAAGCACACCAGATGTACGCACTGAGCCTCGACCAGTCGGCTACGGCAATCCAAGCCGTGGGGCGCAAGCGTACCATCCTAGTCCAAGGTGACATGGGCACAGGGAAATCGTCTATCTTATCCATGCTCGCCGCTAAGATGCCCGGCCACCTAGCGTGTTACTTCGACTGCACGACCAAAGACCTCGGAGACATTACGATCCCTAACATCGCCAAGCTAGATGACGGCACGGGCTACGTTACATACCTGACCAACGAGGAATTGGGTGTGCACAACAACAAGCCTATCATCCTGATGGTGGACGAGTTCGGTAAGTGTAACCCTGCTGTAAAGCTGGCACTGCTACGCCTCATACTCGAACGCAAGATCGGCAGCTACACACTACATCCTGACAGTGTGATCTTCGCCACGACCAACAAAGGTTCCGAGGGTGTGGGTGATATGTTACCACCCCATGCGCGTAACCGTATGACCGTGGTGCAGATGCGTAAGCCAAACAACATCGAGTGGATCGAGTGGGGCATCAACAGCGGTATCGACCACAGCCTGCTGGGTTGGTGCAAGGACAACCCGCACTTGTTTGCATCGTTCGAGGACGTGAAAGACCCCGACGAGAACCCGTACATCTTCCACCCCAAGCAGCAGCGCGCCGCGTTCGTGACACCACGTTCGTTGGAGGCCGCGTCTGACATCCTACATGAACGACACTTGTTCGACGACCAGACGTTGACTGGTCTGTTGATGGGTACGGTCGGTGATCGTGGTGCGATGGACCTTATGGCCTTCGTCAAAATGTCTGACCAGCTACCCAGCTTACAGTCTATCAAGGACGACCCGATGAACGCCAAGGTTCCCGAGAGTGCAGCGGCTGTATGTATGGTGGTGTATCGGTCCCTCGCAGCGTTGGAGCCTAGCTGGATCAATGCGTGGATGGACTACATGCCAAGGCTCGACCGTGAGGCACAAGGTATGTTCGCCAATGGGGTACGTGCGCCCAAGTATTCCAAGCAGAGCATGGTGATGACGAACAAGAAGTTCACCAAGTGGGCGATGGACAACAACTACATGTTCGCGGCGGATAAGAAGTAATGACCTACTCAAAACAAACAAGGAGAAGACTAATGGCCAAACGTAAGTACACCAAATGGACCAAGGAACAAGAAGCGCAAATGGTATCACTGAGGAAGGCTGGCGTAAAACCGGCCATGATTGCCACTATCATGGGTTTACCTGTGACCGCTATATACAATCGCAGCTTAAAATTGAACGTAACCAGCACCAGTGCACAACTCGAGATGGACTTTAGGGAATCCCCTAAGAAGGTGTTCCTCAGTGCGGGCCAATTAGCTATCGCAAGGATGGTTGGAATTACTCCCGAGCAGTACGCCGAACAGGTTGTGTTGATCGGCGAGGAAAGAGGGCAAACACAACCACCCAAGCCCAAGACTAAGCCAACATGGTACAAGCGTATGATGTGGTGGAGGAACTAAGATGTTATCAATAGGTAAACAACTTACACCAGAGCAGCGACTATCCAAAGCCGTGGTAGACATCATGGGCAGGGCACCTGCACTGGCGGGCGTCATTATGATCGGCAAGCGTACTATCGAGCACGACGCGGCTAGGGTTCCAACAGCCTGTACCAACGGACGTGACGAGATGTATGGCGCGGAGTTCGTCGAGGGTCTCAACGATGCAGAGTTACGGTTCCTCGTGCTGCATGAGGTCTATCACAAGCTGTATCGTCATCTGACAACGTGGAAACATCTCTACAAAGAGAACGCGCGGCTGGCCAACATATCCTGTGACTACGTTATCAACGACAAGATCAAGGGCGAGTATGGCAAGCACTTCTGGGCGCTTATGCCGGAAGGTGGGTGTTACAACCCCAAGTATTCTGGGTGGGACACCGCCCAAGTATACAACAGCCTCAAGAAAGATCAGGACCCGCAAGGTGACGGTCAGGGCCAAGGCCAAGGTGACGGGCTACCCCAAGGGTTCGATGAACATGATTGGGATGGTGCACAAGATATGAGTGTGGAAGAGCAGCGTGAGCTTGCCCGCGACATAGACGAAGCTGTGCGTCAAGGTACGTTAATGGCAGGTAGGATGGGTAGTGGGGGCGACCGCAGTTTTGAAGACCTACTCCAACCCCAAGTAGACTGGCGTGAGGTGTTACGTGAGTTTGTGCAGACGACCTGTGCGGGGCGGGATTACTCAACATGGCGACGTCCAAACAGACGCTATATAGGCGCGGGCGTATACATGCCCTCGGGTATCAGTGAACAGGTAGGTGAACTGGTGGTAGCGATTGACACGTCAGGTTCTATCGGTGGGCGCGAACTGACTGCATTCTTGTCGGAGGTCAAGTCTATGTGTGACACGGTACACCCTGACAAGTTACGTGTGTTGTATTGGGATACCGCTGTGTGTCGTGACGAGGTGTACGACATCCACGACCAAGACGACATCATCAGGTCTACCAAACCAGAAGGAGGTGGCGGCACGTGTGTTGAGTGTGTCCCCGAGTATCTGCGTGAGCACAACATCGACCCGCAAGCCTGTATCGTCTTAACAGATGGGTACTTGTACGGCGGCTGGGGTCAGTGGACCAACCCTGTGCTGTGGTGCATACTCGACAACGAAAACGCGAAGCCCGACGTGGGCGTGACTGTACACATTAAACCAAGGGAGATGTGAGATGACTGTATCTAAAAACGCCGGAGGCCACACGTTTGCAGAACTGTATGACGCGGCAATCGAACCTAATCTGGCGAAGAGCACGACGCACTTGGCGTGTCCAGAATGTGACGGGGAAGGTCGCTGCGAATACGAACGTGCAGTGCCAATGTCTAACTCAAACCCGTATGGGTATCTCGAGGATTACTGGGCCGAGTGCGAGAACTGCGGCGGAACTGGTATCATCGAGGCTGACTACGAAGACGAAGACTAATCAACATTTAGGGAATCCCCTAAAAACCAAAGGAGTCTAACCAATGGCACGAACATTCACTAGCTATACTTGCTTCGCTGACGTCGAGGCGGCGTACAATAACATCACACCCACGCGCGGCGCACAGAACGCAGGTAAGGACATACGGCCTATTGGCGACCGCAACCGCAAGTGGGAACGTATCGTCAAGCTAGGTAAGAACTGCTACGTCCTACAAGACGGGTGGAACTACGGAGACACCCTCTGTCGTTATTACGGCGAAGAACTTAACGCACTCATGGTGGACTACGCACCTATCGTATGGCGTAAACATCGCGACGGTACGGAGACAGTCACAATCCGTAACGGGGTTGGGCCGGGCATCCACCCCGGACGCTACGCGTTCCTGTATCGACACACACCGAAGGGTATATGGTTCAACAACCGCAACGGTAAACACTTCATCACAGTAAATCGTTCGAGTTATCACCCTCGCTTAAACGGAACAGACCACTACCTAGCCAAGCAGATGAAAGTCCCCGCCGCGGTCTGCGCTAATAAAACACCAAATCGTTGGAACCAGTGGATGCAGAAGCGTGAGCGATCACCTGCACTGACGTTTAAGAACCTTGGCGGTGGTAATTGGGAGTACATGTCAGGTGGTAAAGAGATACCAAAACCACCCCGCCAAGTGATCGACAAGACACTCAAGTCCAAACTGAAGCCCCACATCGAGGAGTTCCGTGAGTGGGCGTACGCAATGGTGCCAATGCTACCTATGAATCAGGTAGATTTTGTTGAACGTATGCGGGCGGAAACATTGGAACACATCAGAGAACACTACGTACCGAACGCATACGGCTGGGACATAGGGATAGTCCTGTCAAAAAGCCCCAAGATGTGCCGTAACATTCTCAAGGACAGCAAGCACACGATGCGCGTTCACCTAGCCCATGCGATCTTTCACGACTGGGACGGAGACTACACCCACGCACAAGGGCTCACGTTCTTCAACCGCAAGATCAACAAACTGTGCAACCTAACCAAAAAAGTCAAAGGATAAAACATGACATACGAACATAAAGAAACTGCGGATCTAAAACCTGAAGCCGGCTATCTGGCAGGGTGGTACAGTGGGTGCCTAGCAGAATTCTGCCGTGACCTACGTCGCGCCAATAGGGATTTCGTGTTTTCGAGCCGCGACCACAAATCCGTGTATGTGTACGTGGAGGGCGAACGATACGTACGTGGGTACGTTACCTACGGTAGCTCTCAGAGGAACGGTTATGGTGACGACAAGTTCGGGGTATCCGCGCGGGGTATCATCAACAACAAGTACGGCGAGTATACCCTAGAACACCACATTAAGGCGTCTATAAACATCAAGACCGCGCTAAAAACCGCGACCCGTAATCTCGTTGCGTATACAACACGCGACATAGAGCGACTGCACCACGCTACAAACATTAAAAACGTCGACAGTGGACGCCAAGCGTTTATGCTGAGACACCGCTACGTAAGAAGCCAATTGGGTATGTCACCTTACAACGGTAACACTAGCAAACTGTTACTGGAGTTCGGTTGTCTAATTAAGTCTGGGTACAAGTTCATTGACCCACAGGTCCAAGCGGACATAACCGAACTTTTAGAAATGACCGCTGCAAGAGAATCCATGGCCGATACAGTGCCAATGACCTTTGTGTATATCTACCCGACCCAACACGAAACTAGGGCCGACATTCTCTTTATAGCCGACGCTAGGACGACTGACTCAAAACAACATGAGCAGCAGACGTGGGTGGCCGATGCGTTACCCGAGAGTATTCTTGGTAAGGTAATGGTCTTGCAGATGTGCGAAGACGGACACTACGTCGAGGGTGTGGGGTCTCGCATCGGCGAACACATATTCTATGTCCATGAGGAAAGTGACGCCACATGAGCGTAACAGACGATAACACTTACCGTGTGTTAATACATGACGACGCTGGACACGTCGAGGTGATGTGTTTCGGTATGGACAGTATTGACCCGGACGCGGAGGGTAACTATTCTTCCGTACACGACTTACCCAAATGGATTCAGGCTAGACTAGCTACACTAATGATGTTGAACGTCCCACCCCCGCTAAGAGAAGTCGGCGGTGTGGGCAGTCGGATAGGTCAGTCAATCTACTGGGTATACAAATAGCTTTTAGGGGATTCCCTAAAAGCTAAACGGAACTGGTATCAAGGAGCAAGCCAATTACACCTGAAGCTAAAGTCAAGAAAATTGTTGTTAAACACCTCAAGGGTTTGGGGGCTTACTACTTCTACCCCGCCACAGGTGGATACGGGAAGAGTGGGGTTCCCGATATTGTCGGGTGCTACGCAGGTCTGTTCTTCGGGATCGAGTGCAAGGCTGGCAAGAACACCCCCACGCCTTTGCAGGAGAAGAACCTCGGAGAGATCAACGCGGCGGGTGGACTCGACCTGATCGCAAACGAACTCAACATGCACGACACGACGGACATTTTGGCCGCGTGGGCAAACAACCAACAAAAGTGAGGACTACATAATGGAAACTGTATACGTATTTATCGAGACCCAACTGGACACCAGAACAAGTTTCGGTGCTCGTGTCGACAACGGGGAAGGCGTGTTCATCAACGCACGACTAGTCAAAAAACATGACCTCAAAGAAGAGGAAACGTACAGAATGGTGGTCTTGCCGAACGTGGGCGACGAAAACAGTGCCACCCCATGGAAAGCTATTACTATGTCCATGGAGGAAACCCTGAAGGGGGAAACACCCCGCGTGGTGGTGGCCAAGCTAGAAGATCGTATCACGGCGCATTTTGAGATGGAGGAAAACCAGTTTGCGCATACAGCTAAGAACCTCGCCAAAGCACTAAGTGTGGGGGACGGTGAGATGCAACAGGTACTGCACCGGATGCACAACGCTGGGGAAATCGCCAAGGCGCAGGTGTGGGCTAAGGGCGGTCAAGATCGAGCGTCTACTGTGCTCTGGGCACCTGCTACAGACTGGTTTGCAACGTGATGGAGGGTGGAGCACCGGGCACGTTAAACCCTGCGCTAGAGGAGGAACTGCTGTTTTTAAGGAAGCAGGTAGATTTCTGGCGGCATCAAGCGTTCGGCAGAACTAGGGACGCATCCCCCTCCGTTAATCAGCGGTACCACCACGCCAAGGATGATCTGACAAAGTTTGTCAGCAGCCGCCGCAAAGAAGGATATAAAATATGACCAAAGAAGAAGAACAGATATGGCGATACCTCGTAGCCCACAGGAACGTTAGCGCGTGGCGTGTAGCCGAGGTATTAGAGGTCGACGTGTCACTGGTAAAAACCCTTTTAGGTCGTATATCCTCACCCGACTGGCGAGAGGAAGTGAAGCCTATGCCCCCCACGGGGCATAAGGACGACACTGACAAGTTACGCTATGAGTTGTTACCACCTGAGTTGTTGGAAGAGACTGCACGTGTCTTGACCTTCGGTGCTGGGAAGTATTCGTCGCGTAACTGGGAGTCGGGTATGGCGTGGTCCCGCCCGTTCAGTGCCATGATGCGTCATATGTGGGCTTGGTGGGGAGGTGAGGATAAAGACCCTGAGACGGGATACTCGCACCTTGCACACGCATGTTGTTGCCTAGCGTTTTTGACAGCGTACGAGCGTCGCGGTGCAGGAGAGGATGATCGACCATGAACGAGAGAACGAAGAAGAATCCGGGCCCGGGAATATCCGCGTTGAGCCACAGGATACTCGCAATGTATAAGAGTGGGCAGCGTGTCAAAGACATCGCTATTGCTCTGGATATTAAATACGGGAACGTCTTTGGCGTTATCGACAGGGCAAGGGCGCGGGGGATAGTTACATACGGTAGTAGGTACTCTGAGAAACAACGGGTAAACCGCGCGCTGCGCCAGCCTGCATTTAGGCTGGGGAGCATAAGACAATCTATCGTTGGGGGTATGGATGAAGCCACATATTACGGCATCGTTAAGAAAATGACCACTGGAGGGTACGTTAGCTTTGCGGAGTATCTAGTCGACATAGCAGTTGAAAACTATTGTGAGGAACAAAACACCAGATGAACCTACTGACCCTAGATTTTGAGACATATTATGACAAGGATTATTCCTTGCGTAAAATGACAACCGAAGCCTACATCCGTGACCCTCGTTTTGAGGTGATCGGCGTGAGCGTAAAACTAAACAATGGAGAAGCGGAGTGGGCAAGTGGAACGTATGAGCAGACGAGGAAGTATCTCAAGTCTCTACCGTGGGAAGACTCTATGGTACTTTGTCATAACACTATGTTTGACGGGGCCATTCTAAGCTGGCTTTTTGATATACACCCCCGCATGTACGCAGATACTCTTTGCATCGCCCGTGCCCTGCATGGCACCGAAGCCGGTGGCAGTCTCGCCGCATTAGCTACCCGCTACGGCATTGGGGAGAAGGGCACAGAGGTACTGGACGCCCTCGGAAAACGACGCGGGGATTTTCTTGTAGACGAGTTAGAGAAGTACGGAGACTACTGCATTAACGACGTCGATCTGACGTACAAGCTGTTCGCTATTATGGTTAAGGGATTCCCCAAAGAGGAACTACGACTCATAGACTTAACCCTGCGGATGTTTACGGAACCTACATTGGTCCTCGACCCCGCCCTGCTGGAGTCTCACCTTGAGGACATAAAGGAACATAAAAACCAGCTGATGATCGACGCGGGTATCACGAACAAGAAGGAACTTATGTCCAACCCCAAGTTAGCCGCCCTGTTAGTAGGTTTAGGGGTTGAACCACCTATGAAGATCAGCCCCACGACGGGCAACGAGACGTTCGCTTTTGCCAAGAGCGATGAAGAGTTCAGACAACTACTAGACCACGACAATGAGCAGGTTCAGGCACTGGTATCAGCGCGACTTGGTACCAAATCCACGCTCGAAGAAACTCGAACACAGCGGTTCATAGACATATCCAAACGGGGTCTCCTGCCCGGGCCCATAAAGTATTATGCCGCGCACACTGGCAGGTGGGGTGGGGACGATAAGATCAACCTACAGAACCTACCAAGTCGGGGACAAAACGGTAAGAAGCTAAAGAGAAGTATCCTCGCGCCCGAAGGTTACTCACTTATCGACTGCGACTCTTCACAGATCGAGGCGCGGGTACTCGCTTGGCTTGCGGGACAAGACGACCTGACCCAACAGTTCACCAACGGAGAGGACGTGTACAAATACATGGCCTCAAGTATTTACACTGTACTCGTTGAAAGTGTGACCAAAGACCAACGGTTCGTGGGTAAGACTACGATCCTCGGCGCGGGTTACGGCATGGGCGCAGTCAAGTTCCAGCTACAGTTGCAGGGCATGGGGGTCTATATCGAACTCGAAGAAGCGCGGCGGATCATAGAGATTTACCGGAGTACCAACGGGGCCATTAGTCAGCTGTGGCGGGATGCCAACAACACTGTGCAATACATGGCACGGGGCGACAGCTTACAGTTCGGACGTGAAGGTGTCTTGCAAGTGGACGCTGCGAGAAACGCTATTGTTCTCCCGTCAGGTCTGTCCATGTACTACCACGGCCTTGCAGGGGAGAGGTCAAAGTATGGTTATGAGTACAGTTATCGCACCCGTAGAGGCCCAAGCAAAATATATGGTGGCAAGCTGGTGGAGAACGTGTGTCAAGCCCTCGCCCGCTGCATCATAGGGTATCAAATGATACTACTTGCCAAGAGATACAAAGCCGTGCTAACTGTACACGACTCAATTATAACCTGTGTGCCCGACGAAGAGTTAGACGAGGCGCAGGCGTACATGGAAGAATGTATGCGACAGACCCCCGATTGGGCTGATGGATTACCCATCACGTGCGAGAGCGGTACAGGCAAATCATATGGAGATGCAGGATGACAACTAAGGTATGGCCGTGGTCCTACAGCAAGATCAAAGCGTTTGAGCAGTGCCCCAAACAGTTCTACCACGACAAAATCCTCAAGGAAATTCCCTTCAAAGAGACCGAGGCAACACTGTATGGCACGGCGTTTCACACCGCAGCGGAGGACTATATAGGGAAGGACGTCCCGCTACCTAATAAGTTTAGCTACGCGCAAAAGATGCTTGACGTTCTCAAGAACAAGAAGGGCGACAAGCTGTGTGAACTCAAGCTGGGTATCACTAAAGACCTAGAGCCGTGTGGGTTCTTTGCGGGTGACGTGTGGTTCCGTGGGATCGCCGACCTTATTATCCTCGACGGTGATCTTGCGTGGGTGATCGACTACAAGACTGGCAAGTCCTCAAAGTACGCCGACAAGGGGCAGCTGGAACTCATGGCGCTGTCCGTGTTCAAACACTACCCGCAGGTAAAGACGATACGTGCGGGGTTGGTGTTCGTCATTAGCAATGACTTGGTGAGAGGCACGTACACGGAGTACGATAAACCAAACCTGTGGGAGAAGTGGCTTTCCAAGTACAAGCAAATGGAGACCGCAGGGGAAACGGATATGTGGAACGCAAAGCCCAGCGGGTTATGCCGACGTCACTGTGCGGTAATCGAATGTGTACATAACGGAGCGAACTGATGATTGATTACCAAAAAGAACACGGGAAGTTGTGGAACGCTATGGCAGAGATTGTAGAAATTCCGGGTACGTCGCCAAACGCTACTGTTAGGCGCATGGCCGCTGTCGCGGAGGGCGCACTCGTAAATGATGGCGTGTCCAATGTTCAACCAGTTCCACGCTTCTACAAAACAAACACCCCGTGAAGGAGCCTATAAGATGCCATATAAGAACCCCGCAGATCGTAAGAAGCAGACCAACAAACCTGTTGGTAGCAAGACCTTTGAGGCCCGGATGGAGCGCCAGCGTGCCCGCCGTGCTGTAGATAAAGATGGTGCCGACAAAAACAACAACGGCAAAGCCGACAAACGTGAAGGCAAAGACGTTAGCCACAAGAAAGCCCTGTCCAAGGGCGGCAGCAACAAGGACGGTTACACGATAGAGAGTTCGAGTAAGAACCGCGCGCGTAACTACAAGAAGAAAGCGTGATTTAGGGGCTACCCTAAAAGGAGAACGACATGAAGATCATCGACGGTAAGGCGTTGCTTATGAAGCTACGCAATCCAAAACGCATCACTGAAGTTATCCCTAAGAGTAAGGTAGTGCGCGACAACGAGGTGCTCGTAAACTGGGGTATCGACGAGGTACATAGCCTACGGAACCTCAAGATAAACGCACCCTCACCTATCCAAGACAGGTACAAATGGACAGGTAGACACGCTCCGTTTGCGCACCAAAAGAAAACATCCTCGTTCTTAACCCTACATAAAAAGGCCTTCTGTTTTAACGAGCAGGGTACCGGCAAGACAGCCAGTGCTATCTGGGCCGCTGATTACTTGTTGGACCAAGGTCATATCAAGCGAGTGTTAGTTGTATGCCCGTTGTCCATCATGGACTCAGCGTGGCGCGAAGACCTGTTCACCTTTGCACCGCACCGCAGTGTGGAAGTCATATACGGTACGCCGAAGAAGCGTAAGCAGCTGCTCGCCCAAGGGGCAGACTTCGCCATTATAAACTACGACGGGATCGCTATCTGCTTCGACGAAATCGTGGCAGGGGGGTTCGACCTAATCATCGTGGACGAGGCAACTCACTACAAGAACGCGCAGTCGAAACGCTGGAAGACCATGAACAAACTGGTGGGCGATGATACGTGGCTGTGGATGATGACGGGTACTCCCGCCGCGCAGTCGCCCCTCGATGCCTACGGATTAGCCAAGTTAATCGACCCTGCATCGGTGCCACGGTTCTTTGGTTCCTTCCGAGATATGGTCATGCACAAGATCACGCAATTTAGGTGGGTGGTTAAGCCGGAGTCGTCTGACCTTGTGTATAGGGTGTTACAGCCTGCTATCCGGTTCACCAAAGAAGAGTGCCTTGACCTGCCCGAAATGACTTACGTCAAACGCAAAGTAGAACTGACACGGCAGCAGCAGCTTTACTATGACAAACTCAAAAAGAACCACCTTATTACTATCGGCGAAGATGAAGTATCGGCGGTAAACTCTGCGGTGGCTATCAACAAGCTACTACAGATTTCTGCGGGTGCCGTATATACAGACGACGGGGACACGCTCGAGTTCGACATCAAGCACCGGTATAACGTGCTGAGGGAAGTTATCGACGAGAGCAGTCAGAAGGTTCTTATATTTGTGCCGTTCAAACACACCATTGACATACTGGTGGATAAGCTACGCAATGACGGGCTGACTACCGAGGTTATCCGTGGTGACGTGCCCGTAGCCAAGCGTACAGATATATTCAAACGGTTCCAGACAGTAGACGACCCCAAGATATTGGTAATCCAGCCGCAGTCCGCTGCACATGGTGTCACGTTAACAGCAGCCAACACTGTGGTGTGGTGGGGTCCGACCCCGTCTCTGGAAACATATGCGCAGGCAAACGCTCGTGTGCACCGCTCTGGACAAAAACATCCGTGCACTGTTGTACAGTTGCAGGGTTCCCCTGTGGAAAAGCGCATTTACTCACTGTTAGATAGTAGAATCAACGTCCACACAAAAATGACCGACCTCTACAAAGAACTACTTGACTAACACACCATACACTACTAAAGTGAAACTCTAACCAAACAAGGAGAGCAATAATGGATGACACCTCTGGCGTCTCCGCAGATAAACTCACTAGAGCCTATATCAATATCCGGGCGAAGCGAGCTGCGATATCCGCGGAGTTCAAGGAAAACGATGGAGCGTTGGTACGCCAACAGGAAATTCTGAAACGTGCGCTGCTAGACTACTGTGACGTTCACAAGGTTGAAAGCGTCCGCACTACTGAGGGTCTGTTTTTCAGGTCTACTAAAACGAAATACTGGACTGGAGATTGGGAGTCTATGTACGGGTTCATCAAAGAGCACGACATGCCCGAGTTCCTAGACCGCCGTTTGAACCAGACCAACGTCAAACAGTTCTTGGAAGAGAACCCCGATGTGATGCCCAAGGGTCTGAACATCGACACTGAATACGTAATCTCTGTGAGGAAAAAATGATGACAGAACCTTTTGTACAAATAGAGGACTTAGCGAAGCACTTCGCTGTGTCTATCTCAACGATACGTGCGTGGGTACGGCAGGGGCATATCCCCAAGACCACGTACATCAAGATCGGTAACACCTACCGGTTCAATAAAACCGCAGTCTCAGAGGCTTTGACAAAAGCGATGCGGGACGTGGATGAAACCCCCACAGAGCGGGTAAAAGACGACCGTCAACTTGAGATGGATTTCAACGTTGACCAAGACGTATAACATAGGAGAACGACAAAATGACTGAAGCATATATCATCGAAAACGTAGAAGCACTCTGGCCCAAACTGGACCGTACGTATGCGTTCGACCAGAACAAAAAGCGTAGTATGCCGTGTGACCCGCGGGAGCAAAACGCTGAGTTCTCCATCCAGTTCCGTATGAACAGCGAGACTGCCAAGGCCTTGTTCCTGCAAATGAAGGCACATTACGCGGCGAACAAAGAGGACAAGTGGCCCGACAAACTAGAAAACCCATTCGTGAAAGACGATAATGGTACGTACACCCATAAGGCTAACTTGAAGGGTGCCTACAAAGGTGAGGTTACTACCAAGCCCTTGCAGGTGGATTCGCAGGGTACCCCGCTCGCTGATGATTTCCAGTTGACCACAGGGAGCACCGTAAGTGTCGCGGTATCGTTCTACGCGTACGATTTCAACGGCAAGCAAAACGTGTCGCTACGTTTGAAAGCTGTACAGGTTATCAAGTACGTTCCAATGCAAGCTCGTAACCCGTTTGGGGCTGTCGAGGGTGGTTTTGTTGTGGGTGGTGACGATAACCCATTCGCAGGGTCGGGTAGCGCGAAGCCTAAACCGGCTAAAAGCAACAACGTGTTAGCTGATGAAGCTGATGAAGCTGATGAAGCTGACGACGGGTTCGAAGAAGAGAAGGAAAAACCTCCGGTAAAAAGAGCTGCCAAAAAGGCAGTCGCGAAACCTTCATCTAACGACGACCTAGATTCTGTCCTCGAAGATTGGGACGACTAAAAAATATATCACGGCTGCTTCGGTGGCCGTGATTAACCTCCCGACAGCGAGTGGTGCATATGGAAACGAAAAGATTTTTAGACCTGATACTAGGACACGACGGCCACTACTGTGTGTTTGCCGCGAATAGCAGTGGTCTCAAGCAGGAGTTCTACACTTCTGTAAACGAAGTAATAGATGCCGCGGACAACCTCGATGCCGCTGGGTACGACGTCTACTTTGCGCTAGGGAGGCTTGAAGAAGCAGGTTCCCGCAAGGCTGAAAACGTAACCCACCTAAAGTCTTTCTTTTTGGACTTGGACTGCGGACCTGACAAAGAGTTCCCCAACCAAAAAGCAGCAATATCCGAACTGCGGGCGTTCTGTAAACGTCATAGCCTGCCGAAACCTACGCTGGTCAATTCGGGACGTGGAGTGCACGCCTACTGGATTTTGTCCCACGCTATATGCCGAGACGACTGGTGGCCCGTGGCCGAGCGACTGAAGAACCTATGCCTCGCCGACGGTTTCGAGGCAGACAGGTCAGTGACGTCCGACGTAGCCCGCGTCCTCCGCGTACCTAACACCCACAACCACAAGAGCGACCCGTCAGCACCCGTAACCTTCTTTGGTTTAGAGGCTCCGCAGATGGTGGACTTCGACGAATTTTCTCAGTTGCTTGGTGACGACCCGATACCAGTACCCCACAAACACAAGTCAAACGGTGCGGTAAGCGCGTTCCGCGATGCCATGCACCAGAACCAACGGGGTAGTTTCAAACGCCTACTAACACGTACAAGAAGTGGTACAGGTTGTGGCCAGATAAGGCACGTGATCGAAAACCAAGAGACAGTGTCGTATGACCTGTGGCGTTCGGCGCTATCTATTGCCAACGTGTGTGAAGATGGTGACAAGGCCGCGCACCTAATGTCCCACAAGCACGAAGATTACAACATTAACGCCACCCTACGTAAGATGCAGGACACAGGTGGGCCGCACTTCTGTAATACGTTTGAGGGTCATAACCCTGCAGGGTGCGTAGACTGCCCCAACAAGGGTAAAATATCTACTCCTGCGATGTTGGCCAAGGAAATTGCCGAGGCTGCGCCCGAGGATAACGTGGTAGAAGCCGCCGCGGCGACAGGCATAAAGACGTACGCGATACCAAAACTTCCTAACCCATATTTCCGTGGACAGAATGGCGGCGTGTACATTCGCGTGAAGGACGAAGACGGGAACCCTGACGAGCAGTGCGTGTACCACTACGACTTCTACGTTACACGCAGGCTCCATGACGCGGAGTTGGGTGAGGTGGTAGCCTTCGCACTCCACCTGCCGAGAGACGGGGTGAGGGAGTTTACCGTACCCCTGACCTCCATCACTTCTAAAGAAGAGTTCCGCAAGCACATGTCAGCACAGGGGATAACCGCGCTTGGCGCAGATTTGGATAAACTAATGAGATACACGACAGCGTGGATTAACGAACTACAACACACCACAAGCGCCAGCACTGCGCACCAACAATTCGGTTGGACTGACGACACCGAGATGAAAGAGTTTGTGTTAGGCGACCGCCTGATTACAGCTGCGGGTGTGGATTACAACCCGCCTTCGGGCAAGACAATCCAATCATCTAAAGCGTTTGTTGTTAAGGGTACCCGTGATCGCAGCAGAGAAATACTCGAGTTCTATGACCAAGAGGGTATGGAGATGCACCAGTTTGTCGTGTGCGGCGGGTTTGGTACGATCCTTATGCCTTTCACAGGTCTGTACAGTTTGGGCGTTCACTTGTTCGGGTACACCGGCGGGGGTAAAACAACGGCCATGTTTGCGGCGTCCTCCATATGGGGTGATCCTGCGGGCACGACCAGCATGAAAAAAGACACAGAGAACGCCCGTTGGAACCGCGCAGAACTCATGCACAACATGCTGCTGAACACGGACGAGATGACAAACTTGCGGGGCGCTGTGGCGTCCGACTACGCTTACCAACTGTCTGAGGGCAAACAAAAGAACCGTATGACGGGTGGTAGCAACCTAGAACGTGTCCGTGGTATGCCTTGGCGTCTACTGGCGTTCTCGACAGGTAACGTGAGCATGTATGCGCAAATGGCCATGGCCAAGGGTGACGTCAAAGCAGAGATGCAGCGACTGCTTGAGCTGCGGGTGGATGATATGCCACGTGTCCATGTGGACCCTACTGTGGGTGCGGCGCAGTTCAAAGACGTGCAGTTAAACTACGGCCACTTCTCCGAGGAATACGTGCAGTACGTCATTAACAATCGCGACGCTATCGCCACGAAGTTCGAGAAGATCAAGCAAAACCTCGAGAAGCGCGCCAGGCTTACTAGCGTCAACCGTTTCTGGGCAGGGGGCTGTGCGGCTATCCTTACGGGAGCGTATGTGGCCAAGCATTTAGGCATCATAGACTATGACCTCAAACGCCTATTTGATTGGGTTGTAGCTACACTGATCCGTGTGAAATCTTTTGTCGACGACAGTACGGCCACGGTGCAGACGCTCATAACAGATTACGTGGCCGAGAACTGGAGCAACGTCCTTAAAATCAAGAGCACTGCTACGACTGCGGGTGTAGGTGGAGTAGTCCCGATAGTTATCCCTGAACAGTCACCTCGAAACGCGATCGTCGCCCGATATGAACCCGACACGTCGATGCTCTACATTGTACAGAAACCGTTTAAGCAGTGGCTTGGTGAGCAGCACATAGACTTTATCAGCACGGTGGACGGGTTGACGGAGCAAATGGGGGCCAAGAAGGTCAAGAAACGGTTGTGCAAAGGCACCAACTTCAACCTACCATCCGCGTGGACTATCGCAGTGAAACTGGAAGGGCTTGGCCAAGATGTATCAGAAGCCGATGAAGACTGACGATCTTAACCCGGACAAGGTCAAGATAATCGTGGATTGGGGGAGTATGGTGGTAGGGGCGTCTGTGTTTGTCCCCTGTGTCGACACCGATAACGCCAAGAAACAAGTGAGTAAAATAGCAGAGATTAAGAGCTGGACGTTTGAAACACGTGTGCGGATAGAGAGCGATATGTTTGGGGTTCGCATATGGCGTACAGTGTGATACCGTCGCACACAGACGGTATAACCTCCCTTATGTCGTTCTCCTCCCTGACTTAACCCCTGCCGTAAAAAGCAGGGGTTTTTTATTGTTTGTACTCGGAGCGCAACTGTTCGAGGGTGTTGCGGTACAGTGGGCTGAGGGTCACACCGTTGTACATCTCCAAAGAGGTCTTAGCGTGCTGTGCCATTGACCGCTCGATCGAACTTTGCGTGACAGCCGCCTCTGGGTGCCGACGGTTGAACTCGTCTATTTCCCCGTACACTTCGTCTGCTGCGCTGAAGTCACCTACACGCATCGCCACATAATACTTCTTGTGCAGGGCAGAACGCCGCGCGCCGACGGCGATACTAATGCCTTTGCTTATCATGTTCTGCTCTTGGCGGAACGTGTACTCTGTGGGTGGGAAACCCAACACCTGTGCAGCCATTTCACCGCCAGTCATGTCGTCGTAGATCGGGTCGCCCCTACGTGTGAAGGCACCACCCTGATCCGCGTAACGCCCGAACGCACCCTTATACATGTTGGCGATTGCTACGGGCATTAGGTTCTCAATACCGCGCTGTGTTTCACCCTCCCGTAGGTCACTCACACCCCGAACTAGACGCTTACCCACGCTGAGAGCTGGACCGCCCAAGTAATGCCCTATGGTTTCTTCGACTGACGGGTCGTTATTATAACGATTTTCCTGCAGAAGTAGACCTGTAAGCGCTACTCGACTGGCAACGTCAACGCCTGCAAACTGTGTGATAGCGCCTTTATACCAACCCTCCCCGATGTGCTTACGCACAATGGTGTCGAAGTCGTCCTCTTCGTCGTCTAGGTAGAGTGCGTCTACAAGCAACTGCACCGCGCCGTAGAGTGGTACACCTTGCACACCCGCGAAGAACAACGCCGCACCATGCAGACCGATAAGCTGTTTCCATGCAGCCTTACGTTCGGGCGAACCCTCTTCGCCAAACAACTTGCCCTTGTCGGAATCAAACGCAACCTTAGCGGCTTTTAACATACTGTAGTACATTTGTAGGCCGTAACTCTTATACATAAAGGCCACGCGGCCGACACCCTCGCGTGCGATAGGTGGTGCAGTCTCTAGGAAGGAACCACCGTTTGTTTCCTGCGACGCATAAAAGGCCTGCTCTGCGGCTTTGTCCATCCGCTCAGTCCGTGTCATTCTAGGGCTGTCTTCCGCCAACTTCTGCAAGGCCAGTTTGTAGGCGGTTATGAGAGTGACCTGACGGTTAAACTGTTCACCATGGTTAAACACGAACGCAGACAGCACGGAGATGTTATCCATGACAGCGCCTACTTTACCGCTACGAGATACCCGACCAGATTCTTCGAGCCCCAGTGCTTCTGCAAGATAGCCCTGCCCTAACTGACCGCGCTTCACTGCTGTAGCTACAAGTGGAGCGAGGTCTTCTAATTCTTTGCGGCGTTCCGCGGGTACATCTAAGGCTTTCTTGACCGTCATCACACCGTCATCTCGAATGTCGTAGTTGCCCAGTATAGAGTTCTTGGACGAGGTGACTATGCTGGCAGCTTCTTTGATCGCCACACCTGTTGCTTTGTACCCATACTTACCACCCAACATGGGCAGCACGAACAGCGGAACCTGCGAGAGGTTGACCAGTGCGGACGATACGTTGAAGCCAATGGTGTAGATAAACGCAGTCTGGTTGAGCCTACGTCCTATCGCTTCTAAATCTTTGTTGTTCGCACCTTGGCGCGCAAACCGAGAGCGGTTTAACAGTTCGGCTCTAACAGCGTCAAACGACGCACGGGTGTATTCGGCAGTTTTCCCCACACGAGACTTTGCTTCTGCGGCTCCAGTGGGGGTTATTTTGTTCTCGATCTCTTGGTCCAGCGCCCGCAGTATCGCAGCGTATTTCAGCTTCTCAGTCTGCCCCGCTAAGTCGTACGCCTTGGACTTCATAGCATAAACGGAGTCCGTCATGTACCCGGGCGTGCCCTTACGTTTCTGAAGTGACCTAGCAAAAGATGTTTCTGGCAGAGCATTAACGAACAAGCGCATGATTTGCGTCTGCACATCCCCATCAACCCCGTTAGCACTGAGAGTGCGGAGCGTCTGCGCAACAAAAGAGGCGGGCGGAGCGTTCGTAAAGTTCTTACTGGTCAACTCACCGTCGGAGGTTTCGATACCAGTAAACGAACCATCGGCTTCCACCTCCGCTTTCGCTTGATCCCGCTCACGTCTTGTTGTGAACATCTCTACCGCGTAGGCATCTCTTGGTGATTTAGGCTTCTTAGCCGAGTATGTCAGCTTGTACTGCCCCTCACGAACCAGTGGGAAGTAGACGTCCAAAGTACCCTTATCAAACAGCTTGCCGTACACTTCATTCTTTAGCTTACCGGCCGCTTCAGGGTTGTCCTTCATTAGCTGGTCGATCTCGCCGAAGATCACAGCACGCATTTTCTCGTATTGGCTACGGTAGTTGTTCCGCATAGTTTTGTATGCGTTTTGCCCTCCCGCACCGAGGGCGTTCCAATCGGCACGTTGCGCGTTCCACACGTCCATCTTGTCCGAGTCTTTGGCGTACTGTTTCTTTGCCTGCTCTACGGTCAGCGTCGGGTCTACCTGATAGATAGTAGCGCCATACTCGTCACTATAGATCAACCGATCTAGCGTCTCTTTCTTGGCGTCGCTTACACTACCCACCCAAGCCGTGACTTTGTCGATCTCACGTTTCACCTGTTCGTTAGCGATACGGATACTACCCCGCTGCTCGTTCATAATACGGTCTAACTTGTATCCGAGATTGCCTAGACCAGCGGCTTTGGCGATGTCGGCCAGTCCTTGAGAACCCGTGAGTTTAAGTAATAGATTCTGGCCTCTGCCCTTAACATCTTGTTCAAAAAACTCTACAGCCTCGTTCCCAAACTTGCGGCGGAAGTCAGCACGTGCTTCGGGAGTACCGAACTTCTTCTGTGTACGGTCTACCAACGTGTCCAGAACCTTCCTAACCCCACCTGCGGTGGAGGACATTAGGAGTTGGCCCGAGTTACGGTACTGCGGTGCAGGCGCGAGTAAACCATCCACAAAGGTATCCACAGTCTCCATAGCATCCAGCGGAGTAGTAGGACGCCCCATTAGACGACGCACAAAGTTACCCGTAGAGTTGAGGAACCGACGCAACGCGCTGATAGGTTCGCCCTTGACGTTGATCGTCGCAAGCTCGGCGCGGAACTTGGGGTTACTCATAGCCTCAGAGAAAAACTCGTCGACGTTCTGCGCACCGTAGGCGGTACCAAGGTAGTCTTTTGTGGCCTCAAACAGTTTGACCATCTGCTTTGTAAACGGATGCGCTTTATTCGATAGCGTATCGCTCGCCGCAGCGTGGGTCATTTCGTGGATCAACGTATGCGCGTTGATACCAGTTCCTTCGTCAAGCGTTATTGTGTTTGTCTCAGGGTCAAACATGCCCGCCGCCGGGCGACCGTCAGCCGCCTTTAGGTCTTTCTTGGTAACAAGTTTGGTACTACCCACCACAGCCGCTAACTTAGCAGCGATGTTTCGCACCTGCGGGCTAGGGGACGTGTCTGCCAGAGTGGACAGCGCAGCACCTAAATCGCCCGCCTTAATCAAATTACTCACAGACGGGTGCAGGGGGAGGTCCAGACCGACAACGGCGTCAGCTGCGAGCAGCTTCTTGATTTTGACGTTGGTGAAGTTGAGTTGTTTCTCGGCGTTAAAGTCAGCTGCCGCTTTCGCCTCAAGCATAGCCTCGGCTTCTTCACGCTGTGCTTCTAAGGCTTCCTTGTCGCGCTGCATCTGTAAAGCATCAGTAACACCTCGTTCTTTCAACTGTGCAACGGTCAGGTCGGCATCCGCCACACTCATCAGGTCTTTCTGGATACCTATAACAGACTTACGGACCCATTCTTTACCGTTGCTATCGAGGTTTTCCTGAGCCCATTTCACAGCCTTGCCCGCGGCTTTTCCACCCGTACCTTTGAGTAGCGGATCGCCGCGGCTCTGTGGAGTGCCCATAGCAACGTCCTGCATCGCAAGGTAGAGCCCTTCCGCGGGGTTCGGATACAAACCAAGGTAGGTTGTTACAGCGTCAAGTGTATCCTTGTCACGGCTCTTGACGGGAGTTTCCAGCAACTTGAGGATTTTGCGGTTTTCTGTTGCGGTAAACGGATCGCCCTTGACTTGGTTGCCGGTAGCATCATACCCCCGTTTGACCTCGTCAGTAGCTTGATCGTCCCAACGCTTATTTAGAGATGCGCGAACTTCTTTAGTTGTGGCCTCTTTATCCACAGCCTTAGCTGCAGCGGTCGATTTAGCGGGCTTGGGGGCGAAACGCCCTTCCGCATCTGCTGATAATTTATTACCATCTTTAGTGCGGGCTACACCGGGGATCACTTGCCCGGCGGTTTCTGTTTTTCTGCCCGGCAACGCATCACGATTGAACTCGGTCGGTTGAGTTAGTGCGCTACGCTCCGTGCCACTTGCTCCATCAGGCACTCGAGACTCCACGACAGGGCTTCCCAATCCGCCATCTCTAGGTGCAGTAGATTCTCCGGCAAGTGGCGCGGCAGGGGTAGGGCTAGGAACTCGTCGTTGGGGTTGCACCCCTGCATCTCTGATAGCAGGCGGAACGCTTCTTCCACTTGTTGCCGGTTGAGCTTCTTGACTCGTGACATTAGACACCTCCAGAGGTTGGCCTAAGTCTACACTAGATACAGCGGGCTTGTTAAGAGGGGTAAATCCCTTGGGTGCTACTCGCGCTTCCATCTCTAATTGCGCAGGGTCTTTCACGTCTTCTCGCGTTGTGACTTCTTCTACGGCAGGGTCTTTTGCACGTAGCATACCAGACGCGCGGCGTAGGCTCTCCATCTCTTGGGGCGTTGCTTTAGGCTCTCGTAGTCCAGCTTCAGACAACGCGGATTCGAACGCATTGCGCAACGCTACAGGCTGTTTAATATCACCAGCGGTAGCGACAGTGTCTTGCAGCACACGGGTACGAGCCTCAGACGTCTGAGCGGCACGATCGGTATCCATATTACCCTGTGCTGTCTCTGCAGCTGACTCCGCGCGTAGCTGTGTAGCGTCTCGCTTGGCGGCTTCCTCAGTCTCTATTTCCGCTGCGAATGCGCTTTCCTCGTCCATCATATCCACAAGGTCACGCTCGGTACGCTGTGGTTGAGGTCCAAGGGAACCTTGTAGATCGAGTTCTGGCTCTACCGGCGTGGGTTCGCCTAGACGACGTTGCTCTTGTTCTTGCTGTAGAGCGAATAGGTCGGGTTGCTCAAAGGCTGCTACGTCACCACGTTCCGCGGCTTGTAGCCCTTGGCGCTCTCTTGCGCCCTCCTGCGCCGCTTGCTCGTTTCTCGCAATATCAGACTGTACAGCGCTACGCCCTGCTTTTGCGTCAGCCACCGCTGCGGCCATACGTGAGGGAGAACCCTCTGCAGGGGTTTCTGGGGTGGCCTCCATATCGGTACGGGCACGTTGTGCGAGGGCGGAACCACGTTTCTCACGTTCTTCTGCAACAACTCTCTCCAACGCGGGGAGGGGTATCTGTGTACGCTGTACAATATCCTGCATCTCAGGGAGCGATATATCCCCACGGGCCTCGATAGCGGAACCAATGGCTTCTCTCGCGTCGCTCTCACGACGGTCTGGTAGGAGACCTGCGATACCTTCTGGCGCGGGTCCGCCACTTTGATCCGTAATCTGTAGAGGCGCTCCACCCGGTCCAGCTTTACGGCTGTTTGTAAAGGCATCCACAAGGAATTGAATAGTGGCACCCGCACCGCCGCCGTACAGAGCGGACCCACCTGTGCCCTCCATGATAGCACGTTCTGGGTTGTACCCACGTTCCGCGAGGTTCTGGACAATCTCCGCGGTGACTTCTTGCGCAGCTTCTGCGCCGCCCGTGATAGCGGCGTTTGTAATCCTCTGGCCGATTGTCTCTACTGCCTTGGGCCCAAGGTCTTTGATGAACTGTCCGATAACGGGGATGTCAACAGAGCGCATGAACCGCCCAAGGGGGGCTACTTCCAACAAGCCGATAGGCGCTGCTTTACGGATTGCTGCGTTACGTTGTGCTTCGGTTGCGCCGCCCTCACGTGCACGTTCACTGGCCTCACCAGCTGCAGCCCCGACACCCAACAGGGCACCAATACCGGTACCAACAGCGGCAGCAGGTAGAGCGGCGGGGGCAGAAGCGGCGGCTAGGGCGATAGGTGCAGCGAATCCCGCGATAGAACCAAACGTCTGGCCGATCTTGAAGGCAATGTCGTCCGTGTCGCCACTACTCACGTTGGGTTTGATAGCGTCCGCAACTGACTGAATCCTGCTACGGGCAGCAAGTTCGTTTTCTTCTCCGAGCAAGGTAGCGGCACCCAGTGCGGCCGTCTCACCCACCCCTACAAACCCTGTACCAAAGCCCGAGGTAATGTCACCAAGAAACCCTGTTTCTGGCTCTAGGGGAGCTAGGTATTGTGGTGTACCACGCGCAGCTAACCGCTCGCTACGTTCCTGCGCACGCTGCACCACGAGCTCTTCGCCCGATGTACTCCCCTGCCCGTTTGCAAGCCCTACAAGTTCAGATACAGGAGTGTCCCGTGGGGCTTCCACGCGGCGTGTAGACCCGTCTTTAAGAGTAAGCGTATGTACTGCCATGTTTTATTCCCCCTCAACGGTAGAGGTTTCCACGTCATCTTCAGTTATTTCAGGTACCCCGAACTTACTTTCAAACCGCCGGGCCGCGGCTGTTTCTAGGTTCAGCAGATTGCTATCGTTCATCATTGCGTCGACCATAAAGGATAATACCTGCGCCCGCGTGTCTATGTTCTGCTGTGCTACCGCCATAGCCTCCTTGTCACCCGCTGCGCCTTGGAGCTGCATATTGAATCGCTGCATCATGGGGTCGTCAGCCATAACCTCTGAGGTTAGTTCACTACGAGTCTTCGCTGCTAACTGTAGGAGGTTAAGGGCCGTAGCGTCGTCGAACTTCTCCCTCGCCCGTAGTGCTTCCGCTTGCTCCCCTGCGGCCTTTAACTGAACGTTATACACATTGAATAGGCGGTCAGCATCCGCGGTAGCTTGCCGTATTTGAGCAGCCCCCATTGTCGCTGCGGCGGCTCTCATACTACGTTCGTTAGCAGCGGCGTCTGCCGCGAGCTGTGTACCTAACTTAATCCCTGACGCGGAAAACACAGCGTCGGTGCCGATACGGTCTTGCTCCATCTTAAACTCGTCCATGAGACGGTTACGACGGTTGTTCTTGTTGCGAAGCATGGAGCTATAGCCACCACTCATTGCAGAACCGATAGAACCTGTACCACCCATACCGATCAAGAACGAGTTCAAGTCGCCATTAGGACCGTAATTTTCATCATCAAACTCGGCCAGACGCTCTTTCATACCTTCATAGGACGCATTTGCATCCGCACGCCCGGTATACTCATCAGACATCCGTGCGCCTTTTAGGAAGGCAGAGTCCGCGTTTGTCATACTCTGTGCGGGCATAGCACCGCCGCCGCCGCCGGTCCCAGCTGTTTGTGGTACAGTAAACGCCGCCGCGGTATCTTCTGGAGTCGGAACTTGCGCCGCCCTCGGAGGTGTTTCGCCCTTCTGGTTTAGCAGCGCAGATAGCCCCCCTGCAGCGGGAGCAGGGGCAGGGCGAGGAACAGGTCTGTGAGCCGGAGCTGGAGCAGGGGCAGGGCGAGGAACAGGTCTGTGAGCCGGAGCTGGAGCGGGAGCAGGACGCGGCGGTGCGATCTGCGGGTTTGTTGCCGCCATAACATCTAGGGCGTTAGTACCTGACCCCGCGGGAATAAGCCCGTTCTGTCCGGGCATACGCGCACTGCTTTCTCGACCTACGGGAACCATAGATGGGGGACGTTGCGCTTCTGGCTTCGGCTCCCGCTGCAGGGGGGCTATCTGCGGGTTTGTTGCCGCCATAACATCTAGGGCGTTAGTACCTGACCCCGCGGGAATAAGCCCGTTCTGTCCGGGCATACGCGCACTGCTTTCTCGACCTACGGGAACCATAGATGGGAGACCTTGCCATTCCGGCTTGGGCTCCTGTGCCATAATTTGTTTAATAAGACTGAATTTTTGAAGTTGGTTTAACTCAGGCTGTGCGTTGATAATCGCAATCTTCTCTTGAAGTGATTTTTCACCTTGAAGACCGGCCTGACCGGTCACGCCTTGACCTTCAGCAAAGGACACAATCCCGCCTTGTGCCATACGAACAGGGGGACGTTGTTGAGCCTGCGCCATACGTACGCCAGCGATACCTTGCGACTGGGGAGGACCAGCAGGGGCAGCAGGGGCAGCAGGGCGACCACCAAGACTAGCGATACCCCCTTGCGGAGGTTGACTTGCAGATTGCGCCATCTGCTGCATGTTCTTTTGCTGCATCATCTGCTTGTTATCTAGCGTACCCTTTGTACGACCCGCAAGATCACCGAGTGTACCACGCATCTCCTCCTTCGTTAGGTCTAAGGCTTCTTGTTCGCGCTGCTGCGCAATGGTGCCGGGCTGCTGCTGCATCTGCATCTGCATATCACGAGAAGCTGCTTTCTTCTCAGACGTCAGTTTCTGCAGGGCCAAAAGGTCCAGAAGCTCTTTGTTCTGCCCGTAGCGCTGCTGTAGCTTCTGTGGGTTGCCTCGGTAGGCATCCATACGTTGTTCTACTTGTGCGTCGAGTCCGCCGTTTTCCATATCCATTATGTACCACTCCCACCCGATGTTGTTCCACCGCCAGCGCCGCCACCAAATAAAGTGTCGTAGATTGCGCTAAGGCCACCAGCACCCGACAGAGTTTCAGACAGTGCACTCGGCGCTGCGTAGCTATAAGACTGCGCCCCGATTGGGAGACCTTGCAGCAATGACTGCATATACTGAACCTGTTTGTACGGGAAGTCTCGCTCTTCCTCAAACTGCATACGGTCTGCAACGACACCTTCGGACTCGATACCCCGTTGAATGCCGCCTAAGTCTGCCAGCCCCTGAATACCAGTATTGCCATACAGATTGACTTTATCTTGTGCGACCATACCGCGATCAGCCTCGGTGTTAAACTGTTGTAGGCCTCGGTCGTACGCGCTTGCGTAACCTTGACCGGTAATAGCGGAGAGATTCTGCTCAAGATTGCGATTAGATTCTGCGTTAAACAGTGCTTGCGCTGATCCACCATAAGCACCAGCAAACTGGTTAGCGTTCTGCGTGGCAGTGATACCCGCTTGCCGTCTAGCTTCTTCCAACTGTGGGTTCAGTGACGCTTGCAGGTATGGGTTCATATAGTTTTGTGCAGTGTCCCCCTTGAACTGCTGCTGTTCATAACCCCCGACACCCATCTGCTCCGTGGGGATTGCCAGATTTCCAATGCCTTGAAAGGCGGCATCCTGCAGGCCAGAAGCACCCGCAGTGAGCGGGCCCATGTAGGCGTTATAACCTTCATTAGAAAGCGCCTGACCCTTGCCAAGCATATCCGTAACATACGGACCAGCCCAAGTAGATAGGGAGGACTCTCTACCGGTCTCTTGCCCTACAAGGGGGTCGGCGGTTGTCGGGATAACGTCTGCAGGATCAGCCATGATTCACCTCACTCTGGTAAAAATTTGTTAGGGTCAATTTGCTTGCCCTGTTTTTCGTTTCCAGTACGCGCTTTACGCACTCGGTCCATCATACCCTTGAGCATCTTTGCACCTGCATCGGAGTTACCGTTACCGAGGTGGCTCACAACATCAGCTGGAATCACAAACTCACCGTCACTAAGACGTGCTTCTTGTGGGCCATCAATACGTGCGGGAACTTCGTCGGCCATACCATCACTGGCACCATTGAGGTATTTACCTTCTTTAAGCGTAGCTAGCCCACCTGCAGCTAGATTCTGCACGGGGGGAGTTCTTGGTCCCCCGGGTCGGCGTTCTTCACGCGCGGGGTTGTTTGCATTTAACGTAGCAAGTCCATCCGCAGACATAGGGGCCGCAGGAGTGGCGCTCTTAGGGGCGTATTGTGTATCTGTAAAGTAGCGCTGCCCACCGCTTCCGGGGCGTCGATTTGGGTCATACGTGCCCGGCACTGGTTGGCGCTGCGCTTCGTACTCAGGAATACCACCTTGATACCCTGTCTGGGGTATCTCCGCTTGACCTGCACCTGAGTTATTGAGAAGATAGCCACCGCCAAGGGATACAAGACCCCGAGTAAGGCTTGCCTCACCATCAGAATTGGAGAACAGCCCCTTAATATCATCAAACCAACTCATTTCATATCTCCAAGTATCCTTAACAACATATCATTCTCGTCCTCTACCTGTCCACCCTCAGCAAACCCGCGGGCCCGCCCCCTCGCTCTAGGTTGCGTCGGTGAGTTAGACGGCGCTTGGGCTGGTTGTGTATCCCTTGTGCCACCATAGGGACTACCAAATAACTGTGCCTGTTGTGGCGTAGCAAAAACACTGTCTCCGCTTATATCGTACAGGTAGTCAATGTTCATCGGGCCCGTAGTGGTAATGTTCATCGAGCCCGGAGTGGTCACGTCTACTTGTTGCCCCGTAGCGTCAGAAGATGCGTTAAGCTCCTTCATCATCCTGCTGATATTATCTTTCCGCTGATTCGTTTGAATCTGCGTGTTGATCTGCGTGTTGATCTGCGTGTTCATGTCAAGGATTGCGTCCAGCTGCGTCTGCGTGTCTGTCTCCTGCTGCAGGTATAGTCCCGTTGCAGGGTCGAACATAGATGTGTCCGCAAAGGCTACATCTTGGTCGCCTTGTAGGGCACCCGTTAACATGTTTTGGTCGTTTATGTCAAGGATACCATCGCCTGTAACGTCGTACCGCTGAGTAATCTCCGCGGACACATTCTCTTGCGCGATAAGGTCAATAACAAAATCAACGTCTGTCTGTGTAACATCGCGTGCTGGCTTACCTATAAGGTCCGCAACAGTCTGAATATCTGCACCGAGGTTGGTCTCTACATCCCCAATCTGACTGGTTAACGAGGCTTCTGTCTCGCCAATAGCGGAAAGTAGTTCAGTACGCCCTACGTTGAACGCAGTCGCTAGTTCACTTACTGCAGCTTGAGTAGCTTCGTCACGGGTCATACCCGCAGCTTCATTCGCCTCAATGAGCGACAATAACTCTGTTTTGGAGTCCGCAATGTCCGCAGATAATTGACCCGCAGTTTCCCCAAGAGCGTCCAATACAGAGGTTTCTGACTCCCCGATAGCACCCAACAAGGAGGTTTCAGTTTCCCCTATAGTGGCTAACAGGTTGTCTTCTGTTACACCTAGTGCGGTAGATACCTCGCCTATCGCGGCTGCTAGGGCTTCGTCACGAGTAAACCCTGCCTTTTCGTACATGTCGATAGTAGCAAACAACCCTGTCGGGTCTTGAGCTTCGTCCTCTACGGTACTCGGGTCGTCTGCAATTCCGGGACCACCAAGGATATCTTCAACATTGGTTACTGTATCTTGGACATCCTCGACGTCTGAAGTTACGTCCGCCAAACCCTCGGTGAACTGGGTTGTTAACTCATCTCGAGTAGTACCAATCTCTGCGAGAAGTGAATCCTCGGTAGTACCAAGATCACTTGCCAGCTGTGTCAGTGCAGCGTCGACATCACCATCGTTCTGCTCAATCAACGTTGTAAGATCAGTTTCTAGTGCGGATAAGCCCGCAGTGAACTGGTTTGCTAACTCATCTCGAGTAGTACCAATCTGGGCTAGCAAGGCTGTTTCTGTAGTGCCGAGGTCAGCTGCTACATCACCGATAGCTTGAGAGAGGGCTGTATCCCGGTCAACTCCTGCATCTTCGTAAGCCTGCACACGATCAAGGATAGATGTTTCGAC